>Ga0116121_1000739_pt1 | contig 15503 bp, 18 predicted proteins | sample June2015DPH_13_1_FD_89725 | JGI IMG/M metagenome (GOLD analysis project Ga0116121, IMG submission 89725) | Peatland microbial communities from SPRUCE experiment site at the Marcell Experimental Forest, Minnesota, USA - June2015DPH_13_10 | ecosystem: Environmental > Terrestrial > Soil > Wetlands...
AACTGGCGGTCAAGGGCAAGGGCGTGATTTCCGATAGCGTGCGGCCTCCGCATCCGATTCTGCGGGCCATTTTACGGATTTTGAATTTTTAGGGAGATGGTTTGGCGCATGCGGGAAAAGAGCGTTAACCACAGAGGGCACAGAGGTCACGGGGACAAGAGCATCCGGAAGGCATTGCTCTCGATCGGTCTGTTGATTGGGATCTGGGTTGCGCCACTCTCGGCAACCGAGCCGCTGCCGGTCAAGATCGGCGACCTGACGGCGGTCGAAGGCGTGCGCGACAATGCGCTGATCGGATATGGGATGGTGGTGGGGCTGACGCGAACGGGCGACAGCCAGCAGACGGTCTTTACGACGCAGACGCTCGCCAACATTATGCAGCGCATGGGGGCGCAGATTCCTCCGGCCACGGCCCGGGTGAATAATGTCGCGTCGGTATTCGTGACCACGAATCTGCCGGCGTTTGCGCGGCCCGGCACGGTACTGGATGTAACGGTGTCGTCGATCGGGGATGCCAAGAGTCTGGAAGGCGGGCTGCTGCTGCTGACTCCGTTATACGGCGCGGATGGACAGGTCTATGCGGCGGCGCAGGGTCCGGTGGCGGTGGGAGGGTTTGCGGCGGGCGGCGCGAGCGCGACCAAGCAGATGAACCATCCGACGATCGGAAGAATTCCGTCGGGCGGGCGAGTGGAGCGGAGCCTGGCGTTCGACTTCAACCGGCTGGCTCCCGTATCGCTGCTGCTGCGGGAGCCGGACTTTTCGACGGCGAAAGAAATTTCCGACGCGATCAATAAGGAATTCGGACATGAAGTGGCGAGCGCGCGTGACGGCGGCCGGGTCGAAGTGAATCCCAGTGCGACCGGGATCGAGAACCTGACCGCGATTCTCGCGAAAATCGAGAACCTGGTCATCGAGGTCCATTACCGGGCTCGCGTGGTGGTGAACGAACGCACAGGAACGATCGTGATGGGGAAAGACGTGAGGCTGGGGGCAGTCTCGGTTCTGCATGGGGGCTTTTCGGTCGAGATTTCGACCAGCTATGTGGTTTCGCAGCCGAATGGACAATCGCTGGGCAAGACTGAAGTTGTGCCGCAGACCGAGGTGCAGGCCAAAGACAGCGCAGCCAAACGGCTGGAGATCACGGAAGGCGCAAGCATCGACGAACTGGTCGGGGGCTTGCAACGGATGGGTGCGAGTGCGCGCGATGTGATCTCGATCCTGCAGGCGATCAAGGCGGCGGGAGCGCTGGACGCGGATCTGGAGGTGATCTGATGGAGGTTGCACTTGCGGCCCGGTCCACCGAGCTGAGGACACCGGCGCCTCCAGCGGACAAAGGAGAGAAAGCGGCACGCGAGTTCGAGTCGGTGCTGCTGACATCGTTGTTTGATTCGCTCGAGAACAGTTTCGCCTTCGATCCGAAGGATGAGACGCCGGGGGCGAGCGACTACCGCAGGATGGGGGCGCAGGCCCTGGCGGGAGCGGTGAGCGCGGGGGGCGGGATCGGAATCGCGCGGCTCATCCTGCGCCATCTGCCGGCACCAAAGGGCGCGGGCGGAAGCTGAACGGGAGTGCGGACCGGAGAGCTAAAGTTTTTGGGGATCCAGCCGATCTTAGAAGTTGGGCGAAGTTGAGCTTCGGCGCGAGCGGCCAGGACGCGCCACATTAAGGATTGCTAAGAATCTGCCGATGAGAAAGGCAGGCGAGATTGGAGTCAGCGATGAGAACTGACCTTACCACGAACGGTCTGCAGCAACCGCAAAACACGGGCACGGAACGGGCGGCGAAGGGGACCGCCGGGAACCAGACGGGCGCAACGGCGGAGGCGAGTACGGCGGGGGATCGAGCGAACTTTTCATTTGATCCGGCGCGCATCGGGGCCCTGACGGCACAGGCGTTAGCGGCCCCGGAAATCAGGCAGGCCAAGGTGGCATCGCTCGCCCAGGCCATCCGCAGCGGCGGGTACATGGTCGACGCCACACGCGTTGCGAGCGCGATGGCCGCCGAGTGGAGTGGCGGAGAGCCGGGCTAACGGTGGTGATGTGTGGACCCGCTGATCACGAACGGAGTCGATCCAGCGCTGTTGCGCGTGCTCGAGAAGCGCCGCCAGGAGCGCGATCCGGAGCCGCGGCGAAGGCGGGCGCCGGCTCCCGAGGCGCGCGAGAACGAAGAAGAAAAACAGGATCCGGAGTCCGACCCGGACACTCCGAAGCACGAACTGGACGATCTCGCCTGACCAGACTGAGTCATGAACGATCTCGACAATTCGGTCCCAGCACTGGGGAGATTACTCGACCAGCGGATGACGGTCGTGCGGATGCTGGCCAACAGTTTGGAGGCGAGCCGTCTGGCGCTGGTCGAGCGCGATACGGAAGCGATTGCGCGTGGGGCGGCACATCAGGCGGAACTCTGCCGGCAATGGAGCCAACTGGAAGACGAACTGCGCGCAGAAAGCATGCGCCGCCGAACCCTAATGGGCTCTGCACGGACGGGCGGTGCGGTGGGGACACACGCGGAAAAAGCCGCGCATAGCTTGGCGGTTGAGGAGGAATGGGCCGCGCTTCGGACGCGGATTCAGTATCTGACGCGGGTGCACTGGTCGCTGTTGCGGCACATGCAACGCAGCCTGGCGATCCTGGAACGGATGGTCGCAAGTTGCGCGGCCACGTACCGGCCACCTCCTGGCGTTCTTAATCGGACAATGCACGTTCAGGATGCGAACCTGCAAGACGCACGGATGCTGCGTGCGCAGGCACAGCACGCGCCGCCGCGAACGGGGGAGTAATCATGTCGGGTCTATTCGGGTCTCTGTCGATCGCGCTGAGCGGGTTGTCGGTGAGCCAGCAGGAACTGGAAACGAGTTCGAACAACGTGGCCAATGCGAATACGACGGGGTATTCGCGCGAGACGGCAGTGACGGAGCCGGGCGATCCGGTAGTCATTGGAGCGCTCAGCCTGGGGACAGGGGTGTTGCTCGACAAAATCGAGAGCTTGCGCGATCCGATTCTCGAAATCCAGCTCAATCAGGAGACCCAGCAAAACAGCAGCCTGAATGCGCAACTGGAACAACTGCAGCAGATGCAGACGCAGTTTGGGAGTTCGTCCTCCGGGATTGGGGCCGACATCAGCAACTTTTTCAACAGCCTCATGCAGCTTTCTCCTGACCCGTCGAACCTGGCGCTGCGGCAATCGGTATTGACGGCGGCGGGAAACCTGGCGACCGACTTCAACAATGCCGCAAACAGTCTGGAGACGCAGTCGAGCAACCTGAATCTGAGCGTGGTCGAGGACGTGAGCCAGGTCAATTCGCTGACCTCGCAGCTGGCGAGCATCGACCAGCAGATCAGCCGTCTCGAGAACGCGAATGAAGATGCGGGCACTCTGGTCGACCAGCAGACCAACCTGGTCCGCCAGCTGTCAGGGCTGGTGGACGTGCAGGTAATTCAGACGGGCAAGGGTGGAATTGAGTTGACGACGTCGAACGGGACCGCGCTGGTTTCGGAAGGCCAGAGTTTCGCGCTTTCGACCGCGACTGGCACCGGGGGCGCGCAACAGGTGATGGCGGGCACACAGAACATCACCAGCTCGCTCGCGGGCGGAAGTCTGGGGGGCACAATCCAGATTCGCGACCAGGAAATCCCGAGCATTGGGTCGAGCCTCGATCAGCTGGCCGCTGGTCTGGCGACCGCCCTCAACAACGCCAATGCACAGGGCTACGATCTGGAGACCCCGCCGGTAAAGGGCGGCAACATTTTTGCGGCTCCGCCCGTGGGCGGGGTGGGCGCGGCGGCTGCGATGACGGTCACGATGACCGATCCTTCGCTGATTGCCGCGAGTTCCGACGGCACACCCGGCAGCAACGGGAATCTGGCTAACCTTTCCGCAGTGGCCAGCGAGGCGGTCGCGAACGGCCAGACACCGATCGATTCCTATTCGAACCTGGTTTTTCAGGTCGGGAGCACGACCTCCAATACTTCGGCGGACGTGGATGCGTCCGCCCAAATCCTGCAGCAACTGCAGGACGAACGAGGGAGCGTATCGGGGGTGTCGCTCGACGAAGAGGCGGCCAACATGGTGCAGTACCAGACGGCATACCAGGCGTCCGCTCGCGTGATCACGACCATCAATTCGCTGCTGGCGGACGCCGTCAATCTTGGGGTGGAGACGGCGGTGCAGTAGCCGTTCCGCAAGCTTGAGGTGAGCGATGCGCATTAATCCGAATCCCATGCCCGACCTGCTGGCGGCCCTCAACCAGACCGAACTGGAGGCGCAGCAGGCGACGCTCGAAATCTCCTCGGGAAAAAGCGTGAACGAGCCCTCCGACAACCCGACGGCGGCCGCGCTGCTGGTGGAAAACAACGATGAGGCGACATTTAACAGCGGCTATCTGCAGGACCTGGCGACGATCAATGGGCAGCTTTCCTTGGCCAATTCGACACTGAGTTCGGTTGGAAACGCGTTGCAGCAAGCCATCAGCCTGGGAGTCGAGGCCGGAGACGGCACGCTTTCCGACAGCGATCGGGCGGCGATTGCGCAACAGCTGCAGGGGATCCAGACCCAGATCATCTCGCTCGCCAACACGGCTTACCAGGGGAATTATCTGTTTGCCGGGACCGCGACCAACGCGGCTCCCTATGTTGCGAGCAGCACGGACCCGTCGGGCGTAACCTACAACGGCAACGAGGGCGTGAATAAGGTCTCGGTGGGGAACAGTTACCAACTGGAAGTCAATCAGCCGGGATCGCAGCTGTTCTCCGCGAGCGGCGACAGCGTGTTTCTGGCCCTCAACAATCTGATTCAGGCGGTGCAGTCGAATACAGGTGTGGGCACGGCGGTCACATCGCTGAGCGCAGCCACGAACTATCTTTCAGCGCAGCAGGTTTTCTACGGCAACTCCATGAGCCAGGTCGAGTCAGAGACGACCTACCTGAACGCTGCCAAGCTGCAGATCGCGCAGCAGCAGAATACGCTGGGCGCGGTTGACATGGCGGCGGCGGCCAGCAATCTTTCGCAGGCGCAGACCGATACACAGGCGGCTCTGGAAGCGATCAGCAAATTTTCGCAAGACAGTCTTTTCAACTATCTGACGTAAGGCGGAAGTGGAGAGGAATGCGTCTGAGCGTTTATCGGCCGGTGGTTTTGGCAGTGAGCCGGGCCCAATTCTCGGCGGCTGCGAGGTGAGCTCGAGCTTTTTCGAGGCGTGCCTTTTCGGCCAGGAGGCGCACGTGCAGTCCGGGCAGAAAGCGGCACAGCTTTTCGAGATTGGCGCGGTATTCCAGCGCCTCTTTTTCGACCCTGGAGTCGAATCCGGCTTCGAGTGCGGCTGTGTCGTCGGAATCAGGGCCGGGCCGCAGACATTCGGATGCGCGGAGAAGTTCGGCGAGGAGCGAGGAGAAGTCCTGAAGCCGGATGGCGGAGCAGTGTGTTTTTTCGGGCCGCAGGCGGGCGAGCGCCGAGCGCAGGTTCTGGTTCACCTGACGCAGGGTTTCTAGGCGATCGGGCGGCATCATCCCTTCCAATTCAAACGAGGCCGATCGGGGTCGGGGGCGGCGGAGACAGTTGCGGGAGCTTCGCCCAAAGCGGACACCTTTTGTTTTTCGGCGCGCTCGACCTCGATCCACGCTGCGCGCACTGCCAGCACGTCGGTGATCAACTGGCGAATGCCGGCCTTCGAGGGACGGAATTGCACGCGCAGCAGACTCCCGCGGAGGACGTTATAGAAATTGTCGAGGTTGCGAGCAACCCTACCTCCGGCGGCAAAGTCGAGCGAAGACTGCAGGTGGCCGAGGACGAGAAGGGAGTGCTTGGTGCGTTGCGTGCGGCGTTCGATGTCGTTTTGGTCGATGGCGATTGCGGCTTGACGCAAGTCTTCCACCATCTGCTCATAGAGCCGAATCACCAATTCGACCGGGTTTGCTCCGCGGACCGCCGCTTCGCGATAGGACTGTTGGATATTCATGACTGTTTGTTCTATCGGCTAACTTGTGCTGGTCCCTGAGGTGGGGGTCGTATTGTTGTTGTTCGTGCTGGTGGTCGAACTCGAGCTCGACGAGCCATTCAGCGACGAGAGCGACCCCAGCGCCGCATTCACTTCCGCAAGTGTGAACGGGTATTCCTCGAGATTGGCATTGACCTGGTCGAACTCCTGGGTCAAGGCCGTTTGCTGGACCGCCAACTGCGTCTGAAAATTAGTGATCTCGGTGTTGAGATCGGTCTGCTGCTGTTGGTTCGAGGCCAGATCCTCGGTCAGAATACCCGTCGACGGATCCGTCAGATTGGCGAGGTCGGTGTTCATGTTGTCGGCGAATCCGGTCGAGTTGGTATTGGTAAAGAAATTCTGCACGGCTGCGGGATTGGAACTGAGCGCGTCGCTAAGCGTGGAACTGTCCACGCTCAAGGTCCCGTCGTTGTTCATGGTAATGCCCAACGCCGCCAGATTGGTGAAGCCGCTGCTCACCGATGTCGAATCGGTTGTCGTATAGGTTACGTCCGCCGCCAGGCTGGATTGCAGGACGCGCAAGTCGGTATCCGAACCGAGCGGTCCCTCCTGGCTGGTCGAGGCATTGATTGTGAACTGGGTGTTGATGTCGCTGATGACCGTGTTGTACTCCGTAACAAAATTGTCGATCGAGTTGGTGATCGAGGTTGTGTCCGGACCCACCGTCACCGTCACCGGCGTGTCAGGATCGGCAGTGGTCAGGGTAAGGGTGACGTCGGGGATCGCGCCGGTGACAGTATTGCTGGTGCTTGCATAGGGAATACCGTTGACCGAGATCTCGGCGTTGGTTCCACCGACGGGCGGCTCGAAGGTCATGCTGGTGGTGTTGTTGGTGACGGCGAGCGCCCCCGGACTGCCACTAGCCTGGCTATAGATGGCCAGGCGCGCGCCGTCTGCGTCCGTCACCACGCTCGCCGTGACGCCCCAGTTTTTGGTAGCGCTCTGCGAATTGATGTAGGAGGCCAGGGTAGTGAGCGTGTCATTGCTTCCTGCCGTGATGGCAATGTCGGCCGCCGTTCCGCCCGAACCCCCGATCTGCAAATTAAGTTCCCCACTGGTCTGGCCGGAAGGCAGAATCGATGTGGTCGCATTGGCGACCTCGTCTGTGTACAGCGTTCCGGTTGACGCCAAACCGCTCACCACCACGGTGTAGTTGGCGGCCGTGGCTCCGGTCTGCGCCGTCGCGTTCACGATCGCCGACTCCGAGGAGTTGGCCGTCACCGCCGTCAGTGCTCCGTTCGCGCCCGTAAACCCTTGCACGGCGCTCGCCAGATTGGACAAATCGTTATTGATGCTGGTGAGGACCGTCGCCTGGGTTTGCAGATTGGTCACATCCGTCTGCCAGGCAGTCAATTGCCCACTCTGGGCGGCCTGAATTTCCGAGACCACCGATTGCACATTAAGGCCGTTGCCATTCAGAAGACTTGAGGCGTTAAAGCTGATTCCCATGGGGTTTTTCTCCCAGACACGGAATGATTATCTGGCTCTTAGTCTCAGGATTGGGGTGCATTTTGGCGGCCTATCCGGATGTTGGAACAGCACAAGAGGAGGCGGCTGGTTGGCTGCCCCCTCGTGTCAAAACCGCTACGTTACTGCAACAGTTTCAGAACAAGCTGCTGTTGCTGGTTAGCCTGGGCGAGAGCGGAAATACCGGTCTGCTCCAGAATTGAATACTGGGAAAGGTTAGCCACCGCCGAGGGAATATCGGCTGCGGTGACGTCATTTTCCGCCGACGTCAGGTTCTGCGTCTGGTTGGTGATGACGTTCGAGGCAGCTTGCAGCCGGTTGACCGTCGCGCCAATATTGCCGCGAAGGGCAGCAACGGTTTGGACAGCGCCGTTGATCAGCGTTAAGGCTGCCTGCGCGTCGGATTGGGTCAACAGGTCGTTGACCGATCCAGATTCGCCGCCAGACAAGAACGTAGCGCCCCCAAAGGTATTGGCCGCCGACCCGGTTGTCGCCACTGCGACACTGTTGCCGATGGTGCCTTTGGTGATGGCCGTGAGCGAAATCGTGTCCAGGCCAGCCGCGTTTTGCCCAGCGACCGCCGTCGCCGTGGTATTGGCGGTTGCGCCGCTTCCGTAAACGTAGTTGACGCCCGCGCCGCTTCCGCCGTTGATGGCGTTCGCCAGGTTCTGCAGGCTGGAAGCGTCCGTTGAACCCACCAGTACCTGGACTGCGCCGGCCGACGGAGACCCGAGGGCGCTCACAAAGCTATAGGTTTGCGTGCCCACCGTTACCGTGTCCCCAGCGACCGCCGATGGAGCGGTTCCCGCAGCCGTACCTCCGGTGAAGTCCACCGAACTAAAGGCACCGGTCAAGGCGCCCGTTGACGCCGTGGTAATGAAGTTGCCGCTGGTGCCCGGACTGTCAGCAGTAAACAGCAGCGTCGTGCCGCCGGTCGGCGTCCCGGCCGTCACCTGCGTATTGGCCGTGGTGTTGGCGCTATATCCGGCGCCGCCCGATCCATTGACTGCGGCCGCCAGGTTCGTGAGACCGGTTGCTTCGCTGGAGGCAACCACTTCATTCGCTGTTTCCGTGTGGCTCAGCGCATTCACGAAGGTGTAGGTTTGGCTGCCAATCGATACGGTTGCGCCCGCCACGCCTCCCGCCAAATCCGCGGCTCCGAAGGTCGCGTGTCCCGCGGCGCCCGCGGCCGTCGTAGCGATGGAGTTTCCGGCGGTTCCATTGACGTCGGCGTTGATCACCAGCGTTGTGCCGGTAGCGGTTCCCGCATAGGCGCTGGCATTGGCGACGGTGCCGGCTCCGTAGGCAACCCCGGCCCCGCCCGAGGCTGCGTTGACGGCAGCCTGCAAATTCAAGATGGTTTGGGCAGTCGAGCCCCCGATGAGGACCTGATTTGCGGCTCCAGTGAGAGCGCCGACGAACGTGTAGGTCGTGCCCCCGATCGCCGCGGTGTCGTTGGCGGTCGCATTCTGGGTGAAGGTCAACGTACCCGTGGCTGCGGCGCCTTCGGTGAAGTTAGCTCCGGTCAGGGTGTCGGTGGCGGCCACCGCAGCCGCGCCCGCGGTTTGGGTCAGGGTGCCGCTGGCAGCCACTGCGCCTCCAAGGTTCAGGCCGCCGGAGGACAAGGTGCCGGTGGTGACGCCGATGTTGCTGCTGCCCGAAGTGCTGCCGTCACTCAAGAACACATTCAGAGTATTCGCAGTGAACACCTGCCCGCCGTTGAAGTTGGTCGTCGATCCGATACTGTCAATTTCTGCTTTGATTGACTGGTATTCAGCGTCTAGCGCCGTGCGTTGCGAATTGGATACCGTGCCCGTCGCGGATTCGGTGGCCAGCGTTACCGCCCGGTCGAGTAGCGTGGTGACCTGGGATAGCGCGCCGTCAGCTACCTGCAGTTCGCCGACGCCGTCGGTGGCGTTGCTCGACGATTGTGTCAGTGCGGCCACGTTGGCCGCCAAGCCGTTGGCGATGGCCAGGCCTGCCGGATCGTCAGCGCCACTGTTGATCCGTGATCCTGACGACAACTGTTCGAGGGTTGAATTGAGGTTGCTGCTGGTGATGTTCAGCTGGTTTTCCGCAGCAATTGCAGCGATGTTATTCAGGATCGTCAGTGCCATATTTTGCTCCCTTTTGGTTCCGATTTTGGGATCCGTCCCCGCAATCTTTCCGGAGCTCGTTCCATTGGTCCTGCGGAACCTGTCGTGATTCACACTGGACATCGGCTTGCTACGCGCGAGCTTTATTTCCACAGGCATCAGGGGGGCTAGTACTCGCGTAACTGCCCTTCCTTCCCTCTCGCTCACTGCCTGTTTGGTCCCGGCCGATCTCTATTAATGGAGATTTATTGAAAGTCCGAATGTGTCCTGAGGAGCCGTCATGATCCATCTCACTCGCCTGAACAATCATCCGCTGGCCTTGAATTCGGACCTGATCAAGTTTGTCGAGCAGGCTCCCGACACGGTGATCACGCTGGTGAATGGCGAAAAAATTGTAGTGCGCGAGAGTGCGGCAGAAGTTCTGGAGCGGGTGGTCGGGTTCCGCCGCTCGGTGCTGGAGGGAATTATGCTCTGGTGGGACAACCGGGCCGCCATCTCGCCCACTGGTGAGACCAGTCGTCACTCGCCTGAAGAGAAGTAGGAGCCGGAATGGATAAGGCAACCCTGGGCGGGCTGGTGCTGGCAGTGGGCGGCATTTTGCTGGGACTGCTGATTGAGGGTGGGAACCTGGGACAGATTCTGCAGCCGACTGCGGCCATGATCGTCTTTGGAGGAACGCTGGGGGCGATCCTGATCCAATACCCTTTACCCGTGGCGGTGGGTGGACTCAAGCGGCTGGCGCACGTTTTCGTCGAGCCGGCACAGAATGCGCAATCGACGATTGCGGTGCTGGTGAAGTACGCCAATCAAGCGCGACGGGAAGGCATCATTTCACTCGACCAGGAAATCGATCAAATCCAGGAGCCATTTCTGCGACGCGCGCTCATGCTGGCGGTAGACGGCACTGAAACGCAGGAGTTGCGCAAGATCATGGAGCTTGAACTCGACAACAAAGAGGAGCAGGAAGAGAAAATCCCGCAGCTGTTTGAATCGGCGGGCGGCTTCTCGCCGACGATTGGGATCATCGGGGCGGTGCTGGGATTGATCCAGGTCATGCAACATCTGGACAAGATCGATGAGGTCGGGCGCGGAATTGCGGTGGCTTTCGTGGCGACAATTTATGGGGTTGGTGCGGCCAATCTTTTCTTTTTGCCAGTGGCGGGAAAACTGAAGATTCGGATCCGCGAGGAGCAAGTCATCCGCGAAATGACGCTGGAAGGTGTGATCTCGATTCTCGAAGGCATGAATCCTCGGATGCTGGAAGCGACGCTGCAGGGATTCCTGACGCAGGCGCACGAGGCGCCGCCGGCGGCTGAGGATCGGAGCGCATGAGCCGCCGCAAAAAGCGGGCGGCCCATGCGAACCACGAGCGCTGGCTGGTTTCGTATGCCGATTTTATTACCCTACTATTCGCATTCTTCGTTGTTCTTTATGCCTCGTCGCAAGTGGACAAGCGAAAAGTCGGAAAACTGGCCATGGCGATCCAGGTCGCATTTCAGGAGATGGGAGTTTTTCAGGCGTCGATGACGAAAGTGCCCATCGACGAGAACGAGCCCATGCCATTCAGCGCGGTGCAAGCGATCGAAAACGTGGAACGGAATGCCAGCGTGGCACGCATCGCTTCTCATCCCGACGGGATGCTCGGCAGCGGTATGGAGAATGGGGACCTGGCGCAGTTGCAGACGGAGCTTGAAAGCACGCTGGCTGGGGAAATCGCGCGCCAGGAGATTGCGATGCGGCGCGACCCTGATGGTTTAGTGATTTCTCTGCGCGAGGCGGGGTTTTTTGAAAGCGGATCGGCGCAGATGAAGGCTGCTTCGCAGCCTACCTTTGATCGCATCGCAGGCCTGCTGAGGGAGCGTGATTGCCGGATTCGCATCGAAGGACACACGGATAACATTCCCATTCACAACGCGCAGTTTTCGTCGAATTGGGAACTCTCCGCGGCGCGCGCTATCGAGGTCATACGGCTCTTAATCGTGCGGGACGGGTTCAGCCCGAGCCGACTGAGCGCGGCTGGATATGCGGAATACCATCCCATTGCGTCGAACGCCCGCGGAGAAGGGCGGATGATGAACCGGAGGGTGGACATTGTGATTCTCCGGCAAGAGGCGACCGCCCCGGTCGCGCACGGCGGAGCAGATGGTCCTCAGCCCTCCAACCCGCAGTCGCCTAACCGGGCGATTGCGCATCGGTGACGGGACAGTTAAGATTTTCTCCACCTTATGTCTGAAGTAATTTCCCGCGAGCCCATGACTGCGCCACCTGTTCCCACGCCTTCCGCTTCTCCCGAGGAGACTTCGGTGGAAGTGTTCGCTGTATATGGCGTTGAACCTGAGATTCAGGCCTATGCGATGGCCAAGTATTCGCGCTCGTCGCTGTCGATGAAGGAGTCGCTCAAAGAGATCACGCTGCAGAAGGCGGAAAAGTTTCTCAATACCTTTTATTTCCAGTATGGGCATCGCTCGATTGCCGATCTCGCGCACATCGCACTGGCCATCGAGCGGCTATCGATTCTGGCGGCGATTGTAGTTGCAGACGAGCAGCGCTGGGACGGGCAAGAGCGCTCGACGCGCTACCAGGACTTCAGGAAAAGCGGCTACTTCACGCCGAGGTTCGCAGGCGCGGATGGCGGATCGACCGCGCGCGATGTGTATCGCGAGACCATCGAGTGCTTGTTTGCCACTTACGAAAAGGTTTCGCAGAAGACATTCGAGTATCTCGCCGGCATCACTCCGCGCCCGGCTGAGATGAAGCCGGATGCGTATGAGCGCACTTTGCGGGCTCGCGCGTTTGACATTTCGCGCTACCTGCTGCCGCTGGCGACCAACACGTCGCTCGGCGAAATCGTCAATGCGCGCACGCTTGAGACGCAGGTCGCGCATTTGCTTTCGCAACCGCATCGCGAGGTGCGCGAACTGGGAGCGTTGCTGAAACGGGCGGCCACTTCTCCGGCGTATAACGCGAATGAGGAGTCGCTACGCGCGTTGGTGGCAACGATTCGCGTGGTTTCGCCTGAGATCGCGGACCGCGCAGAACGGGAACTGTTGCGCGAGGTACGGGTTGCGCCCACGCTCATCAAGTATGCCAACCCGAATGTCTATGAGATGGAAACGCGGCGGGAACTCAAGCAGGCCGCTGTGGAACTGATGCGAGGCGCGACGATTGAGACGGCGCCGCTGGTTGACTTGCTGGATTCCGAGCCGCTGGAAATCGAACTGGCGACGACGCTTATTTATGGCCAATGTCATTATTCATACCGGCAGATTGGGCGGGCGGTCGAGGCCGCGGGCGACGCGCGACGACGCGAGATTATTGATCTTGGCCTGCGCCATCGCGGCCAGCACGACGAACTGCCGCGACAGTTTTCTTCGGGGCAGCAGTTCCGCTTCGACATTCTCATGGATATCGGTGGGTTTCGCGATATGCATCGGCATCGGCGGTGCGTGCAAATCATGCAGGACTTCACGACCGCGCACGGATACGACACGCCTCCGGAAGTGGAAGCCGCGGGGATCCGGGAGGAATACGAAGGCGCCATGAAGCGCGCCGCGGCCGCCGTGCAGAAGCTTGCCGAGTCTGGCGGCGAAGAAGCACGGGAAAATGCGCAGTACGCGATTCCGCTGGCCTTCCGCAAGCGCACGCTTTTCAAGATGGATTTTGCGGAAGCGCTGTACATCTCTGAGTTGCGGACTACACCGGCTGGGCATACGTCTTACCGGAACGTGGCGTATGCGATGTACGAGGCGGTTGCGAAACAGTATCCGGGTCTGGCGAAGTATTTCCGGGTGGTGGACGTGCGGGAACCGGTGGATCTGCTGAAGAGATAACCGCATGGCGAGAGTGCGTCGCCCGCGCTGACCGTAGTTGCGCTGCCAGCACGCGGACAGGAGGTCCGCGCCAGACGCGCAGAAATTGACGCCGTTCCGTTCCAACTCTAAAATCTCTTCACCGATGCCTCTTTACGAATACCAGTGCAAGAAGTGCGGACACCGCCTCGAAAAGATCCAGCAGTTCTCCGATAAACCCCTCACGAAATGCCCCGAATGCGGGGGGGCTTTGGAGAAACTGATCTCGCAGTCATCCGTCCAGTTCAAAGGGTCGGGCTGGTACGTCAGCGACTACGGGCGGAAGGGATCGTCCGCGGCCTCTTCCTCTTCTTCTTCCGACAGCGAGAGCGACACGAAATCTGCTACGGCTGCGAAGGAAAGCAAGGAAACGAAGAAGGAAGATAAACCTAAGCCGGATACCTCCAAGAAGCACAAGAAAGACTAGTCGTTGGCAGGGGGCAGAGGCTTTCGAACAAACGGCGCCGGAAGGCCCAGCTGTTGACGATGAATCGTTTTGTCCACTCCTGCGTCTAATACATAGTCGTTATAACAAATAATAAAGAAGGAGCGCGACTATGCTGACGATCCGACGCAGTGAAGAAAGAGGAGGCGGCGACCACGGCTGGCTGAACACGTGCCACACGTTCAGTTTCAGCGACTATTGGGACGAAAAGTGGATGGGGTTCCGTTCCCTGCGCGTGATCAACGAAGACTGGGTCGCGCCGAACAGCGGGTTTCCGACGCATCCGCATCGCGACATGGAGATCATCACCTACGTGCTGGCGGGCAGACTCGAACACAAGGATAGCCTCGGCACCGGCTCGGTGATTCTGCCCGGCGACGGGCAGCGCATGAGCGCGGGTCGCGGCATCCGGCACAGCGAGTTCAATCCGTCGATGAGCGAGAAGGTGCACCTGCTGCAGATTTGGATTTTGCCGGACAGAGCTGGCCACGAACCTGGCTACGAGCAGAAAAGCTTTCCAGAGTCGGAGAAGCGGGGGCGGCTTCGCCTGATCGCTTCGAAGGACGGGTCTGACGGATCGGTGAAGATCAATCAGGACGCGCAGTTGTTCGCGACGTTGCTGGCCCCGGGAGAAGAAGTCAGGCACTTGCTGGGAGCGAAGCGTTATGCGTGGGTGCAAGTCGCGAAGGGCGAAGTGAACTTGAACGGGCAGATGCTTGAGCAAGGGGACGGTGCCGCGGTTAGCGATGAAAAGGAACTGACGATCAAGGCGACGAAGGACGCCGAAGTGTTGCTGTTCGATCTGGCATAAATTGAGATGGCAAGGAGCCGGTGATTCGATGAGTAGCTGGTTTCGGTTTGTGAATGAGATCGCGACGGATCGACATCTATCTCATCTCCGGGTTGATTCGACCCGGCGTCGGGAGGGGAGCACCGGACCGGAGAAACTCGTCGTTCGGATGCTGTGCTCTGTACGATCCAGGCCCCACGAAGAAATACCATGAGTAAGGGTTGAGAGGCTGGTCGTAGTCGTCTGCTCTTGCCCCAATGCCCCCCGCCTCCGTTTCATGAGACACAAGCTCGTCGTCTACTGGCGCAAGGCTACCTTTTACGTCGTAGAAGAACTCGTATTCAGTTCTCGGAGAAAGGTAGACCTCCAGGTCAGATGTTCGTGCGCGGCCATCCTCGCCTACTCTAATCTCTGCGACTTCCTGGCTATTGTCGGTTTTAAAGACCTTGGGTGCGGAATCGACGCCGAAATCTACTCTAACCCAACCAACGTATCCCTCTGGGAGCACGAGACGATACGTTAGCGGCGATTCAGAGTCCTCTCGCATTCCGACGATCGCCCAATGAGGTATGAAAGCGATCAGTAAACAAAGAACGACGACCGCGCCCACAACTAATGCCGCCATGCGCAGGTCTCTCATTCCCAATAGCATATCCTCGTTTGTAACTTGGAGCATGGTGAAATCAGCGATGGCAATTCATCACCAGTGACGCTAGTCGAGCGGCCGAATTCCCACCACGCCCATCTGCCTACCCGTTACGCCTTTGTCGGCGCGAAAACTGAACAGTAATTCCGGATGACAGGCTGTGCAGGGAGCTGACGCGTCAATATTCTTTGCCGGAACTCCGGCATCGAGCAACTG
>Ga0116121_1000741_pt1 | contig 15485 bp, 10 predicted proteins | sample June2015DPH_13_1_FD_89725 | JGI IMG/M metagenome (GOLD analysis project Ga0116121, IMG submission 89725) | Peatland microbial communities from SPRUCE experiment site at the Marcell Experimental Forest, Minnesota, USA - June2015DPH_13_10 | ecosystem: Environmental > Terrestrial > Soil > Wetlands...
AGTAGACGATTGTACACGTCAATGTTCCCGATCTTCCGCCTTCCTTTCCGCTTAGAATGGTGGCGGCAAAATGCTTTGGAAATCGCAGCCATTTCGTTCCGCTAACAATTGGGCGCCAGGTCGATGTAGCCCGTCCACCGCGTCGTTCCTGACCCTACTCCTCGCCCTCGTCTCGCTCGCAGCAGGTCAGGCTGCGGCGCCGAAGATTGCTCGCGACCCCGGCGTGCGCGAAGGCGTGGCTGCGGGCTCGGCCATCGCCGGCTTAACCCCGGCGCAACAATCTTTCTTCTCTGCCGGGCTCATGCGGTTTCGGCAGCTCGTCTCGGTGACCGGCTCAGTGCCTAACGCCAGGAAAGGCCTTGGTCCCACATTCAATGCGCAATCTTGCGCCCAGTGCCACTCCCAGCCTGCAATCGGCGGAAGTAGTCCCGCGGTGAATCCTCAGATTGGAGCAGCCATCGCTCAGGGCGCAGCCAACCTGATTCCTTCCTTTATCACCGCTCGTGGGCCGGTGCGCGTAGCACGCTTTCCTTATGCCCCCGGCATGGCTCAGCCGGATGGCAGCGTCCATAATCTCTTCACCATCGCCGGGCGGCGCGACGCTCCCGGCTGCAAGCTCGCGCAACCTAACTTCCAACAGGCCGCCGACAGCGGCAACCTCATCTTCCGTATTCCCATCCCGGTGTTCGGAGGTGGTCTCATCGAATCCATCCCCGACTCCGCGCTCCTCGCCAACATGACTGCCGACGCCGCCCCCAAGCGCCGCCTCGGAATTGCCGGCCGTCCCAACCTCAGCCCCAACGACTCGACCGTCACTCGATTCGGATGGAAGGCACAAAACAAATCGCTGGAATTGTTTGCCGGAGAAGCCGACAACGTTGAGATCGGAGTCACCAACGAGCTCTTTCCCGACGAACTCGACGGAACTCCGGGGTGCCAATTCAACAGCACCCCCGAAGACAGCACCAGCTTCAGTCCGGACGGAACCGTGGTTCCCAGTAACATCGTTCGCTTCGCCGGCTTCATGCGGTTGCTCGATCAGCCCCGACCAGCGCCCTCCACGCCCTCAACTATCCATGGCGGGCAAGTGTTCGTGCAGATTGGTTGCGCGCTGTGCCACACGCCGTCATTCACCACCGGCCAATCGAGCGTGGCGCCGCTCAGCAATGTTCAGGCCAACCTGTTTTCCGATCTTCTGCTTCACCACATGGGTCCGGGGCTCGCCGACAACGTGGCCCAGGGAATCGCCCATGGAGACGAGTTTCGTACCGCCCCGCTTTGGGGATCAGGCCAGCGGATATTCTTTCTTCACGATGGACGAACCGCGGATTTAATTCAGGCCATCGAAAACCACTCCAGCCGAGGGGATCATCAGTACCCGGATTCCGAAGCCAACGCCGTGATCGACGCCTTCAGAAAACTTCCCCAGCAGGATCGGCAGGACCTGCTGAACTTCCTGAGATCGTTGTAATGCCTGCGAATTTCGAGTCTCAATGTTTGGGAAAGGCGGTTCTACGGGGAGAGCGTGCCACGGGGATGGGCCGCGATCGGTCTCGGATCACTGGCGCCTCAATCTTGGCTACCGCCGCTTCTTTTGCCGGCGTAATCTGCAGCATCGATCTTCCACTCACATGCACGAAACTCAGTTCCCGCGCCGCCAGCAGCGCGTTGACGGCTTCCTTCACCCGCGAGCGCGCCACAAAATTTCCGAAGAAGGCTTCCAGTTCCGTCTGCTCGGCGGCGATCACGCAGTCCAGATATTTCGAGAGCAGTGCCGAGAGCGCCTGCTGCACCGACAATCCCACACCTTCGCGTACCGCATCCGGCGCCCAGCGATAGAGCACATCCCAGAACGAGCCTTCGCCCGCCTTGTAATCCACGCGCGTGATGCGCAGCTTCGACAACAACTCGCCCAGCGCCTTGTCGAGCGCCGCCAGCGAAACGCTGCCGCCCAGCGCTTCCTGCAACCTCTGCTTCGAGATCGGCCCGTCGCGCCGGATCAGCTCAAACGCATCGCAAGCCAGCGGCGAATACGGAGATCGCGGCCCCTGCTTCGGACCAAGCTTGGGATTGCGTTCGCCCACCAGCGCATAAAAATAAGGAAACGCCGAAGCCGCAATCAGGAACGCATTGTTCTCCTCGAACAAGTTTGCCTCGTAGGCCGCCCGCTCGCGCAGCAGCCGAACCATGAGTTCCGTGGCCGCCAACGCCCGCGGATCGGAATACGCATGCTGCCAGGTCGGAAGCCGATTGTCGGAGCCTACAAACGCCCCAATGAACGTGGGCACCGGCATGGTGGGACGCATGGGGTACATCAGGCAGAACCCCACACCTTCGACAAACGCGCGCGCCTCTTCGATGGTCCGGATGGGCTTGCCATCCAGCCTCCATCTCTCGCGCCGCAGTTGCTGTAAGTCCTGTTCGGTCATGGGAACGGCAATTAGCGGTTGGCAACTGGCCGTTAGCATTCCCGGCCTTTGCGCGGAGCCAGAAAATCCGAACTGCTAAACGCTAATTGCTAACTGCTAATTGCTTCTTCTCGCTCAGATTCTCTTAAACGCCTTCTGAATGTCCTTTACAGAATACCGCAGGACCACCGGCCTGCCATGCGGGCACGACATGGGATGGTCCGTTTTCGCCAGTTCCGCCAGCAGCCACTCCATTTTGTTTTGCTCCAGCGGCATGTTGACCTTGATCGCCGCATGGCAGGCAATGGACGCCGCAATGCGCCCGCGAATCTTTTCCAGGTTCAGCGATTGCTCCTCCCGCGAAATCTGATCCAGCAATTCGTGCAGCATCCTCTCAACCGCCGCCGCATCCACGCCCGCCGGTGCAACCTTCACCGCGACACTTCGCGCCCCGAAGGGTTCGGCCTCGAAGCCGTTGTGCTGCAGTTCGTCCGCAATCTCGGCAAACACCGCCTGCTGCGCCGGAGAAAGCTCCAGCACAATCGGCATCAGCAGCCGCTGGCTCTCCACCTTCTGCGCCGCGCGCTGCTGCAATATGCGTTCGAACAACACGCGCTCGTGCGCCACATGCTGGTCGAGGATCCACAACCCATCTTCATTCACCGCCAGGATGAACGAATTGCGGATTTGGCCCAACGGTCTGAGCGACGAAAGCGCCGCCAGCGTGGAATCTCCCTCGCTCGCGTTTTCTGAAGCATCCAGCGCGGGTGCGCAGCCGTTGTCTGGAACTATCTCCGGGATCGCTTCGGCGAAGCGGCTTTCCAGTCCCCGCGCGACCGGAATCGCGGCATTCCCCTCCACCGCGATCCCGCCCTCGAACTGAAATCTCGCGGAAACTGGTGGCACGACCGGAGCCTGCAGCGCAAACCCAGCGCCGCCCGCAGGCTCATAGAATGCGCGCCCCGGCGCTCCTGATGCGGTGGCCAGGTCGGAAGGCGGCTCCCACTCTCTTGCACCTGGGGTCAAGCCCGAGCTCGCGGTGGCGTGCGCATGAATCTCGGTGGTGAACTGCGGCGCCGGACGCGCCTTCATCAACGCCGCCCGCACCGTGTCGCGCACAAAATCGTGCATCACCGTCGATTGCCGAAAGCGCACTTCGGTCTTCGAGGGATGCACATTCACATCCACCTCGCCCGGAGGCAGTTCCAGAAACAGCAGCACCACCGGATACACCGTCGGCGGAATAATGTTGCGATAAGCTTCCGTCAACCCATGCTGCACCAGCCGGTCGCGAATCAGCCGCCCGTTCACGAACACAAAAATCGAATTGCGATTCAGCTTCTGAATCTCCGGCTTCGAAACAAACCCATGCAGCCGCATCTCGCCCGGCGTAGCATCGACGCCCGTGACGCTTTCATCGTCCTCAACTTCTTGCCTGCGCCACGGCGGGGGCTGCGGCAACCCCACGCGTTCCAGTGGCTGCACCGCTGCCACCGCAATCAATTGGTCGAGCGTTTCCTTGCCGAACACCTGATACACGCGCTCGCTGTATCCCGCCACCGGCGGCGCCACCAGCATGGCGTTCGTGGCCGAGTGCAATTCAAAATGCTTCTCCGGATGCGCCAGCGCATAATGCGTCACCAGCGAAGCAATGTGCGAAAGCTCGGTCGATTCCGCCTTCAGGAATTTCTTCCGCGCCGGCGTATTAAAGAAGAGATCCCGCACCGTAATCGACGTTCCCTCGGGCAACCCGGCCTCTTCGACGCGCGCCATCTTTCCGCCATTAATCTCAATAATCGTCCCCGATCTTTCCATCCCCGAAGAGTCGGGTGCCCCATTTCTCCCTTCCTTTGGGAGAAGTGGGGATTTTTCTATCCCTGAAGAAGACCCCGCGCAGGTCTCCAGCCGCAGCCGCGATACCGACGCAATCGAGGGCAGCGCTTCCCCGCGAAATCCCAGCGTGGCCACGCTCAGCAAATCCTCCGCATCTTTGATCTTCGACGTCGCATGCCGCTCAAACGCCAGCATGGCGTCGTCGCGCACCATGCCGCACCCGTTGTCCGTGATCTGGATCAGCTTCTTTCCGCCCGCTTCCACGCTGATCTTGATCCGCGTCGCGCCCGCATCCAGCGCGTTCTCCAGCAACTCCTTCACCACCGAGGCAGGCCGCTCCACCACTTCGCCGGCGGCGATCTTGTTGGCAACCTGTTCGGAAAGTACGTGAATGCGGCCCATTAAAGCAGTTCCCGGTTCTCGGTTCTCTGTGGTTTTCGGGGACAAGGTCAGTGTCGCAGATGGCACAGCGGAAGGCAAAGATGTGGATGCACGAATGGGTCGAGCCCCGCCTTCGGGCAGACCCTGCCCTGAGCGCATCATCGCCTCACCGTCGCGCCGAAGCCCGAAGCCCGATAGTTGTGCAGTTTGACTATTCCACGACGATTGTCATCCTGAGCGGAGCCGTTCTTCAGGCGTAGCGAAGGATCTCCTGCTTAACCGGCCCAATGCGTAAGGCAAACTGCACCACCAGAAGCCCGATAGCCGAAGCCCGCCTGCTGGTACTATTTATTCTTGTCTCCTGATCACCACTCGGAGCGATAGATGATTCGATCGTTCAAAGGCATGCAGCCGACCATCCCCGCGACTTGTTACGTGGATGAATCGGCGCAGATCATCGGCGATGTCGTTCTCGGCGAGCACGCGTCGGTGTGGATGAACGCGGTGCTGCGCGGCGATGTCTTCGCCATCCGCATCGGGGCGCATTCGAACGTGCAGGATTGCAGCGTGCTGCACGGCATGAAGAACACCTACGGCGTGACCGTCGGCGAGTACGTGACCGTCGGACACTCCGTAACCCTGCATGGCTGCGTTGTCGAAGACCGCTGCCTGATCGGCATGGGATCGATTATTCTGAACGGAGCGAAGATCGGCGCGGGATCGATCATCGCCGCCGGCACCCTCATCCCGGAACGTACGATCGTCGAGCCCGGATCGTTGTGGATGGGCTCTCCCGGAAAGTTTCGCCGCAAGCTCGAGAAAGGCGAAGACGATATGATCATGCGCTATGCGCAGAATTATCTGGGCTACACGGAAGAGTATTTGCGGGAACAGTGAGTGGCAATGCCGAATACTTGGCCAACGACCAACGACTAGCGACAAACGACTGACATGATCAAAGCGGTTCGAGGAACGCGAGACCTGCTGCCGCCTGACACGGCGCTGTGGAACTTCGTCGAGTCGGCCGCACGCGACGTGTTCCGCGCCTACAACTTCCAGGAAATTCGCACACCGATTTTCGAGTCGACGGAACTGTTTGCCCGCGGCGTCGGCGAAGAGACCGACATCGTCGCCAAGGAGATGTACACGTGGGAAGATCGCGGCCGGGCGGCCAGTGAGAAGGGTCAATCGCTGACCCTTCGTCCCGAGGCCACGGCTGGCATCGTCCGAGCCTACATCGAACACAAACTCGGTGACCGCGGGCTGAACAAGCTCTACTGCATGGGCCCGATGTTCCGCCGCGAACGCCCGCAAAAAGGCCGCTATCGTCAGTTTTATCAAATCGATGCCGAAATCATTGGGCCGGCGTCGGCTGGCAGCGAGTCTCCGGCCCGCGATGCGGAAGTGCTCGAAATGCTGGCCACACTCCTCGATCGTCTCGGCATTGCGAACTGGAACCTGGAACTGAATTCGGTAGGCTGTCCCCACGATCGCGCCGCCTTCAATGAAGCCCTGCGCAAGGCTTTGGAGCCGGTCAAGGACAAGATGTGCTCCGATTGCCAGCGCCGCGCGGTCACCAATCCCCTGCGCGTGTTCGATTGCAAAGTGCCCGAGGATCAGCCGATCATCGAGACCCTGCCCCGCATCAGCCAGTTTCTGGATGAAGCCTGCCGCAAGCACTTTGAAGACGTTCAGCTGATTCTGAAGGCCGTGGGCGTGCCCTTTGTCTTGAACGACCGCCTGGTGCGCGGCCTCGATTACTACACTCGCACAGCCTTCGAATTCACGCACGGCGCTCTCGGCGCTCAGAACGCGATCCTCGGCGGCGGCCGCTACGACGGCCTTTCCGAAGCTCTCGGCGGTCCGCCCGCTCCCGGCATCGGCTTCGCCATCGGCGAGGACCGCCTCGTAATGTCGCTGCAGGAATCGGCCTCCGCTGCGGGCGCCTTGCGCCCGCCCGATGTATACGTCGCTCCACTAGGCGCCGGCATGAACGCCGAGGCGGCGCGCCTGGCGCGAGACTTGCGGCGTCACGACCTCGTGGTGGATCTGGGAGACGACTCCTTCCGGCTCAAGAAATCGTTTGAGGCGGCGACCAAGGCGGGCGCAAAATACATTCTGATCGTCGGCGAGAACGAAGTGAAAGCCGAAGCCTTCGCCCTCAAGAATCTGTCGACCGGCGAGCAGGTTTCCGTTCCACGCGCCGAACTCGCGAAGAAGATTCAGGAGTAGCCATGGGTAAAGTCCGATCCATGCTCGATGATGCGGCTATTCGTTTCATCGAAGCGCAGCACGTATTCTTTGTCGCTTCCGCCCCGCTCGATCCCAGCGGCCACGTCAATCTCTCGCCAAAAGGCCTCGACACCTTTCGCATCCTCGGCCCGACCACGGTTGCTTACGTGGATTTCAACGGCAGTGGCGTCGAGTCGATTGCTCACCTGCGCGAGAAAGACAATGGAAGAATCGTCCTGATGTTCTGCGCTTTCCAGGGACCGCCCAACATTTTCCGTCTCTACGGCCGCGGCCGCGTGGTCGAGCCGCGCGATGCGGAATTTGCCGCGCTCGCCGATTCTTTCCCGGATCACGAGAGCGCTCGCTCGATCATCGTCGTCGAACTCACTCGCGTCACCGATTCTTGCGGATACGGCGTTCCTCTTTTCAAGTATGAAGGCGAGCGCGAACAACTCCATGCCTGGGCTCGCCACCGTGGCCCGGAAGGATTGAAGGCCTACCGCGAGCAGAAGAACCGCCACAGCATCGACGGCCTTCCCGCAGTTTCCGGCTAGCACTTTCCGCAGCGCTTTGAATTGCCGCGGAATTTGATCTTAATCATTTGAGAGAATCATTCCAGAAGGAGGCCGTATGAAGTCTTCTTGGCTTTTCTGTGCTGTTCTCCTTATCATCGCCGCCGCGATCCCTGTTGTCGCCCAGGCTCCCGCCGCACCCAAGAGTCTGAGCCCTCTCGAGCAAACTCTCATCACCAACGAGAAGAATCTGATCGAAGCGAAGAAGAAGGGTGACGGCGCATTCTTCAAACGCACCTTGAGCGAGGATTTCTCCCTGGTGGGCGTCGACGGGATATTGCTGCAAGGGCAGGATGCGGCGGCTGACATGGGAGAACCGGAGTTGCTGGAACTGACTCCCTACGACATCAAAGTCGTCGCGGTGAACGATGACGTCGCCGTCGTCACCTACGATGCCGTCGTCCGCGTAGCTCCTGCCGAGGACCAGGGCCCTCCGCCGCGATATCAGCATTTCAGCTCGGTGTGGGTAAAGCAGGGAGACCAGTGGAAGCTGAAGTTCCATCAAGCCACGGCCGCGCACTGGGGCGACTGGTAGCAGTTTGAATTTATTCTCCTCGGAGGCGTCATCCCGAAACGCGGTGTACTTAAGCCGCGTGAGGGATCTCCCGCTTAACCGGCCCAATGCGTGAGCCAAACACCACTACGCCACAGGCTGCCTTCATTGACTCGCCGCCAGGCCGCAGCTAGAATCCGCGTGCTGGGGTGTAGAGCGATTCATCCTTCGCCTGGCCCAAAGGGACAGTCGAATACATTCGAGGAGACGCGCATGAGGCGAGCGGGAATGATCCTAACGGCGGTGTTGGTATTCGCGGCGGCAGCGGTGGCGCAAATGCAGCCTCCGAAGCCAGGCCCGGAAGTGAAGAAGCTGGACGTGTTCGTCGGCACCTGGACCCTGAGCGGTGACATGAAGCCCGGAATGATGGGCCCCGGCGGTTCGATGACAGAAAACGAAAAGTGCGAGTGGATGGACGGCGGCTTCTACCTGGTCTGCCACTCGGACTACAAAAGCACCATGGGTAACGGCGTCGGCTTGTCCGTCATGGGATACTCCGCCGACGACAAGGCCTATACCTATCGCGAGTTCAACAGCTTCGGCGAGTTCGAGGACTCCAAAGGTATTCTCGATGGCGATACCTGGACATGGACCAGCGAAGAAAAGATGGGCACCATGACCATGAAGGGCCGGTTCACCATCAAGGTGACCTCGACCTCCTCGTACAACTTCACGTTTGAGATGTCACAGGACGGAACCAAGTGGGGCACGGTGATGGACGGCAAAGCCAGCAAGAAATAAATCCGGTCTTGTCGCCGCTGATTTTGGGTGGCACAGCGCTTCAGAGTTTGCGTGAGAACAGGTTCTTGGCTTCGCGGTGGAATCAAGTCCTCCGGTTTAGCCGCGAAGCGGCGTGAGAATGCAGCCCACGGCGTAAGCCGTGGGTAGAAGGTGGGAAATAAGCTAGCCCTGAAAGGGTGGAAGAGCACTTCTCACGCACACTCTTCAGCGCTGCGATCACACCTCTTCCAACGGCGGCTTTAGCCACTACCGGTAAAACTCAATATCCCTGTTCCACTCTCCCAACCGTTTATAATCCTTGGTTCAGCATTCTCACGCATTTCTTACTTACTATAAGGACACACTTTGCTCGATTTCCTAGGCGACTTACGACGAACTCATATGTGCGGAGCGCTGCGCGCTTCCGACGCCGGCAAAAAGGCCGTACTCATGGGCTGGGTCAACAAGCGGCGCGACCTGGGCAGCCTCATTTTTGTGGACCTGCGTGATCGCACCGGCATAACCCAGGTCGTCATCAACGCCGAGCGCGATGCCGCAATTCACGAAAAGACCGAAGCCCTGCGCAACGAGTACGTCATCGCCGTCACCGGTACGGTCAAGCTGCGCGATGCCAGCACCGTCAACAAAAACATTGCGACCGGCGAAGTCGAACTGGTCGCCGAAGAGTTGCGCATTCTCAACGAATCCAAGCTGCCCCCGTTCCTGCCCTCGGACACGGCGCTCACCAATGAAGAAACGCGCCTGAAGTACCGCTACATCGATCTGCGCCGCGAGGTCATGCAGTTCAACATCGAATTGCGTCACAAGGTGGCCAAGGCGATCCGGGATTATTTATCGGCGCTGGGATTTTTCGAAATTGAAACCCCCTTCATGACGCGCTCCACGCCCGAAGGCGCGCGCGATTATCTCGTCCCCAGCCGCGTGCAGCCCGGCACCTTCTACGCTCTTCCGCAGTCGCCGCAGCTCTTCAAGCAGATCCTGATGATCTCCGGCTTCGACAAGTATTTTCAGATCGTGCGCTGTTTCCGCGACGAAGACCTGCGCGCCGACCGCCAGCCGGAATTCACCCAGATCGATTTGGAGATGTCCTATCCCCAACCCGATCGCGTCTGGGAAGTGGTCGAAGGATTTCTTACCGCCGCCTTCCACGCCGCCGGATTCGAAATCAAAACCCCGTTCCCCCGCATGGATTACGACGAAGCCATCCGCCTCTACGGCATCGACAAACCGGACCTGCGCCTGCCCGCATTCACCGACGTGCGCGAATGTTTTACCCCAGAGAACTTACAGGAACTGGCCATTCACCCGAGTCTGCCGGTGGTAGCCCTCCGCACGCCCAAAGTCGGCGAGCTCTCGCGCAAAGAACGCGATGACATCAAGCCCCTGTTCCACTCCAAAGGCGGAGCAAAGATCTTCGAGGATTTCAAACGCATCGCCAACAAGTTTCCCGAAGCCGCAGCCGCCATCGCAAAGAAGGCGAGCATGGAAGACGGCGATCTGATCGTGCTGGTCGCCGGTTCCGCACAAACCGGTCCCCAGACCGCCATGCCCACGCATCGCAAAGTGACTCCGCAGGAACTTGCGATCTACGCCTCAGCCGGACTGCTGCGCCTGTCCCTCGCCCAGAAATACGCCGACCGCCACGGCATCTTCAAGAAGACCGGCGATGCAGCGAAAGACTTCCGCTTTGTGTGGGTGAACAATTTCCCCATGTTCGAGTGGGACGAAGGCGATAAGCGTTGGAACGCTGCGCACCACCCCTTCACCTCGCCGCACGAAGAAGACATGCCCAAGCTCGAGACCGGCGTCGAGTCCTTAAACGATCCGCAATCGCCGCTCAGTTCAGTGCGCGCCCTCGCCTATGACGTGGTGCTGAATGGCACCGAGCTAGGCTCGGGCTCCATCCGTATTCACCGCCAGGATGTGCAGAGCAGAATCTTCCGTGCCCTCGGCATGTCCGAAGAAGAAGCCCGCGCCCGCTTCGGATTCTTTCTCGAAGCCCTCGAGTACGGCACGCCCCCTCACGGCGGCATCGCCCTCGGCCTCGACCGCATCGTCATGATCCTCGCGGGAGCCGAAAGCCTGCGCGAAGTCATTCCCTTCCCCAAGACCGCCCGCGCCGTAGATCTAATGGTAGACGCGCCCACCCCGGTCAGCGACGCACAGCTGAAAGAGCTCGGGATCACAATAAAAAATAGAAGCTAAGTCAGGACCAGAAAGTTTGGCCTTTAGGTGGCGCAGCGCTTTCAGCGCTGCGATTCAGCGATTCGTTTTGAAAGGGCGCGGCTTCAGCCGCGCCGTAACTAAAGCAGAATCAAGACGGCTTCAGCCGCTGCGGCATGTCTCCGCAGCATCTCTCGGCGTCACAAACCATCCCCTCCGCACCTTACTCGGCTGTTTCTAAACACACATCTTTAGTAACCAGCATAACTTTTTACAACCCTCCGACATTGTCGTGACACCCCCTCCCGCGCGCAAAGCTAGTCTCCAAATTGTCAGCGGTTGCAATACCTAAGCAGGCTAAACATCGGCACCCATGCAAGCGCTCAAGCCGGCCCCGGGTAATTCGCAATAGCTAAATAAGGAGGACAACTTGAAAAAGACAATCTTGTTATTCGGGCTGCTCATGGCGTTGGCAATTCCGTCCGGCCTATGGGCCCAAGGCTACTCTCAGACTAATCTGGTCTCGAACGTGGCTGGCGTAGCCACCACCACAGACCCTAACCTCTCCAACCCCTGGGGTATCTCGTTTATCGGCGGCGACGATTTCTGGATCGCCAACAATAACAGCGGCACCTCCACACTCTATGACCCAACCGGCACTCCAGCCTCCCTGATCGTGACCATCCCTGGGGCCGCCAGCAATCCCAACGGCAACTGCAGCCCCGGATGCCCCACCGGAACCGTGGCCAACACCAACGGCACCTACTTCAGCGGCGCAGCGTTCATCTTCGACACCGAAGATGGCCTCATCGTCAGCTGGGCCTCCGGCACCACCGCCACCATCGCCTTCGACAACTCCGCGAGCGGCGCGGTCTATAAAGGTCTCGCCATGCTTGGCACCGATCTCCTGGCAGCCAATTTCAACACCGGCAAAGTTGACGTCTATGATTCCAACTTCACCCTCACTTCGCTCGCCGGTTCGTTCACCGATCCCAACCTGCCCGCCGGTCTCGCTCCTCACGGCATCCACGTCATCGGCAACCAGGTTTACGTCGCCTACGCCATGCAGGACTCTTTCAAGCACGACGCCATGCCCGGCGCCGGCGCGGGGCAGGTCGATATCTTCGACACCAACGGCAATTTCGTAAGCGTCTTCGTCGCCGCTGGCTCCGGCAACAACCTCAACGCTCCCTGGGGCGTAGTGACAGCTCCATCCAGCTTCGGAACCTTCGCCAACGATATCCTTGTATCGAATTTCGGCGATGGCACCATCAGCGCCTTCGACACCACCGGAAAGTTCATCGGCCAGCTCACCAACTCTTCGAACGCTACACTGGTGAATCCCGGCATGTGGGATATGGTCTTCGGCGCAGGCGGCACCGGCGACCCCGGCACTCTTTATCTCACCGCAGGCGGCAGCAACCAACCCAACTTCCCCTCAGGAGGGAGCAACACCAGCGTGTTCGCCAGCCTCGTCCCTGCAACCTCGGTCACTTCGCCCAATTTCTCTCTGACTCTCTCGGCCCCAAGTGCAACCGTCACCCCGGGAGGTTCTGCGAATCTCACAATCAGCGCCGCCGCGGTCGGAGGATTCAACAGTCAGATTTCGCTGACCTGCACCGCGCCCGCTGGTCTGACCTGCGCTTTCAACCCCACGACCATCTCTCCCGGCGGAACTTCGTCCTCCACCCTGACCATCTCAGCGGCATCCACTCCGCCCAATGGTGGCGGAGGCTACGCCGTTCATGGCATGGCCATGCTGCTCTCCGGTCTGGGGCTGTTCGGAACCCTCCTGACCACTCGCAGACGGAAACCGCTTACCCGCAAGAGCGTTCGGTGGATGAGCCTCTTGGGCTTGCTGCTCTTCATCTCACTGTTCGCTCTCGGATGCGGCAGCAGCAGTTCGACCAACTCAACGCCGTCACCGCAGCAGGTCACCGTCATGGTGACCGGCACGTCCGGCTCACTAACCCAAACCGCTCCTGTAACCGTCACCGTCAACTAAAGCAAAACAGCCCCAGCAAGGGCGCACTCCAGTGCGCCCTTACTTTCTGCCGGTCGTGCGAGTGCAATTCGTGTCAGAGCAGACCTTCGCAGCTCCAAAGAAAAATCACGATTCATATCAGGGCACGCCTTCATAGCTTGCGGAAAAGCTCGGAAATGCGGATAGTACCGTGGAAGAGCGGCGCTTCAGCGCCGCGTAACATGTGCAGCCTCGCCGGGCTTCAGCCCCCGTGGTCGCATTTTTGTCAGGCCTGCCGCAAAGCCTTGTTATGCGAGCGCCTTCGGGCGCTGGATTCTGAAATCGGACCTTCACGCTACGGGACTTCAACTACCACCCGATTCCCACTCCTGCACTCGTCCCCAAAAAGAACCCCGCTCCGTCACCGCCACAACACTTCCCCTCGTGCTACAAAAGAATCTGGTTTCCCTTCCCCGCTCGCCTCCGGAATCCGCGCGGGATTCACGCCTCCGAGCCTCATCCCGATCACAGGTGGGACTCCCATGCCGCGTCCGTCGCTCCTGATTCCTTGCATCCTCACACTCTCTCTATTCCTTACGACCCCCGCTATCGCCCAGGATGCCGCCACCGGCGCCCTTCACGGCACCATTTTCGATCCCGCCGGAGCCCATATCTCCCAGGCCTCCATCGTCGCCGTCAACTCCGCCACCGGCGTCCGCTACTCCGCGACATCCGACGCCGAAGGCCGCTTCGTTCTCGATCTCCTGCCTCCCGGCGATTACTCCGCCCGCGCCGTCGCTCAAGGCATGTCACCGCAAGTCACCCCGCCGCTCCACGTCGACGTCGGCGCCGCCGCCGAACTCGAATTTCACCTCACCATCGCCGGCCCTCAGGAAAGCATCACCGTCTCCAGCGGTCCTCAACTTGTCGACACCAAGACCAGCGCCGTCTCCACCCTCATCGACGAACGCGCCATCGCCGATCTTCCCCTTAACGGCCGCCGCTTCTCCGATCTCATGCTGCTCTCGCCCGGCGTCACTCAGGATCCCCGCAGCCTCACTTCCGCCACCAACGGCGATCTCTCCTTCGGTGGCCTTCGCGGTTTCCAGAACAGCTTCCTCGTCGACGGCGGCGACTTCAACAACGCCTTCTTCGCCCAGGCCCGTGGCCTCTATCGCGCCCCCCTATCAGTTCTCCAACGAAGTCGTGCAGGAATTCCGCGTCTCCTCGAATTCTTACGGTGCCGAACTCGGACGCTCCGGCGGCGCCGTCGTCAACGTTGTCACTAAATCCGGCTCCAATCACTGGCACGGCACCGGCCTCTACTACATCCGCGACAGCGGTTTCGGAGCCTCCGATCCCTTTATGACCTTCAAGCCCCACAGCCGCCAGCAGCAAGGCGGAGGCACCATCGGCGGTCCCCTCAAGAAAAACAAAATCTTCTTCTTCGCCGGCTTCGATCAGCACTACTTCCACGTTCCCGATGTGGTCGAGTTCCTCGACGGCTCCATGCAAGTCGTCCCGCAAGCCGGCACCGGACCTTACTCTCCCGGCGACTACGAAGCCAGCGACCAAGCCCTCGTCTTCGCCGCCGCGGCTCAACTCACTTCCCTCGCCGGAGCCTATCCCGCTGCCCAAATCGGCAACGCCTCCTACGCCAAGCTCGATATCAATCTCTCCCCCCGCAATCAACTCGCTATCCGCTTCAACTCTTCCCGCTATTGGGGATCGAACAACGTCTTTCTCGATCCCGCCAGTCCCGTCACCTACGATTCCATCTCCGACAACGGCACCGAAGAGGTCTCCACCGAAACCGGCTCGGTCTCGCTCACCTCAAGCCTCACCCCGCGTCTCATCAGCCACCTCCGCGCCCAGTTCTCCCGCGACCTCCGCCAGTCCTTCACCAACACCACCGACACCCTCATCAAGGTCACCGACATCATCGACGGCATCGGCCGCTCCGACCTGCTCCCCCGCGCCACTCGCGAACACCGCGCCCAGCTTGCCGAAACTCTGAGTCTCGATACCAGCCGCCATTCCTTCAAGTTCGGCGGCGATTCCCTCTTCACCTGGCTTTACGATTATTTCCCCAGCCAGCAGAGCGGCGAATATGTCTTCGATCCCATCAAAGTGGATCCTTTCACTTTTGAACCCATGGAAGCCGGGCTTCCACTCACCCCGCTCCGCGCCTACGCCCACGCCGTCCCCCACTACTATCTCCAGAGCTTCGGCGCCGATTCCTCCCGTCCCAACAGCAACGACTACGCCGCCTTCGCCCAGGACACCATCCGCGTCACCGATCACCTCGCCGTCAACCTCGGCGTTCGCTGGGATCTCCAAACCTTCACCACCGCCGGACTACTGTCGAACCCACTATTCCCGCCCTCCGGCAAAGTTCCCTTCAATCCTCACAACTTTGGCCCGCGCGCCGGACTCGCGTATTCCATCGGCAAGACCCACCCCTTCGTCATTCGCGCCGGCTATGGGCTCTTCTATGTCCGCATTCCTCAGATCTATAACTCCGCCATCGCCACCGAAAACGGCATCAGCGACTCTCAACTCTTTCTCAACAACACCAACTACTACGACCATCAACTCTTTCCCGTGTATCCCAATCCGCTGGTAAGCTGCCCCCTCAC
>Ga0116121_1000742_pt1 | contig 15480 bp, 9 predicted proteins | sample June2015DPH_13_1_FD_89725 | JGI IMG/M metagenome (GOLD analysis project Ga0116121, IMG submission 89725) | Peatland microbial communities from SPRUCE experiment site at the Marcell Experimental Forest, Minnesota, USA - June2015DPH_13_10 | ecosystem: Environmental > Terrestrial > Soil > Wetlands >...
CTCACGAATGGACTGGACGAGATCGGCGCCGGCGCGCACGGTGTGGCCGACATCGATGCAGCAGCCGATGCGCGGGTCGGTGTCCTTGAGCGACTTGAGCACATCGAGCGGCGAAGGCCAGAGCTTATCTTCCGGCCCGTGGTTGTGGATGGCGATGCGAATGTCGTATTCCTTGACGAACTTCTCCAAGCGGGGCAGGGTTTCAGGGGTGGGGTCGCCGGCGACGATGACGGAGATGCCGGCGCGCTTGCAATATTCGAATTTGGCGCGGATATCGGCGTCGTCATTGTTGCGGAAATAAATGGCCCCGGCGGCGTGGAGTTTGATGCCAGCCGCGGCATAGTCAGCGAGCGCTTTGGCCTCTTCCACGGGGTCCATGGGGAGATGATCTTTGACGTCTTTGACGTTGATGTCGGCGACGATGAGTTGCTTGAGGTAGCCGATCATCTGGGCACGGGTGAAGTTGCGGAAGGTGTAGGTTGCCAGGCCGAGATGAATGGGCGACGGCTTTCCGGAGGCCGGCCGGGGTTCAGCGAAAGCGGGAACGGCGGACGGCGCGGCGCAGGCCATGGCAAGGAGAGCGCTGGATTGGACGAAGTTGCGGCGTGAAAAAGCTTGTTTCATGGTCAGGGAACTCCTTGTGTAGTTCAGATTTTTACGAGCCTCAGAGATGCGGCTCCCAGCCCTTTTCATATTCGCGGCCCCAGAATTTCATTGCCGCGGCGTCGTTCAGGATTTTTCCATTGGTTGTGTCGAGCTTGAGCTCCCGGCTTACTTCCCAGGCGACGTTTGAAAGTTGCAGCATGGTGACGGCAACGTTGCCAATGGCGATAGGAGAGTTGAGCTTGTCTCCCTTGCGGATGGCCGCGATGAAGTTAGCAAAGTGCGCATTGGTCATTGAATCTTCACCAGTGAGGTCGGAAGATGCGTTTGCGGAACCTTTTTTGACTTCGCTGATCTTCTTTCCCTTGAGGTCGTAAACCTCATAGCCGCCGGCATCGATGAGCATAGAGCCGGTGGTACCCATGATCGTCGATCCGCGATCACGGCCGTAGTATTGCATCCCGTTGCAGCATTTTCCTTCCCACGAAATCAATTTGTCGCCGTAGTCGAAACTGGTGACCAGGGTGTCATAAAACTGCCAGTCATCCTTGAAGTGATATCTTCCGCCGGAGGATGTAATGCGCTGCGGATAATCCACTCCCATTGCCCAGCGGCAGACATCGATTTCGTGGGTGCCGTTGTTAAGGGTCTCGCCAGTGCCGTAGAGCTTGAACCAATGCCAGTTATACGGGTGAATGTTGTCAGTGTATGGCCTGCGCGGCGCGGGTCCCTGCCAGAGATCCCAATCGAGCTGCGGCGGGACGGGGATAACCTTTCCTATGCCAATCGACTTTCTGGTGTTGGCGTACCAGCCTTTGCCGAAGTAAGGCCTACCGATAAGCCCATCATGAACTTTTTGAACGGCCTCGATGACCAGGGCATTTGATCGCCGTTGATTGCCCATCTGGACGAGCTTGCCGTACTTCATTTGGGCTTCAACCAACAGAGCGCCCTCGGCGGGATTGTGGCTGCATGGTTTTTCAACGTAGACATTCTTGCCTGCCTGCAGGCCGGCAATGGCCATGGGAGCGTGCCATTGTTCGGGCGTGGCGATGGTGATGGCGTCCACTTCCTTTAGCTGGAGAATGTGACGGAAGTCCTTTTCGGTGGCAGGGGCATATCCCAACTTGCTCTCTGCGACGCCGGCAAATTTTTTCAAAATGTCGCCGTCGACGTCGCAAATATGCGAGACGCGGGCGGTGTCCTGATTTGCCTTGAGCGCGGCAAGATGAGCGTAGCCTCGCCCATGGAGGCCGATAATTGCAAAGTTAAGGCGATCATTGGAGCCAAGAATCTGGCCATAGCTTTTGGCGGTCGATCCAATCGCCAAACCAGCAGCACCTACCGCGAGCGTGTCAAGGAATTCACGTCGAGTTACCATCCTGTTTCTCCTGTTTGCCCAATATAGGCAGAGTTGTTTATGCGTGAACCAGCATATCTTACGTCTAGAGCGTTGCAGAATCCTTCAGGGCCTGCTTCATGCCCACCCAACTGATGCGAGTTGACTCTTCAGGGCTGCCGCCTCCATGCCAGTGCGTCTCCAGACTGACCGCGTCGCGAAAGCCAGAATTTTTGAGAGCGCGGAATTGCGCGGACCAATCGATGAAACCTTTATCGACCGGCGCCCACTCGATTTTGCCGTCCGCGCCCTTCACGGCATTCTTGCAGTGGCAGTGATGGATGCGATGTTTTGGAATTGCCTCCCACCCGCCGGGAAAAGCGTCGAGTTCGCCGCGCATGACGGCATTGGCGGGGTCCCAGTTGAGCGCGAGATGCGGCGTGCGAATGGCATTCATGGTTCTGGCGGCCTCGCGGCCGGTGGCGGTGTTGCAGGCAAACTCATTTTCCAGCACGAGGAGAATGCCCTGCTTGCCGCAAATTTCGGCAGCTGAACGGAGTTTTTCATCGATGGCCGCCCTGAAGGGGGCAACATCGTCGAGCCGCCAGAAGTCGAAGCAACGGACCTTATTCGTTTGGAACTGTTTGGCTAAGTCGATGGAGCGCTCCAAAATCTCGTCCTGCTCTTTGAAGGTGACCTCAGCCGCTCCGTGCATGTCGGCCTTGGAGCCATAGGGAGATTTAGGCGCGCCGGGCCAGTCGGTCTTGAAGAGCGGACTAGCGATGTCAGTAACTCGCAAATTGTATTTGGCGAGGATATTCTGCGCTTCGCCGATCTGCGTTGCGCTCAGTTCGGTGACGTTTTTATTCCACATGGAACGAAGCTCGATCCAGCTCAGGCCGAAATCATGTGCAACGACATAGCAGTCATGGTCGAAGTCCTGCGAGATCTCATCGTTAATGACGGAAATCCTGAAAGGAGACGTAGAAGCGACGGCCAGGCCGATAAGTGGACGGGCGGAGCAGGCGGCAGCAGTCATTCCTGCTGCTGTAAGAAAGCTGCGTCTTGAAATGCTATTCATAATGCTCCTTTGCTCGCGGGCGGCCTCGAGCAGTTTGAAGAATACCGTCTGATGTGAAGGCCGGTCACCCCAGGCAAGCGGTGACCGGCCGGTTGAAGTGAAGTTGACAGGGACGGCCTAGAACATGATCCTGACTGATCCCTGCAATGTACGTCCACCGCCGATGCCATTTACGCTGCCCTGGCCGCTGCCGAGGGTGCTGGTGATGGTGCCGAAGCCGGAAGCGCCGTTCGGGCCGCTCCCGTTGGGCTGGCCAAACTGCGGCGTGTTGCTCAACTGGAAGGCGTCGAAACGGGTTTCCATCGCCAACGCACGGTAGATATCGAACTTCTTGAAGAGCGAGAAGTTGTCCTGAATGTAACCAGGGCCACGGAACTGGTTTCTACCGGTATTGCCGAGGCCGGGGCTGGTGCAAGGCGTTGCCGTGCATCCGGAGGGTTGCGAGAAGACCGTCGGATCAAACCAGGGCGAAGCGGAACCGATGCCGCCCAGTTTGTGGAAGCTCCCCGTGAGAATTGCCGTTTGCGTGGTACCGGGGGTGTTGAGCGTGCCGCCGCTGGCAGTGACGGTGAAAGGCAGACCGGAGACGGCAGAGACGACTCCGGTGAGCTTCCAGCCGCCTATAACCAGGTCGGCTGCTCTGTTGTTGTTGAGCCACTGTTGACCTTTGCCGAAGGGCAGCGCGTAATTGACGGTCTGCTCAAAGTTGTATTTGCGGTCGAAGTCCGCCACGGCATAGCTTCTGCGCCAGTTGGCGAAGAACATAAGAGTGCCGTCATCGTCACCGCCGGTGGCGTAGGTCATCGCCTTGCCCCAGGTGAAGGCGGAGGTGAAGTACAGCCCGCGAGAGAAGCGCTTGGAAAGTTGGGTTTGCAGCGAGTTGTAATTCGACGAGAAGTCCATGAAGTACTGGTTGGTGGCCGCGGTGCGCCCGAAGGTAGCATACTCAGGATCCGAAGTTGAGCCGCCGCCATAGGTGGTGGGCTGGTTGATATTCTGCGAGACCGACATACGCGTTCCGTGATTGGCTACATAGGCAACCTGGAGCGACATATTGAAGGGCAGAGCCTGCTGAACAGCTGCATTCCAGGACTCCGCGTAGGGATTCCTGAAGTTCAAAGGAATGTAGGTGTAGACCTGCGCGATGAGCTGCTTGGCCTGGATAAGCGGTATGCCTGTAAGCCCCGTCGTTGATGTCGGCAACTGAATGATTCCGTTGGTCGGAATGGTTACCGCAACCGGCGTCGGGAATCCCACCTGGAAGGTAGAAACAGTCACGCCGTCACCCAGAACGGCGGGAGCGAAGCCTGAAGAACTCACCGGCTGGAAGCTGTTGTTGGAACGGATGGGGTAGTTGTAGGCGTAGGTGTTATCCATGAACGGCGTGTAGCTGATGCCAAAGCCGGCACGGAGGACGGTATCTTTGCGTAAACGATAAGAGATACCGGTGCGTGGAGCAAAGTATTTGTAATCCGTTGCCATGCCCAGGTTGGACGGGTTGCTGGTGCCGGGATATCCGGCCATGACCAGGGTGTCGTTGGCTGGGTTGTAGTTGGAGAAACCACCTGGAACTGCCGGCGTGGCGGGAGGATAGGATTCCCAACGAAGACCGATATCTACGGTCATCTTGGGCGAAACCTGCCACTTATCACTGGCGAATATGAAAATCCACCACTGGCGGTAGCGGGGGAAGATGGTGTTGACATCGCGGCCGGTCTGGCTGGGCTGCTGCAACAGGAAGCTGGCAACATTATTGGCGATGGTGTCACCCGCAGAAGCTGCTTCCGAAGTCTGCACGTCGGAGAAGGTGTAAGCGCCGCGGGCGCTGAAGGTCTGATCCTGGAGCAGATTATCGTGGATGCGGCGAACGTCACCACCCCACTTGATGGTGTGGTTGCGAATAATCTTGGTCCAGTTGTTGACGATGTCGATGTTCGACTCACCCCTGATCCATGGCAAGGATGCGGAGTAGCCGATCATGGGCGAGTTGAAAATTCCGCCCATAGTAACCGCTACCTGCCCAGAGGTGAAGGGCTGACCGGAGAGATTCACGCCAGGGACGCCCAGGGTGGTTGCATCGTTGGCGCCGTAGTCAATGGGGGTTGCGCTGCTCTCGTAATGGGCCAGTCCGAGGCGCAACTCGGTAAAGAAGGACGGCGAGAAGACATGATCGGCATTGATGCCGGTCGAGTAAGCCTTGTAAAGGCCGTTGCCTTCAAAACCGCCGTTTGACGTAGGCGCAGGACCGCCAAGGAAGGCACCCCAGGCCGCAGCCTGGTAAGGAACAGCTTTCTGATAGCTGTAACGGTAGCTGATATGGTCCTTCTCGCGCGGCGTGTAGTCGATTTTGATGTCATAGAAATCGTTAACTTTGCGGAACGGCACGTTGGCGGTGTAATCGTTCGACACGTTATTCATTGGCTTGAATGTTGTACCGGAGGTTTCACCCGCCAGAATTCCATTCGCCAATGCTGCCGTATTCAAATCCTGCAGAATGGTGAGCGAAACCGGGTACGTCCCGTGCAGCAGGGTGTAGGGGAGCTGATTGTTTGGGAAGGCAATACGAGGATCCGCCGCGGTTCCAGCATGTATGGTGCCGTCTGACCAGGTTGTGGGATCGTAAATCACTCCCTTGGTCCCGTTCATGGCACCGCTCAGATCGATGCAACCGTGAAGATCGGTGCAACCGGACTGGCCCGTTGTAAATGTGGAAAAGCGGGAGTCCGGGATGGTCATGGTGTTGGAGATTGCCTCGTGATCGGTGGTGTGCAGGTAATCACCGAAGAAGAAGAGCTTGTCCTTGATGACGGGTCCGCCGATCGAGCCGCCGAAGTAGTTGTAGGACAGATGGCCCAGAGGACCGGCGAAGTAAGAGCGTGCGTTGACGTAGTTGTTCTGGATGAATTCAAAGGCCGAACCATGGAATTTGTTGGTTCCGGACTTGAGGGTGACGTTGACGACGGCGCCGGTGGCGCGGCCCAGCTCAGCCTCAAAGTTGTTGGTGGAGACGTCGACGGTGGCAATGGCTTCCGCCGGCGGAATCATGATCTGGAGAAGGCCGGTGCGCTCGTCGTCGTCGATACCTTCAATCTGGTAGAGGTTGCTGACGCGCGGCATGCCGTTGGCTTGCGTCTGCAAGGAGCTGACGGCGTTGAAGAACTGCGAGTGCTGGAAGGTTGCCGGAGAGGTGCCGGGGACCACGTTGAGCAGCGATTGATAATTCCGGTTGGTGCCCAGCGGCATATTGACCACGGCCTCCGCCTCGAGCTTGGTGCTGATGTCGGCGCGGTCCGTCTGGAGTTGCGGGGGCTCGGTGGTTACCGTAACGCTTTCCGTGACGTTGCCTAGTGTGAGAGCAAGATCAACACGGACGGTGGTGTTGCTGAGCAGGGTGATGTTCTGCTGGGTAATCTTCTTGAAACCCTTGGCTTCGACGGTTACCGAGTAGACGCCGGGTTGCAGGTCAGGAAAGGTGTAGTTGCCGCTTTCATTGGTAGCCGACGGGTGAATTATGCCGGTGCCCACGTCTGTTGCGGTAACTTTGGCATTGGGTACGGCTGCGCCGGAGGAGTCAGTCACTGTTCCCAGCAGCGTGCCATTCACAGCCTGACCAAGCAGGACTTGTGAGAAAGCAAGCATAAAGACAACGAATACTGACCCTAAGATGGGTCTCAATATTCCACGTAGCGTCATTTGGAGCCTCCTAAATTACGCTGAATTTCAGGTATTAAATAATTTCCCATTTAATACCGTCAAGAATGTTTAACAAAATTGCGCTGCCTGTCAAGCAGAAAGCGCCCTCGTCACGGTCAGTCTTCCCACAGGAAGATTGCAAATTCCTATACGCGTGCGTGGAGTTTCATCCCGCCTATTCCTGAAATGGCACAAAAGGCGTAATCCAGCATGCAGCAAGGTGGTCAGGTATTCTTCTTTGGCTCGTGCTCAAGGCTTGCATCCCTACTGTCTGTCACAGGCACAATGAGCAGACCGCCTGAAATGGAAGAATCCAGAACCACACGCAATTTTTCTCCTGGACATGGGTTCACGCAAGGCTGCTACAGTATGTTACATGTCATTGAATGACTGATAGAATTTTCATCCTATTGAATATAAACAACTTGGATATATTTCTTATGTTAAGCAGTTGCAGCCACCTCTGCCCTACGGAGGTTTAAAATCGCCCGTGACATGCCTCGCCATCGGGGTGTATGCTACCCCCCGATGAAGTGATTGAGGGCTAAAGATGACTGGAAGTTCGCATCCCCCGGGACAATGGGTTCCTGCCTCCGAGGCAGAGCGCACGTTGGTCTTGAACGAGCTGGAATCAATGCTCTCCAGTTATCACTTTCAGAGCAGCAAGCGCTACCCGGCGATGCTGAAGTACATAGTTGACGCCACCCTTGACGGCCGTTGCCACGACTTGAAAGAACGCACCCTTGGAGTGGAGGTATTTGGGCGCGATCCCGATTACGACACCAGCGCCGATCCGGTGGTCCGACTGAGCGCCGGTGAGGTACGCAAGCGGATTGCGCAGTACTATCACGAGAATGGCAGCGGCTCGCGTGTGCAGATCGAACTGCCGCTCGGCTCTTACGTGCCGGAGTTCCTGCTGCGGGGGCCTGAAACGGCCGAAGCGCGGCCAGAAGCTGTGAATGAGCAGCTCCCCTCCACAGGGAACCAGGCACGCGCAGGCCGGAATCGTTTGGTTATTGGAATCCTGAGTGCGACGGCGCTGCTTGCCGTGGCGGCTGCGTTTGGAACCTATGCTTACAATAAGGCCTCCGCCTCCCAAGCCACCGTCATCGACAAGTTTTGGGGACCGCTCTTGCATTCGCCTGATTCCGTTCTCGTCGTCGTAGGCACCAGCGATTTTGTACCGCCGAACATTAAGCCCATCGATGCCGACAAGACAGATCACTTGAGAGGACCGTACCATCACGTCTCGATGTCCAGCGCGCTCGCGCTCGCCCGCGTGGCCGGTTTTCTGCAGGCGAACGGCAAAGCCTATGTGATCAAGGATGACCGAGAGGTAAGTCTGACGGACTTTCGTTCGCGTCCGGTCATTCTGATCGGCGCCCTGAGTAATTCCTGGACGCTGCGCCTTACCGATCCTCTGCGCTTCCGTTTTGATTTCGGCTCATTGGCAAGAATACAGGACAGAAAGAATCCCAATAGCAATGAGTGGGGCGATCCTAATAATGCCCTCAGCGATCCTCATTATTATGAACACCCCAGCTCCAGCAACTGTGATTACGCATTGATTGCGCGTTACCACGACACGACCACCAACGGTCCCGTCATGGTGATTGCAGGTATTGGCGCATATGGCACGGAGTCTGCAAGCGAGTTTGCAGTCTCACCGCAGTATATAAATCAACTTCTCAGCAAGGCGCCAGCCGATTGGGAAAATAAGAACCTGGAAATCGTGATCAGAACCGATAAAATTAACGGCGAGGCCGGTCCACCCTACCTTATGTCTTCTACGTATTGGTAAAAGCATGTAGTAACACAAGCCATATCAGCAATACTGACAATCTATTTGTTAATTGTCACTTCGAATCAATTGCCTTTCTGTTGTATTACTGTAAACGACATCTCGCATACGATTATGCGGACGGAATCTCATCGGGCAAGCTCGGCGGGCAAACATGTGTCGTGCCTGCAGCCTACCGGCGTCTAAAGCTCAAGCCTGAACGGCGGAGAAGTATTGGGCTACTTCTTCCCAGTTATTGACGCGCACAAAACCGGTGGCAGCCAGGTTGTGGGGAGCGGAGTAGAGCAAGCCCTGGCCTTCAAAGCGAAGAATGTTTTTGGGTTGGTCGTCGATGAGATAGTCGGCGCGGAGGATGGACTTGTCTCCGCAGAAGACGTAATGCGAAGGCGGAATGAAGGGAAAGTGGCGCTGCAGCCATCGATACTTGGAGCCGAGGGAGTTGGGGACGGCCATGGCCTGAGTGGCGATGAAGATTTCAAAGCGGCTGGAAAGCTGGCGGAGCACGTCTTGAGAGCCGGGCATGAGGTCCAGATCTTCGAAGAAGTCCTCGGCGTCGAGGAAAGAGCGCAACTGCTGTTGACGGTCGAGAGGAGCGATCTCCCACAGGCCCTTACCAGCCAGGTCCTGGGGCGTGACGTCTTCATCGAAGGTCTGGTTGTAGCGGCGGAGGTATTCGGCGAGGGTATCCGCCATAACCTCATCCATGTCGACACAGATGCGCAGCACGCATTGCTCCTTGACTGGAAAGCTGGGACAGAAAAGCCGGGGCTGATTACGCCTAAGAAAAGGGTAGCAGGAATGGAGCGCGAGGCTCTGAAAATCCGCCAGCCATGAGGCACAGGATTTCTGGCTCACATGCTGCTCAGAAACCGATCAGCGAAAGAGGTGAGGCACAAAGCAACTGGTGTTGTTGGTGACCAGCCCCTTGGACTCGCGGATGCCCATGCCGGCTGGTTCGCCATCTATCAGCCATGAGCCGAAGACGGCCAGCTTTCCTCCGCCAGAGGCCATGGATGCGAGGGCCTGATAGACGCAAGCCTGCGCGCTGTCGCCGGTCAGGACGCCTTCGGCAAGAAGGCCATCGCGGACCACGGCGATACCGGAGCCCTCGCGGCCGAGCAGCGGCTTGCGCACATAACTTGTAAGCTCGCGTGGTGAGTCCAGGTAAGCCGGCAAAAGTAATTCATGGCCTGGATTCAACTCCCACAAAATAGCCAGCAGTGCTTTATTGGACCAGAGCATCTTCCATATAGGTTCGATCCACAGCATCGAGCCCCATTGGCGAGGATCCTTGTGCGGGCCGTATGTCTGCAAAGGCGAGGCAGGCGGCAGAGTGGAGAGCGCCTGCGGACCGAACGGTTCGTTGAGAAGCCACTCCCAGGGATAAAGCTTGAAGAGCGTATCAATAGGGCGGTTATCAAGATCGACAAAGCAAAGGCGTTTGGAATCCCAGCCGATATCATGCACTGCGATATGCCGCGTTTTAATGCCGCCTTGTTGAGCCGTGTCTTCGAGATAGGCGACAGTCATCCGGTCTTCATCCGTGCCAACATCGGCAAAATAGGCTGGAAAGTTGACGTAATCCTTGAGATCCTTCCACTTTGCCACCAGCTTTTCATGCAGTGAGTTGAACTGATCAGCTTCTGGAAAGCAGTCCTGCAGCCAGTACCACTGCGCAACAGCGGCCTCGACCAAGCCGGTGGGGGTATCGGCGTTGTACTCCAACAGCTTGATTGAAGTGCCGTCGTAGGCCAGATCGAGCCGTCCATAGAGTGCCGGCGGCTCATTGTTCCATGCAGCGCGGATGGCCGGAGCAGCAGCGGATGGAATGCCCATCTGCGCCAACCGGTCCTGATTGAGGATTACGTCTCCGGCCGCCAAAGCGAGGCGCTGAATCTCGGCCGTGGCCGCTTCCAGGCGGTCAATCTCCGCCGAGGAAAACTCCCAGTAGGCCGACTCATCCCAGTAGGGAGAGCCGTCGGCAAGAGTGTGGTATGTCAGGCCAACGCGCGCAACACGATCTTGCCAATCGCTCCGCGGAGTCGCGGTTAAGCGGCGCATTTACTCACCTCCGCCGCTGCCGCCAGAACCGCCGATAGCGCCAAAGCCGCCGCGCGAGACGCTGCCGCCGACTACGGCGTCGCCGACATGGCCGCCGCTCGCGCCACCGTAAACGTAATGTGCGCCGGAGTAGCCGGTGGAGCAATTTGAGTCGGAGACAATGCGATTCTGCGCATCGACGCAATTGCGATGCTCCTCGCAACCAATCGAGGAGAGGGCTATCGCGGCAAGAAGGGTGAGAGGAACTTCCCGTGATTTACGCATAATGATGGCTCAATTCGCCAAAGGATAACAGAAACAGGAAGAAAATCAAACAGCTATGTTCCGCGCAAGAGTTACGCGCGAAAAGCTACTCCTCCACGGCGGGCTTGGAAGTCTTGCGCTTGGGCTTGGCGCTTTGTTGCGGGAGATCGGGGACGGGGGCCATGGAGGGGTCCCAGTAGAGCAGGCGGGCACAACTGTCGCAGGTGAGCAGTTCGCCCTCGCGGAGTTGATTCCAGGTCTGGGGGCGGACGCCCATGCGGCATCCGGTGCACTGCAGATTTTCAACGCGGGCGATGCCGGTTCCGCGGGCGGCGCAGAGGCGGTCGAAGCGGGTGAGCCACTCCGGCTCGATGAGGGGACGGAGGGCCTCGCGCTGGGCGGCGAGGGCGGCCTGCTGGCTTTCCAACTCAGCCTTGCGCAGGCGTACACGTTCGCGGGTCTTGTCGAGGGCGGCGGCAAGCGACTCAACCTGGGCGCGGGCAGCGGCGAGCGCAGCTTCCTGGGCTTCGGTGCGCTCAAGGCTGGCGTAGGCCTCGTTTTCCAGGCGCTCGGCCTCGGCTTCGGCAAAGTGGAGTTCGTGCTCGTTGGCCTTGGCCTGGTCGGCGGTGGTGAGGGTGTTCTGCTGTACACTGTAGCGGACGACCTTCTGACGGTGAGAAGTGATCTCGTGCTCCAGGCGGGTGCGGAGGGAGTCCTCGCGGCTGAGGGCGGAGGAGGCCTCGGCGGCCATGCGCTGGGCGGAGGCAAGGGCGGCCTCAGCCTGGGCGATTTCAGCCGGCAGGGCGCGAGCGGCCTGCGCAAGGCCGGCACGCTCCAGCTCCACCGCTTGCAGCTTTACGAGATTTTCAATGTGCGCCTGCATCCTTTGTTATGAAGTCTACGGCATTGGCCGTGGATTCATAAAATGGATGCAAGCGCAAAACACAAGCTAAGCCCAGGTGCGAATGCCGATTACTCCCCAATACGCCAGGTAAAGAGCGGCAATCATCAGCGCCGAGGTTACGGAAATCGAGAACCATCGGACGCACTTACGTATCTCCTGTTTCCGCGCCAGCCATAAAGCGACTGCACTGGCCAAAGAAGCTGCGGCAAAGATCAGCGTAGTGAGAAAAACACCGAAGGACCAGATGGTCAGGTTCCCCAGGCGCGCGATTGCATCACTGCCCGAGAGAATGACGAGACCAACAAACACCAGCAAACTCAGTACGGCAATCAGCGGCCACAGCCGCATGGCGCGCTCGGCCGGGCGGCGGCGCTTCTTGAAAAAGCCGCCGATGATCCAGAAGGGCATATAGAGCAGGATCGACAGGAACGCCAACACGAACCAGGCAATTAAAGCGATTTCGGCGATGGCAAACCACGTGGGGATGTGCTTGAGCGTATACATTCCGCCTGCAATTTGAGCGAATCTCCCTTCGGCATTGGGAGCAATTAGCGAGAGTGTAGCAATTGGATCGGCAGGATCCTTCCTGGGGACGGAGCGGAACTGTGTTCCCGTCACGGGCACGAAGACATGATTCATCTCGCCCAGGCCGGAGAGCATCAACTTACCGCTCTCGAAGCGGACCCGACTTATCCCGAGCAGGCGCTCGAGAAAATAGCTGAATTCGTTGCGCGGCGAAGCGGGCTCGTACCAGCCGGCATACTGCTGGGCGTTGGCGGGCAGTTGGGCCACTGCGGGCGCCGGAGGCCTCAGTAGCGAGCGAGTGATGTAGGCGCGAATGGCTTTGCCGATCTTGCCGAAAGCAGAGCCACTGCCAGCATTGATGCTGTAAAAGTAGCCCACGCCGTACTCCGGCATATAGGCCATCTCCGTCAGTCCGCCGTTCACGCCGCCATTTTGCCCGTGGTACACGAAGCCATCGTGAATGTCGGTGTAATTGCTCAATCCGTAACCGGCTTTGAGGCCCTGCTGCGCGGCCCATGAACGAGTCGGGGTCTCCATGCGGTCGATGGATGCTGTGGGCATCACCTGCACGCCGCCCACCGTGCCGCGATTCAGATAGAACTGAAGATACGCGGACATGTCTTTGGCCGAAGCGTTGATGGCGCCGGCGGGACGAAGAAGGATGTTCCAATAGGGATAGGGCGTCTTGCCGTCGGAGTGATAGAGAGTCGTCAACTGTGGCGAGGGCTGTTCGAAATAGGTGGCCGTCTTCATGCCGATGGGCAGAAAGAAGTTCTGTGTCACGTAATCTTCAAAGCGCTGGCCGGTGATCTTCTCGACAATATAGGCGGCAACCGGAGGACCGGAGTTGCAGTAGGCCATGCGTGTTCCCGGCCGCCAGCGGGAGATGCGCGAATGGTGGTCATAATCGAGGCCTTCGCGCAGAGTCATGCCCTTGGCGTCCTTGGCGTACTCTCGCAGGTGCATATCGTCCCAGCCGGTAGTGTGTTCCAGAAGGTCAACCACGCGCACCGGGTCGGTGGCTTCCCAGCGATTCTCAAACCAGATCTCGGGGACGAGTTTATGCACCGAATCCTGGAGCGACAGCTTGCCTTCATTCACCAGCTTGAGGATGGAGAGCGTGGCGAAGGCTTTGGAAGTGGAGCCGATGCGGAAGAGCGTCTCGTCCGTGGTGGCGTGATTCGCAGCTACATTGGATTTGCCCAGCCCCGCGATCCATTCGGGACCATCGCGATGCACAATGGCCACAGAAACTCCGGGCGTATGCGAGTCGGCGAGGATTTTCTCGATCTGTTGGCGCAGCTCCGCGATGGATTGCGCGGGCTTGGGCGTGTCGTCTTTCTTAGCCTGCGCAAAACAGGCTGATACAAGCAAGGAACATGCGAGCAATGAAACGCTGAATCTCATCCCTGGACTCCTTTCGATCTTCGCGCCGGTCTCGGTGGTAAAGAGGCCGATCAGGTATTTTGCAATGCCTCCACCGAAAACGGATAAAGCAGCAACCTTAGATGCTATTGAAGATAGGCGCGCTACATTCAAGCAGTTCCTGCCCGACCTAAAAATATCACAGCCCCGAGGCGGCGGGATCAAGAGAAGAAAAATCGGTAGTGGGATAGCTTGAATCAATTTTCCATCAAGGGCAAAAGCCCAGTTGATTTTGCTTGGCTTAAGTACGAATTGAAGTCCGAATCCTGCAAACTTGCCCATTACCGAAAAATCAAAGTCGAGTTTCAAGCGCGGCATTCTGCGACAATGGAAGCCAAACGGGAGGCGGGTTTGACCGAGGATCGACAATCGTTCTGGCGCAGACACAGGTGGATGAAGTGGGTTGCTGTCGGGTTGCTGGCGGCGCTGACGACTGCGGCTGTGGTGACGCACGTGATGCTGCAGAGGGTGGAGCCGTATCTGAGAGTGCGCGTTGTGGAGGGGTTGGAAGATCGCTTTCACGCTCGGGTGGAGCTGGACACCTTTCACGTCTCGCTGGTGAATGGGCTGTGGGCTGAGGGTAAGGGGCTACGCATCTGGCCGCCGGCGCGCGTGGCGGGCGTGACGGTTCCGCAAGGGCAGGGCGAGCCGTTGATTCGCCTGGATGAGTTTCGCTTTCATGCGCCGCTGGAATTGAAGCCGGGCAAGCCGATTCACGTTTCACTGGTGGAGCTGAAGGGATTGAGTGTGCATCTGCCGCCGCGATCGCACTTTGAGCATGGAGTTGTTGCCGCTGTCAAACCCAGAGGCGCAATGGCGGCACTGGTGAGTTTCGAAGTAGAGAGGATGGATTGCACTGCCGCTGAACTGGTGATGGAAACCGACAAGCCGGGGAAGCTGCCGCTGGAGTTCCAAATTGCGCGACTGAAACTGACCGATATTGCCGCCGGTGGAGCGATAGGCTTCGATGCGGAACTGACCAACCCAAAGCCCGAGGGGACGATTAATACAACGGGTAGCTTTGGACCGTGGCATGGAGCAGACCTTGGCGAGAGCCCGCTTAAAGGAGATTACCGCTTTGAGAAGGCGGACCTGTCCGGGTTCAAGGGGATTGCGGGGATTCTCTCATCGACCGGTCACTACGAGGGCACACTGCGCGAGCTGGTGGTGGACGGGGAGACGGAGACGCCGGATTTCAGGCTGACGCATTTTGGGGCTGCGCTGCCGCTGACGACGCATTTCCACGCGCAGGTGGACGGGACCAACGGGGACACGTGGCTGGAGCCGGTGGATGCGACTCTGGGCCATTCGCACTTTACCGCGCAAGGGGCGATTGTGCGCGAACCGGGGGCGGTGGTGGAGGGTGCTCAGCAGTATGGCGGGCACGACATTGCGCTCACGGTCAACGTGGACAAGGCGCGGATCGAGGATTTTCTACGCCTGGCCAGCCGCACGGGAGATGTGCTGCTGACAGGCAATGTGACGATGAAGGCTACGCTGCATATTCCGCCGGGGACGGCTGCGGTGCATGAGCGACTGAAACTGAACGGCAGCTTTGCGCTGGACCGGGCGCAGTTTACGAGCGCGAAAATTCAGGGGCGAATTGCGGAGTTGAGCCTGCGTGGAGAGGGGCGGCCCGAGGAGCTTAAGAGCACCGATCCGGCGAGTATTGTGTCGCAGATGCAAGGCGGATTCCGGATGGCGGGAGGAGTAATCACGCTGCCGTCGCTGGAGTACACCGTGCCAGGGGCAAAGATTCAGCTTGCGGGCACATATGGGCTGGCGGACGGCGCACTGAAATTTGA
>Ga0116121_1000747_pt1 | contig 15439 bp, 14 predicted proteins | sample June2015DPH_13_1_FD_89725 | JGI IMG/M metagenome (GOLD analysis project Ga0116121, IMG submission 89725) | Peatland microbial communities from SPRUCE experiment site at the Marcell Experimental Forest, Minnesota, USA - June2015DPH_13_10 | ecosystem: Environmental > Terrestrial > Soil > Wetlands...
CAAAAGACTCAAACGAAAGGTGTTTATCATCTGGTAAAAAAGAATGAAACCCTCCAGATGATTGCGCAGGCTTACGGCGTCCGACTAAAAGATTTAACCGGGACGAATAATATAACCGATGTTAAATCGGTTAAAGCAGGCTCGGCCATATTCATCCCTGGCGCAAATCAGGTAATAGATAATATTCATGTGAAAACCATGAACACAGCCGCCGGTACAAAAACTAATAAAACGAATAAACATAGTTCCGGTATTGTTAAAGACCATGAGAAAAGTGATGAAGTAAAAAAAGAAAAAATGGCGATCATATCTGAAGCGTCGGTCGACGCGTCCCCCCAAGAGGCTCCCCCCGCGGCGCCCCAGCCAAAAGCGCAACAGTCAAAAATTGCAGTTCGTGAAATAACGCCGCCGGTTGCTACTGTACCCGATCAGAAAAATGAATCTAAATCCGCTGTACAAATGCCGGTAGAACAAGAAAAAGTACAAATAGATAAAAATAGATTTATCTGGCCGGTGCGCGGCAGCGTGAAGGATAATTTCGGTATTCAGCCCGACAAAACCTACCACAACTGGATTGAAATTGTTACAGCTGCCGGTGTAAAGGTAAAAGCAGCGGCATCCGGCACAGTTATTTTTTCTTCTAATCTGAAAAATTACGGAGAGACGGTTATTGTCCGCCATAAAGACAAATTTACCACAGTCTATACACATCTTAAAAAAAGATATGTCCGGACAGATCAGGATGTGAAAAAAGGGGAATCCATTGCTTTAGCGGGAGAGAAAGATGTTGCAGGCCTTGCCTATATAAATTTTGAAATCCGCTTACAGGGAAAAGCACGCAATCCTCTGCTTTTTCTGCCTTGATTTAATATTCCACGCGCCCTTGCCGGAAAATAATTCGTAATTATATTAACCCAGGTATTTTAAAAGAGGTGAAAATGAATAATTATTTTGAACAGGGACCTATTCGTCCGCCCAGCGAGGCGACAAGCCTTTTAATTCGTGTAACAAGAAATTGTCCGTGGAACAAGTGCGCGTTCTGCCATACCTACCGTGGAAGCAAATTTGAATTAAGAAGTGTGGATGACGTTAAAAAAGATATCCAGGCCATGAAAGATATCGAAGATAAAATTACCGGTCTTTCCCTAAAGTGGGGCGAAGGAGGCCGTGTTACCAGAGAAGTTTTGAGACAAATTTATAACAGTAAAGAATTTTATAATGATTTTATCTATACCGTTGCGGCATGGCTTTACTTTGGCGGCGAAAATGTATTTTTGCAGGATGCCAATTCGCTGATTTTGAAAACAGCCGACCTTGTATCCATTCTTGATTTTTTAAGGGAGAAATTTCCCCAGATAAAAAGAATCACTACTTATTGCCGTTCACATACGGCAGCCAGAAAGACAGCAGTTGAATTCCAACAATTGAAAAAAGCGGGCCTCTCCCGCATCCATATCGGCATGGAAAGCGGCAGTGAAGAGGTTTTATCCATGATTCACAAAGGCGTTACCGCCGAAGATCATATTAAAGCCGGCCTGAATATTAAACAGGCTGGAATTGAACTTTCCGAATACGTGATGCCCGGGCTGGGCGGCGTAAAATGGACCCGACAGCATGCTTTGGAGACCGCAAGAGTCATTAATGCCATAAATCCTGATTTTGTCCGCCTGCGCACGCTGCATGTTGTGCCCGGTACGGAGATGGATGAACTGATGAAAAACGGTGAATTTAAGCCGCTCAATGATGAAGAAATTCTCAAAGAAATAAAACTGTTCATTGAGGAACTAAATGTCCACGGAACATATCTGGCCAGCGATCATATTTTAAATCTGCTGGAAGAACTCGAAGGTAGATTTCCCGAAGATAAACAGAAAATTTTATCCGTGATTGAAAGATATTTTGAACTTCCGGACGAAGACAGGCTAATTTTTCGGCTGGGGCGGCGAACCGGAGCATTTGGAAAACTTGACGATCTTGCAGAAAAAGAAACTTATCTGAGATTAAAAGCCGTGATCGATCAATATGCCGCGGCGGGCGGAAATCTTGAAGAAGATATTATTAAAACAATGAATAATTACATATAAGTTATTAATAAATCATATATATGCAGACACGCGTTTTTCCTCATTTTTCTTTCTTCTTCACGTATTTTGACTGACATTCTGACTGCCGGTTTAATTTTTTATTGACACGCAAAGTCTTTGTGCCTATACTCGCGCCTTCGAAAAACAATGTTTTATCAAACATCAGATAATCGGCGGTTTGCGCCGTGTATGCTATTGATCTTAGACAACATTTTCAGACATCAGGATGCCTTGAATACTTTCAGGGATCCGTAATATTGATAAACATGTGATTTTTTGAAAAATATAAAACAATAATTTATCGGAGGCTATACAATGCGTGAGTGTGTAATTATTGATGGTGTGAGGTCGGCCAATTCCCGGGCGCACGCCGACAAAGGGTGGTTTAGATCCATAAGACCCGATGAGGTCCTGACAAAAGTTTATGACGGGTTATTCGCCCGCAATCCCAAAGTAAAACCCGAAGATATCGAATCTGTATTTGTCGGATGCGCCAATATTACCGGCATGCAGAATGATATCGGCCGAATTTCCTGGCTGGCCGGCGGTTTCCCGGAATCGGTTCCTACCAATACGCTGACGATGCAGTGCCCTTCCGGCATGGCGGCCACTCAACATGCCGCGCGCGCGATTATATGCGGCGAAGGCGATACTTATATTGCCGCCGGAGTGGAAGACATGCAGAAAGTTTTCATGGCGATGCACATGGATTTTCCGCCGCGTTTGATGGAACGGTACAACATCATGGATATCCCCATGGGCGCTACCGCCGAAAAAGTGGCCGAACTGTGGAAGATCACCCGCGACGATATGGAAAACATGGCTTTTTGGAGTCATAAAAAAGCCGACGAAGCCACAAAGGCCGGAAAATTCAAGCAGGAGATTATTCCTATCGAAGGTTTAAAAGATGACGGCACGCCTTTTATGGTTGATAAAGATCAGTGGATTCGCGGCGACATTTCCAGAGAGCAGATGGCTGCCATGAAACCCGGTTTCAAACCGGACGGGCTTTTGACGGCCGCCACATCTTCGCCGCTTACCATTGGCGGGGCCGCGCTTCTTTTGATGGAGCGCTCCAAAGCCGACAAACTCGGACTTTCTTATCACCTCAAATATGAAGGCGGCGCCCTGGCCGGTTGCGACCCGACCATCATGGGCATCGGCCCGGTTCCTGCCGTCAAGAAACTTCTTGACCGCAAGGGTCTGAAAGTCAGTGATATTGATATCTGGGAATTCAATGAGGCATTTGCCAGCCAGTCTTTGGCCTGCGTGAGAGACCTGGGAATTGCCCAGAACGCGCCTTTTAGCAATGTAAATGTCTGGGGCGGCGCTTTGGCGCTTGGTCATCCGCTGGGAGAAAGCGGATGCCGTCTGGTTGTTACCATGAACTCCATCATGAAGACGGATTATAAAGATGCCAAATACTGCGTGGCTACACTTTGCGGAGCGTTCGGCAATGCCGGCGCCATCATGTTTAGCAAAGCCTAAAAAAAGAGAGAACTTTCCGTTATAGAGTGTTTGTTATAAATTTTACGAAGGGGACCCTGTATGACAGGGTCCCCCTTTTAAATATTCAGAAGATAAAATTAAGGCAGACCCGCACGCACTGTAATTCCCGGCGCGAGCCCCGCCGGTTGGTTATTTAACAGTCCTTCTTTATTGAATGGTCAGTATCGGCGCGAAACGTTTGCCAAAAAAAAGATGTACGCGTCACACACTGCTTCATTTGATTAAGACGCCCTAAGCAGAGTTTAACCTGAAAGTGTGCGCAAAGATAATCGATAACTTCCTTTTATCCTCAAATAGTCAACCATGACAAAGATGCAAGATTTCAAACCAGTAATCCTTAAATCTGACGACTGCCAAATACTGTGGATTGGTAAGTGTAACAATTGTCAAAGCACTTCTTGTTTGGACACTGTCTGTCAAGTCAATAATAGGTCAGAATAGATTATATAAGAAAAATATTAAGGCCGTTTTTTTCTTTGCGGGTTTTTACCATTCATTTTATATAATCAACAGCAACCCATCCGGGCAAGGTCTTCTTCATCTCCATTTAATATTCCAACTTTTCTTCTTAAGGGCAGCCTCATCTATTATTGTCGCCATCATACCCATATGAGAAACGACGGTCACCGCGTTTGACATTTATGATTATTATTAATTATTTTTTAAAAACATATTGTCAATTGGGAAGCCATGTCTTATATTAATATCAGACATTCAGAATAATTTATGGTGGAAAGGAGATTGGGAATGAAGACATACGCTATAAAGTATTTGGAACTGGCGGAGCAGCATGCGGAGAAAATAGCGGCAAGGTGGGTTAAGGATGTCAAGAATAACGTCAAAACGCCAACGTATAAAAATCTGGATGAAGAAGCGATCATCCGTCAATGCATCCGGTTTTATCAAAATTTCAGCAAAATGTTTCTGGATGAAAAAACTACGGATGATGTATTGAGGTATTTCCGAAGTTACGCTCAGGAAAGTTACGCGATGGGTATCCCCGCAAACGAGACGATCTACGCGCTGATATTAATGAGACGGCAGATCTGGTTATACGCGGATTTTCAGGCGATATTCAGCTCCGGTATCGATCAACGGCAGGCTCTTGATACGCTTGGCCGTACAATTTTATTGTTCGACTATGCCTCTTATGAGGTAACCAAAGAATATCAGGAACTCATGAAGAAAGAAAAAAATAAAAAATAGTAACAATGTAAAAAATCATATGGCGATGGTCTGTAAATAAATGAATTTTAAAAGGTATCTGTAATTTGCCGGACTACATTTAAGTTTAAGGGAAAGGAGAATATTATGGTAGATTCTATTAAACTGCTTGATGTTACAGAACAAAATGCCGAGGAAATTGCAAAACATTGGACCATAGACGTCCAGAAAAATAAAAGAACTACACATTATCGAAATTTAAAGAGAGAAATATTAATAGCGCAGGCTGTTGACGTTTATCGCAATTTAAGAGAATTATTAACAGCTTCCAACCGGGCTGAAATTACCCTGGACTATTTCCGGAAATACGCTAAAGACTGCCATGATAATGGAATTCCTTTGCATGAAGCCATTTACGCGTTAGTCCTGATGCGTCGCCACATGTGGCTCTATGCCGATTTTCAGGCAATTTTTATCAATGCTCTGGAGCACAATCAGGCGATTGACAGCATTATGAGAATTATGCTTATGATGGACTACGCTGTATATGAGATCACGCAGTATTATCTTGATCAGGACAGGTAGTGATTCCGGATATAATTTTCAGATATACGCGATTTTCAAAAAATCCTGTTTAAATAAATATGTCCGGTACGCGGAGGCCTTTTGATAAAAAATCTTCGCGGGCCGGACATATTTATTTTCTGTTTTACAGATTAAAGCAGCAAAAATTATAAAGTGCCGCCCGGTTTTACGCCCGGAATTTAATTCCCGTTAAAATGACTTCCAATCACCCGATTTTAACAGCCATTTATTTCTGTAAGTGCTTGATGTTACGTGACTATCTTAATACCTTGAAACACGAGCCAAGAAAAGATTAAAATTTTATAAATATATTGACAGAGTGGATTTAGAGATGTATAAGATTCAGAAAATGACCTTCGGTCATCAAGGAATAAGTTCTTGTTTATAGCTTAAAAAATTCGTGATCACCGGCGCTATTTTTAAGTAATTAACCGTAAAACCTCGTGAGTTCATGCAATATTTACAGAGGGCATGCAAAAAATTACAGGAATTGACGCTCATTATTATCGAGCAAAAAATATAACAAATAGAAATAGTAAGGAGGATTTGTATGGCTAGTTTGTGGGTTGATGTAAGGGATATTAAATTCCAGTTGTTTGAAGTCTTAAAGATACAGGAAACATTACTGGGCAAGGGCCGTTATGTTGATTATGATCTTGATACTTGCAACATGGTTATTGACCAGGCGGCAAAATTTTCAGAGTTGGAACTTGCGCCTACCTATCCTGACGAAGTTCATCGTAAACCGGTCGAGGCAACATGGAAAGATGGAAAAGTCACCACACCTGAGGCCTATAAAAGACTGTGGAAACTTTATTGTGAAGCCGGTTATATGGCCACAGGCGACAATCCTGAAGTAGGCGGTCAGGGCTTTCCGGCATCAATCGCCGCGGCCCTGGCTAATATGTTTCTGGCCTGCAATCAGGCTTTCATCATGTATCCCGGTCTTTCCCATGGTGCGGCAAGACTGATGGAGGATTTCTTCCAGCATCCGCTGCGTGACGTCCTTCTGGAAAAAATGTATACTGGCGAATGGGCCGGAACGATGTGTCTGACTGAGCCGGGCGCCGGTTCCGACGTCGGCGCGTTGAAGACCACTGCTAAAAATAATGGCGACGGAACTTACTCCATCGTTGGCACAAAGAGTTTCATCTCCGCCGGAGATCATGATCTGACCCCGAACATTATTCACCCCGTTCTGGCCAGAGTCGAAGGCGATCCCAAAGGAACAAAGGGCATTTCCATTTTCATGGTTCCCAAAGTCAGATTCAATGAGAAGGGCGAACTGGGAGAACCGAATGATGTTCAATGCGGCGGCATCGAAAGCAAGATGGGTATCCACGGAAACGCCACCTGTACACTGAACTTCGGTTCTGACAACAAGTGCATCGGTTACCTGATGGGCGAAGAACGTCAGGGTATGCCGATCATGTTCCACATGATGAACGAAGAGCGTCAGGGCGTCGGCATGATGGGCGCTTCTCTGGCCATGTCTTCTTATCTTCATGCTCTGGATTATACCAAGATGAGATTCCAGGGTCAGGACGTTGTCGCCATGGCTATGAAGATTGAAGATTCTCCGCAAGTAACTATCATTAAGCATCCGGATGTCCGCAGAATGCTTCTGAGAATGAAATCCACATCCGAAGGGCTTCGCATGCTGGCTTTTTTCTGTTACTGGTGCATGGATAATGAAATGAACGCCGTGACAGACAAAAATGAGGAACAACAAGCCTACTGGCATGGATTTATTGAACTCCTTACCCCGATAGTAAAATCTTACTGCACAGACATGGGCATGGATTGCTGCCAGCTGGCCGTACAGTCATACGGCGGTTATGGTTTCTGCCGTGAATACCCTGTCGAGCAGATGATGAGAGATCAGAAGATCAATCAGATATATGAAGGCACAAACGGAATTCAGGCTCTCGATTTGCTGGGCCGCAAGCTTGGCATGAAAAAAGGCCTTTATTTCATGAACCTGTTGGCTATGGCCAATGAAACCATCGCCGAAGCCAAGAAAGTCGATGCATTAAAGGCTGAGGTTGCTCTTGTTGAAGCCGCATTGAATGCCTGCGCGGAGTCATCCATGGCATTTGCCAAGATGATGAGAACCACACCTTACGTTCCGCTGATCGGCGCCTGCGATTTCCTGAATTGCCTGGGCGATGCTCTTGTGGGCTGGTTGCACCTCAAAATGGCTCTGGTTGCTATTCCGAAGTTCTTCGCACCCGAAACCGGTGAACAGGAGAAATTCTTCTATCGTGGTAAAATTGAAGCCGCCAGATTCTTCATCGGCCGTATTACAGGATTGGTTCCCGCAAAACTGGAAAATCTCAAGAGAGACGAACAGAGTTGTATGAACATTCCTGATGAAGCATTCAGCGTTTAAGAATATCTTTTAGAAAATTAACTCTGTGGGCGGGGAGGCTTAAGCGGCCTCCCCGTTTTTTTTATCTACCATCGCGCTTTGACAGGCTAGCTTTGTTGGCATAGCCTGCCGGGGGCGCAGGCCGGGGTCGTCGGCTTCCTCAACGTATGGTCACATACGCCTGCCCAAGCCTCCTCCTTACCGCCTCGTTATCCTCTAACCGGGGGCGCGACTAAAAAGGGGCGCAATAAAAAATAGCCTTCACCTTGCCGGGAACTGACGCCTACCAGGCGACAGCTTCCAATCGCAATGGTATATTGAAGCCGGTTGCGCTTTTACAGGCTAACTTTGTTGGCACAGCCTGCCGCGGCGCAGGCCGGGGTCGTCGGCTTTTAGTAGAGAAATGGTATTTGACGTATTTTCTGATTTGTGACAAAAGAAAATATGCGCAGGAAAAGAAAACAGACTCAATTGCAATCGATAGGCGACGTGTTATTTTCTGTTTTAAAAAAAAGAGGCATGACCTCAAAAATAGAAGAGAACGCTGTGATCAAACTCTGGCCAAAAGCTGTGGGTCCGCAAATTGCCTCGAAAACAAAGCCTGATTGTCTGAGAAACGGGACTCTGTTTGTTAAAACAATTTCATCAATCTGGGTGCAGCAGCTTCATTTTATAAAACAAGAAATTCTCGAAAAATTAAATCAACAATCCGGAAAATCCGCCGTAAAAGAAATCCGTTTTTTAGTGGGGCACACGCTTGCTCTTGAAAAGGAAGAAGAAAATATTTCTACAGGAAAAAAGACAATGCTCAATAAACGGGACAAAGAAATGATCGCCCAATGCACGGATGCTTTAGCCGATCAGGAATTGGCCGCTATCTTAAAGCGTGTTATGCAAACAGAAATCAGCCGCCGCCGGCAGCGGGAAACCCGGAAAGTTCATTAAAGATGCCGGTCATTTCCTGGGAATAATTTTTGTCCCGATCATAAATGAAAAGCGGCGATTTAATTTTCAGCTCTTCTTTCGAGCCGCTTTTCCCTTCTACAAGAACGAATTGGGCTTCGGAGAGATTGTCGGAATAAACCAGCCTCATTATTTTGGGTTCAATGCCGCTGCTTCGGAAAAGATATACGAGTTCAACCAATCTTCTTGCCGGGTAAATCGTAAAAACAGAGCCCGCTGGTTTCAGCAAATATTTCGCCGCTGTTAAAAAATCTTTTAAAGAACCGTTTATCTCGTGGCGGGCGATGGCTTTTTCGGGATATGGATTGATTCTGCCGGAATTTAATTTCCGGTAAGGAGGATTAAATATCACAGTATCAAACGAGCGCGCTCCGAAAATATCTTTTATATGGCGCGCGTCTCCGGAGAATATTTCGACCCTCCCGTTCAAATCATTGAGTTGTGTGTTTTTTCGTGCCAGCGCCGCGAGATTTTCCTGAATTTCCAGACCAACGCAATTAACGTGCGGAAAACGTTTTGCCGCAATAAGAACAATAATGCCGTTGCCGCATCCCAGGTCAATGGCGCGGGCGCGCGGCTTTAAAGAAACAAAATGGGCAAGTAGAATCGAATCCAGAGTAAACCGGTATCCTTTTTTATTCTGGAAGACCTGCAAACGCCCGTTAAGGATTGCATCAAGGGTTTCTTCTTCCATCATTTATACCGGATTGCGGTCATTGGGTCTACCTTTGCCGGCAAAAGCCTGCCGGGGGGCAAAGGCCTGGGTCATGCGCTTACCGAGGCATGACGGCATTTGGCTTTGCCGTCTGTTTTTTTGCCGCCGCGGTATTGAGCTGTATTGATCAGGGTTGAAATAAATTTCGGCTCTAGTCCAGTTTGTGAGTAAAGATACCGCTGCGCAATTTCGGTTCAAACCAGGTTGACTTCGGAGGCATTATCGCTCCCGCGTCGGCAACATTTATGATCTGCTCCATCGTTGTCGGATAAAGAGAAAACGCCACGGCAAATCTGTCTTTGTTCACCAGCTTTTCCAATTCATCCATACCTCTTATGCCGCCGATAAATTTGATACGGTCATCCACGCGCGGATCTTTAATTCCCAAAACAGGATACAGTAGATACTCCTGCAATATGGACGCGTCCAGGCTGGCTACGGGATCGCTTTCGTTATAGGATCCTTTTTTAATGGTTATTTTATACCACTGTCCGCCCAGGTACATTCCGAAATCATGAAGCTGCTGTGGTGATCTTGTCGTAAAGTTTTTACTGACGGTAAAGTTTAGACTGATCTTTTCGATAAATTCATCCGGAGTCAGGCCGTTTAAGTCTTTAACGGCGCGGTTATAATCCATAACCTTAAGTTGCGTGTGGGGAAAAAATACAGCCAATACAGATTCGTATTCCTTTAAAGATTCGCCGGATTTATCATGAGCGCGTCTGGTTCTGGCGATTGTGGTTCCTGCCGCGGCGCGGTGATGTCCGTCGGCAATATAGAGGGAATCGACATTGGAAAATTCTTTTTTGATTTTATCGATTTGTCCGGCGTCGGCTACAACCCAGACTGTATGTTTAACGCCATCGTCTGCCGTGAAATCATATTCCGGGGTGCCGGCCGTGATTTCAGCGACGATCTTATTTAAACTTTGCCGTTCCCTGTAACTTATAAATACCGGGCCGGTTTGCGCGTTGACCGTGTCCACATGCCGGATGCGGTCTTCTTCTTTGTCCTTTCTGGTCAATTCATGTTTTTTGATCTTGCCGGCATCGTATTCGGATGCGCTCATCAAACCGACTATTCCTGTTTGTACCTGAGTTCCCATTTGCTGCCGGTATATATAAAAGCAGGGCGATTCATCCTGCAAAAGTATGCCTTTTGTCTGCATTTGAAGAAAGTTATGTTTTGCCGTCTGGTAAATCAGACTTTCATCGCTTTTTGTTCCGTCGGGCACGTCAATTTCCGATTTCTCCACGTGCATGAAGCTCAAAGCGTTGCCCAAAACTGCTTTTTGTCCCTCTTCCCTGGTCATCACATCGTAAGGAAGAGCCGCTACCTGAGAAACAAATTTTTGCTGCGGCCTTATCGCTTTAAAAGGTAAAACTTGTGCCATAATAAAATCTCCTTCATAAAATCTTCTCTTGCGGGATTGATAACATACTGTCATAATCCGTACAATATAAAAATTAAAAAAGGGAAAAATTAAAAAGCAAATGGAAGACACTCTGGTTTTTATTCATGGTTTGGAAAGCACGGCGCAGGGCGCCAAGGGGCAATTTTTTTCTCAAAATTTTCCACGGATGATTATTGAAGATTATACCGGGGATTTTAACACGCGCATGCGAAAACTAAACGCAATCCTTGCCGGAAAAACCAACCTGATCATAGTGGGTTCAAGCTATGGAGGTTTAATGGCGGTTCAATACGCGATGGAAAATGAAAGCCGGGTGAAAAAACTGATTCTGCTCGCGCCGGCTTTGAACCTTCCTGAATTCGAATCAAATTGTGATAAACAATTAAATATTCCCGTTATTATCTATCACGGAACAAACGATGATGTCGTTAATCCTTACATTGTAAAAGATATTGCCTTGAAATGTTTCAGCGCTCTGGAACATCATTTTGTGGAAGATGACCATCCCCTGCGTAAGACTTTTCCTGTTCTTGACTGGAAAAAACTTCTTGGGCCAGACTAATGGTTTGAGGATATCTTATAATGACTACGGCAATTTACCGTAAATTACCTTGACAATATTCTTTTGATATTTTAGTCTCTCACAAATTTTGCTGGATTAATAATATTATGTATTCGAAAAAAATCGTTATTCGCTATACTCCTGAGGTAGTTCAAGAGCCGGTAATTTATGAGCTTGTTAAACAATACAACCTTGTGTTCAATATTTTAAAAGCGAGAATTTTCCCGCGCCGCGAGGGCGTTATCGTCCTGGAATTAACCGGTTTGAAAGAAAATTTTGATAACGGCATTCGTTATTTGAAAGAAATGGGGCTTAAGGTAGAACCCCTGTCCAAGAGCGTAAGCCAAAACACCGATAAATGCGTTCACTGCGGCGCCTGTACCGCTTTTTGCCCCACGGGAGCATTGGCTTTCGAAGGAGAATCACAAAAGGTCTTATTTGATGCGGAAAAATGCAATGGATGCGAGCTTTGCGTTTCGGCTTGTCCCGTCCGTGCCATGGAAATCAATCTGTTATAGTATCAATTTTCAATAATCATCCTTTTTTACAAAACCAACGGCAAAAAATAGTCGTGATTATTATTTTACGATTCAGCTTTTTTTAAAAAAGAGGGGAAAAGAATTATTTCCCATACTCTTTTTCTGTCTCTTTATCGGAATCTTTAAGTAATTTATTAAGATTTCCGGGAGCTTCTTTGGTTTTTTTGAATAACTCCTTACTGTCTGTTACGAAGCTCTTGCTTTTGTCCTTTAATTCCTGGACGCCTGCCTTCATTAGTTCAACGGAGTCTTTAACTTTTTCCGGCATTTTACCGGGGTCCGTAAAGTAATAATATCCGGAAGCGGCAAGCACGACAAACAGCAATATCAAAAATAATTTAATCAAACTTTTAAACATGAAAGTTATGAGCAATATTGCGATGAGGATAACGCCTATTACAAGCACTGACGGGTGTGCTGATATATAACTGGTAATTACGTCCATTATGCAATCTCCTTAAAAAATAATTTTAATTTGTCCTGCTTTTATCATGAAATATTATTATTTAACAGTGAAAAATTGCTTTTAGGACTTGCTTTTATTGAATTAACATAGTAACTTATAACATTAAATATTTATGAAAAATGTGCCTGGATGGTCCGCCAAATTTTCTGTTGATTATCTCCTGTTTTTGCCGTATTTTAACCCCATAATGAGCCCGTGTGCTATTGCAATCGCAGGCACATGCGCGAATAAAAAATATTTCAGGCAGCTTTTATGAAAAGATCGTCCACAGATAAAAACAGACTGGAGGCTCTGCATGATTTGGAAAAAAGACTTGCGTATAGTTTTCGCGATATAAATCTTCTTTCCACCGCCCTTACGCATCGTTCTTATGTCAATGAAAATCAGCAACTGTCTGTTTCCGATAATGAAAGATTTGAATTTTTAGGAGACTCTGTTTTAGGTTTATGCGTAAGCGACCTGATCGTTAAAAAATATGTTAATTCTCCGGAGGGCGACCTTACCAAAATCCGGGCCGCTCTGGTTGGCGAAAAAAATCTGGCGCAGCTCGCGCGTGATTTGCAGATTGGCGATTGCCTTTTAATCGGCCGGGGCGAGGATAACGCCGGGAGCCGCGACAAAGATTCTTTTTAGGCCGACTCTTTTGAAGCCGTTGTAGCCGCCATATATCTTGATTCCGATTTTAACAACGTAAGAACGATTATAACAAAATTGATCGAACCGCTGCTGGGAGATGATAATCTGTCTACCGACTATTCCGACTATAAAACTGTCCTGCAGGAGCTTTGTCAGAAAAAATATAAAACTGTTCCTATCTATATGGTCACTGATTCTACCGGTCCCGATCACGATAAAATTTTTACGGTAAAAGTCATTATCGTGAACAAGCTGACGGAATTCGGCAGCGGCAAAAGCAAAAAAGAAGCCGAAAAACAAGCCGCGCAAAAGGCTTTGGAAGCGCTGCAAGATGAAGAGAAATAATCACGGATCTGAAACCGGACAAAACTCCCTGATTATCCCCATCTTCATCATGAACAACGGGTGTCCGCATCGTTGTATCTTCTGCAATCAAAATATTACTGCGGGAAATTATCCGCCGGAAATAACGAAAGATTATTTCGATTCGGAAGTTAATTCTTATCTGTCCTGGTATAAAGATAAATCCAGAAATGTGGAAATTGCTTTTTACGGCGGAAATTTTACGGGAATAAAACCGGCCAATCAGGAGAAACTCCTTTCCCTGGCATATTCTTTTATTCAAAAAGGACTTGTTCATTCCATTAGAATTTCAACAAGGCCGGATTACATTTCCGAAAATAACGTATCGCTTTTAAAAAAATACAATGTCACTTCAATAGAAATCGGCGCGCAGTCTTTCAATGATAGCGTTCTGCAATTTGCGGGGAGGGGTCATGATTCCGCCGCTATCGTTAAAGCTATGAGAATTCTGAAAGATCACGGTTTTCGGACGGGCTTGCATCTTATGGCCGGATTGCCTCAGGACTCAAAGGAAGGCTTCATTTATTCTCTGGATAAAACAGTTGAACTCAAACCTGAAACCGTAAGAATTAATCCGGTTATCGTGTTTAAAGGAACGGCTCTCGCGGAAGAATTAAGGAAGGGGAAATATAAACCGCTGGAACTTTCCGATGCAGTAGCATTGTGCGGACTTGCGTGGCAAAAGTTATCCGGGGCGGGGATTCGCGTAATCAGAATCGGCCTTCAATCAACCCCGGAAATGGAAAAGGACGGCGCCGTATTGGCCGGACCGATTCATCCGGCGCTGGGAAGTCTTGTCCTTTCTTCTGTTTTTTATGATAACACCATTAAACTTCTGGATAAGGTTTCTGCGGAGGCCAAAGAACTTCGCTTTAACTTATCCGAGCACGATATTTCCAATTTCCGCGGTTTAAAGAATATGAACATATTGGCAATAAAAAAGCTTTACCCCCGCACAAAGATAATTGTAAGATCATTTGCGGGGCAAAATCGCGGCGCGATTTCCGTGCGTGCCGATTCGGCGGAACCTTTTACCATCGAAATTCCGGGATTCAACAGATAATTCCCGCCGGCAAATTGGCATACAGGAGAATAATAATTTGTTTAAATCAGGATTCATAGGAATCATTGGGCGTCCCAACGTGGGCAAATCCACATTTTTTAATGCAGTCATCGGCGATAATATTTCGATAGTCGCCGACAAACCGCAAACAACCAGAAACAAAATCACGGGCATAAAAAATTTCCCGGACGCGCAGCTTATTTTTCTGGACACTCCAGGTGTTCACGACCCCAAAACGCCGCTGAACCGCGCCATGGTGCAAACCGCAAGGGAAACAATCGGCAATACCGAAGTTCTGCTGATGCTTATCGAAGCCAATTCGGATGTTCATCGTAATGATCTTATTTTGATTGAATCACTTGCCGGGGTTAAAGCCCCAGTTTTTCTGGTCATCAACAAAATTGATCTTGTCGAAAAGAAATATCTTTTACCGCTGATCGATAAATTCCGCACACTCTATGACTATCGCGAGATTTTTCCGGTTTCGGCGCTTAAAGGCGATGGCATTGCCGATTTGGTGAGGGCCATTAAAGAAATTCTTCCGGAGGGGCCACAATTATTTCCCGACGATATTTTCACCGATGTGACCGAGAGGTTTATTGCCGCCGAGTTTATCCGCGAACAGATCATGCTGCAAACCTCGCAGGAAATTCCTTATGTCAGCGCGGTAGAGGTTGAATCATTCAAGGAAGATGAAGAAAAAAACATCATACGCATTCACGCGACAATTAATGTCGAAAAGGAATCACAAAAAGCGATTATGATCGGCAAAAAAGGCGCCATGCTGAAAAACATCGGCACGCAATCCAGGTTGCGGATGGAAAAACTCTTCGGCGCCAGGGTTTATCTGGAACTGTTTGTGCGGGTGAAAAAGGAATGGACGAGTTCAGATAAGATGCTGAGGGAATTCGGTCTGCTGAAACATTAATACCATGCCGCATTGAATGCATGATACCATGCCGCATTTAATGCCTAACTTTGTTGGCTTCGTCGTCGGCTTCCTCA
>Ga0116121_1000749_pt1 | contig 15431 bp, 4 predicted proteins | sample June2015DPH_13_1_FD_89725 | JGI IMG/M metagenome (GOLD analysis project Ga0116121, IMG submission 89725) | Peatland microbial communities from SPRUCE experiment site at the Marcell Experimental Forest, Minnesota, USA - June2015DPH_13_10 | ecosystem: Environmental > Terrestrial > Soil > Wetlands >...
CCGCATCACGATCTCCGGCGTGATTGGAAATCCGAATCTGAATGGCGTGTACAACACGACATCGTGCAGCGGCACGGCGATGGTGATCGCTACTCCCGCCGGCGCCATCAACCCTTGGAACTATCCCAACAGCACGCCTGAGCTGGACATCGGCATCACCTCCGGCACGGTGACCAGCATCTCCGGATACTCCGATCTGGGCGGACAGGATTCAGCTGTCACTCTCGGTCTTTGGGAGACATCGGGCCAGGACATGAGCAAGCGCGCCAACGTGATCGCAGGCACGCTCTTTCACGAGATCGGGCACACCCTTGGCCTGAGCCACGGCGGCCTTTACTACGATTCACTTCCCAGTTTAGTTCCGACTTTCGAAGGCAACTGCAAGCCGAATTATCAGAGTTCGATGAACTATCTGTTCCAACTCGATGGAGTGGGACCGAACAATGTGATTGCTTACTCCAATCAGCAACTTGAAACCTTGTCCGAATCTTCGTTGGGTTCGGTGTACGACCTCGACGACGTCAGCAGCAATCCTGCGACGTACTCGACCTCAGCTTGGTATGTATCTTCGCCGCCCAGCCCGACAGCAAGCCAGGCCACACTGCATTGCGATGGCACGCCGGTCGGCACTGACATTGGTTATCGGGTGGATGGGGCCGTCGATCCCGTCAGTCCCGCCAATCCACTGTGGACGAACGACCAGGACATTACCTTCGATCAACAAACGTATTCGTCGCTGCGCGGGTACAACGACTGGGCCAATATCGACCTGCGTCAGGTTGGCGCCACCGGCGGCGAGTATGCGTCGTTGGCGACCGTGCTTTCGTTTGGATCGACGTTATCTCCTCTCAACGTCGCCGCAGGCGGAACTGTGGCCCTGGGCGCTGGCGGCACTGTGGCTCTGGGCGCGGGCGGAACAGTCACCCTGGGCGCAGGTGGCAACGCAACACTCAGCAGTGCCAGCACCATCACCGCCGGGAGTGTGACACTCAACAACGGAGGCAGTGCAATACTGAGTACCGGCGCCACCGTCACCCTGGGCGCTGGCGGCAACTTGACCTATTCCGGCAGCGGATTCGTGACATTTGGAACTTCTGGCACCGTCACCTATCCCGGCGGCGGAACAGTGACACTCGGCGCAGGCGGCAACGTAACGCTCGGCGCCGGGGGCACTATTACCTTCGGCACAACGCAAGTGACAATTCCTTCGACCGGGGGCAGCTACAACATCCCCAGTGATGGGACCGTCACACTGGGCCCTGGTGGCAACGTGACACTCGGCGCAGGCGGAACGGTTGCGCTTGGTGCTGGCGGAACCATCGCGCTTGGCGCCGGCGGCAATGTGACGCTCAGCGCCGGTGGCAACGTAACGCTCGGTGCTGGCGGAACTGTAGCTCTTGGCGCGGGCGGGACCGTTGCTCTCGGCGCTGGAGGCAACGTCACTCTGGGCGCCGGTGGAACGGTCGCACTCGGCGCTGGCGGCAATGTAACGCTTGGCGCCGGCGGCAACGTAACCCTCGGCGCAGGTGGGACCGTCACGCTGGGCGCCGGCGGAAATGTGACGCTCGGCGCAGGCGGCAACGTCACTCTAGGCGCCGGCGGAACCGTCACGCTGGGCGCTGGCGGAAATGTGACGCTCGGCGCAGGCGGAACGGTGACACTGGGCGCAGGCGGAACAGTCACACTCGGCGCCGGTGGCATGATCACCAGCAGCGGAACCACCACTTCAGTTGGGGCAGGCACTTATACCGTGAGCGCCGGTGGAACTGTCGCCTTGGGAGCCGGTGGCAATGTGACGCTCGGCGCGGGTGGCACGGTCACGCTAGGCGCTGGCGGCAACGTCACTCTGGGCGCAGGCGGAACCGTCACGCTCGGCGCTGGTGGAACCGTCGCGCTTGGCGCAGGCGGCAATGTGACTCTCGGCGCCGGCGGAACCGTGGCGCTTGGAGCGGGTGGCGCCAGCACCGCCGAGCTGGATTACAACACTGCGAACTCGGTTGTTCGCCCACCGGTTTCACCCGGCGAAACTCCCATGCAAGGAGCCGTAATCGTAACGTGGAATGCGCCGGCCTTCGGCGTGGTTCAGACTTACACCATCTATCGCAGCTCGGACGGCGCGACTCCGATCGAGATTGGCAGCGTCAGCGGGTTAAACGGAAATCCACCGGCAACAACGTTTACTGACACGAACCCTGACACCACTTCGGCAACTGTGGTCTACACGATCACCACGACTCTCGTTCCAGATACCCCCGGTTCGACTCCACGCTCCAGTCAACCATCACCCCCCGCAGTGATGAAGAACTACCAGACCATCAGCCTTTCCTTGCCGGGTTCTGTTTCGATTTCTAATTCGCCCGCCACAGTCTCCGCGACTGCCCTGACAAATGGCTCTGCGAACGGGTTGGAAGTGAACTTTGTCGCGAGCGGATCTTGCTCGATCGGAAGCCAGTCGATCTCCGGCGGCGTGTCCTCGGCCAGTGTGACGCTCAATAGCACAGGACAATGCAACATTACCGCCTCGCAATCGGGCTCGAGTACCTACGACGCGGCCACTCCTGTGTCGGGATCGTTCACAATCCAATCTCAGAGTTCCAACACGCAGCAGCAGACCATAAGCTTCGCGCCCTTGCCGAATGTGCAATATGCCAACACATTCTCATTCAGCGCGTTTTCCTCCTCCGGATTGGCGGTTAGCTTCAGCGTGCCGGCGACGGGGCCGTGCACCATTACCAGCAGCGTGACCACCGGCGTCACGACCGCGGCGACCGGCTTCGCAAAGGCGGCGGGCTTGTGCACGATCACCGCATCGGTGGCGGGAAATAGCACCTATAGCTCCGCCTCCGTGGTCCAGTCGTTCACCATTTATCCGGCTGTACTCACGGTGACGGCGATTAGCCCCCCTGGTGTTGCGTATGGGCAGCCGCTGCCAGCGTTGACCTACCAGTTCGGCCCGTTCGTGAATGGCGACACATCCGCGGTAGTCAATGGCGTCCCGGCGTTGTCTACGACGGCAACGACAACCAGCAGCCCCGGCGGCTATCCGATCACGGTGACAACTGGTTCGTTGGCCGCAGCGAACTATTCCTTCCTTTACGTGAGCGGCACGTTGACTCTCCAGTCGGCGACGCCAACGATCAGCATCAACAATGTTCCGAGCGCGGTCTACGGCGGAAGCTTCACGCCGACCTACGCCTACTCGGGCAACGGCACTCCGACTGAGTCGACGGCCTCAAGCACACCAACGGTGTGCAGCGTATCGAGCGGCTTGGTCAGCTTCGTTGGAGTGGGAACCTGCACGCTGACTCCGAGCGCCACGGCAACAACAGACTATTCGGCAGTGACGGGCAGTCCGCAGAACATTACTGTGGGCACGGCCACACCGACGATCAGCATTAACAATGTTCCGAGCGCCGTGTACGGCGGCAGCTTCACGCCGACCTACGTCTACTCGGGCAATGGCATCCCGACTGAGTCGGTCGCTTCGAGCACGACAACAGTGTGCACGGTGTCGGCCGGAAAGGTGAGCTTTGTTGGCGTGGGAACCTGCACGCTGACTCCGAGCGCCACGGCAACAACAGACTATTCGGCGGTGACGGGCAGCCCGCAGAACATCACAGTGAATCAGGCGTCGCAATCTATCACCTTCACACAGGCCTCGCCAGTGACTTACGGTGTCGCCCCCATCACTCTGTCTGCAACTGCGACCTCAGGACAGGCAGTCACATTCAAGGTCGATGCGAGCAGCACAGCAGCCGGGACCGTCGTAGGCAACATATTAACGGTCAAGGGGGCAGGGAACCTGGTGATCGATGCCAACCAGGCGGGCAACTCTGACTATCTGGCAGCCACGCAGGTGCAACGGACGATCGTTGTGAGCAAAGCTCTTCTCACCGTGACCGCTAACAATGCCTCGCGGGCTTACGGCTTGGCGAATCCCTCGTTCAATGCAAGCTACGGTGGGTTCGTCCTAGGCGATTCTTTCGCGACAGCAGTAACGGGCAGCCCGAGTCTGACCACGACAGCGGTCGCCACGAGTCTTCCCGGTAGCTACCCGATCGTTGCGAGCCAGGGAACTCTGGCAGCAGCGAACTACACCTTCAGCTTTGCGAACGGGACCCTGACAGTTACGTTCACCGGGTCGGTTCCCGCATCCGGCACCGCTTGCAATGGTGCTTACAGCGGCACATTCTCGGAACCTGACAGTCTCCGGGACGGAGACCTGTATCTTTGTCGGCGGGGGGGCGTCGGGGAACATTACTGAAACGGGCGGCAACGTCCTTCTCAGCGGCGCCACAATCGGCGGCAGCGTTACGGTGAGCGGAGGCACATTCTCCATCGGTCCGTCGACCACGATCAAGGGCAGCCTTCAAGTCCAAAGCATTCCCAAGGGTTCGGCCACAAACCAGGTATGCGGCACGACGATCGATGGCAGTCTTCAATTCCTAAGCAATGGCACCGCCGTCCTGATCGGTTCGGGCACTTCATCGTGTGCGGGCAATGTGATCAAGAGCAGCCTTCAGGTCATAAGCAACAGCGCGGCGGTGACCATCGATGGAAACACCGTAAGCGGAAGCCTGCAGGTCGAGAGCAACAGCGCGGCTGTCACGATGGATAACAACAAAGTTACTGGGAGCCTGCAGGTGCTGAGCAACACCGGGGCGACCACGTTGGATGGAAATACTGTCGGGGGCAGCTTGCAGGACGAGAGCAACCCCGGCGCCACGCAAGTGATCAGCAACGTCATTACGGCGGCGCTGCAATGCTCGAGCAACACGACGATCACCGGCAGTGGAAACACCGCGGCCTCGAAAACGGGCCAATGCGCGAAGTTCTAATGGACAGGCGGCGGTGTGTTTCCCGGATTCGCGATCGTTTTTCAGAATATCCGGGTCCAGAGTATCCAGCGCGCCAATTGGAGAGGGCGCCTACCCCCAACGTCTGCCAGGGGCGAAAAGCGGCGCGGCTCAAGAAGTCTGATTTGGCCGCCGTTTATTGGCCCTGACGGCTCCGGATTTCGGCAACCATGGGATCTTCAGTTGATTGCCCGCGGATGCTGAGGTACGTCTTGTAAAAGTCCGCGAATCCTTCGCTCTTCATTCCTTCACGCGCGCGCCCCTGGTAATAGTAAACAGGCGGAAGATACGCATAGGTCGGCACGTTATCATCAAATAGCTCAATCGCTTCCCCTCGCCTCTTCATGCATTGATCGAACTCTGAGTCAGCCTCCGTAAACGCCCCTGCTTCCAGGTAAACCCGCCCCAAATCGTAGTGGCCGATCCAGGTGTCCAGCAGGTTGTTCGCCCCTCTGATCTGCCTGATTGCCTCATTGGTGTCTTTCCGCTTCAGCGCGATCATCCCTTCTACGATCTTGCCGTAAGCCTGCGATTCGCTTGCCAGCGCGGATGAGAGGCTCATCGCAAGCTTGTGTGCTTTTGCGTATTCTCCCGCTTCGACATAGATCCTCGCAGCCAGAAACTCGATCGGGGTAGACTGGCTCTTCGCCAGCGCTTTATCAACGTCGGAGAGCGCTGCCGCTTGTTTTCCCTGTATTTCCTCGATGTACGCGAGCGCCACGTATTTCCGGGCCGCACTGCCAGAATTCTTGGCCACGACATCGGCAGTGGCTCCCTGCGAAAGAATGTCTGCGGCCTCTGCGTATTTCGCCTGATAGGCGGAAAGATCGGCGAGTCCAGCGGTCGCGGTCGACGTAGCAGCGGGTCCAAACCCCTCAAGTTGATGGTATGAATTTGCCGACTGGTTGATCTGATCCTGACCGAGCTCAGCTTCGGCCATCACAAGGTATCCCAGCGCGGCATTTGGATTGATCGCCAGCGCAGTTTGCGCCTCTTTTTCGCTGGCTGCAAAATCTCCAGCGAAAGAGCTGATGAATGCCAGGTTCAGTCGTGGCCCCACACCTTTGGGGACAATCTCAACAGCCTGCTTCGCTGCTTCGAGTGCCTTCGGCGCGTTGCGCAATTGCGTATAGCAGGTTGCGAGATTGTTCTGCCCGACGCGATCGGCAGGGAATCGGGTCACAAGTTGCGTGTATTCCTGAACGCAATCCTGCCAGTCACCCGTTGTGAGATAGTACAGCCCGCGGTCGCGATAGGCCTCCCGCTCGGTCATGTTGTCCACGTGTTCCATCGCCAGCTTCATGTACGTGACGGCATCTTCGGATCTACCGAGGTTCTGGTCCATGGCGGCCATGCCGGTATACGCCCACGTGAAATTCGGATCAAGTTGCGCAGCTTTCTGAAACGAATCGAACGCCTCCTGGAACTTTCCCGCGAACTGCTCATCGGCGCCGATTGCGACCTCGTGAACAGCCTCCAGGGATGCGGCCTTGAATCCTCCGCTGACTTCTTGGAATTGCACCGAGGGAGGCGTGGTGTCGCCTAAAGCTTTGCGGATCGGAGCCGCCAGCTTGGGAAGATCACGCAGAATATCCTGCTTGTTAGCGACGCTGATTTCCGCCTTTGCCAGCTCTTTCCCGCTCACCGCGTCCAAGGCGATCGCAGAAATATCGTACGAGTCGCCTCGCAAGCTGATATCGCCGGTCACAACCGCGTTGACGCCTTCGTTTTCGGCGATCAGCCGAGCTGATTGCTCGTCGAGTTTGTCCGAAGGATGGGGAAGCTTCTCGGCAAGCTTTCGCGCGTCTCCACGGCTGAAGACGTTGATGAAACTGGCGCCTTCCAGAGCCGCACCCAGCATCGGCTCCAGGGTGTTATCAAAAACCGGGTCGCCGGTATTGTTCGCAAAGTCGCCCACCAACACCGTAACGGGGACATGCTGCCCTGATTTCGCGGCTAGCTGCCGCCTGATGACGAACCAGGCGATTCCGGATGCGATTGCCAAAGCCAGAACCCCAGTGATTGCGATACGCGGCCAGGGAAGCTCCCGAAGGCGATTCATGCGGAGCCGCATCGAAGATGCAGAGACTTTCCTGCCTCCGCTGCCTTGCCAGGCGCGTAGATCCGCATCCAATTCCGCCGCGCTCTGATAGCGGTTTTGCGGTTCCTTCTCGAGGCACTTGGCGACGATATTGCTCAATGTGCCCGGGATATTCTTGTCGACATCCGATAACGGAATAGCGCGCTGCTGCGAGCGCATGAGCAGACTTGCGATCGCGCTTTCAGCGCGAAAGGGCGTGAACCCGGTGACCAACTCATACAGGATCAGGCCGAAAGTGAAAACATCGGAACTGGCCTTTAGATCTTTCCCCTGCGCTTGCTCCGGAGACATATATTCGATTGTGCCCAGCATCGCGCCGGTTCGCGTCATTCCATCGCCGCTGATGGTCCGGGCCAAGCCGAAATCCATCACCACAACGCGGCCGCTCACATCGCGCATGATGTTGCCCGGCTTCAGATCGCGATGAATAATTCCTTCGCGGTGGGCAGCCGAAAGTCCAGCGGCCACCTGCTCCATAATGTCGACTGCTTCGGCAACCTCCAGCTTGCCCCGCTCCTTGAGCAGTTGATGAAGGTTTTGGCCATCAACGTTCTCCATCGTAATGAACTTGATTCCGTCGGCTTCCCCAAGATCGAAGATGCGGATGATGTTTCGGTCAGTGACCTGACGGGCGAGGATCAATTCTTGCTTAAATCGCTGCAGAATTTCAGGATTATTGGAGAGTTCGGGCTTAATGACCTTGAGTGCGACCTCGCGTTCCAATTCCAGATCACGCGCTTTATAGACCGCCCCCATGCCACCTTCGCCAAGAGTCTTGATGATCTCGTAGCGGTTCGCAAAGACAGTTCCCGCCTGTAAAGATGTGTCCTTCAGGGCGCCGGAGCCGGCAACTGTCGCCGCTCCTGCGAGGCGGACCTGCGCCCCGGGGGGCATAGTCACGCCGGATGGGAACGCTTCCGGATTCGTCGTTGCCGCCAGGGTCGGCCTGTCACTCTCAATGATGGTCGGGGCTTCAGAGGATGCGATCGGCGCCATGGCCGGCGGCACCGGACCCCTCACAGTCGTTTGGTTCTCGCTTGAAATTGGCGGAACAGACACACTCTTATCGACCACAATTGTCGGAGCTTCCGGCTCGTACTTTTGCTTCTTTGGGTCGTCCATGCCTGATCCGCCCCGTGGAGTGGTCTGGGTATGTGAGTCTTATGACCTGATGCAAGGAGCTACCTTGGCCCGTCCTACGGCGCGGCAATCGCCGCAAAACGGGCAGTCACAGCGTTCTTGAAATTACTGTAGCGCGAAGCCGCAGACCTAAATTCAGCGCGGCCAAACGGGGAGCAGCGAATTCGAACGGTGTGAAAAGCCTCACATCATTGACGAAAACGCCGTAAGAATTCGTATTTGCAGTATATACCCCGGTCGAATCTGTTTTGAATGATCGATTTGGTTCCTGGAGTCGAAACAAACAGCTTGTCCACGCCAAAGTTCTGAGGACCCAAGGTTGATTCCGCTACAAACCGTCTGGAGCGGAACGGCGAGCTACCGTTGCTTGATCCATCTGAGCGACGGGGCAAGCAGGTCGCGTAACCCGAGCCGCGCTCGCGATCGCTATTCTTGGCCGGTGAGCGTCCCGAATTGAATCTGCGCGGATGTACGCCTGATAAGAGTGGATTCTTCGCCGCGCCAGCAAATGGGAGATCCCAGGTTCTTCGATTTGTCATGCGAACCAGAGGCATACACGTCTCGTACTGCTCCTCGTGGTCGCAACGGAGTATTCAAAGTGCCCCCGATCGTAGGCCTGGATTAGAAGGCTTTGATGAACCGTTCAATTCGCGCGCTGCGTTCACTGCATCACCTGAAAGTGAACAAGCGATTGATCGGTCGGAACCGAAAGGCACATCCACTGGGCGGGAAGCTTGGCTACGCCGGCCGGGCAGGAACGTGATTCACGCAGGCTACGCACCAATTCTTGCGCGCAAATTCCGAGCGGCTGGCGCGGAGAGACACGTCATTTGACGACGTTCCGCGCGAGATGAGGCGTGGCGCGCATTGATCGGTTACCGAATCTTGTGCGCCCGCACCATGTCGAGAAAAAACTTCTGCACGCGCAGGTCGGTTGTCATCTCGGGATGAAAGGTGCAGGCGAGAAGATGTCCCTGGCGCACGAAAGTAGGGAAGTCGTCGCGGCGGGCGAGAACTTCGACACCATCGCCGACGCAAGTGATGCGTGGCGAGCGGATGAAGACCATCTCGAGAGGCTCTCCGGAAATTCCTGTCGGGAGCGTAAGGATGGTCGAGTCGATCTGGCGGCCGTACGCGTTTCGCTCGACGGTCGCGTCGAGCACGCCGAGGCTGCGTTGTTTTGGGTGCAGCACTTCGCGCGCGAGAAGAATGCAGCCGGCGCAGGTTGCAAAAACCGGCTTCTCCGAGGCAAATTTACCGAGTTCCTCAAAGAATCCATTTTTCTCGAGGAACTTAAGCATGGTCGTCGACTCGCCGCCGGGTATCACGAGGCCGTCGAGCGAGGCTAGCTCCGCCGCTTTACGCACCAGCACCGTTCGCGCTCCGCAGCTTTTGAAAGCGCGGGCGTGAGCCTCGTAGTCGCCCTGCAGGGCGAGTACTCCGATGGTGAGAGGGCTGCTGTCTGCCGCGCTCTGCTCGGCCGAGTGGGCTGCCTGAGTGGCCATGGGTTTCCCTATCAATATGATACCGATCGTCGCGGAAACGATGCAGCGCGTCGCAATGTAGATGCGCGGCGCGGGCGACCTGTATGCTCAGTCCATGAGCGAAGGCGCGCCCTCGAAAACCGGCAATCAACTCGAACACGCTGCGTCGTCTTATCTTCGATCGGCGCGGCATCAGCCCGTGCGTTGGCATGCGTGGGGCGAGGCGGCGTTTGCGCAGGCGCAGGCTGAAAACAAACCCATCCTGCTCGACATCGGAGCCGTGTGGTGTCACTGGTGCCACGTAATGGATCGGGAATCGTACGAGGACGGGGAGATTGCCGCGCTCATCAATGACCTTTTTGTAGCCGTGAAGGTGGATCGCGACGAGCGGCCCGATGTCGACGCGCGCTATCAGGCAGCGGTTTCGGCGATCAGCGGGCAAGGCGGCTGGCCGCTGACGGCATTTCTGACACCCGACGGGCGTCCGTATTTCGGCGGCACCTACATTCCGCGCGACGACCGATATGGACGGCCTGGAATGGGACGCGTTTTGCTGGCGATGGCGCAGGTGTGGCGCGAACGCCGCGATGAAGCGCTTGAGACCGCCGGCAGCGTGATGGCGGCCATCGAGCACAACGAGAGCTTTTCGGGGCGTAACGGCGAACTCAATCTGGCGCTCGTCGACAAGATTGCGGCGTCAATTCTCGCCCAATTCGATCCGCGCAATGGCGGCTTTGGCTCACAGCCCAAATTTCCTCATCCGGCTGCGCTCGATCTATTGCTTGAAGTGGCCATCAACCGCAGCAACAACCGGGCGCGGGAAGCTTTCACGGCGACACTCGAAAAAATGGCTCGTGGCGGCGTCTACGATCAGCTCGCCGGTGGCTTCCACCGTTACAGCGTGGACGAACGCTGGGTGGTGCCGCACTTCGAGAAGATGATCTACGACAACACCGAGCTGCTGCGCAATTACGTGCACGGCTATCAGAGTTTTGTTCGCGAGGATTTTCTATTGATCGCGCGAGAGATTGTTGCGTGGCTCGATGCGACCATGACTGACCGCGAGCGCGGTGGGTTTTATGGATCGCAGGATGCTGATGTGGGGCTCGATGACGACGGCGATTATTTTACCTGGACGCTCGATGAGACGCGCGCGGTTCTCAGCGGGGAAGAGCTTGAATTCGCCGAGAAGTATTGGGACATTGGCGAGCTGGGAGACATGCACCACAACCCCGCAAAAAACGTGTTGCATGTCAATCAAACCTTAGCCGAGATGGCGGCGCGATCCGGCGCGAACGAAGAATCGCTACACATGTTACGCAATTCGGCCCACGCAAAACTGCTGGCCGCACGCGCACAGCGGACTGCGCCCTATATCGACCGCACGCTCTACACCAGCTGGAATGCGATGGCCGTAACGGCGTACCTGGAGGCGGCTCGCGCACTGCGCGATGAGAAGGCATGCGAGTTCGCGCTTCTCACGCTCAACCGGCTGCTCGAAGAGGCCTGGGGCGGAAAGACAACGCTCAGGCATGTGATCGCCTACCCGGACGGATTGTCGCAGCGGGAAAGCGCTCCCGGCACACTCGACGATTACGCTTTCACAGTGAACGCATGCATTGATGGGTGGCTGGCGAGCGGCGAGATGAAGTTTTACCGCGCAGCGATCAAACTGGCTGACGCCATGATCGAGCAATTCAACGACGCATCTGCGGGAGGGTTCTTTGATACCTCCGCGCCGCTTAATGATGAGCCTGCGGAGATCCCGCTCGGAGCGCTGACGGCACGGCGCAAGCCGCTTCAGGACGCGCCGACGCCCGCAGGCAATCCTACGGCTGCTACTGCGTTATTGCGTCTTGAGGCTCTGAGCGGACGCGAGGACTACCGCGCGATCGCAGAAGGAACCCTGGCCAACTTCGCCGGAATCGTGGGGCATTTCGGCCTTTACGCGGGCAGCTACGGACTCGCAGCGGAAAGACTCCTGATCGACCCGGTGCAGGTTGTGATTGTGGGTTCAGGGCCAGAGGGGGACCGGCTGGAGGCGACAGCGGTTGCGGGCTTTGCGGTCAACAAGACGGTGCTGCGGATTGAGCCCTCAAAGCTGGTTGCAGGCGAACTCCCCGAAGCGCTGGCCGAGACTCTGCTGCAAGTGCCGACGCCAGCGGGGACGAGCGCGTGGGCGTTGGTGTGTCGAGGGCGGACGTGCCTGCCCCCGGTGACGGACGCCGAATCGCTGCTAGAAGCATTGACGCCGGTTGCGTAACAGATCGCCCGGCTTCGTCATTTACAGCTTCCGATGGCGCCGCATCGGCAACGTATTCGCGGACACTATCGAGCCGATGAATTGAGCCTGACTGCCGGCGCAGAAATGAAGGATAGGGGCCTCGCTCGCATGATATGTTTATCCCGTTCGCACGCGAAGGTTTCCGCTGACGCTGAACCGCTCGGCCGATTGTCGTGCCGGCCCCCGCAACATCCCATTCGAGGTGACGCAATTGAAATCGCATTCTTCATTCGGCAAGTATTTCCTGCGCCATATTCCCGCCCTGGCCATCGCCGCCATTGCCTTCGCACTCGCCCTCAACTGCAGCCGGGCCCTGGCCGCTGATCCACTGCTGTTGCGCAATCCCTCGCTCAGCCAGACGAAGATCGCCTTTCTGTACGCCAACGATATTTGGACCGTGCCCCGGGCAGGCGGCGTCGCCGAGCGCCTGACCTCGCGGAACGACGTTGTGGAAGGTCCCTACTACTCGCCCGATGGCTCTGAAATCGCCTACTCGAGGCTGGAACATGGATTGACCAACGTCTACGTCATCGGTTCCGATGGCGGCGTGCCGCGACGCCTTACCTGGGACAACTCCGGCCACTTTGGGGCGGGTAATTACGCGGTGGGCTGGACCCCGGACGGCAAGAATGTGCTCTTCGATTCGATGTGTGCCAGCTGGTCCGATTTCTTCGAGCTTTTCGAAACGGCTGCCGACGGCCATGGATCGCCCTCGGCGCTCCCGCTGCCGAGCGCCGTCCAAGGCTCTATTTCTCCCGACGGTCAGACGATCGCTTACGTGCCGACTCTGCAGTGGGAGGCGGCATGGAAACACTATCGCGGAGGCCAGACCACACCCATCTGGCTGGTGAATCTCAAGACCCTCGACCTTGTTAGAGTCCCACGCGATAACTCCAACGACTCCAGCCCCGTTTGGGAAGGTAGCACCGTCTATTTCCTCTCCGATCGCAACGGCCCGGTTTCTCTCTTCAGCTACGACACGGACACGAAGAAGGTTTCTCAGATCGTGGACAACACCGGCTACGATCTGAAAACCGTCGCCGCCGGGCCGGGCGCTTTGGTCTACGAGCAATTCGGGTCGCTGCATCTTTATGATCTTGCCACGCACCAGCAACACGCCGTATCCATCACCATAGAAGGCGACTTTCCCGGCCTTGCAGCGCATCTGGCCAACATTCGCCCCGAGGAGCTTCAGAACTTTGACATCTCGCCCACCGGCGTGCGCCTGGTCGCTGAAGCTCACGGCGACATCTTCACCTTGCCCACCGACAAGGGTGACGCGCGCAACCTCACTGCAACTCCGGGCGTAGCCGAGCGCGACCCGGCTTGGTCGCCCGACGGCAAATCCATCGCCTACTTCAGTGACGCCTCAGGCGAATACCAGCTCTTCATCCGCGATCAGGACGGTATGAAGCCGCCCACGGTCATCGATCTAGGTCCGAATCCCTCGTTCTTCTACGGGCCCCACTGGTCGCCTGATTCCAAGTACATTGCGTACTCCGACAAGCACCTGCGCGTCTGGTATGTGGCTGTCTCCGGCGGAAAACCCGTCCTCATCGACACTGGCCTTTACGGCGGGTTCGGCCAACAATATGAGCTCTCCTGGTCGCCCGATTCGAAGTGGATCGCCTACAAGCGCGATCTCCAGAACCAGTACAATGCGATCTTTCTCTATTCTCTCGACACGCACAAATCCACGCAGATTACTGACGGCATGAGCGACGCCGCTCACCCGGCCTTCGATCCCAATGGCCAGTACCTCTATTTCACCGCCTCCACCAACAGCGGTCCTTCATCGGGGCCCGATCTTTCCGCGGAGGATCAAAGCACGACGAGCGGCGTTTACGTGGTGGTTCTGGCCAAGAGCGGCAAATCGCCCATCGCGCCTGAAACCGGCGATGAGAACGCCCCCGGCGCCAGCGACGAAAAGCCGGCCGGCGACGACAAGGCCGCGGCTGGAGGCAAATCGGATCAGGATTCGAAACCGCCCGCTCAGGACTCGAAACAGCCCGCGCCAGGCGATGCCGCGCAGAAGAAAGAAGCCGCCAAACCAGCCGCCACGGTCGTCGATCTTGACGGCATCGGCGATCGCATTCTTGCGCTGCCCATCCCGGCACGGAACTATGTCGATCTCAGGGTCGGCAAGACCGGTTTCATCTACCTTGCCGAGGGCCCCGCTGTCGGCAATCCTTCTGAAGCAAGCGGTCCGGGCATTCGCGGCCTGTGGCGTTATACAAACGATTCACGGAAGACGGAGGAAGTGCTCACTGACCTGGATGGCTACGCGGTCTCCTTCAACGGCGAAAAGCTCGTCTACATTCAGCAGGGTCAGTGGTTCACCATCACGGCTCCCGACCTCAAGCCCGGCGGATCGAGCGGCAAGCCCGTCAACAACCACGGAATGTTCGCCACCATCGATCCCCGCGCGGAATATGCCCAGATGTACCGCGAGACATGGCGCATTGAGCGCGACTTCTTTTACGATCCACACCTGCAGGGTCTTGACCTGACGAAGATCGAAACGAAATATCAGCCCTATATAGCCGGCCTCGCCTCGCGCGACGAGTTCACTTATCTCTGCGAGGAGATGCTGGGCGAAATCGAAATCGGCCACATGTTCATCGGAGGCCCGCACCCTCCTCCCAATGGGCCAAGGACCGGCTTGCTGGGCGCCGATTACACAGTTGACAACAACCGCTACAAGTTCTCCACCATCTACAACGGTCAGAACTGGGCGCCCGGCCTTGAGGCGCCGCTCACCTCGCCTGGAATCGCGGTTCATGTCGGTGACTATCTCCTCGCCGTCAACGGACGTCCGCTCTACGCTACCGACAATCTCTACAGTTTCTTTGACGGCACGGCTGGCAAACAGACGGTGATCACCGTCGGCGCCAAGCCCGACGGTTCCGATTCGCGCGACGTGACCGTGGTGCCGACTCCCGATGAGGCCGGCCTGCGCAACCTTGCCTGGATCGACCACAACATCCAGCTGGTGGATAAGCTCACCGATGGCAAGGTGGCCTACGTCTATATGCCCAACACGGCCGGCGTAGGCTACGATAACTTCAATCGCTACTTCTACGCCCAGATTGGCAAACAGGGTCTCGTGCTCGACGAGCGCTACAACGAGGGCGGCGCGCTGGCCAACTACGTCATTGATGTACTCGGCCGCAACATGCTCTCCGGCCTCATCGAGCGCGACGGTGCGGTCGCCTACGATCCACAGGGCGCCATCTTCGGGCCCAAGGCCATGATCATCAACCAGTCCGCCGGCTCAGGCGGCGACGCCATGCCCTGGTATTTTCACAACCAGCATCTGGGAACACTGGTGGGCACGCGGACCTGGGGCGGCCTGGTCGGTATCGGCGGCTTTCCCGTGCTGATCGACGGCGGTCATGTCACCGCGCCGCGCTTCGCCATCTATGGTTTGCACGGCTCGTGGGAAGTGGAAGGGCACGGCGTTCCGCCTGACGTGGAAGTTGACGTGTTGCCCAAGGATGTTGCCGAAGGCCACGACATGCAGCTGGAGCGTGCTGTTGACATCGTGATGCAGCAGCTCAAAGAAC
>Ga0116121_1000758_pt1 | contig 15265 bp, 6 predicted proteins | sample June2015DPH_13_1_FD_89725 | JGI IMG/M metagenome (GOLD analysis project Ga0116121, IMG submission 89725) | Peatland microbial communities from SPRUCE experiment site at the Marcell Experimental Forest, Minnesota, USA - June2015DPH_13_10 | ecosystem: Environmental > Terrestrial > Soil > Wetlands >...
CAGCGGAAGTTTTACGTTGAAAGCATGGGAAAGCGGCTTGACTTCAAACATACCCGCGAGCGCGACTTATACGATTATTCCCGCAACGCCCACTTTCAGCATACCGGGCGGACTCTATGCCGTCGGGACGACCTTGCAGATCAGTTGCGCGACCTCAAACGCAATCGTCTGCTACACCACCAACGGGGTTGATCCGACGACCAATTCGGCGCAAATCCAGGCAACCAACATTATCACACTCACGACCAACGAAACGATCAAAGCAATGGGGTTGTTGGGCGCCAATGCCAGTCCTGTGGCCAGCGCAGCTTACATCATTGAAGGACCGCCGCCTCCACCGCCTAACGACAACTTTTCAAACGTCATCACCCTTTCCGGCTCCGCAGGTGAGGTAATCGGCACCACGCTTGGGGCAACGCTCGAATCTTTTGAAACAAACAGCCCTGACGGTTATTTTAATTACGAATGGGGAAGCGATTCAGTGTGGTACAAATGGACAGCGCCGTCAAACGGAGCGGTTTTCCTCAATTATTTCGTCTATGGAGTGGGTATCAACGTTTACTATATTCCTTCCGGTTCCTCCCTTAATCCGACCAATTTGGTTCCCGTAAGTTCTTCCGATTTTTCGGGAAATGACAACTATTCTTCCATCCTGACTGCCACGCAAAGCGTTACCTACTATATTGCCATTACCTCCTACACCCCGGGTCCGTTCAATTTGGCGTGGCAATTTGTAGGCCCAACCGGAGCGCCCATTTTCGGCCTTTATCCTGGCACGTATTTAACCTCGCAATCGGTAACTGTTTCCTGCCCCGATCCGAATGCAATCATTTGTTACACCACCAATGGGGTCAATCCAACTACGAACAACACTGTAATTGCTTCCGGTGCTTCCCTCTTGATCTATCAGACCACTACTTTGAAGGCGGCGTGGCGAACTGGACTCGACCAGAGCGCGATTACGACCGCCCTGTACACCATCAATCCCGCCAGCACAAATCCAATGCTGACGGCCAGCGCACCGGCGCTTTCACCCGGCAACACCAATTTCGCCTCTTCGCTCACGATCATCCTGACTTGCACAAACGCCGGAGCCGTTATTTATTACACTTTGGATGGAAGCATACCGACCAGCGCCAGCGCCAGCGTGTCATCAGGCGGGACGGTGACGCTGACAAACTCGGCGCCGCTCAACGCCTCAGCCTGGGTAACGAGCATGAATTTCAGCCCTATCACGACCGGGTGGTACGCCAAGAATGGAGTCGATTCCACCGGCGACGGCATCCCGGACAGTGTCGCCCTGGCAATCGGCGCAGACCCGTTCGTGTCCGACGCCAACGCCGTCAACCCTAATCCCTTTGCACATGGGTTGGACAACATGCAGGTCTATCAAAACCAGTCCGTGCTGATTGCCAATAATTACAGTACGCTTAATGACGGAATTCCCGATTGGTGGCTGGTAAAGAACAGCTACAGCGTTACGACGCCCGCCAGCGCCTTGGGTGACAATGGACAAACCCTGTTGGCCAGCTATCTGGCCGGGCTTAATCCTAACAATCCGAACAGCCGACCGGGACAATTGCCGCCGATAGATTTCCACATGGTTCACGGCCCGGGCAACAGCATGGTGATGGTCTTGGACAACGTCATGACCAACATCGTCAGCTACCTCTTATATTGTACTGAGACGGAAGTAACCGGTCTATATTACGCTCCGACCTACATTTACGGTCAAACCTTCGAAGAAACATTCCCGACGAACACAGCCATGCCTGTTTCCGGTCAGCAATGGGGCAGATACTTTCAACTCACCAACCAACTGCCACCCGGCAATTGGAGCTTCACCTTGCAGGGCGTTAACACAAGCCAATTGCTCACCCAGATGTCGAGCAATACGTTTGGCAGATTTATAGAGGCTTTCAATGATGAATTCGTTGTTGGCACTGAGGGCACTTATGACGGCCTATGGAACCCCTTCGTTGGCGTCCCAGTGCCAGTTGTCGGTTATACGAACAATAATAACCTCAAAGAACCGATTCTGGCCCAAGTTCTCCGGGCGCGATCCGACACATGGTACGACAGCCAGACGCTTCAGGGTCAGGATACATACGCAGGGACAACAACACCCGTGATTTATGATGACACCGTTCAATCTTCTTTGACAACCGAGGAACAATGGGGAACATTAACATTCCAGTATGAGCCCAATTGCTATGGTTCCGATTGTTTTCCATATTACTATCCTGTTGATTTTGCCTCCTATTTTACATCGATTTGCGCCACCCCTGATGCTTATGATGATTGCGGCACTTACTTTACAAATTACGAAGGCGGCTATTCCTTTCCAAATACCGAGCTTACACCATTTCAGACCGGCGTTGACAACAATGGAAACCAGTACTTTGTCATGCCAACCAATACCTTCAATCCCGCCGGCTTGGCGTATCTCTCTGTCACGTATCGAATCGGGAACAATTCCCCCGTTACACTTTATCCGGGGCAATCCAACGTCGTGCCATCGACAAGCTTTACATTTGAAGTCGCGCTTGATACTGAAACTCCCACACTCCAGACGGTCAATTATTACTTCGACGGAAGAAATTATCCCATCTGGGATGGATATGGATTGGAAGGCAAAAGCCAGCCCCAAGTCGGTGATATCCCGAACTCGTTCCTGGTATATGAGGACGGCTGGATAGTAATTCCAGGAGCATTTGTAACGATCCCGGTTGCCGTAACAAACCCCGTCATCATCGCCCAAGTGGGAAAACCTGTGAACCTTCAATGCTGGTCCCAGCTTAATGCGGTCCGGCCAAATGGAATGCAGATTACCAACCAGTCCTGCTGGATCGACCAGGACTTCGCGCAAGCGTATCTGTGCGATCCTGCCACAGGCGACGTGCCGAGAACAAACCAACTGAACTATAACGGCAAATTCAAGATCGACACTAACACTGCGGTAACGACCGGCATTCTCTCGCCAAATCTCAATTATCCTCAGAACCAATACGAATATGAATGCATCAACGCCTTTCGCAGCGCCGATTTCACGCCAACGCGGACCGGAAAAGTAATCGTCACGACCATGCCCGACGCCAACGGGTATTACGGCGAGGTCACGATTTATGTGATCGACATGCAGGTCGATGCCAACCATGATGGCGTCATGGACAACCGCGATTTGACCAGCGTGAACAATCCAATGGTTTTTTGGGTGAATAATGACTATGACAGGGGACACACGGTTGACGGCAGCGATTGGGAACAGGACGATCTGAATCCGGGAGAGAACGGCTTCCCGGCGAACAGCCCCGCGGATTGCTACTACATTGACCCCTCCACCGGCAGCAATGCCATACCGAGCCAGCGCGATTTGGAGGATTACGCCCGGCTTTGGATACCGGGGTTATCCAACATGATAGCGAACATCCCGACCAATTACGGGGTCATTTTGCAGTGGCGCAACAACACCGGCGCGGCCATCCGGCTTTTCCGGGCGGCAGAGACCAACGGCGGCACCAATTATTTGTTTGATCTGGCCACAGCGCAATTCCAGACGAACTACTACGAGAATCCATGCTACGGATATGTTAAGCCGGGCCAGCCTTTGGATATCGGGACCCCGTTACGCACGCCAACGCCGTTTAATCCGCCAAGCGACTATTTCATCTGGTGCGGGGTGGCGAGCGGCAATGATGAACTGGTCCTGCAGGTCACCAACCAATACGGCGGCGTGGTGGGGGAAGCGTCCGTGTTCCTCAATTTGAAGGACATCAAGCAGATGTATGAACGGTGGGTTTTGGGCAACGACTACGATTATACCCAACCGATTCCAAACATCGCGGTTCCTGCCACGAATGACCTGCCTTCTGGCACCGGCTCGTTTCAATACAGCTACGACCCGTCATTGGATTCAACGACGCCATACATTTTATTCGTCCACGGGTGGAACATGGAACCGTGGGAGAAGGACAGGTATGCGGAAACGATGTACAAGCGCCTGTATTGGCAGGGCTATCAAGGGCGGTTTGGATTATTTCGCTGGCCGACGGGCTTTGATTTTTCGGGTATCATCAGCGTGGCACTTGATAGTGACAACTACGACTTGAGTGAGTACAACGCCTGGCAGGCAGCGACAGGCTTGAATAATCGTCTCGTTGCCCTGAACATTTTGTATCCGGGCAATGCGTATGTAGCCGCGCACAGCATGGGAAATATCGCAACGGGCCAGGCTCTGCGTTTGGCGAGCGGAACTTTAGTGGACACCTATGTAGCGATGGAGGGAGCAGTCCCAGCACACTGCTACGATCAAACGGCGACATTCCGCACCATACCCTATTTGCTTGATGCGGGCGACCCGGACTGCTACGCCAACTACTGGACCAACGGCGCACCATGTTATTTTACAAACTTCATTGGCGCTGGCACCTACTTCAACTTCTTCAACACAAACGACTGGGCACTTGGTTATTGGCAAACAAATCAGAATCTCAAGCCCGACTCTGTTCTCACATATGGGTATTCGAGCTACACCTTTACTCATACGGGCCGCGCACTCTATTTTCCAACAAACACCTATGAGATCTTTTCCTTTTGCGATCAGGCTCGCTGTTACGCAATAGGGGCACAGCCAAGTCTTGGCGGGGCGTTTGCTGGCAACCAGGTTGATCTAGCCGCTCCGCCTTACAATTTTGGCCGGGAGCACAAATATCATAGCGGACAATTCCGGTCTGACAACATGGACAGGGCCGTGTTTTGGAATCAGTTGCTTTTCGAAATGAAGCTGAAGGAATAACGTGAAATCTCGCTTTCAGATATACGTTCTTATCGGGGCCGTAGCTGTGCTCGTGCTTTTTTGGGTGCTATGGCCGCGTCAGGTTCAACCTGTCCGCATAATGCAGCAACAACCACAGGCTTTGCCAAGCTATCAGCCTTCCAGACCTGTTAGCGATGTGCCAGCGACCGACTCACACAATCCAAGTGTCGGCGAAATCCTTGCTCACATTGACACAAACAAAGCGAAAGCGAGACAAGAGGCTATCGGTAAGGCGATGGAATCAGGGAATGTTCCCATCGATTTTTACGGTCAAACGGTTGACCAGAATGGGAACCCATTGGCGGGCGTTCGCATCGGAATAATGGTTCGCCATTGGACTGCTTCCCTTGATGGAACAGCCGTTCGAGCCGATCGAACAAGCGACGCGAATGGTTTTTTTGATATTCACGACATTACTGGAGATGGTTTCGATCTCGAAAGCATGAACAAAGAGGGCTACGAACTAGAGCCAATGCGCCGAGGGTTCGGTTCTTCTGGCGGCGCTCCAGGCAATCCTGTGATCTTCAGGTTATGGCGAAATGATTTAAAGGAGCCCTTGATGACCGGCAGAACGGCGCTTCATCTTATCCCGGACGGCAGAACGTATAGTATTGACATTACTAATGGGATCATCACTGATGGAATTCAAGGTCGTGGAGACCTCGCACTTTGGGTTAAGAGGCCGGAGAAAATCACACGCGGCAGCCGGTATGATTGGTCGTGCGACATGCAGGTTATCAACGGAGGTCTTTTGGAGGACGAAGACGATGAAGCCATGTACTTTGCGCCCACCACTGGCTACTCAAACTCGTTCCACTTTGACGCGCGTAACGGATGGGGCGATTCAACCGGCACGAGGCATTTTTATCTAAAGATAAAGGATGGAGAATATGGACGCGCCTCAATTGAAATAATGGCTTATTACAATAAGCAAATCCCCGGCATGATTCGGATTGACTATGCGATTAACCCAACCGGCTCGCGCATCTTGCGATAATGAAATCTCGGGTTTGGATATACGTTGCGGTCACAGTTTTGATTGTTCTTTTTTGGATATTGTGGCCGCGACCGCTTCCACCTACCAACACTACGCCGCCAGAGCCACAACCGCCCCAGGGCCATCCAGCTTTGCAAGCAACTCCGCCTACAGCAATAGCTCAAGCGCCCAACCCAAATGTTGGCCCAATTCCTTCGCGGGCTGTGACCAATAAGTTGCAAGGGATTCGGAAAGAAATCGGCAAGGAACTTGAGTCCGGGAACGTCCCACTTGATTTCTATGGCCAAACGGTCGATCAGGACGGAAACGTATTACCGGGCGTCCATATTCATATCGTGGTTCGGCATTGGACGGCCTCGCTCAATGGCACTTCCCTTCCGCTTGACCGGACGAGCGATGCGAATGGCAACTTCGATATTCATGGTGTGACCGGAGATGGATTTGACGTTGAGAGCATGACTAAAGAGGGTTACGAGTTCGAGATGACGCACCGTGGCTATGGTCCAGTAGGAGGTGCTCCAAGTACCCCAATAATTTTCAAATTTTGGCGGAACGATATAAAGGAGCCATTGGTAACCGGCAGCAAGACGTTTCACCTTATCCCAGACGGAAGGCTGTATAGTATTGATATTACGAACGGAATTATAATGGAAGGAACCCAATCAAAAGCGGACTTGCTACTGTGGGTGAAACGGCCGGAACAAATCGTTTGGGGAAAGCGGTTCGACTGGTCGTGTGAAATGCAGACCGTAGGCGGAGGGATGCATGAAGCCGAACAAAGCGACCCGCTGATGTACGTCGCGCCGCAAGATGGCTACTCGAATTCATTCCATTTTGATGCTGGGAACGGTTGGCCGGACGAAACAGGGGACAAACATTTCTTCTTACAACTGAAAGATGGCGAATATGGGCGAGTGATGATTGACATTTACGCTTACTACAATAAGCAAATCCCCGGCCTCATTCGCATCCAGTATGCGATTAACCCAACCGGCTCGCGCATTTTACGACAATGAATGACGACCAACTACACAGTGACGTTGCAATGGCGGAATAATACGGGCGCGGCCATCCGTCTTTTCAAAGCCGCCGAAACGAATGGCGGGACAAATTATCTGTTCAATCAATCAGAGGGCTTGAGCCAGGTTGATTTTGCCTCTTATCCCTGTTACGGCTACGTCTCTCCGATTCAGACTATTTCGCTCAGCCAGGCTTTCGCCTCGACAGCCGTGCCCACGCCGAGCGATTACTTCATCTTCTGCGGGACGGCTTACGGAAGTGATGAGCTTGTCTTGCAGATCACCAACCAATACGGCGGCGTGGTGGGGGAAGCGTCCGTGTTCCTCAATCTGAAGGACATCAAGCAGATGTATGAGCGATGGGTTTTGGGCAATGACTATGACTATACACAGCCGATTCCAAACATCGCGGTTCCTGCCACGAATGACCTGCCTTCTGGCACCGGCTCGTTCCAATACAGCTACGACCCATCCGTGGACTCTAAGACGCCCTACATTCTCCATGTCCATGGTTCCAATATGGAGCTATGGGAAAAAGACCGATATGCGGAAACGATGTACAAGCGTCTCTACTGGCAGGGTTATCAAGGCCGGTTTGGTTCGTTCCGCTGGCCAACGTCATGGGGCAATACGGCTCTATACGTTGCAACCCACCCTTACGCCTTCGATCAGATAGAATTTGTGTCGTGGCTGTCTGCTGTGGGGCTTTCGAATACTTTGGCTAATTTGAATACACTGTATCCTGGACAGGTTGAACTGACTGCTCACAGCATGGGCAATATTGCAGCGGGCGAGGCGTTGCGTCAGGCTAAAGAGACGCTAGTCAATGTCTATGCGGCATTTGAGGGATCTGGTGCCGCTCACTGCTACGACCCCAACACGCCGAGAGTATCCTTGGGAATAGCTGATGTGGGCGAACCGGACGTTTACTCACATTATTGGACTGCGACCAACGCACAGTATTTTGCGGATGCCATCGGCGCTGCCACCTACGTGGATTATTACAACACCAACGATTTTGTTTTGAACTTTTGGCTGGATGATCAACTGGTCAAGCCCCAAACCCTATTGGGCTACGGATACAACTATAGCCTTTCCGAATATTATGTTGACAGTTCGCTTCTGGGTTTTCCCGCAGATACATATCGGATATTTGCTTTCTGCCAGCAGGCTGATTGTAACTGCATCGGAGAGCAAGGGAATATTGGTGGGCAGTTTACATCCCTAGGAATACCCCAACAAGTTAATTTGCGTCTGGCACCTTACAATTTCGGCAATCAGCACAAGTATCACAGCGGCCAGTTTCGGTCGGACAACATGAGCCGGGCCGTCTTCTGGAACCAATTGCTCATCCAGATGAATTTAAAGTAGCCCTATGAAATCTCGATCATGGATAGTCGTTTTGGTTGTGGTCGTGCTTGTGCTTTTCTGGATTTTTTGGCCACATCGAATCCAGCCTGTCCGTGTGGCTGAGGAAAAAGCCGTTATTCCGGCGGCCCAAAAGCAGATAGTTGCCAATGTTCCACAGTCATCTACGGCAGTTGTTTCGGGTGCAGGCCAGAGCCAGGCACAGGTTAATCTGCAAAAGGTAAAGCAGGAACCTGGGGCCTTTGAAAAACTAGTGGAGGCTCGTAATAAGCCTATAGACTTTTACGGCCAAACTGTGGATCAAGATGGAAATCCATTGCCAGGTGTTCAAATCAAAATCATGGTTGCTTATTTGACTCTTGACGGCAGATCGATTCCTGCGGACCGGACAAGCGATTCGAACGGCCTCTTTGATGTTCACGATGTGACGGGAGACGGGATTGACATCGAACATATGACCAAAGAGGGATACACGCTAGAGCCGATGAGCACAAGTTTTGGCCCGGTTGGTGGAGCTCCCGGCAATCCGGTAATTTTCAAGCTGTGGCGGAATGACATCAAGGAGCCATTGATTACAGGGCAAAAGGCGTTCCCCATCGAACCGAACGGCACATCTTATGTAATCAACTTTTCCAAAGGTACGATTTCGTTGTCAGGTGCCGAAAACGGAGACTTGGAATTCCGCATCAATATGCTGCCGCCAATTGACGGTAAATACCCTCACTGGTCGTGTGAGTTCCAGCCCGTCAATGGCGGTCTTGCGGAGGAAACCGATATCTCATCAGCAATGTATTTGGCCCCGACATCAGGCTACACGAATCTGTTCAGCTTTGCTATAAGCCCCGCGAATCCGTGGACCCGCCAAAGCGGCACGCTTCGATTTTATTTGCGTCTAAAAGACGGGGAGGAATATGGCCGCGTTTTAATTGATATGGCTGCATGGGCAAGGAAAACCAATATCTTGCGCGTCGAGTACGCGATTAACCCAACCGGCTCCCGCATTTTGCGATAATGAATGACGACCAACTACACAGTGACGTTGCAATGGCGAAACAATACGAAAACGGGTAACCCAGTTCCTCACATGGCAACATTTTGTCTGCCACCCCCGCACGCTCTGTCAACCAACAATTCCGACAATGCCGTCTTTCTGATTGAACTGGGGAAAAGAATTTGCATCTTATTCCTCTACCATCTGGATTTTTCGCGTCGTTCGCGAGTTCGCGGTTGACTACATTTTCCCTGATCCGTCAGTGCTTTGTGATCTTTGAGCTCTCTGTGGTTAAATATTTCGCGGTTTCCCCGGTTTTCCATAATCTTTCCAGACACCCAGGAAAAAGGAAGAAGGCAGAATTAAGCGTAGCGGCGTCTCGGCAGAGCGCCGCAGCCTGCCCTCCGTTATCTTGGCGGAGGAGGGTCACCGGCTGTCTGCCGACAGCCGCTACGCGCTTCGACTTTTGGCTGTTTTTCAGATTTCTTAATTCTTACTTCTTAAATCTTAATTCTCTTCGGAAGCCAGCTTTATCGTTAACGTAACGGGCTTGTTGCTGGTCTGTTGCCGATTTTGTTGCCAGCTAAGTCGTTGACTATCAACACTTGTTGCCGTGTTGCCGATTTTTCAGACCTACATATCAATTTGGTGCTTCTTGGGCTCTTAATCGTAATCCTAATCTTAATCTCGAAACTGGAAATCTTGCGTTTTGCCTCTTCGCGGCAATTTCATGTTTTTGCCCCCTCCATGTTTCTGCCGTTCCGTTTCGGATGGCTATTTTTATACAGCTTATGAGGCGGCGCATGAGGAAAACCATCAACATGTTGCCACCTGTTGCCGCTGTGTTGCCGGCGAAAAAGGGCAACGAAACCCTAGTAAAATGGGGTTTGTTGCCGTGTTGCCGATTTTCCGGACTTCTATCTATCAATCTTGCGTTTCCGGCCAGTCTTGGCGGCGAATCCGTGGTTCGTTTGTGGCCAAAAACTGAAATCGAGTTGGCATACGGCCCCGTGCCATGAGGCGGTTCGTTGGGGCCATCAGGCTCTTGAGGGTGCGCGCCGCAGCCGCATATTGCATTTGCGCGAATTCCGCGCCGTTTTCACAATCTGGCGAATTCGTCCAACGCGTCTGGTATCTCCTTAATGCTTTAAGTTAAACCTCCATTTTGACGATATATCAGAGATATGAGGTTCGTCGAATGAACCGGCTGATGCCGTTTTTGAGGAGAATTGCGCCGGGTTGCGCCGTCTTCCTGTCGGCTGGATCGTTGCTTGCCCTGGATCCGGCAAAGTCCATTTATCAGTACAATTGCCAAAACTGGACCCGTCAGAACGGCCTGCCCGCCGACCTGATTACGGACGTCACCCAAACGAAAGACGGTTACATCTGGCTCGGCACACAAAAGGGAATGGTCCGTTTTGATGGAATTGAATACAAACTGATTAACATTGCCGTGCCCGCCGGCCACAGCCAGGAAATCCAGAGCCTTTCCAAGGCCAGGGATGGCGGCATGTGGTTGTCCATCAGCCGCGGCATTTTTGGGTTCTACGACGGTCAAAAACTTTTTCCAATAGAGGACCAAAGGTGGTCAAGAACAGGCACGGATGCTTCCACGATTTTCGAGTCATCGGACGGCGCCGTCTGGACCGGGTCGGACAACGGGTTGGGCCGGTGGGTAAAGGGAAAGCCCCTCGAAACCTTTTTTAACACGAGCTATCCAGCCCGGATCATGTGCTTTTACGAAGGTCCGACTGGCCGCATTTGGGTGGGAACAGCCGAGCGGGGATTGTTGTACTGGCAGGCCGGCAAGATGGCTGCCTTTCCGGACGATTCACTGAAAACCGACATTATTGTCAGCGTGGCAGAGGGTGCGGATGGCCGGATTTGGGTCGGGACCGCGAAGGGCTTGCGCTGCTATGATTCCAGTTTCCGCCCCAAAGAGATCCCCGCCTATTTCGATGAAGTCAAGGCCATCCTGGTGGATCGTCACGGCGTGGTTTGGTTCGGAAACGCCACAACCGGCCTGGCATGCTTCCAACACGGCGAATTCACCTTTCTCCGAAAGACGGATGGATTGATCAGCGACGCCATCACCAGCCTTTATGAAGACACTGAAGGAAGCCTGTGGGTGGGGACAAAGAACGGATTGAGCCAGATCACGGACGTGAAATTCCCCGTTTACTCGGACCGGGAAGGTCTCCCATCAAGTTCAATCGTCTCTGTATGCGCGTCGCGGAAGGGAGGTCTTTGGATTACGACCTATACGGGGTTGGCCTACCTTGACGGCCAAAGGGTGACGAGTTTCACCAGCAATCCGTCGTTTCGCCAAAGTTGGTTCAAGCGCGTGTTCGAGGCCCGCAACGGCGATTTGTACCTGGTGGATTACAACAAACAACTGCTGGTGGTTACCGGAGGAAAAACGGTGATGACTTACACCAATAAGGACTGGCCCGCCGCGATGGGGGAAGACGCTCAAGGCATCATTGCGGCCGTGGGCGACAAACTATTCCGCATCCGCAACGGCAGGATGACTCCCTATGCTTACAAGGGCGGCGCGGAGCCTGCTTACTTTTGGATCCTCAACCTTTGCGTGGCCCACGATGGAGCCATATGGGTGGCCAGCCATAACGGCATTTACCGCCTCGAGGACGGGGCGGTCCGGCGGTGGTCCACCGCCGAAGGCCTCTCCGGCAACAATGGTTCCTCCATTTTCGAAGACGCGGATGGGGCCATTTGGGCGGGATTGGACAGCGGCATTGCGCGCATAAAGGACGGCAAAGTTAAAAACATCACCACCGAAAACGGCCTGGCGGACAACACTGTTTTTGAGATCGTCCCTGACAATCTGGACGGTTTTTGGATGGACTCCATCACCGGAATCATGCGGGCCAGCCGCACGAGCCTGAATGATTTTGCGGACGGGAAAACGAACCAGATCGAGTGCAAAGTCTTCGACGGGTTGGAATCGATCAAGTTCACCGGCCATACGAAGCGGGAGCCAGTGGCCGGCAAGACCGCGGACGGCCGGATTTGGTTCCCGAATCCAGAGGGCCTGGCGATGATTGACCCGGCTCACCTGCTGTCCAACAGCGTCATTCCTCCAGTGTGCATCCAACAAATCCGCATCAACGGAATCGAAGTGCAGAACCGGCAGGTTCCCGCGCTCCCTGTGGGCGGGGGGCGGATGGAGTTCCATTTCGCGGTCTTGAGTTACATCGCGCCCCAGAAGGCGAAGCTGCGCTATGAGTTGGAAGGCTTCGATAAAGACTGGATTGACGCCGAGGGACGGCGCTCGGTGCTCTATAATAATTTGAAGCCCGGCAAATACTCCTTCCGGGTGCAAGGTTGCAATGCGGACGGGGTGTGGAACACCGCCGGTGATTCATTTTCCGTCGAACTGCCGCCGGCCTTCTATCAAACCGCCTGGTTCCTGGCTCTCTGCGTCCTGTCGGGGCTGGCCGGTCTCGGCCTGGTGTATCGCTGGCTGCTCTACCGGGCCGAAAGCAAACAGCGCAGACTCAAGAGAGCCAATGATCTGTTGGAAGTGAAAGTCCGTGAACGAACCGCCGAACTGGCGGCAGCGAACGCGGAAATGGAAAACACGCATCAGCAACTGATGGTGGCCTCCCGTCAGGCGGGCATGGCGGAAGTGGCCACGGGTGTGCTGCACAACGTCGGCAACGTGCTCAACAGCGTCAATATTTCCGCCAGTCTCGTCATGGACACAATCCGCACCTCGCGAGGGGCCAGTCTGGCCAAGGTGGTGGATTTGTTTGACAAACACCAGTCCGACCTCGCCGAATTCCTCACCAAGGACGAGAAAGGCAAACAGCTCCATGGCTTCCTGGCCGGCCTCGACAACCTTTTGGCGTCGGAACGGACGACCCTGCTCGAGGAACTGAAATCACTCACCGGCAATATTGACCACATCAAGGAAATCGTGGCCATGCAGCAGGCAAACGCTCACAGGTCTGGCGTCCTGGAAATGGCGCAGGCGGCCGAGTTGATGGAAAGCGCCCTCAAAATGAACGAGGCAGCATTCAATCGCCACAACGTCCGACTCGTTCGTGAATACCAGGAAGTGCCACCCCTGCTCGTTGACAAACACAAGGTCCTTCAGATCCTCATCAATCTTCTTCAGAACGCCAAGCGCGCTTGCAGCCAGAGCACGCAGAAACACCGCCGGGTCACCGTCCGCGTCCAGCGGAGCGGCGGGAACTCGATCCGCATGGAAGTGGCCGACAACGGTGTCGGAATTCTCCCGGAGAACTTGACGCGGATTTTCGCGCACGGTTTCACCACGCAAGCGGACGGTCACGGTTTCGGGCTGCACTCCGGCGCGCTGGCGGCGAAGCAACTGGGGGGGACGCTCACGGCGCGCAGCGAGGGTTCCGGCAAAGGCGCCACGTTCGTTCTCGAACTGCCCCTTGAGAATACCGCCTCATGCGGCGCAACCGCGCCTCGCGCTCCCGCCAACGGCGAGTCGAACAAGGCGGGCATGCCCGTTTTGGCCAAAGACCTTTCGCCCTTCACGTTGCCTCCCAAACGCGGCGCGCTGGAGAATAGTGTGGCGGGGGCAAACTGACTGCGCCACCACTGCCTGATCATCACTCCCAATTGCCTCTACTCGTTCAGATGAACCACCTTGGCGGGGGCGAAGCCGTTGAACCAGGTGGCGGAGGCGCTGCTGTAGGCCCCAATCGCTTCGCAATAAACCAAGTCGTCCAATTGCAGATCAGGCAAATCCTCGGAGAGTGAGATGGTGTCCAGGGCGTCGCAGGTCTGGCCGAAGACGGCGCAGATTTCGGCCCGGCCCCGCTTGAAAGCTTTGAGATGGTACTGGCAATGATCGAAGAGGATCCCCGAGAAGGTGTGGTAAACCCCGTCGTCAATGTAATAGCAGGTCTTGCCGTCGCGCCGGGCTTTGCCGATGATCTTGGCGATGGAGGTGGCTGCGGAAGCGACCACGAACCGGCCCGGTTCGGCGATGATCTCCGTGTCCTTGGAAAAGAGGCGGTCGATCTCGGCGTTGATTTTCCGGGCGAGAACCTCAATGGGTTCCACGTCGCGATGATAGGGGGCGGGGAAGCCGCCGCCGATGTCGAGTATCTTGATCTTGTGGCCGCGCGCCCCGGCCTCCTGCATCACGCTGGCCGAGATGTTCAGCGCCTGGACGAAGTTCTCGAAATTCATGCACTGGCTGCCGACATGGAAGCTCAGTCCCTCCACCACCAACCCAAGGTCGAACGCCGCCTGAATCAATGTCACGGCCTCGCTGGGGTCGGCCCCGAATTTGGACGACAGTTCGACGACCGACCCGGTGTTGGGCACGCGCACGCGCAGCACGACGCCGGCGTGTGGAGCGAACCGCTTGATTTTCTTCAACTCGTTGAGGTTGTCGAAAGTGACCAGCGGCTTGTATTGATCGAGGGCCTCCAGGGTTTCGCGAGGCTTGGTGGGATTGGCGTAAATGATTTTGTCCCAGATGAAATCCTGCTGCTCTTTGGCGGGCAGCCCCTTGATGTTCTCGTACACCAGCCTGAATTCCGCAAGCGAGGCCACATCGAAGCTCGCTCCGATCTTATAGAGGCTGCGGACGATGGCCGGCTCGGGGTTCGCCTTGACGGCGTAATAGGCCTGGACCCGGGGCAGGTGTTGGTGGAACGCCTTGTAGTTGGCGCGAACGATGTTGTGATCGATCACCACCACCGGTGTGCCCTCTTTGCGGGCGATCTCCTGTAATTGCTTCCTGGTCATTCTCCTAGTGTGCTGTTGCAGGAATGGCTTTACAACGAACCCCTCTCCCTGCCCTCTCCCCGCCTTGCGGGGAGAGGGTGGCCGCAGGCCGGGAGAGGGGTTCGTGTAAAGGTTTCATTGAAACACTACACTAAATTACCGGGTCGGACCCGTCGATCATTTTCACCTTGTTGTGGGCGAAATACTCCTTCGTCAAGGCCTTGACCAACTGGGGCCGCTTGTCATAGAGGCGCTTGAGGGGGCGTTTGGCGTGACGGGCCAGCGCGTAATGGGTGATGATCGGCAGGGCGATGCTGGTGTCGGTGTAGCAAACCACG
>Ga0116121_1000761_pt1 | contig 15236 bp, 8 predicted proteins | sample June2015DPH_13_1_FD_89725 | JGI IMG/M metagenome (GOLD analysis project Ga0116121, IMG submission 89725) | Peatland microbial communities from SPRUCE experiment site at the Marcell Experimental Forest, Minnesota, USA - June2015DPH_13_10 | ecosystem: Environmental > Terrestrial > Soil > Wetlands >...
ACCTTTCTCGCCAGCCCGTTTCATCGGATAAATTACCCGATTCGGGGCGTTCAGGTTGCGGATGTGGGCGTATCCTTTGGTACACGGCCGGACCGCAATCATGCATTTATCAATCAGTTCGTCAGGAAGGTGCCCGTCCTCCCGCGCGATACCGCGGTTAATCGTGTCGTCCGGCTCCACCGCCCGGATTTTGCCGTTCCGGATATGTACTTTAAGCACGCACATACTGAAGCAGTGGTCGTTGCAGGTCGTATATCGAATAATATCCGCTGTTTGTGGTTTATTACCGGTATTTGTACTTTTCAAGATTATTCTCCCCTTCGTCCCCTCAATCTAATTATAGCTGATTACAGCTTCCGTAACTGATGTCCGTACCTGATTCAGTTTCAATCTCCATTTTACAGTAATACAGCTTTGATACAGACCGGCATGCTTTTGTCTATTCCTGATGTTAAACTGACTAACAAAGCGCCGTCTTTTTGCTCGAATTCTGCGGGACGGCCGGAAACTGCCACCGATTTGATCTCTTTTTCATTCAATCTGCCGAGAGTGTGAATGACGGCCTTAGCTTCACTCCCCGGGCGCATCATGAAGGCATAAACTGCATTGTCTTTTCTGGTGAAGCGGTAATCGGTAGAATGCCAGACGGTTTTCTTTTCCCTAAACGGCCCGCCATCAAGTTCGGTCTTCCCTTCGCGGTATTTCGCGTTGGGACGGCTGCCGTAAATACCTTCGCCGTTGTCTTTCAGCCAGACGCCGATTCTTTTCAGCGTATAAAGCGTTTCTTCATCCAGGGTGCCTTCGGGTTTCTGCGGCACGTTCAGAAGCAGGTTGCCGTTTTTGGCGACGATATCCACCAGCGTATCGGCGACCTCGTCGGCGGTCTTATAGATGTCCCTGACGTTGTAGAACCAGTCGCCGAGGCTGGTATCGTCCTGCCATGGTTCCGGTAAAGGTTTGTCCGATAAACCGCGCTCTATATCGAGCACACCGATGCGGGTGATATCTTCCGCTTTATTTTCCGCGTTATGCTGTTTGAAATTGTAGACGGCATTATTTTCGCCGGCGTGCGCGGCGGCGCTGGTGTTATATAAGTGCGCAACAATGGCAAGCCCGGTATCCCCGAACGGACATTCGCTGTCGGAATAAAGCAGGTCGGGTTGAAATTTATCGATGACGTCTTTGATGCGCTTAAACCAGTCCGCGTGGTATTTGGGATTTTTCGTCAGCCAATTGGTGGCTTCACCGATTACCAGGACTTCGCTGTCGTTATCGCGGTACAGGCTTTGGTTCACCGGGTCGGCGCCGTCATAAGGGACGCCGGCATAGGGACCGGTTTTATCGCAGCCGTGCGACGCAGACAGCCAGGTGTAGGAAGCGGCCAGGTGTTCGGATAACCCGAACGGCAAGCTGTGTTTCCTGGCTTCGGTCTGCCAGAGCGCGCAAATATCTTTTTTCGGACCGAGATTAACTGAATTCCAGGGATTATAAGTGGAATTGAAGTTATCAAAGTTATCGTGGTGCATCGCCTGACAAACAAAATACTTTGCACCGGACTCCACGTACCGGTTCATCAGCCCTGCCGGGTCGAAGTTCTCCGCTTTCCACAACTTGATGATATCTTTATAGCCGAAGTTAGAAGGGTGGCCGTATTTCCGCCAGTGATAATAGTATTGCGCGTGGCCTTCGGTATACATGTGCCGCGCATACCAGTCGCCGTACGTCGGCACGGATTGCGGCCCCCAGTGGCTCCAGATGCCGAATTTAGCGTCCCGGAACCAGTCTGGGCAAATATAATTCTTCAGGCTATCAACAGTAGGTTGGAACGGGCCCGATTTAATTTTGTCGGACATCGCCACGGTTTGCCTCCTGTGAAAGATAAATCAAACAGTTGAAGTGAAGGCTTTTGCGTACAGCCAGTTTATCACTGTGTTTAAGTGGGAGCAAGTTAATTCACCGGTATTAAAAAAGAAAGGCGGAGCGTATGTGTAATTTACGTACCGCCTTTCTGGCTCGTTTGTCGCAGACGGATTATTTAGTTGTGGCTTCAATCTTCTTTAAATTAGCCAAACCTTGAATCGCGAGTTCCTCGCCGGTATCCGCATATTTCCGCCAGATGGCTGCCAGCCGGTTGATTTCCTTAAAACTGGGGTCGAACGATTCAATCCCGAGCGCGCCGTCGTAGCCGATTTTTTTCAGCGCGGTGAAGAATTCTTTCCACGGCACCAACCCGGTGCCGGGAATGCCGCGGTTATTCTCACAGACGTGGACGTAAGCCAGGTATTCTTTGCCGCAGGTTTCCACGGCTTGGGTGAAGTTTGATTCTTCTCTTATCATGTGGAAAGAATCTAGGTGCACTTTGACGTTGCCCGTACCGACTTCTTTACAATACCGCATGGCATCGCCGGCGATATTTAAAAAGTGGGATTCGAAACGGCCGACCGGCTCTACGGCCAGCACGACATTGCCGGTTTTTTTCGCGTATTCGCCTGCCTGACGCATTCCTTCGACCGACCATTTCCATTCGTCTTCCGTACGCGGTTTGCCGCTGACGTAGCCCCAGGCCGCGTAAATCACGCCGCCCAGTAATTTCGAGTCTATTTCCAGATTGATATCAACCAGGGATTTGAGCTTGTTGACACCATTTTTGCGAATCGCCGGGTCGGGATCGATGAGGTTGCAGTCACGAGGCATGCCGATGGTGGTAACGACCTCGATGCCGGCATCTTTGGCGGCTTTTTTAACCGCCTTCGACGGGAACTTTTCGGTATTGGTCATGGAGATATCGATGACATCGAATCCCAAAGATTTAGCCTTAGCGATTAGAGGTACGCCGTTTTTACTGAAATCCTCTGTCCAGATGAGAGATGCGACACCGTATTTAAACATATCATTCTCCTTTATTTTGTACTATTGTTGATTCGATTATATTGTACAAAATACAATAGTATCGTTTCCATAATAGTTAGACCGCGACCACTTCGATGCCCATGGTTTTGCATGCATCGGTGATGGGTTTAGCATAATCGCCGTGAATCAGACTGGCGTGATGGACAAAGCCTGCGTCAATCAGGGTGTTATAGAGTTTGTCCAGGTCCGGTACCTTGACCCAGCTCCAGGAGCCGCGGTTGACCTGTTTGGACTCAATGATGGTGCCTTTGGTGACGAGCATCTTGAATTTGCCCTTATATTCCTGCAAACGGCAAAGGGTGACCACGCCGGGTTTAAGCTCGAACTCACCGGTGCCCAGAGAACGGTCAATGCCCAGTGACGGTCCGAGGATGCTGTGATAGCTGATATCCGGTTTGCAGCCTTTGCAGGCTAATGACGGCGGCGCGTTACCGCAATGCCAGGCGAGCAAGGTATCCGCTAATTTCTGATGTTGAATTGTCCAGTCAATGAAATGCGGCGCCACGTCGGAAAGAGACGCCCGGTACTGGATGAGCATGGTCAAAGCACCGTAAATATCCACTTCGCAGGAAGCCATCACGCCGGAATCGGTTAATCTGCCCATGACATAACAGGGGGATAAACCGTAAACTTCCTGGATAGCCGTCCAGCACTGGACGCCGACGGCGGAGAGGCCTTTCTCATTGACGAACTGTTTGAACGCTAGTTCCAGCCGCGCCAATTTCTCGATCACGATGGGAGTCAAGGCGGAAAGGTCGGCTTGACTTTGCATTGCTTTGGCAATTGTGGTGAGTTCGGGGGTGCCTTTTTTAACAGCGGCGGCGCGCTGCATGATATCAACAAGACCGGTAGGCACGACGCGCTGCCGGAACAGACGGATCATGGCGTCTTCATTGTACATACAGGTTTCGAAACGCTCCGGGCGGGGGCCGACCAGCCCAATGTTGGCGCCGATAAACCCGTTCACGACGGAGCAGGTGCCCATGAAGTCCAGAACAGACTGCTGAAACTTCTTTTCTTCGGGAAAGACGATGCCGCCGAAGACAAATGGGATTTCCCGGCGGTGCAGGCCCGAAGAGATGGAAAGCGTGCCGCAAAACGAGTCCGAACTCCGGAGGCCTTCCGGGGTGATTTCTGCTTCTTTGGTGCCGAAAAGAAAGACCGGTTTCTCACGGAAAGCCTGGGCGACAGCCAGCGCAGCGACTTCATCGCCGAAAGTCATAGCGCCGATGACCAGGCCTTGAATTTCCTGTTGGCGGAAGAAGCGGATAACCCTGTCGGCCTCGGCGTCATTGCGGACGAATCCGCGGTCGGTGAGCGATTCATCGGGAACGACGATTTCAAGATCGGGGATTTTAGCGAAGGTCTTCAAACACCGCTTACGCATTTGCGCGGCCCAATCTTCGTTAAAAGGTACCCGATGGGCGGGCACGAAACCTAATCTGATTTTATCCAACGTTTTTCTCCTTATGGTCAGCGGCTTTGGCTGAAAGTATCAGACGGAAATACCGATTAAAAACGGGGGTCTCGCTGTTAGAGGCGATTGAAGTCATTATAGGGATAACGGTGCGTGATTGTCAACGAAATGAGCGTAGCGGCGTGAAGGCGGTTTTAAGCGAAACGGGAAAAAATATTGGAGTGGATACCGTACATTTGCTTCGGAGGCTGCGCAAAATATCTACGATCTTTCGCCGGGATGGAGAGGGAAATACCCCACCCTGATACATTCATCCGCTTAAAGCGGCCTCGGTACAACATTGCGGTGTCGGATTGCTTCGAGTACTGCGTAATCTCGCAATGACAGTGGTGGGAGGGAGAAAACCGGTGGGCGTTGCCCACCCTACGATACGGGGTGAATCGTATTTCGGGGGTAATACTTGGGCAGGGTTGGATTAATAGATTGCTGCTTTCGCAGGAACGACATTGGGACAGACAAAGAAGCCATATGCTTAAGCGGGCCACATCTGGATGCCGCCATCGACGCGGAGCACCTGGCCTGTAATATAGGAAGAATCGGGGGAAATCAGGAATTCGACGGCTCTGGCAATTTCAATCGGCTGTCCGTAACGGTCGAGGGTGCCGGCGGCCTGTTTTTTAGTTTCATCGATAGGGCGGCTGGCCAGGAACCGGGGCGTGATAATCGGGCCGGGAGCGACAACATTGACGCGGATGTTATCCGGCCGCAACTGGGCCGCCAGACAACGGGTATATTCATGGACGGCGGCCTTGGCGGTGGAATAGATAGCTTCACCAGCATGACCCGAAAGCCCGCTGATACTGCCGATATTGACAATGCAGCCGGACTTACGGGCAATCATTTCCGGGGCGACTTCGCGGCAGCAGAAGATGCAGGTCAACAGGTTACGGTCGAGGACGGTACGGATGTCTTCGGGGGAAATGAAGACAGCGTCATTGGAAAGCGGTTTCCCTGCATTTTTTCCCATAGTGCCCTGCGCACCGATATCGCCGCCGGCGCAATTTACCAGAATATCAATCTGACCGAACTTCTGACGAATCAGGTCCGCAGCCTGTTTGACGATTACCACATCAGATAAATCGCCGCAAACCGGCAAGACTTCGCCGTGATACGCGGAAGCAATGGATTGGGCAACAGCATCCAGTGAATCAGCCTCGTTGAAGGCACGGGTGGAGGTGAGGGTGGTACCGTGCACGGCAACCCTGGCGCCCAGCGAGGCCAGATGGCCTGCAATGACACGGCCGATACCGCGGGACGAGCCGGTAACCCAGACAACCTGACCGGACAAACGGTGCTCACTCAAGGTACTAACCTCCACAATCAGGCTGATATCAGATACGGCCATTCTAGCACCGCGATAATATTAGCGCAACCGCAGATAAGAAAAACCGAATCACAAAATCCAAATAACAAATAATACGAAATATTTAAAAATGAAAATTGCCAAGGGAAACCAGTTATTGTCTATGATTAAGGAAAATCAGGGAGTTAAAGATCCCTTCGGCAAGTACAGGCAGGGACGCCGGTAAAACGATTGAATATAGATGGAGTAAAAACAGAAAAAAGAAGGCACGGTGTTTATTGCCGTGCCTTTCTTTTTAATTCGGGAAAAGATTATTTATTGTCTTTTTTCCCCGATAACACCAGGACGATGGTGATGACTCCACCCAATGCGACTACACCCAAAGCCACCCACAACCACCAAGAATGGTCAGGGGTGGGATTGGCGCCTCCCGTGGTTGTGCCCGTGAAAACGGTACTTATTGGGATTGCCGACGTTTATGCCGCGGTGGTCGTTACCGCATTCACTACCGGGGTTGTGGTAGAGGCTAACGGGGTTAAAGTGGATTGAGTGATCGGCAATGTCGTTTCGACAGGCGTCGAAGTAGTAGAGGTAATAGTCGTAACTGAAGGCGTGGTTGTCGTTGTAAATACGGGGATAGTAGTTGTTGGCACAGCCGTAGTCGTGGTGGTTGTGGTGGGAGCGGCGGTGACCGGTTTAACCCCATAAGTAATGGCATAGACCGTAAAGTGGGAGATTTGAGCAGAGATGGAATTGGTAGTTGTGTCAACTGTTGACGGTACCACGACCCAGGCATTCAGGGTCGTATCATAATAAGCGATTTGCAGGCTGCCGGGATCCATACCTGCAGGCAGGTTGTAATACGTAAATTTAAGAGTCACTGCCGGATTAAATGTAACGCCATTCGGGGTAATGTCGTAGGCCAGGTCAATCATACCCGCCCAGCCTGGAAAGAGGGCGGGGCTGTGACGTGGATAAAGCTGATTTGGGTAATAGGCGCCCCGCCGGCAGTAAGAGCAGTTGTTCCGGTTGAAATATTCAAGACAGTATTAGTATCGTCGCTCCAGGCATTGATGGTCAGACCGAAAACGCCATGAGCGTCAACATAAGAAGATACATTGGTAACACCGGCTATGCCAGGTGTCCCGCCACCGCCGCCTCCTCCACCTCCGCCACCTCCCCCGCCGCCACCACCGGATGGCGGCGCGGCAACCACTATAATCAACCCGGAATGACCCGCATACAAATTTCCCAACGTCAACCTGATGTACCCTTCCCCTATTTGGTGACCAGTGAAGACAGCGCTTTTTTTATCTGCGGCGGGGACTAAATCGGTAGCAACCATTCCGCCGGTCATACTATATAGCGACCACGAATCGGCGGCGGCATTAGCCACAAAGTTACCATACTGATCACGTTCAACACAATAAGCCGTGATGCTGCTTCCAATCGGAACATGGGGATTCGTAATCATACCTAACTCTGTTCCGGTGCCATCAACTGCTGTCTCAACTAAAGCTGCCGTTGGTGCCCCTGCACTTAAAGGACCAACAAGTTGGGAAATGATGCTGATGTTATTGACAGAGAAACGCACTTTAAAGGCGTCGTATGCAGTGTAATATAACAAGTTACTAAAAATCGCTTGTCCGCTGGAATTTGTTGTGACATTGAGTATGCCTAAAACGGTTCCCTTGCCAGTGGCCGGGTCTCTGTCCGCCACAATAGTAATTCCCTGAAGAGGATTGTTCTGAGCATCATAGGCAGTAACCACCGCCGCTGTATTCAAAGCATAATCAACCGACAATGTACTGCCCGGTTGAGTATTAATCTGTAAACGAGTAACCGGCCCCGCGATTACGGTTACGATCCCGGAATTCACACCGGACAGGGTTGCTATTGAAGCGGTTATTGTTACCGTTCCCACGAGATGTCCAGTGAAAACCGCACTTTTATTATCTCCCGCAGCTACCAAATCACCATTGACAACGCCGCCGGTCTTACCGGAGAGCGACCATGTCGCGGATGCGTTAGCCACAAAGTTACCATACTGGTCACAAGTGATAGCGTAAACGGTCAGCGAGCTGCCTGCCGTTATATTCTGTACGGGCACTACAGTCCCGCTCCCATTAGCCTGGGTCTCCACCTTAACCTGAGCGGCCGCGGCGGCGGTAATGGTAATACCGCTCTGGCCGCCCGTAATACTTGAGGTAAGTGTGTCGGTAACAGTTATCATCTGGCTGCCGGCGGTTTCAAGAGTGGCGTTAAACGTATGAGTTCCATTATCGCCAGCAACGAAGGTATAGTCCAGCGGTAGAACAGCCTGATTATCGCTGCTGGTGAAATGAACGGTTCCAGTATAATTTACAATATTATTCCCAGAGCCATCTTGAACAGTTACTGTGAAGCTATGAGAGACCCCGGCCATAGAAGGTGACGTATAACCGGTAACATTAATTTCCGGAGTAACCGTAAGTAGCCCTGAGTCGGTAGAAGTGAGACTGCCTGAGGTCACGCGGATATTGGCAGTACCGGGCAAATGACCGGTAAACAGTGCACTTTTTTTATCCGATGCAGGTACCAAGTCGCCATCAACAACGCCACCAGTCCCATTAGTTAACGACCATATGCCAGGCGCATTGGCCACAAAGTTGCCATACTGGTCACGAGTGACGGCATAGACGGTAATAGAACTTCCCGCCGTGATATTCCGGGCAGATACAACATTTCCACTCCCATCATTGGCGGTCTCCGTAGTAATCTGACTTGCCGCCGCAGGATTGACCGTGATTCCGCTTTGAGTGCCGATAACCCCGTCGACCGCAGTAATAGACTGATTACCAACCGTTTCAAAAGCAGCACTAAAAGAATGGATTCCGTTGTCACTGCTAACAAAAGTATAGTCTGCCGGGAGAACTGCGTGAGAATCAGTGCTGGTAAAATGTACGGTGCCGTTGTAAGTTGTGATAGTATTGCCCATAACGTCCTGAACGGTAACCGTGAAATCTCCAGCGACTCCAGCTGTTGCCGGCGACCCATAACCTGAAACATTTAACTTGAATAATGTCCCGACAACTACAGTCACTGTCCCGGAGTCAACAGATGTCAGGCCCGCTGAGGTAACGTGGAAAATTGCAGTGCCTATTTTATTACCGGTAAAAACTGCGCTCTTATTATCCGATGCAGGTACCAGGTCGCCGTCGGCAACCCCGCCGGTTTTACTTATCAGCGACCATGTTGCGGGCACATTAGCGACAAAGTTGCCATATTGATCCCTGGAAACACTATAAACTGTTAAATTAAGTCCTGCGCCAAGAATCTGAGCCGGTAATGTTGTGCCGATACCGTTTCCATTCCCTTCAACTCTGACTTGAGTAGGGGTTGCCGGATTGATAGTGATGGACACCTGGCTACCATTGATAGTTCCGGTTACGGTATCCGTCGCAACAATATTTTGGCTTCCAGAAGTCTTCAATACGGCATTAAAAGTATGTGTTCCATGGTCCCCACTGACAAATGTATAGTTTGCCGGGAAGACTGCCTGAACATCATTACCGGTGAAGTGAACCGTCCCTGAGTAGCCTGCGACCGTATTGCCGCCAAAATCCTGGGCAGTAACGGTAAAGCTGCTGCCCACACCCGCAATTGCGGGTGATGCATAACCGGAAACACTAAATTTGGTAACAGGTCCGACAATTACGGTTAACATCCCGGAGTCAACAGAGATAAGATTGCCGGAGGTCACATGGATGACAGCCGTGCCTACGCTTGAGCCCCAGAATACAGCGCTCTTGTAATCCAGCGCAGGATAAAGGTCATCATTGACAACACCCCCGGTCTTTATCAGCGACCATGTCGCGGCGGTTTGGGCTACAAAATTACCATACTGGTCCCTGGTAATCGCAAAGACACCTACTGTACTTCCTGACGGAACATTCTGGGCAGCGACGACAGTGCCGCTGCCGTTGGCGGCGGTCTCTACCCTGATCTGGCTAGGTGCGGCAGCATTGACAGTGATGCCGGTCTGCGTACCGGTAATACTGCCGGTCACAGTATCCGTGGCAGCAATGGATTGGTTTCCGGCGGTCTTCAGCGTAGCACTAAAAGTATGTGTACCATGATCGGCATTAACGAAAGTGTAATCTAACGGGAGTGATGATTGAATATCAATACTAGTGAAATGGATTGTCCCTGTGTAAGTTGTGACCGTGTTTCCCGCGGTATCTTGAGCAGTGACGGTGATATTTCCGGCAGTACCGGCGGTGACCGGAGTTGTATAACCGGAAACGCTCAATTTGGAAACCGATCCAACAATAACGATAATAGTACCGGAGTCGGTGGATGCCAGACTCCCTGACGTTACGTGGATGACTGCCGCGCCGGTCAGACGACCGGTAAAAACGGCACTCTTAGTATCTGATGCAGGCACCAGGTCACCGGAGACGACACCACCTGTCATATTTATCAGGGACCATGTTCCGGCGGCATTGGCCACAAAGTTACCGTATTGGTCCCGAGTCACTACATAAGCTGTAATTGAATTACCGGAGGTCAAATTTTGAGCGGAAACGATGGTTCCGCTGCCGGTTGGTGCGGTCTCTACACTGATTTGAGTGGCATTTGACGGATTAATAGTGATGCCACCCTGTGTCCCAGTAATCGTAGCCGTGACTGTATCGGTGGCTGTGACAGATTGATTACCTGCCGTATCGAATGTGGCACTAAAGGTGTGAGTGCCGTGATCGCCGGCAACAAAAGTGTAGTCTGCCGGTAAAATTGCGTGAGAATCAGTGCTGGTAAAATGAACCGTGCCGATATAGGTTGTTATGGTATTACCGCCGGTATCCTGGGCGGTAACCGTGAAATTCCCCGCGGTACCGGCGTTTACAGGTATAGAATAACCGGAAACACCCAATTTAGAAACTGCCCCAATATTAACGGTCAATGTGCCGGTATTGACAGAGGAGAGACTCCCCGAGATCACATTGATTGCCGCCGTACCGACAAGATGACCGGTAAAAACAGCACTCTTTTTATCGCTGGAAGGGATAAGGTCACTATCTGCAATACCTGCGGTTTTACCGACCAGCGACCACACGCCTCCGCTAATGTTTGACACGAAGTTACCATACTGGTCCCGGGTAATTGCATAGACAATAATTGCACTACCAGAAGTAACATTCTGGGATGGAACAACAGTCCCACTGCCATCAGCCGATGTCTCGGCCCTGATTTGAGTAGCAGTTGATGCAGTAACGGAGATACCGCTCTGAGTCCCGGTAATCGTATTGGTCACGGTATCGGTGGCGGTAATGGATTGACTGCCGGCTGTTTCCAGGGTGGAACTGAAGGTGTGAACACCATGGTCACCGCTGACAAAAGTGTAATTTGCGGGCAGAACTGCCTGTGCATCACTGCTAGCAAAATAAACCGTGCCAGAATAATTTGTTACCGTGTTTCCCGATGCATCTTGAGCAGTAACGATAACATTTCCAGGGGTACCTGCGGTAACAGGCGTAGTATAACCGTAAACGTTCAATTTAGAAATTGTGCCAACAATTACGGTAAGAGTGCCGGAGTCGACCGAAGTGAGACTCCCCGATATTACGTGGATAATTGCTGTACCTATCAAATGTCCGCTAAAAACGGCGCTCTTAGTATCTCCCGAAGGAACAAGGTCTCCATCAGCAACACCGACGGTTTTACCGGTCAACGACCACGTGCCGGCTGCATTCGCCACGAAATTACCGTATGTATCCCGGGTAACAGCATAAACGGTAATCGAACTGCCGGAAGTAACATTCCGCGTAGCGACCACACTGCCTGAGCCACTAGCGGCAGTCTCGACGGAGATTTGAGTGGCGGTGGAAGGATTAACGGTAATACCGCTCTGAGCCCCATTAATTGTAGACATGACTGTATCGGTGGCAGTGATGGATTGGGTACCGGAGGTTTTAAAGGTGGCACTAAAGGTATGTGTGCCTTGATCACTGCTAATAAAAGTATAATTAACCGGTAAAATTGCTTGAGTATCACTACTGGTAAAATGAACCGTGCCGGTGTAGCTGGTTATTGTATTGCCTCCGGCGTCCTGGGCAGTTACGGTAAAGCTGCCCGCGATACCGGCAGTTGCAGGAGAAGTATACCCGGAAATGATTAATTTAGATGAAGGACCTAAAACCACGGTAAAAGACACACTAGCAGCACCCGTAAGCCCTGAGCTGGCGGCGCTTAACGTGTAACCGCTGCCAGGTTTATCGATTGAAAGCCCACTAAAAGCAGCGATTCCATTGACCGCGGTTACGGTTGTATTCCCTGACAAAACAGCGCCGGATGTCCCTGTTCCCGAGGTAATCGAGATAGAGACAGAAAAGTTCGAGGATGTCACCGTGTTACCAACGGTATCCTGAACTGTAATGACCGGTTGGGTTGCGAAAACCACGCCGGCAGTGTTGCTACCGGCCGGTTGCGTGGTAAAGCTCAATTTATTAGCAACGCCGGGTACGATGTTGTTTGCCCTGGGACTGCCTAAACCCGTTACAACATCATAACCCGTTCCAGCCGAAAACCCGTTGCTGCCAGTGGTAATATCATGATAGTTGCTGCTGTACAATCCGCTGGTAGAAGCTTGTGAATAAACTGAGGATACCCCGTTCAAACCACCAAGTGTAAAAAGACCTGCCCAACAGGGCGCGGAAAGGCTGGTGCCGCCAACTACTCCCCAGGCACCTTTACAACATACGGCCACACCGGAATTGGGGTCAGCATCAAATGCAACATCCGGCACGTCCCGATAGGAGGAAGACTGGAAACCCGTTTGATAACCCGGTTTAGCCTCAAATTGGCTCGTACCGCCGCCCGACCCGGACCAAGCGGTTTCACTGCCGTAAGTACCATCACCGTTTAAGGTCAAAGTCGTCCCGCCAACTGCAACGACATAAGGCGACGCGGAGGGGTATTGGATAGCTGGAGGGGAACCGGCTCCACTATCTCCCGTGGACGCAACATAAGTTACACCGGGGTTATTGAAATAATAAGCATCTGTAGAAGTTTCACCGGAAAATTCAGAACCTCCCCAGCTCATTGAGACTACATTGACTCCCTGGTTGGTAGCATAATAGATTGCATTGTAAAGATCTGTACCGGAGTTACTGGGAGCAATGACCAGAAGAATATTCGCAGCCGGGGCAATCGCATGTGCCCACTCGACATCGAGAGCTGTTTCTTCCGGCCAGTTGGTGGCGGTGGCCACGACGCTTCCATAAGTGGTAATGCTAGCTGCGGGTAACCCGAACTGAGTGTCGAAAGATGCAATATCAGTCGCCATATTCGGATCACCATAGGCGTCAACGATGGCAATTGTCTTGCCGGCGCCGTCACCGGCTAATTTATCGATACCGTAAGCTTTACGGATTTGCGCCGGATAGAGCCCGGAAGGCAAAGATGGCGCCATACTGTCAGCAGCAGGTTGAGAAAGTATCACGATAGGGTCCTGTGCACTCCAACCCTGAGGGAAAGATGGGGGCGAGGCTGAAGATGCACCGGCGCGATTAACCGGCACGAAAAAAGCGGCAAGGATGGCAATCACACAGACGCAGTGCGTAAATATAATCCGGTGTTTTTTTTAATACTGACAATCCCAGACAGCAATTTAATCATCTAGTTTTACCTCAAGTAAGCATATTTGGGCATCTAATGTAATTTTTGTATTTATCCGGGTTCGATGATTTGAAATTAATTGAAACATGGTTAATGTGTTGATATAGTATATGAATCTTCATTATGATAAACACGCAAAATTGGTAAAATATTAACACTAATTTCTATAATTGTCAACATAACGATAATACATTGCAGTGATACTTTTTTACATATATAAAGAACACAATAGTATTTTTATGCCAGGCCTTGATAGAGACAGTGAAAAAAGACTATAATCAGGTATTACCGCATTATAATATTAGATATCGAATATTGACTCAATCAGCCGTTTTTACCGCGGTAAAAAACAGATTATTTCAGTCTTAACCGGCGGCAAATTAATAATACACAAAAATCGCAGCAGGTACCACGCGGAAGACAAGAATTACTTTTGGAGGTCAAGATGGTATTAGGACAGGGACGCATCACCGATGAAGGTGTTGCCCAGTTAAAATCAAGGATCGGTTCGTATTTTAAGGGAGAGTATGTCTGGACTCCCAATTATGTAATGACCAAACAGGCGATTGCCAACTGGTGCGACGGGATGGGTGATTTCAATAACAAACTCTACCGGGATGAAGAATATGCCAAAAAGACCAGATACGGCTCGATTATCGCGCCGCCAATCTCGCTGAACAGCATTTTCAGCATCACCGGCATGAGGGTTGGCGGATTGCCGGGCGTGCATTCCTTCCATTCCGGCTGGGATTGGCTGTGGCTGAAACCGGTCAAAGTCAACGAGCCGATTACATGGACGTACCGCCCCGTAGACATTGTGGAAAAGAAAAGCGAATTCGCGCTGCGCACCGTGATTATTTACGCCGAAGGCGTCTACCGCAACCAGCGGGATGAGATTGTGGCGAAAAATATCGGCTGGAGCATCAGGGCCGAAAGGGGCACCGCCAGAGACCAGGGCAAATATAGAGAGCTCAAACCTTATTGGACCGATGAGGAAATGCAGAAACGGGTGGAGTATTTACTGGACCATGAAGAAATCCGCGGCGCGACTCCCCGTTACTGGGAAGATGTGAAAGCGGGGGACGAACTGCCGACACTGGTGAAAGGGCCGCTGTCCATCGGGGAGATGTGGGCGTGGAGCCAGGGGCTGGGCGGCGGCGGTGAGGTGCACGCATTTAAAGTGCGCAGCCTGCGCAAACACCCGGCCTGGGGCTGGAAAAATCCGGAGACCGGGGCACGGGAGACGATTAACCAGGTGCACGAGCGGGACGATGCCGCGCAGGGAATCGCTATTCCGATGGCTTATGACCTGGGCGGGCAGCGGAATGCCTGGATCGGACAGTGCATCACCAACTGGATGGGCGACGACGGTTTCCTGAAATCGCTCTATTGCGAATACCGCCGCTTTAACGTTTACGGCGATATCCAGTTCATCAAAGGCAAGGTTTCGAAAAAATATGAACTGAACGGCGAACACATGGTGGATATTGATGCCTGGTCGGAGAATCAGCGGGGAGAAGTGACGGCGCCAGCACACGGGAGTGTGATTTTACCCGTAAAGGCACAGAAAAAGCATAATGATTAAATCAAATCACTCCTCACTCCAGTCTCTCCCCGTACATTTTGCCTTAATGGCAAAAGTATTTCGGCTTCGGTCTCAAGGAGAGAGGAGTCCTGTTTCTGAGCAATGCAAAGCTGTGTTCCACGGACTTTCTCATGCACTAATTGAATAATGAACACTCAGGAGGTCATAGATAAGATATGTTATTACCAGATGGGAAAATCACCCCGGAAGGGATAAAAGATTTAAAGAAACGCATCGGCGTGCCGCTGCGCATCAAACTCTACAACGAGGAAGCCTCGATTGATGCCATCCGGCACTTCGCCCAC
>Ga0116121_1000768_pt1 | contig 15172 bp, 14 predicted proteins | sample June2015DPH_13_1_FD_89725 | JGI IMG/M metagenome (GOLD analysis project Ga0116121, IMG submission 89725) | Peatland microbial communities from SPRUCE experiment site at the Marcell Experimental Forest, Minnesota, USA - June2015DPH_13_10 | ecosystem: Environmental > Terrestrial > Soil > Wetlands...
AAACAAGCCGAGCGACTGGCCAGTACCGGTGAGAGTCGCCGCGCTGTTTCCGTCGGTGTAGTACGCCGCCCTCATGTCGCTGCCGAGGAACGAAGCGCCGGGACCGGAGCCAGTCGTAGCATTCGACTTCACATCGGACTTTACGCTGGCATCGATACGATGGTAAGCAGGCTTCGGGGTCGCATAATTGTCCAAACCTCCGATGTGCCAAAGCTGGACCGCCAGGTCCGGTGTGGGTTCCCGATCGGGAGCGAAGAAGGTGCGGTTCTCGGTGTCGTGCTGATACACGCTCATGGACACGTGCAGGGCTTTCTCGATGTTCGCCACCGAACCCCTGACCTGCAAAAGCATGCGATTGCGGGAGCCGGAAACTATCTCGAGCCCATTCTGCCTTGCGAAGTTTTTGACGGTCTCATAATCCGCGCGGCTGGGACCATATTGTTCAGTGAACTGTTCCACGGTGAGAGCCTTGCGGTAGTTAGGGCTGGTAGGGTCCTGTTGTTCCCTCAGGAATTCCTTTAATTCCGCCTGGTTGCGTTGTTGCAGAATCATCTGAATCTGCAGAGTCTGACTTGCAGGCAGGCGTCCAACTAAGGGCGTCCGACCATTGAGGGTCTCTTGGCGCTGGTGACGTGTTGGCAGGAATTGTGACTGGGCCTGGGAAGCGATGGCCGCGCTCAACAAGATCGCGACGATCGCGAGCAAAAATACACTGCGTGCTCGAATCAAGGTTTCTCCTTAAGATTTAGGCAGGAGTTCCGTTTGCGGTTCTCAGGGGGAGTAACGGGAATTCCCGATTGGACTTCACTGGCTCCGGCATAGTACTACGGTTGTCCGGTCGGTCGCACAATGAATTTGTCAAATCTTCAGCATGAATGGAAATAGTCCCGGCCAGTATGCAGGTTCTTGCAAACTTGGCGCTCTGGGCAAACTTGGCGCGGATGCCAGCGGGCCGGCTAGTCCAGCGGCGAAGTCTCTGGCCGCCGCTCAGATATTGCCAGCAGCCGCCACAAAGACGCGCCCAGAGCCGCTAGAGCCGCGTCCCACACCACGAATGCTGTCCTCACCACCCAAGCCGGCGCCGCTCCCACCCTTCGCAGCAGGAACGGCAGGAAATTCCACGTCGTGAGGTGGACGTAATCCCACTGATCCCAGTGCATGGCGTCGGTGTCCAGTCCCCAGGCATCCATCTTGCCCAGCGCGAACGCCGCGATGTTCTTAAAGCGCAGCCCGATCACGAACGTAGGATGGCCGAACGTCTCCATCTGATAAATCTCCAGGGGCAGCCAGAACGCCAGCGAAGCAATCTGGACGATCAGGCTGACTGCGATCAGCACGATTCCACCGCGCCAGATCCACGCGCTCAGGTTCTCGCGATAGCGCAGCAACAGAGGCACGGCCAGCAACGCCACGAGTTCCACCGAGGTCGAAACGTAGCGATCACCCCAGGCAAAATCTCCCTCCCAATAGGCGTACCTCGCATAAAAGCTGACATAGGCAAGCAGCAGCAGAAGCGACGTCCCGCCATAGGCGCGAACCTCGACCGACAGGCGCTTCCACAACACCACCAGGAGCACAATCGCCAGCACCAGCAGAGGATCGAAAAGGAAGATCGATTTCTCTGGCTTAAACAGCGCGCCCAAAAAGCCCACGTGAAATGGCGAGGTCCAGGGATAGTTTGCCGGCAGCGTCGGATCCTGCAACCGGCGCTCCACGGCAAATTGAGCGACGTACGTAGTGGTAAATGATCCGAAACGGTAGAACTGGTAAAGCCGGTCCAGCAGCAGAAAAAACAAATACACCGGAGCGGCAACTTTACAGTACGCCACAAACCGCCGCCACAGCTCGCGGCCTCGCTCCCCTTCAAACCAAAGCACCAGCAAGAGAAAGACCCCGACCAACATTAGATCCAAGCCGGTGGTAAGCCGCGTGAGCAAGTTCAGCCCGAGTGCGCCGCTGCCCATCAATAACGCCCGCCGGTTTCCGGTCCGCAGCCACTCGTATTGAAACGAGAATCCGGCCAGCGTCAGCAGCATGATGTAGTTGTTCTCCGCCATGTTCTGCGTGTAATGCAGGTGCGTGGTGCAGAACATCAGCGCCAGCACGCCCGCCACCGATTCCCTCACATTGAATCGCAACTGGCGCAACAGGCGAAACGTGATGAGCGCGGTGAGTACATTCACCAGAATGCCGGTGAGATAGCTGACCACGATGGCGCGCACCGGGGGATCGTCTTGATAGTCAGAAAAGACGCTCCAATGCGCCATCCACGTTCCCACCAGATCGGCGGGCAACATAAGCAGCGACTGCCCAATGCCATACCAGGCATAGAGCTGGCCTCCACGGCCGCGCAGTCCAAACTCAGGGTAATCGCTCGGAAAAACCTGCGGCTCGGAAGTCCACAGCCAGTGCGTGGTCTGCAGCCGATGCATGGTGTCGGCCGTTCCCAGCTCTCCGGACTGCACCACAAAGGCAAGCAAACCCGCCACAAGGCACAACAGAAAGAGCGGATCGCGCAGCCATCGTCCGAGTCGAGAAGTCATCGCTTCGATGGTAAACGAAAGCGATAATCTTCCCGGTGAAATTCCCGAAACTCTGTCTTTGACAAGCCTCCGTCTCTGGGATTACTTTGGAGCGTTCAAACCAGTGACGATACCTCGCACACCACTCTTCGTCTTGCTAGTGGCCACGATCGCGGCTGGCGCGGACAAGACACCGCCCACCTATCAGAAGGGGACGATCACGGGTTGGGATACCCGAATCGACGTTCGCAACGGCGCCAACAACACGAGATCCTACCGACATACGAGGGTCTACGAATTGAAAGCCACTGGTTTGATTTACGAGATTGACGATTGCGACGCATTCCAGGCAGGACAATTCAGCGCCGGGCAAATCGTGGACTATCGGGTGGATGACGCTGACCCGAATGACCTGAGGATTTACGTACGTCGCGAAAATGGCAAGGAATACAAGTGCAAAATGGAAGGTGCGCGAATCATAGAAAGCGATAAAATCGACCCCATACCTGCCGCGCACTAGTGGCATCCGGCAGATTCCACAGCATCCATGCATGTTGCTGTCGTGACCTTGACGAGTTACGAATGAGGCCTATGAAATCAATGCGGATACTTCTCCCTGTCATTCTGCTTATGGCCGCAATGGGGGCCGGCGTCGACCAGACACCCCAGACTTATCAACACGGAACGGTCACCGGCTGGACCACGAGATACTATCCCTCGGGATTCTCTGGAAAGCATAAGTTTTTTGAGCTGAAGGGGGGCGGAGTGGTCTATCAGATCAGCGATTGCGGTTCTTTCCAGGCAGGACAATTCACGGCTGGGCAAGCCGTGGACTTCCGGGTAGACGCAACCGATAAGAACGACAAAAGGATTTATATCCGTCGCGAAGACGGTAAAGAATATAAGTGCAAGATGCAGGGTGCCAGGACCGCGGACGGCGCTAAAGCCGAAACTCCTTCCGCTACCGCCCCTTCTACCACGCCCTAACCTTGCACTTTACCTAAGTTTCATCACCCGGCGGCTTGCTCTTACTTCAAGCCGACTCCATAGAAATAATTGTAGTTGCCTCCCGAACCCCAAGGCGTATTGGCGCTGAAGGAAGAAAACAGCATTGCCTGTCCCATGAAGGCGACGAACACCTGTTGCTGCACGCCGTTGCTGCTTGCTTGAAAGGTGAAGAGGCCGTTGCAGGGATCCTGCAGCTCGCTGCCCCCCGAAACATAAAGAGTGGGAACCGCCGACACCGGAGTGAGCGTACCCAGAGCCATCGCGTTGCCGTTGGCGCCGCTTACCGTAACTTGGCCGCCAGAAGTGACCGTGATCGTCGCATTCCCCTGGCTTGGGGTTCCTATCTCTGTATTTCCCGAACCCGCATGGACGTTTGTCTGCTCGTAGTAGATGGCGTTGTAGGTCCCTGCAAATGAGGCGTCGAAATTCGCGCTGGCTGCTTTCTTCAGGCCAAGGATAGCTCCGTTTTGAGTATCCACTGCGAAGATTCCGTTCGCCGTGCCGAACACGTAGTCGGAAGTATTGTTGCTCGGATCCGGAATTGTAAGAAACGTGCCAGAAGGATCGAGTACCGCCGCGGCCACATCAAGCGTGTTTGAGTTGAAAGCGCTGTTGTTATCGCTATTGAGCGCTCCAAAAGGCCAGTAGGAAGAAGTGCTCCCCGTGCCCTGCGCATTGATATTGACCGACCCCACGTCGACGCCTCCAGACGAGGTGCGGAACTGCATGTAGTTGTAGGACTGCCCCTCAAACGTGGCCAGCGAGATCTGGCCGCTCTCCACGGCGGTGATCAGCGCCGGAGTGCTCGATCCGGTCCCAGTTTTGGCAGCTTGAATCACCATCGCATAGTTGGGTACTTCGTAGGCCGCAATCAGGTTGCCCGTGGGATCGTTCAATGTATACATGCCGTCGGAGTTCACCGTGTACGGAACGGTCCCCGCAGTGCTATTCGAGACGTCTGTGTAGGCGATCGTCTGGGTGCTGGAGTCAACTGTGATGGTCATAAAATCGCCAACCGATGCCGTGCCATGGTAGACACGCGAGGCCGGTGCAGCCACATTGCTGTGCGGAGTCGAACTACAGCCAGCCAAGAAAAACAGAGTGAGTAACGCGGAAATGGTGCGAGTTCGCATAAGAGAATCCTCATCACGCGCCAGTAGGCGCATTAGAGAATGGATCGGCTGCACAGCGGGATACGTTAAGCCAATCTGTCTCCACCGCAATCTTGAGTAATCATCAAGGCCAGCTGAGTTGCCGCAGCGGGGAGAATGTTCCGTGTAATATGTTCCATTCCGACGCGGTAGACTGTATCGGGAAAAATTCATGGCCCCGTGTTCATCCTGTGGTACCGACGTGCCCGCCACCGGCCGCTTCTGCTCAGCCTGCGGAGCGCCCGCCGGCCATACCGACGACCTTGCCACGCTCGACTTCGCGACCGCAACTTCGCCCCTTCCGCCTCGGCCTGGTTCCAAGACCTCTTCGCTAACATCCAGTTCGGCCGGGTACCAGAGCGAAGGCCGATTTCTCCCCGGCCGCCTGCTGGCTGGCCGTTACCGCATCATTGCCCTGTTGGGAAAGGGTGGCATGGGTGAGGTCTACCGCGCCGATGACCTCACGCTCGGCCAACCCGTGGCCCTCAAGTTTCTGCCCGACGAGGCCGCGCGCGATGAAGGACTGCTCGAGCGTTTCAAGAATGAAGTGCGGATTGCGCGGCGGGTGTCTCATCCCAATGTTTGTCGCGTCTACGACGTGGGCGAGGTGGAAGGCCACACCTTCTTCACCATGGAGTATGTCGATGGCGAAGACCTGGCGTCTTTGCTGCGGCGCATCGGCCGTTTGCCCGAGGACAAGGCCCTCGACATCGCTCGTCAGCTCTGTGCCGGATTGGCCGCCGCCCACACCAAGGGAGTGCTGCATCGTGACTTGAAGCCCGCGAACATCATGCTCGACGGCCGCGGCCAAGTGGTGATCACCGATTTCGGCTTAGCCGGTGTCGCCGATCAGATTCACGGCGCGGAGGTGCGCAGCGGAACTCCGGCTTACATGGCGCCGGAACAGCTAGCGGGAAAAGAAGTCAGCACCCGCAGCGATATCTATTCTCTCGGACTGGTGCTGTACGAAGTCTTCACCGGGAAGCGCGCCTTCTCGCCCGAATCAATGCGCGTGCACAGCGACAGAACCCTCAGCCGGCCTTCCTCGGTGGTCAAAGATCTCAATCCGGTGATCGAGCGCGTCATCCTTCGCTGTCTGGAGACCGAGCCCTCGGCTCGACCGGCCACAGTTCTCAGCGTAGCCGCTGCGCTGCCCGGCGGAGATCCGCTGGCCGCAGCTTTGGCGGCGGGCGAAACGCCTTCTCCGCAAATGGTGGCCGCATCCGGTGAGACCGCGGGCCTTCGCCCCAGAGCCGCCGTCGCTTGTCTCGCCGCAGTGCTGCTGGCTTTGGGACTGGTTGCCTTCCTGTCGGTTCATTACAGCGCACTGGAGAAGATGCGGTTGGACTTGACGCCGGAGGTGCTCACGCAGAAGGCACGCGAAATGGTCGCCCGCCTGGGATATGCCGAGCGGCCAGTCGATACCGCTTCCGATCTTCGCTACGACACCGACTTCCAGGAGTACGTGGAGAAGAACGATAAACCTCATCCCGACTGGGATGCTGTGCTTGCGGCTCGGCCTTCGGTGCTCGGCTTCTGGTATCGCCAGAGTCCCGATCACATGCTGGCAGAGGGTTTTCGCGACCAGTTGCTCAGCCCCGGGATCGTAACGCGCAACGATCCTCCGACGGTGCTCTCGGGGATGATCAACTTGGAACTCGATCCCCAGGGGAGGCTCACTTATTTCCAGGCGATTCCACCGCAGAAGGAAAGTTCGAGTACGCCGGCGGCGGCGGTTGACTGGAGTGTTCTGTTCGCCGCGGCCGGACTTGATCCGGCTCAGTTTCAGAAGGCAGAGCCCACATGGAACTCCTTGGCTGATTCTGACACGCGAATGGCGTGGACTGGCATATGGCCGGGGACGACTCGGCCACTGCGCGTGGAAGCGGCTGCGTGGCACGGCAAACCGGTCTTCTTCTCGCTTATCGGCGACTGGACCAAACCGGATCGCACCAAGACTCCTGAGCAGTCCATGGGAAAGAAAGTACAGCAATACGTCGGGATTGCCTTAATCTTGAGTTTCTTTTTTGGGGTGATTTATCTGGCCCGGCTGAATTATCGCCAGGGACGTGGCGACCGGGAAGGCGCTTTGCGTCTGGCACGGGTGATGTTTGCGCTCGAAATGCTGTTGTGGCTTTGCCGCGGGCACATGGTCGCGAGCATCGCAACCCTTAGCTCACTCATGGTTGCAGTCAGCACGGCGCTCTTTGTCTCCGGCACCACCTGGATGCTGTATCTGGCGCTCGAACCGTGGGTGCGCCGTCGCTGGCCGCAAACCGTTATTTCGTGGAGCCGGCTGCTGTCCGGACAGTTCCGCGATCCGCTGGTGGGGCGCGACATTTTATTGGGTGTGATGCTGGGGGTCGTGTGGATTCTGCTCTTTCAGCTCCGCGCCATCCCCATGATGCACCTGGGAGCGGCACCTGGGCTGTATCAGACCGAATACCTGATGGGCGGGCGCGAGGCGCTGGGCGCGTGGTTGGTGCAGATCCCAGCTTCGATTCTGGGCACGCTGCAGTTCTTCTTCCTGCTGCTGGGACTGAAAGTCGTGTTGCGTAAAGATTGGCTGGCCGCCATCGCGTTTGTTGCCCTCTTCGCGCTGCCCCAGGGGTTATCCAGTTCCTACGTGGCGGTGGAATTGCCAGCCTGGATTCTGATCTACGCCATTGCGGTTTTGATCGTGTATCGCTTCGGACTGATACCGCTGGCCTGCGCCATCTTCACGGTCAATATGCTGGCCAACGTTCCGTTCACCGCCGACTTCTCGGCCTGGTATATGGCGACCTCCGCGTTGGCGTTGCTCAGCGTGGTGGCGCTGGCGGGGTGGGGCTTCTACCAATCGCTGGGTGGAGAGCCGTTGTGGAGGCCGGAGATCGAGTAGGCGTTCGGCGGGAACAGGTGGGTCGCGGGCCGGCTTATCCTGATAGGGAAGCCCGGCATAGGAAGGCATTCAAAATAGCTCGATGCTCACCGTACGGGCGGAAGCAGAAGCCAGCCGGATGTCACGTGTAATTAGCGTGGCGCCGAGTTTTTCGGTGAGCGCGATGTAGGCCGCATCGTAGGCCGAGAAATTATGCCGGAGCCGCCAAATGTGTGGCAGAAAAACGAAGTGAGGATAGCGGGTTACGCGCAGATCGAGTAAGTCCTGGATCGCCTGATCGGCGCGCGGTGCTGAAACCGCGCCTTCCCGCACCAGCCGCCGCAGCACCTGCGCCACCTCAAGGTCCAGGAGGTGCGGAGCGTGAAGAGATTCGCCGAGCGAGTAAATTCGGTTTTCAATTTCTTGCCCCACGGCGGTCTGAAGCAGCCAGTCAATCGCCGCGGACGCGTCCAGGACGATCACCGAGCCTCACGCTCTTCTCTTACCAGGCGCGCGGTGTCGAGCGAAATCGTAACCGCCCGGCGCGTATGCAGGCGGCCGCGTAATTCCGCCAGAGTCGGCCGCTCCGCGATCTCCTTGATCTCTGCGAGCAGATAATCCGAGAGGGACATGCCAGCCATAGCGGCGCGCGCTTTCAGGCTGCGATGCAGGGCATCCGGCACGTTGCGCAGCTGAATCATCTTTGACATGCTAGGAGCATACTTTCATGTGGTAAACATGTCAACAAGGACAGGCCGGATGCGAGGGAGGTCGACCGAGCGTCCTGACGTTCCGGATGACCCGTGGGTGGTTACCTTCGTGCGGGTAATGGCCCGGACTAGCCATTTACCAATGTGCGGCTTCCGTTTAGTCTTGTGATTGAGCAGCACTTGGGGGAGGGCTGATCGACATACGTCCCACGACTCGAACGAGTCTGGGGCGTTTTGTTTTGCGCGCTATTCGTCAGCCCTAACTGCTCTGTCATCCTGAGCGGAGTTGTCGGTCGCGAAGCGAGCGACAACGAAGTCGAAGGACCCCTTGCAACTGGAACTGCCGATGCCGTCTCGGGGAGTGCTCCCGAAGCAGTCGGGAGCGCTGGCGGAAACTCCCTGCGGGGTCGGCGCACTGCACGCGGGTAGGGGATCCTTCGACTGCTTCGCTCAGGATGACAGAGCCTAAGGTGGCTTCCAGCAAGCGGAGCAACACTTCCTCGACGCTGCTGGAGCCGGTGGTTTGGATTTGCTTTCGGATTCTGGCCTCCAACGATGGGTCGCGGATTCAGCTCACTCTTGCGGTTTTTCGGACATATCATCGGGCCACCGCCGGGCGCCGTGCAGCACACGCAAGACCCGAACGGAATCGCCCTGAATGCGATAAGCGACGATATACGGCGTGCGGCTAATCACCAGTTCGCGGGTTCCCTCGATGCGGCCGGGCGACCGCTTTGCGGAAACCGTGCCAAGGTCTCAACCTGTGAGGCGATGCGGTCATCGACGGTGGCTGCGGCTTGCGGGCTGTCCGCTTCGATGTAATCGAAGATGGCTTCGCGGTCGGCCTGCGCGAAGATGGACCATTCCAGCCGCATACACTATCGCACTTTGCTCTTGCGCTGCGCGGCGGCTCTTCTCTTTCTTTCTGCGAAGTGCGCTTCGACCTTCTTATGCGGGATGGCGGGGCGTTGATCGTTCAGCGCTTCCTGCACTTTAGCGCGGAACCACGCATCGTGCGCGGCGCTGTCGCCGATTAAGGCGAACGGGAGCGCGCCTTCGTTCGCGGTTCGCGTCAAGAGAATGCGCACCGCGTCCGAGACGGTGATCCCCAACTCTTCCAGCACCGCCGCCGCGCGCTCTTTCACGGCGGGATCGATCCGGGTTTGGACTAAGGCGTTTGCAGGCATGAAAGCTCCTGCCTTCATTGTGCTTCATGTGAATTACAACCAGGGATGGGACCGTGGAATCCCACGTTTCGCAGAGAACGCGAAACATGGGGCACCCCTTTTCGTGGAGTGGGACGGGAGAAGCGGCCCACCCGCCATGACAATTCCCGATTTTTCCTTTACGGTGGGGAGAGCGAGGAGGTCGAGATGACGCCACCGAGGCCGGTAATTGCGCGTTTCTTGGAGAGCCCCAGCGGAGAATTGTTGTATGCGGTCGTAGAGCAGATGCGCGACGATGATGTGCAGGGGGAGATGATGCGATTTCGCGTGCATTACCATCCCGCTGGTGCGCCACGCACAGCGACAACGAGTAACACTGTTCTCCTGGATGAGACGGGCAATCAGTGCGACTTGCGACTCCTATTTGTTAAGTTTCTGCTCGAAAAGCGAGACGCAGGCTGGAAACGATCGGGCGCTTCGACGTTTGGGTCATCCCCAACCGAGCAGTTTTGGTCTTTGGAGAACCTGTAGGTTGCCTATTGAAGCGAAGGGGGACGCTGGCGGAGTCCAGCGTGCAATTGCGCATGAACGAAGGTGCCATGAGCATTGGGGACAAAATTGACCGGGCCGCCCGTCTGGGCCAGCGCCTTGAGGACTTGGTATTCAACCAGGTCAAGGATAGTGGATTCCTCATCCGCACTGAGCGGGACGATCTGCTCATTCTTTACTGGTCCCTGATCTTTGACTACGCGAAAGGTATCACATGCCTGCTGCAGAATGGGTTTCATTCGGCGGCGTTCGCCCTGCTCCGCCCCACTATCGAGGCACTGGTGCGTTCCCATGTGGTTTTGATGGGATCAGACGGGGACGTGTTGAAGATAAGGCAGGACAAGTACAAGGTGAAATACGAGAAGGTGGGCGCACAACTGGACAAGGCCTTCGGCACAAGCCCTCTGCTTGGTAATTATTTGAAGAAGGCTCAGCCGCTGCTCCACAGCCTGACCCATTCAGGAAAAGCGCAGCTCTCGAATCGGTTCGACAGCGACGGGGTCGGGGCGAGTTTCTCTGGCCGCAAGATTGAGGGACTAATCGGCAACTCTGCAAGCGCGGTTTTTCTAGTTACGATACGCGTCGCGGGACACTTCGACTTTGACGAGCAAGTACGCGAGGCGAACAGAATTTGGCTGGAGTATGGAAGCGAGGCAGTCGCCACGTCTGCCACGAGATAGGCGCGTTAAGGGTTCCCCTTTCTCCTTCCGAGTGGTAAAGTCGGCACGTTATGGCTGATTGGAGACTGGCTTTTGTCAGGGCGGCGGGCTTCGGGGTCGGACTGGCCTTGGCACTCGCCTGTGCTGGAGGAGCGTGGTTCTGGTATTCAAATCGGCCGAAGCCCCCGAAGCCTTGGGACAGCAGGGCGGTAGTTGCCGAGTACGATTATGTAACGACTGAGGGGGATAGCAACAACATTGCGGTCTACTATACGCTTCAAAACAACACCGACTTCGACTACGAAATTCGCTCGATGGACCAGGTGCAGTTCGCTGCAAAATTGGAGCGAGAAAAGAGCATCTCGGTTGAGAGGTCAGAGGAAGGCCGTTTGACTGCAGACTTCCCCATGTTCGTCCCGGCCCGTGGCAGGATCAGGTTTGGAATTCACATCAAGTTTCCTTACTCCGAGAAATCCGACGACAAAGCCCCCGACGACGAAAAACATGACTACGGCACGAGGTTGGCCAAGTTCATGACCTCGGAGTTCAGTAATTTAGACGGTTTCGTTTTCTTGGATCCAGTTCGCAGGTATCGCGTCGAGTTTTCAGGTGGCTGGAAAGCGCGCTCAAAGGAGCCGCTGCGAGCCAAGCCAAGTGGGGCGAAATCGCCCTAGCAGTCCGACCCTTTCGGAACGTCGCATCCTCCTTCCCTCCCTCCGCATCTAAACCTTGACAACATTCCACTCAGGTCTTAGGATGGACCTGTTGGCAATCATAAGCGCATTGATTACAAAGCACTTATTTGATTCTGGAAAGTTCACAGGAGACGATTATGGCCAAGATTATCGGAATTGACCTTGGAACCACCAATTCTTGCGTGGCGGTGATGGAGGGCGGCGAGCCCAAAGTTATCCCTAATGAAGAAGGAGGGCGAACTACGCCTTCCGTGGTTGGGTTTACCAAGACTGGGGAGCGGTTGGTGGGGCAGGTGGCGAAACGGCAGGCTATCACCAATCCGGAGAACACGGTTTATTCGATCAAGCGCTTTATGGGGCGGCGCTTCGATGAAGTGACGGAAGAGATCAAGATGGTGCCTTATAAGGTGGTGCAGTCGGGCGACCACGTGGCGGTGCTGGCGCAGGGCAAGGAGTACACACCTCCGCAGGTTTCGGCGCTGATTCTGCAGAAGCTGAAGAAGGCGGCGGAAGACTACCTGGGCGAGAAGGTGAGCGAGGCGGTGATTACCGTGCCCGCCTACTTTAATGATGCGCAGCGGCAGGCTACGAAAGATGCCGGGCAGATTGCCGGACTCGAAGTGAAGAGAATCATCAATGAGCCGACGGCGGCGGCGCTGGCGTATGGCCTCGACAAGACGAAGGACGAGATGATTGCCGTCTACGACTTTGGCGGCGGAACTTTTGACATTTCGGTGCTGGAAGTGGGCGAGGGCGTGATTGAGGTGAAGGCCACCAATGGTGATACGCACCTGGGCGGCGACAACCTGGATCAGCGGATCGTGGACTGGCTGATCGATGAGTTCAAGAAGGATGAAGGTCTCGACTTGCGCGGTAAGGGCAACGAGATGGCTTTGCAGCGGCTGCGGGATGCGGCCGAGCGGGCGAAGATCGAGCTTTCCACCACGATGGAGACCGAGATCAATCTGCCATTCATTACGGCGGACGCCGGCGGGCCGAAGCATCTGGTGAAGAAGCTGACGCGGGCGAAGCTGGAAGGGATGGTGGAAGACATCATTCAGCGGTCGGTGGGACCGTGCAAGCAGTGTTTGAAGGATGCGGGCCTGGATGCCAGCAAGATCAATGAAGTAGTGCTGGTGGGCGGGCAGACACGCATGCCGCGGATTCAGGCGCTGGTGAAAGAGCTGTTTGGCAAGGAAGGCCACAAGGGAGTGAATCCCGATGAAGTGGTGGCGATTGGGGCGGCGATTCAGGGTGGCGTGCTGGGCGGCGAAGTGAAGGATCTGCTGCTGCTGGACGTGACTCCGCTGTCGCTTTCGATTGAAACGCTGGGCGGGGTTTCGACGCCGATGATTCCGCGCAACACGACCATTCCGACTAAGAAGACGGAGACGTTCTCGACAGCGGCGGATAATCAGACCTCGGTTGAGGTGCATGTGCTGCAGGGCGAGCGTCCGCTGGCGGCGCAGAATAGGACCCTGGGCAAGTTCCACTTGACCGGAATTCCGACGGCTCCGCGAGGTGTTCCGCAGATTGAAGTGACGTTCGACATTGACGCCAACGGCATTCTGAACGTGACCGCGAAGGATACGGCCACGCAGAAGGATCAGAAGATTACGATCACGTCGTCTTCTGGATTGTCGAAGGAAGAAGTGGAGAACATGGCCAAGGAAGCCACCGCGCACGCGGCCGAGGACAAGGCGCAGCGCGATGCGATCGAGGCTAAGAACCAGCTCGACAGCATGGTTTACAACGTGGAGAAAATGCTGCGCGACCAGGGAGATAAGATCTCGGGCTCGGATCGCGGCGATGTGGAGAACGCGATTGCGGACGCCAAGAAGGCGCTGGAATCGAATGACAAGGCGCAGATGGACAAGGCGCGCGAGACCCTGACCAAGGCTTCGCACAAGCTGGCCGAGGAAATGTACAAGGCGGCACAGGCGAAGCCGGGAGCTGCTCCCGGCGGCGGCGCTCCGACGGACGGGGCGGGAGCTTCGGGTACGAACGGCAGCGGTCAGAAGAAAGACGAAGGCGTGATCGACGCTGAGTACGTGGACGTGGACGAGAAGAAGTAAGGCAGCTTCTGGCTGCTAGCTTCTAGCTTGAAGTGGGTGGCGCGGGCAGGGTTGCCCGCGTCACCCGTTTGTGGTGCCGTTATGCAATGAGCACATGGCTTCGGACACCGGTTTCGGGCAGACTTTCGGGGAGTTGAAATGGATTTTCAGGTGAATGAGCAGACTTATTTTTTGAGCCTTGCGGAGGACCAGAGGCGGTGGCTGGTTTTCGTCTCCTCGCCAACCGGGGCAAGGCCGATTCCGGTTTATGTGGACGCGCCGGAGTCCGGGCCATTGGTGGTTTTGGATGAGGAGAAGCGTGGGCTGGTGAACTGATGTGTCATCCTGAGCGGAGTTGTCAGTCGCGAAGCGGAGCGCGGGTTCGCCGAGATTCCGGAAGGATGGGTTTTGGATGAACAAGCGGCGAGGTTTGGCATTGACATCAGCCGAGGTTTAACGTCATCGGCAGGGAACAAGGTAGGGATCCTTCGACTGCGCGAGCCGATTCGCTTCGCTCTCCGGCTCACTCCGCTCAGGATGACAGATTTCGGGTAGGATGCAGGAATACAAGCGCACCTTAGATGGCCACGACTTCCAAAAAAGATTATTACGAAATTCTGGGCGTGAAGAAGTCCGCCTCGGCGGAGGAGATCCGCAAGGCGTTTCGCAAGCTGGCCCGCAAATACCATCCTGACGTTAATCCTGGGGACAAATCGGCGGAGGAGAAGTTTAAGACGCTCTCCGAGGCGAACGACGTTCTCAGCGATCCCAAGAAGCGCAAGATCTACGACCAGGTCGGATTCTATTCCGACAATATCGATCCGGCCACGGCGGAAGCTTATGCGCGGGGCGGGGGCCAGGGCGGATTTTCCGGAGGCGCGCCGGGGGGATACTCCGGCGGCGGCGCGGGGCAGGCAGGCGGACAGGGTGTTCCCTTTGATTTCGGAGGCTTCGACTTCTCGGATCTGGGGGACAACGCGGGGCGGGGCCGACGGAGCGGCGGCGGCGGCGGATTCAAGGACATCTTCTCGGGCATCTTCGGCGGGGGACGCGGGGCCGCGGCGCCTGAAGTCGGACCCGAAGCGGGCAGCGACCTGGAATACCAGGTCAACGTACCTTTCTGGACAGCCATTCGTGGCGGAGTAATGCGGCTCAACATTTCCCGGCAGGATGTTTGCGCGCAGTGCCACGGGCAGGGTTACAGCGAAGCGCCGGGAAAGTGTCCGGAGTGCGACGGAACTGGCCAGATCACGCAGACCGGTGGGCGGATGAAGTTCAATGTGGCATGCCCGCACTGTAATGGGACGGGCAAGAACATTTCCACCTGTACTGCGTGCCACGGCGAAGGCACAGTCAGCCGGAGCGAACCGTTGGAAGTACGAATCAAGGCGGGGACACGCGATGGGCAGCGCATCCGGTTGGCCGGCAAAGGCAACGCCGGGGCTCACGGTGGTCCGGCTGGCGATCTGTACGTGATTATCCGGACCGGGGAGCATCCGATTTTCCGGCGCGACGGGGACGACATCTACCTGACGGTCCCAGTGAGTGCCACGGAAGCCGCGCTGGGCGCGAAGATTGAGGTGCCGACCATCGATGGCCGGGCGCTGCTGAAGATTCCTCCGGGGACGCAGTCGGGACAGAAGCTGCGCCTGCGCGAAAAGGGCGTGCCTTCCGCTACGAAGGACGGAGTGCGAGGAGATGAGATCATCGAGATCACGGTAACCGTGCCGATGCCGCGCGACGAGCGCACCAAAGAGCTGCTGCGAGAGTTGGCCAAGCTGAACCCAGAAGACCCGCG
>Ga0116121_1000769_pt1 | contig 15128 bp, 15 predicted proteins | sample June2015DPH_13_1_FD_89725 | JGI IMG/M metagenome (GOLD analysis project Ga0116121, IMG submission 89725) | Peatland microbial communities from SPRUCE experiment site at the Marcell Experimental Forest, Minnesota, USA - June2015DPH_13_10 | ecosystem: Environmental > Terrestrial > Soil > Wetlands...
CGACGATCACCATGAGACAAAGCATCAGGATGAAGAACGGATGCTTGATGGCAAAAGAGGACATTACTCGCTTACCTCCTGCGCCGCCGTTGGAATGAACGCCGCATGCGGGGACACAACTTCACCCGGCTGATAGCCAGTCTGTCCAGCGGCGATCACGTTATCCCCAGCCTGCAGGCCGCTGGTAATCTCCACGCGGTTCGAGGTTTGGATTCCGAGATTCACATTGCGCTTCTCGACATGGTTCGTCGCATCCACGACCAGCACGTAAGACTGATCGCCATTTTGCACCACGGCCTGTGCGGGCAAAATAAGAGCGTCATTCTTTTGCTGGAGTTGAATCGTCGTTTCCGCGTACATCCCTGGACTTAGACTCAGGTCGCGGTTCGGGACATCGACTTCGGTCAGCATGGTTCGCGTGTTGGTATCGAGTGCGCGCGAGAAACGGATGATCTTGCCTGTAAATGTGCGCCCGGTCGCGTTGACCTTCACCTGCACATCGCCGCCGGCCTGAATGTAGGGTACGTCGCTCTCCGGCACGGGCATGCGAAGCCGGAGCAGGTCGCTCTCGGCCACTTGTACCACGGGAAGTGTCTGCGTGTTGTTGTCTTGTCCGGCTTGAATCAGCGAGCCAGTATCGGCGTAGCGCTTCGTCACCACACCTGTAAAGGGGGCGATGATCTGCTCGTATCTGGACATCGTTTCGAGCCGGTTGCGGGTCGCGCGAGAAACGCCGAGTTGTTGCTGCATGGCGTCGAGCGAGGCCTTGGCGACGCCGACCTGTGCCGCCGCTTGCTGGTCTTTGGCTCGTGCGTCATCCAACTCCTGCTCCGCGATCAGCCCTGGTCTTTCTTTGGAAGCTTCTTCCAGACGCGTATACTCAGCGTGCACCGCGGAGTACGTCGACTCGGCGCTGACGACCTCGCTTTGTGCGCGAGTGATATCAGATTGGCTGTGGCGGACCTCAGCCTGAGCGCCCTCCACTTGGTTCTGCAACTCTGGAACTTCCAGCAGAGCTAAAACTTCGCCCTGACGAACGCGGTCGCCGATATCGACTTTGATCCAGCGAATATATCCCGAGACTTTGGCGTGAAGATCCACCTGTTGATAGGGCTGAAATTGACCGGCAACCGTGAGCGAACTGGCCAGATTGCCACGCACGACCGCGACGACTGCGGCCGCCCTCGGTTGCTCGGCCGGGGCTTTGCCATAGTGATTTCGAACGACCAGGAAGAGAGCTGCCAATAAAAAGCAGAGAAGCGCCGCGATCCAAAGGATCCGCTTACGATGCATGGGGCCACCTTACTTTCAATCCCGCAAGTTCGGGATTGGAATCGACGACCAGCACAATTGCTTAAAGGGACTGGCGATCACCACGTCCTATTCGATGTTTGAGAATAGGCCGGGTTTGCCGTAAATACATCGCCGTGGAGGGATTAACAGGCTGGAGGAGGACGTTGCGTGAGGTGCGGATCTTGAAAGTCCCATCTGCGAGACCTGCAGAGGTTCATTTCAGCTTGGTAAGACTCGAATGAAAGAAACAAAATCGCCTGGGCCAAAACCAATAGTGGAATCAGGTTCAACTTCTCCCAAGCCGTATCCGGTTCGAGGGCCTTTTCAAGCAAGGCCATGGTTTGGGCGGAACGCCTCTCCGTCAAGAGTTTGGCAACTGTGACGGTAGAGGGAGATTGCTGGGGCTTGTAAAGAGAGAGTTTTGCTTGCAATCCCCAAGTGAATACGGCACACGCCAAAAAGAGAAGAGCGCACTGGAATGCGTATGTGACCGCAATTTGAGGTCGCTTTAGCATCTGTCTCCTCCTTTCCCAAAGAGCCCTGTAACTAATGTAGCAAAGAATGCCCTTGTGGGGTTGCGGGGACATGGTCCCAAGGTGTGGGAGGTTGAGGGCAGGCTAAACATTTTGGGACGTTAGGATGAACGAGGGTAAGTAACAGAGAAGACTGAATTTTGCTGCGGGACTGCAATTGAAACATCGATCCTGTCAAACGCGCAGAATCATCACTTCCGTGGCTTTTATGAGGGCGGCAGCGGTCTGTCCGGGCTTCAGTTGCATTTCGCGCGCCGAGTTGGCGGTGATAATCGATACGATTTGCTGGCCGCCAATCGAGATCTTTACTTCCGCCATTAAACCGCTGATGCGAACTGAATCGATGCGGCCTACGAGTTGATTGCGTCCACTGATGCGGCGGATGACTTGCTTCCTTTCCTTCTCGCTGTGGCCTCGGGTTCGGAAGAGCAGCTTGTCGACTTCACTGCGCGGAATGCGGTGATGTCCTCCGGCGGTCTGGACGCTGCGAATCTTCTTCTTATATATCCACTGCTTGATCGTGGGAAAGCTGATCCCCAGCTGCAAGGCCGCGTCGCGGAGCTTCAGCAGTCCCTCATTATTCCCTTCGGATTTGCCGTTCTTCTGCATCGGGACGCAATCGTAACGATAATGAAATACGCCGTCAACTCCGTCGCAGCCGCGTAAGTTATGTCTACGGGCTCGTCATACAAACAGACTATATCGTACACATCTGGACAGTAGAATCGTATCTCATGTACACTTTCGACTTCTGTCCCAAACGAGTGATTCTTCGAGGGCTAAATGCGCAAGGCTTGCCTGTTTATCGCAGCCGTTAGTTTTTTGCTTTCGCCATCCTTGATCTTTGCTCAGGCTCAAACGGGAGCGAGCCTCTCCGGCATGGTGACGGACCAAACCGGCGCAGCCCTTCGCGATGTCGCGGTGACAATCAAGAACGTCGACACAGGTGGAACGCGCACGATCGCAACCGACGGCGGGGGGCACTTTCAAGCGTCCGGCCTGTCTCTGGGGCGCTTGGAGATTCGGGCGGCAAAACAAGGGTTCGCCGATGAAACGCGCACCGGAATCAGCTTGGCGGTCGGCCAGGACGCCACGATCGACATTAAGATGCAGCGGAGGGCGCTCGAGGGTACTCCCGACGCTTGCGCGAGTGGCCACGAGTTCGCCACCACCGATTGCACGCTGACTTGGCACGGCATCACGGTGTACGGCGCGTATGACGTCGGTGTCGGCTGGGTCAGCCACGGCTTACCGGAAAACGGCCATAACTATGAAGGCGAATCTCTGGTGAACCGAAACGGCTATCAACATCGATTCCTCGTCGCACCGAACAACCTGTCGCAGACGGGTCTGGGCATCAGGGGCAAGGAAGAGTTTCTGCCTGGCTGGTACGTTGTGTTCAACGCTTCAACTGGCATCAATCCGCAGTCTGGACTGCTCGCCAACGCGTCGGCCACCCAGATCGCTAATAACGGCCTTCCCAGGAGCAGCTATTCGTTCGCCATCGACGGCGCGCGCGCGGGACAACCTTTCAATGACGAATACTACGGCGGTATATCGTCCGCACATTTCGGCACGCTGACCTTCGGTCGTCAGCGCGCACTCGGTACGGATGCGATGCTCGCATACGATCCGGCCAGCGGCGCCTATGCCTTTTCGTACATTGGGTATAACGGCACCATGGCCGGCGGCGGCGACACCGAGGATACCCGTTGGGACGACGCCGTGAAGTATCGCCTCACCTATGGTCCTGTCCATTTCGGCGCGATGTATAAATTCGCCGATGGTTCTGCCGGCTGCTACTCGGCCTCCGCAGCCTGGACTGCCACAACCTGTACGCCGCAAGCGGCGCATAACAACGCCTACGGATTCAACCTCGGTGGAGACTACGGCAAGTTCTCCGCGGACGTAGTCTTCCAACATTACAACCAGGCAATCAGCGTATTGAACCCCTTGCTGGGGCCGCAGAGTCTGGCGGCGCCATATCAGTCGACCACCGACAGCATCAATACAAACCCCATCACCGGGACCAATCTGATCGACCCGAGCAACACTGTATATGGCATCGTGACCGACAACAACGCAATCATGGTTGCGGCCAAGTATAAGCGGGACCCGTTCAAGTTTTTCGCCGGCTATGAATACATCTGGCAGAACAACCCGTCGAACCCGTTAGGCGTGGGCGCCTCGGACCAGGGCGGCTATAACATGAGCGGGGTCGAAGACAACAATCTTGATTCTGAAAAGTTGGTGAATATCTGGTGGACGGGAGTGAAGTACACCTACCGAAGCAAAACCGACTTCACTTTCTCCTGGTATCAACAGCGGCAGAACGACTTCCGTGTTCCGCCGACCTGCACGCCCCAAAGTTTCCGCGCTTCCTGCGCGGGCACACTCAACGAGGGGTCGCTCTATACGGATCATCACTTCACCAAGCGTTTCGACGGTTTCGCCGGAATTGCGTATTCCTACGTGAGCGGAGGTCTGGCCATCGCCATTCCTCATGGCCCCGGCGTCCCCTATTACAGCAACAACAACTTTGCTCCGACAGTCGGTGGTCGTTTCACGTTCTGATCGTTTCCGCGCGGCGGGATCTGTCGAGGAGTCGAGATACCAGAACACGGGTTGCGGTTCATCAGAACCTCCCAGGGGGTTCGAAATCACCACGACATTATTCCACGCCACAAATCATATCCCCATTCTGTCGATCCGCTTCCCATTCTAGGCAACGCGAGGGAGTGGATGCCCACCTCGCCCCAGAACTGAGCTAGCCGGAAGTTTGCTGTGCTACATTCGACGCGATGCGTTCTGACATCGAACAAGCAGTCCAACTCTTGCGACAGGGTGACGATGCCGCTTTGGAGCAGGCCCTGGCTCTACTCCAAAATACCGTGTTCTCTTTTAGCATGCGCGTCTGCGGCCAGCGCGAGGACGCCGAGGACACCATGCAAGAGGTCCTCGTGAAGTCTGTTCCCTATCTGCCCAAGTTCGATAGTCCGAAGGCGCTCGTCGTGTGGCTTTATAAGGTCGCAAAAAACCGGTGCCTGATGAGCCGCCGCAGAAGCAAGTTCGCTCCGAAACAGGAACTGTCTCTTGAAGAACTCATGCCCGATCGCAAAGAACTGGAGACACTGAGTGCCGAGGGCAGCGTCAATCCGGAAATGTTCGCGATCCGAAGCGAAGAGGCGGAGCGGTTGCGCGAGGCAATTCAGAGACTGCCGGCGCAGTATCGCATAGTCCTGGTCCTGCGAGACATGGAAGGACTCAGGGACGAAGAGGTTGCGGAGATCACGGGCCTGCGCTCAGGAACGATTCGCGTGCGTCTGCACCGGGCGAGGCTGTTTGTTCGCAAGGAATTGATGAAGACACGGAAACCGCTCCTCAGCCGGAAGATCGAATCTGTCGCTTCGCGGGCTGCGGCTACGGAGAAATCCAGACCTCCCCGTTGTAAGGCGATGTTCGCGGAACTCTCGAACTATTTGGACGAGCAACTCGACGACTCTTTGTGCGACGAACTGGAGAAGCACCTGGAAGGTTGTGGTCCCTGCAAGGCATTTCTTGCGAGTTTGGAAGCCGCGATAAACGATTGCCGGCGGTTGCCGAGTCAAGCGCCGGATCGCGCTACGGCGAGCAGGCTGCGAAAGGAACTGTTGCAGCAGTATGAGAGCGCCCTATCCAAGACAAACAGCTAGGAACGGTGTTAAGTCTCCGGTTGCCTTGGTGTGCTGGAATTTCATTTCGTTCGCAGCAAGATTGTGATTTCCCTTTCAAAGACCGCGATGTCGGTAGCGCCAATGTGTTTGGAGTAGATACGGCCATCGCGGCTTATAAGGAAAGCGATCGGTAATCCCAGAACTCTTCCGTAAAGTTCGCCAGTCTTGGCATTGCCCATTACTACCGGATAATTCATGTTGAACTGCCGGTAGAAGTCGCGGACGGGTTCCGGACTATCGTCCATGGAAACGCCAACAATCTGCAGGCCCTGATCTCGATACTTTTTCTGCAATTCCACAAAATGCGGGATTTCTTCCCGGCAGGGATCGCACCAGGTTGCCCAGAAGTCCAGCAAAACCACACTACCCCGGTAGTCCGAAAGATGGAGTTGCTGTCCGCTCAACTGCTGAAGAGAAAAGTCAGGAGCTAGAGAGTGCTCGGTAATTGTGGCACCGATGCCAGGCTGCGCGTGATGACGGGCGACGAAATAGAGTCCAGCGACGAAGGTGATGGTCGCGATGCCTATCAGGATTCTTTTTCGGAGTGTCGAGCGCAGAGCCTACTCTCCCTTGGCAACTGGATAGCCCTTATTCACCCAATCTGCGCCGAAATTGTCAGCGATGTAAAGCACCTTGACGTTGGTGAAGCCCATCCCGCGCAGCGCATCGTCGGCAGGCTTGACGTTCGGACAATGGCTCCAGGGGCAACAACCACAATAGATCACGATGAACTTCTTTCGGGGCAGAGATTGAACGCGTGCGCGCAGTTGCTGGAGGCCGATCTCGCTGGAACCAGGACCGATGTACTCGGAACCGGGAATATGTGCCTGCTCGTACAGAACGTGGGAGCCGACCTGGATCATCAGCGGCTTTTCGCCCTTCGTGGACTGAAGGATTTTGACAAGTTCGTCGGGATTGATCAGTTGCGAACTGGATAAGGATGTTGCCTGATAAGCCGGAAGCATCGCCCCGGCCGCGCCGCCCAAACCAGTTTGCACACTCGCGCGAAAGGTCCAAACCGATGCTGCCATGCTGGCCGCAGTCCCAGCCAGAACAATGATGATTGCGAGTTTCACCGATCGACGTTTCATTTGAGTCTCCTTCGGCATTATCAGCGGTTGATTGCACGAACCGCAAGGCATTATCAGTTCCTCCTTAGGAATCCGGTCAGATTGAGATGAGCCCGAGGCGAATGAGAGTGAGAGAAGAGATCGCCACAATTGCCCAAAGCAAGATTCCTTGCAGTAGAGGACGCACGCCCACTTGTTTCAATGTTGATTTCGAAATCCCCGTACCGATCAGATAGAGAGTAACCGTCAATCCAGTCTTTCCCAGGGTGCTGAGCTTTGGATAGAGAGAGCCGAACAACGGCAGATAGGTACCAGCAACCGCGGCAAGGCAAAAAAGCAAGATAAACCAGGGCCACTTAATCCGGGACTTGCTCTTTTTCAGGATGGCCACTGCAAAGGCTACGGGAACAATCCACAGCGCCCTGGCCAGCTTGATCGTGGTCCCGATCATCAGCGCTTGGGAACCGTATTTTGCGGTTGCGCCTACCACCGAACTAGTGTCGTGAATGGCGAGGGCGGACCACAATCCGAATTGAGATTGTGTGAGGTGAAGCGTGTAACCGACGACCGGAAAGAGAAACAAGGCGACCGAATTCAGCAGGAAGACGGTCCCAAGCGAGACGGCCATTTCCTCTTCTCCTGCGTTCACGACTGGCCCAACGGCGGCAATCGCACTCCCACCGCAGATGGCGGTGCCCGCGCTGATCAGGAGCGACGGTATGTGTTGCACCTTGAACAAGCGTCCAATTCCAAGACCGAGGAGCATGGCAAAGGTTATGCTGAGCGCGGTGTATGCGAACCCAGACCTGCCCGCGCGTACGACCTCGTGCAGGTTCATACCGAAGCCCAGCCCAACAATGGAGGCTTGCAAAAGGAATGCGGACAGCTTCTTAGCGTCGAGGTGATAGGGATGGGGGAACGACATACCGTAGATCAGCCCGGCCAGGAGTGCCAAAGGAGTCGAAATGAGGCCACTGGCAGCGACGACAAGGCCGACGAAAAAGATGTTTTTGGTATTCATGAAGACATCAGTCTTCCAGTACAACAACTTGAGCCATCGAGTGAAATCCGGCGTCCGAACACGAGCAAACGGCGAAAAACGAGCCTGCTGCTGAGCAATAAATGCATCCGCGGCAATTTTGTTACAGAGATTTGTTCCGGCTGGAAACTGGGAAGCGAATATTTCCTGTAACAAACCCGGGCGTCTTGCATTTATTCGAGTGGTTCTCAAGAAGAAGATGTAGGAGGCAGTCATGATCAGCGCCAAAGTTGAACTAACTCAACCGCTTAAGCAGCAGCGCCAATTTGTGGCCCAGACCGGCAGCGGCCATCACCTGCTGCTGGACGATGCAGCAGGGGGCACCGGCCCCAAACCGATCGAGCTGGTTGCTGCAGGGCTGGCTGGCTGCACGGCTTTCGATGTCATCACGGTTCTCCGCCAGAAGTATCACCAGAAAGTTACCGGCTATGAGGTCAGGGTTGAGGCCGATCAAGCGGACCGTCCGCCGCAGGTTTTCACAGCGGTGCGAATTCACCACATGGTCAGCGGGATTGGAATCGACGTGGCCGCGCTGGAGGAAGCGATTCGCCTCTCGGAAGAGAAGTATTGTACCGTCGGAGCGATGGTGCAAAAGACGGCAAGTTCTCACACCACATATGAGATCGACGAGGAAAAGACCGAGTGGATGAAGCCGGTCGAGCCTGCCGGGATTCAGAGTTGAGAACTCGCTTGAAGTTCATCACGGCGGCCATCGCGGCGGCATGGTTTTTGCAAGCGGCCCTGGCCCAACCAGCGGCTGAGTCCTCTCTGCTTACTCTGCAGCAGGCTGTAAACATTGCTCTGGAGAAGAACCCGCTGCGCAAGGCGGCAATCGCGGACACGAGAGTTACATCCGCAGATATTCGCGAAGCGCGATCCGTGCTTATGCCTCGGCTAACGTTCTCCGAGACAGCAACCCGCGGGAACGATCCGGTTTACGTGTTTGGCAGCGAACTGCGACAGCAGCGCTTCACAAATGCTGACCTCGCGCTGAATCGGTTGAACACGCCCACGCCCATCGGAAACTTCAGTACACGGTTTGGCGGAACCTGGAATCTGTTTGACTCCTTTGCCAGTTGGCACGGCGTGAATCGGGCAAAGCAGATGAACGACGCGGCTGGGCATCAACTGGCGCGCACCGAGCAGGAGATTGTCTTCCGAGTGGTCGATTCCTACTACGCGGTGTTGCTGGCGACGAAGCAACTGGAAGTCGCCGAGCAAGCGATGAAAACGTCGCAAGCCATCATGGATCGCAGCCAGGCGAGGTTCGACAGCGGGTTGGTGGTGGAGTCCGACCTGCTCACCGCGAAGGTGCGCATGGCAGCGCGAAAGCAGGAACTCATTCGGGCAAGAAACAACCTGGATCTCGCGCGCGCCCAGTTGAGCACCGCGATGGGCGCGCCGGTGGACTCCGTGTTTCAGCCAACTGAAGCCTTGGCGGAACACATGCTTCCTGTCCCTGTTCTCCAGGAGATCGAAAAGCAGGCACTCGCGAATCGGCCGGACTTGAAGCGAATTCAATCCGAAGAAGCCGCCCAGCAGCAGAGCCTTGCCATGGCGAAGTCATCGTTCGGCCCGCGAGTGAACGCCTTCGCCGGATGGGAAATGGATAACCCGGCGTTTGTGGCGGGTGGCGGCGGCAACAACTGGCTGGGCGGAGTCGAAGTGCAGTTTGACATTTTCCAGGGTGGCGCAAAACGAGCACAGCTCTCACGTGAACGTGCCCTGCAGGAGAGAGTGACAGCCATGAAGCAGGTGGCCGGCGACGGAGTCCGCCTTGAGGTCCGCCGCGCTTATTACGATCTGGACTCCGCTCGGCAAGAAATAGAGGTTGCGCGGGCTGCCATCGCCCAGGCACAAGACAGTTTGCGCATCAACCAGAACCGATACGACGGCGGGCTGACCACCATTACCGACCTGCTGGGCGCCGAAGAAGCGACGCGACGCAGCCAGACCGATTATTGGGAAGCCGTCTACCGCTTTCATACCAGCTACGCCAACCTGGAGTTGGCAAGTGGGACTCTGAACCCTCAATCTCCTGTGGTGACGCCATGACTCGCAACGATTTCATTCTCTCGCGTTTTGTCCCTCTGGCAGTGTTTCTGGCCGGGCTGAGCGGTTGCGCTAGTGAGCGACAGCCGACGCCCACGGCGCCAGAAACGGTGCGCAATGTCTCCGTGCTGTCGGTGCAGCGGGTTGACGTTCCCGATTTGCTGGAAACAGTAGGAACAGTACGCGCGGTGGAAACCACACAGCTGGCAAGCCAAATGATGGGGAACATTGTGGAGCTCCGCGTACATGAGGGAGATCGCGTACAGCGTGGGCAGGTGCTGGCGGTAATCGACGATGCACAACCTCGGGCTGCCGTCGAGCGTGCCACATCGGCCGTGAACACTGCCGAACAGGAAGTAGTTGCGTCGGATTCCGACCTCGCTCTCGCCCAATCGACACTCAATCGGTACCAGAATCTCTATGACAAGAAGTCGGTGAGCCCACAGGAATTCGACGAAGTGAAGGCTCGCTACCAGTCAGCGCTGGCGCATCGCGACATGACGCGTGCCGGGCAGGCGCAGGCCAAGGCGGCATTGGCCCAGGCGCGCACATCGTTCTCGTACACGCGCGTTCTTGCACCCTTCGATGGAGTCATCACCGAGAAGAACGCCGATCCTGGCACGTTGGCCAGTCCTGGACTTCCGATCTTCACAGTCGAGGGTCTGGGACGCTATCGATTGGAAGCTGCGGTCAATGAAAACGACCTGCGGTACGTCCGGATGGGAGAGCAGGCGCCGGTTGTCGTGGACGCATTGGATAACACGGAGCTGAAAGGAAAAGTCGTACAAATCGTACCTGCCGCGGACCCAGGCAGCCGCAGCTTCCTGGTGAAGATCGAACTGCCTGCGGATGTGCGGCTGCGTTCGGGCCTGTTCGGACGAGCGCAATTTTCCCGCGGTGAGCGGTCGTCATTGTTGATTCCACAAAGCGCAGTGGTGGAGCGCGGCCAATTGCAGGGTGTTTACGTTCTGGACCTGAATAGGATTGCGGGCTTGCGCTACGTCACGTTGGGGAAGAAATCCGGAACCCAGGTCGAGGTGCTCGCGGGTCTTCAAGAAGGCGAGCGCCTTGTGACGAAACCCGGCGAACTCGACCTGAATAGCAAGCGCATCGAGGCCCAGTGATGACAGACGAAGACTTCAAATCATTAAGCCCGCTTGCCCATGGTCTAGGCGTGGCGGGACGCATCGCCCACACCTTCATCGACTCGAAGCTGACTCCGCTGGTGATCGTCGCGGCATTGCTTTTGGGTGCTTTCAGCATCCTTGAGACTCCACGCGAGGAAGAACCGCAGATCGTTGTCCCCATGCTTGACGTGTTCGTGCAGATGCCGGGCGCATCGCCGGAAGAAATCTCGCAACGCGTCAGTCTTCCCATGGAGAAGCTGCTGCGTGAGGTTCCGGGTGTCGAATATGTCTACTCCATCAGCCAACCGGGCATGAGCATGCTGATCGTGCGCTTCTACGTTGGCTCGAAGGAAGAGGACGCCATCGTACAGACGTACAACAAGCTCTACTCCAACTTCGACCGAATCCCGCCGGGCGTTTCACAGCCGATCATCAAGGTCCGCTCGATCAACGACGTTCCCATCATGGCGCTCACGTTATGGGGCAAGAACTATGACTCTTATCACTTGAGACGCATCGCGGGCGAACTGGAGAACTACCTCAAACAGCTTGACGATGTTTCTGAAACCACGATGATCGGGGGGCAGCCCCGTAAGATACGGGTGGTCTTGGATACAGAGCGGCTGGCCGCATATGGCCTCACGCCAGCAGCTGTCGCACGGCAACTCCAGAGCGCGAATACCCGCGCCGATGTGGGCAGCTTCGCCCGTGACAACCACGAGTTCAAGGTCGAGGCTGGCAAATTCTTCACGCGTCCGGAAGATTTACAGCAAGTCATAGTCGGAGTCCACTCTGGCCGTCCGGTCTACTTGCGCGATGTCGTGGAGAAGTTGGAAGACGGCCCCGCTGAGCCGGACAGCTATGTCATGTTCGCGAGTGCGAGAGGCAATACGGACCAGACGGCCGGCACGGAATATCCCGCAGTTACGATCACGCTTGCCAAGCGTAAAGGCACGAACGCCACAATCATCTCCGAACGAGTTCTGGAGAAGGTCAACTCGCTGCGCGGGTATGTTCTACCTAGTGACTTAGACATTACGGTCACACGCAACTATGGCGAGACCGCAAAAGACAAGTCGAATGAACTACTGAAGCACCTGCTGATCGCGACGCTGTCGGTCACATTGTTGATTGCTTTAGCGCTGGGTTGGCGCGAATCTGGTGTCGTGCTGCTGGCCGTACCGGTCACGCTGGCCCTCACCTTGGCCGTCTTTTACCTCTATGGTTACACACTCAACCGGGTCACTCTGTTTGCGCTGATTTTCTCCATCGGCATTCTGGTGGACGACGCCATCGTGGTGGTGGAGAACATCGTGCGGCATTTCCGATTACCGGGTAGCCGCGGGCGGCCTCTGGCAGAAGTGGCGGTTGAGGCAGTGGATGAGGTGGGCAATCCCACGATTCTTGCCACATTCGCCGTCATCGGCGCCATCCTGCCCATGGCCTTTGTCCGTGGCTTGATGGGGCCCTACATGCGCCCGATTCCGGTGGGAGCTTCGGCAGCCATGCTGTTCTCCCTGATGGTGGCTTTCGTAGTCTCGCCCTGGGCAGCTCTGAGACTGCTGCGTAACTACGCAGGCGAGGGCGGCCACGATAAGCATGAGGTCGAAGGCTGGACGACGCGTCTGTATCGTCGCGTGATGAACCCGCTGATCCTGGACGCCCGTCGCCGCTGGATGTTTCTAGGTGGAGTGGTGGTGCTGTTGCTCGCGGCGGTTGCGTTCGTGCCGTTGAAGTGGGTGCGAGTGAAGATGCTCCCCTTCGACAACAAGAGCGAGTTCCAGGTCATCGTTGACATGCCGGACGGAACTCCGCTGGAGCAGACGACCCGCGTTGCGCAGGCACTTGGCGCTTATCTTGGCCAGCAGCCCGAAATCACGAATTATCAGATTTACGCCGGCACGTCCGGCCCCTATAACTTCAACGGGCTGGTGCGGCATTACTTCTTGCGCCATCAGCCCAACCAAGCTGACATCCAGGTGAATCTGCTCTCACGCCACGACCGCAAAGCGCAGAGCCATGAAATTGCACGGCGGCTGCGTCCGGAACTGGATAAGATCGCTCTTCCCTTCGGAGCACGTATCAAAGTGGCGGAAGTTCCACCTGGGCCGCCCGTGCTCCAGACGTTGGTCGCGGAAGTCTACGGGCCAGACTACAAAAGCCAAATCGAATTGGCGGCGCAGATAAAGAAAATCTTCCAGCAGACCGCGGGAGTGGTGGATGTGGATTGGTACGTTGAGGACCCGCAAACCAAGTACGACCTGAAAGTGGACCTCGATAAGGCGGCACTGCACGGAATTTCGCCCGTCGACGTTACGCGCACGCTGCAGGTGGGACTGACTGGCGCGAACGCCGGGCTTTTGCACGATCCGAACTCGCGCGAGGATGTGCCCATCGAGGTTCGGCTGGCGCGGTCCGACCGCTCGGGAATCGAGGATCTAGAAAGCCTAAAGCTGCCCACTCCCTCCGGGGGACAGATTGCGTTGCAAGAAGTCACGAACCTCCAGCAGACCACGATTGACCCCAGTGTCTATCGCAAGAACCTTCAGCCAGTGGTTTACGTGACCGGGGACGTGGCTGGCGGCGAAGAGAGCCCCGTCTACGCCATCATGAAGATGAGCGAAGCCATCGACCAGATCAAGTTGCCCAATGGTTATGCGGTCAAGCAGTACAAGGGCACTACCTTGCCCGAGCGCACCGACCGTTTGTCCATGAAGTGGGATGGTGAGTGGCACATCACGGTAGAAGTGTTCCGTGATTTGGGACTGGCGTTCGCCGCTGTGCTTGTGCTGATCTATGTGCTAGTCGTCGGCTGGTTCCGATCTTTCATAACGCCGCTGGTCATCATGGCGCCGATTCCGCTGACGCTCGTTGGCATTTTGCCTGCGCATGCATTGATGGGCGCGTTCTTTACAGCCACGTCGATGATTGGCTTCATCGCCGGTGCCGGCATCATCGTTCGGAATTCCATTATCCTCGTCGATTTCATTGAACTTCGTCGTTCGCAAGGAATGAAGTTAGAGGATGCAGTCGTCGATGCGGGCGCGGTGCGATTCCGCCCCATGCTGTTGACTGCGGCGGCTGTGGTTGTTGGAGCGAGCGTGATCCTGTTCGATCCGATCTTCCAGGGCTTGGCACTGTCGCTGATGGCGGGCGAAGTGGCCTCGACTGTGCTCTCGCGCATGGCTGTCCCAGTGCTGTATTACCTGAGCCAGCGCGGTGACAACTCGAAGCCATCGCCGGTCGGACCCTTGGCAACAGCCCCAGAGTAAGGATTTCAAAAAGGAAGGTGACACTATGACAATTGAACGCTACTTAAGACTGATCGCCGGGTCTTTCATCCTGATTTCGGTGGCACTTGGACACTGGGCGAGCCCGTATTGGTATCTTTTCACCGTTTTTGTGGGCCTAAACCTGTTTCAGTCAGCATTCACCAACTGGTGCCCGATGATGACGTTCTTGCGTAAACTGGGAATGGGCGAATAGCCGAGAGGGAAAATGCCTGATTGGGTGTGGATCGGTGCGTTTTTTGTTGCTTACGTGGTTCTGACGCAGTGGCTTCTGCCTAAGCTGGGTGTTCCCACCTGAAAAAGTCCTCGCGTCGGGTCTCGACGCAAGAATATTCAAGCTCAAGCGGCCGCGAGCCCGGAAAACCATGACGACCATTGTCCAAGTTGAATATCGTCCCAGCCTCCTGTCAGCTCGTGAGGATATTCTTCAACTACTAGGGCATCCAGTCGTTTCGGTTCTCGGCTCGCGGGCGGCGCGAAATCTTGACCTCTCCGCTGCATTAGTCGGAGTCGTAGTGATCGGGCACAGGGCGCCTCGGCTAGAGCGATGCGAGCTTATTGCTTATTTTCGGGAAACTCTCCATGCGGTTCCCATCGTGGCTCTCCTAGGACGCCGCGACAGCGCCTTCAGTCAGCCTGATTTCAACTGCCCCGCAGATAACCCAACCCTGTGGGTAAAAACGGTGAGTCAGGCGCTGGTAGGCGTCGCGTAGGGTACGCCTCCGCCGCATCTCCTTGACTATGACGTGAATCTCACTCGCGAAGCCCACCGCCTAACGCGGTCGCAGAGTCTTGACACAGACGGAGCCTCGGTCACGCCCTGGCTATCCGGAGAATGTCATTGAATGCAGGGACCACGAAGAATCCGTCCAATTTCTGAGCACCTTCTGGTAGTGGATGGGCGGGTCGGGACGTAATTTCTTTTCCCGCTCGGTGCTAAACGGCTACCTCGACTGGCAGACCCGCTTCATCAAAATCCTTGCATTCAAAACCGCCAAGATTGCCGGGATA
>Ga0116121_1000786_pt1 | contig 14937 bp, 8 predicted proteins | sample June2015DPH_13_1_FD_89725 | JGI IMG/M metagenome (GOLD analysis project Ga0116121, IMG submission 89725) | Peatland microbial communities from SPRUCE experiment site at the Marcell Experimental Forest, Minnesota, USA - June2015DPH_13_10 | ecosystem: Environmental > Terrestrial > Soil > Wetlands >...
ACGTCTTCGAGGCTGGCCTGGCGCGTGCTGAGATGCTCAAGATTGTGCCCTTCGCGGTCGAGTGCGGCGAGCAAGGCAGGAATTGTGAGATGCGGTTCTCGCACGCTGAGACAGATCGTCGCATCGTCGCGGCGGACCGAGTCAACCCCAGGAAGCGCGCGCCATTCTTTCAGGTCATTGGAAGCATCGGCTTGGGTTCCATCAGATGCGCCGTTGCCGTTCAATCCGCCGCTCACCTGGAACTCGACCATGTGATGGCCGCCGAGCCGATCGATCAATTCCGGAGGCGTGCCTTCGGCAATGATCTGGCCGTGATCGACGATGGCGAGCCGATCGCAAAGGCGCTCCGCTTCGTCCATGTAGTGCGTTGTGAGCAGAACCGTTCCGCCCTTCTTCTGGAAAGCGCGAACGATGTCCCAGAGCTGTCGGCGGCTTTGCGGATCGAGTCCGGTAGTCGGCTCGTCGAGAAACAGAATGCGAGGGTTGCCGACGAGCGCGGTCGCCACAGCCAGGCGCTGCTTCTGGCCGCCGGAAAGTTTGCCCACCCAGCTATCGGATTTTTCTGTGAGCTGAAGTTCTTCGAGGACTTCGGCCGCCGGACGTGGCTGATCATAGAAGCTGGCAAACAATTCGATGGTCTCGCAGACGGTTAACTTTTCCGACAGGCGGGTTTCCTGCAGCGAAATGCCGATCCATTCGCGCAGCTGGCGCGGATTTTCTTTCCAGGCGTGGCCAAAGATACGCACGTCGCCAGAGGTCGGAGCGAGCAGCCCTTCGAGAATTTCGATGGTGGTCGTCTTCCCTGCTCCGTTGGGACCGAGCAGGCCGAAGCATTCTCCGGTCTCAATACGCAAACTGAGGCCGCGGACGGCTTCGACTTTCCCGTCATAGGTCTTGCGCAGGTTGGTGCACTCGATTGGAGATCCCACCACGAAATTCTAGCTTAGTTCTTCGGTTCGGATCGTGAACTGTGGACAACAGGTGGCGCGATGCTCTTTGCGTTCTGCCAGAGGATCGCATTCAGTTTGGCGGTGTCGACCGCATCAGGGCGAGAGAAATTCATGCGCGAAGACTCTTTCGCTCCGGGAGCTTGCTTCTCATTCACCTTATAGATCAGGCCGCTTCGCAGGTTCTTGTCATCCGCGACATAAGGCGGTTGCGTTCCCGGCCCGGCAAACAGTGGCGCCATCAGCGGCGCGTGCGCGTCGAACAGGTTCATCGGAGGAAGTCCGAGCAGCGCTTCCATGGTGTGAACCATGCCCACGGTCGTGTAGAAATTATGGTCCACGAAAGGCTTCTCGCTTCGCGGCGCATATTTACTGATCTCCAGGGCAATAGAGCGATGCGCATCCACGTGGTCGGCACCATTTTGCGCATCGTCTTCGACGACGAAGATGGCGGTGTCGTCCCAGTAAGCGCTGTGCGAGACAGCATCGACGACTCGTCCGACGGCCAGGTCGTTGTCGGCGACCGAGGCTTGCGGAGTCGGCTTGCCGGCACGCGTTCCTCCGGTATGGTCGTCGGGCAGATAGAGCAGAGTGAACTGTGGCAGTTCGTTCTTCGTGCCTTTGGCCTTCACGAACTCGTCGAATTCACGGAGGAATTCATCGGCCCGGAGTTGGTCGGGATAGTCAACCTCGAAATCCGGATACTGCGGATCGAAGTGGTCGCGTTGTGTGGCTTTCGTCGGGCGTACGCTTTTCAATCGAGGCACCGCCCATGGCCACGGACTTGGTCCGCCGCGTGGATTGCCAACATTTTCCGGCAAAACATCGCCCTTCTTGATTTCCGCGGCCGGACACGTGCCGGAGAGCGGCGACGGCGTACCTTCCTTCGGCGAACTCACCTTCTCGCCTTTGCACCACGTGCTGGCCATGAATTCGCCGTAGATGCGATAGCTGAGGTTGTGCTTCGCGAGATCGTCCCAGAGGAACCCGGTTCCGGGATCATCCACGTCGGGAATGCCTTGCTCGAGCGGATACTCCTCGGCAACCGCGCCTCCGAAATCGTATGTGCGCTCTTTGCCGCGATACGCGATGGGCCAGGTTTTCTCGTTGTAGTCCGAGGTGGTCGATGCGGTCGACCAGAGGTGGCCGCCGCCGGAAACTTCTCCGCTGTCGTAGAAATTGTCGAGCACACCGAATTGCAGGGCGAGTTTGTGCTCGTTGGGAGTGATCTCGGAGCCGTACATGGTCAGCGAAGGATCGCCGTCGCCTACGGCCAGATCGCCAGAACGCAGATCGCCGAGAACCTGATCGTACGTGCGATTTTCTTTCAGGATGTAGATGACGTGGTGGATAGGGTTCTTGCCGCCTGCGAACTGAATTTTGCCCCGATCGGCAAACAGAAGATTGTCGTCTTCCACCTGCCGAGTCCATGCCGCAAGATGTTTGTCGATGTCTGCGAGACCGATGCGCTGAATGGATCCGCCAATCAGCGTCGCGATATAAGGGTGCTGGTTGGCATGCAGCTCAGTCTGCAACGTTGGCTTCATGTTGTTGGGGCCGCTGCCTTCGCCCTTGGCGGTGGCGATGAGCAGGTCGTTGCCGATGATCGCGAGCGCGCTCGGATACCACTGGGTGGGGATGAAATCGGGCTCTACCCTTGGTCCGTTGGCGGAGCCCACCATGTATGACCCGGAATCCGGCAGGTTCGAAGTGGGCAGGTTTTTTGTTTCGTAAACCGCGATTGCGTCCAGACCGCCCGCCGCGGCAAAGATACGATTTCCGTCGGGCGAGAGCGCAATGGCTTGGAGAACAGAGCCCCGATGTCTCCCGGCAGGATCGAACGGAAAGGAGAAACCGGATTTCAAATCCACCGCGTCCACGACATCGGCGTTCGCAAGAGCCACATACAGCGTCTTCTCATCCGGGCTCAACAGCATTGCCGTCGGATGCGAGCTCGGCAAAGAGGAGTCGCCCACTTTCTTGAGCTTGATCCATCGACTCACTTTGCCCGCTTCAAGATCGAGTTCCCCGATCTCCGCTGAGTTCCAAAGACTACACCACGCCTTCGTCCCCGCTTTGTTGATAACGACGGTATAGGGATACGCGGCGGGCACGTGGCGATCACGGCTCAGGTCGAACGACTTCAGGATTTCGCCTGAATTCATATCCAGCAACACAACATTGTCAGAAAGATTGTTGGCCACGACCAGTCGATCACCCTTCGCGCCCGGCAACACGGCGAATCCAGCCGGATACGGAATCGCAGTTCCCGCTGGAGTCTTGCGCAGGCCATACGCAACTTCCTTCCCTTCGGCTAGCCGCTGCGGCGGAATCTTGATGAACCGTTCCGGCGACACCTGCCCATCCGCAAATTTGTACACCGCGATACCGTTGCCCGTGCTCGTTGGCTTTTCTCCCGTTGGATCGGTAATCGATCCCATAGACGCGTAGAGGTGCTTTCCATCGCTTGAAAAAGCCAGTCCGATGAAATAGCTCTGACGAGTCGAGCGGGCATCGCCGCGCAAGCGATCGTCCGGGAAATCGCGCAGTTGATTATTTGCAAGATCGAGAATCGCGATCGACTGCCGCACCCCGCTCTCTTCCGTGCCATAGCCCTGATTCAACAGCGCGGCATAATGGCCGTCCGGACTCACCGCGATCCTCGCGGGGAAACTGTTCGTACGGGCAATGTAGCCCGGAACCGGAAGCGTCAGCGTCTTGCTGGTAGGAAGGTTAATCTTGCGGCGATTCTCAGTGGCGCGCGCCATAACGAATACAACGGAGAGAATGGAAAGTACGGCAAGGAGGGCGAGGGAGATATTTTTCACGAGCAGAGGCCTCGGATGGTTTGTACCATCGGGGCCGCAGATCAGGCAAACGACCGCGTCAGTTTTGCGACACGGCCGGTGCGCTCGAACCTCTTAGTTCCCTATTTCACGCCTGTCAGATGAACCTCAGCGACCGGCTCTCCCGAGCGCGATTTTTTCACGCCGATCAGTTCCACGGCTTTCGCGGCGATGTGCTCGGCGGACACTTCGAACTCTTTAATCAGTTCCCAGGGCGCGCCGGAGTCGCCGAAGCGGTCTTTCACGCCGATCGCGCCGGTAATTACAGGAATGCCATAAAGCTCGTGCGATTCCGTGATTGCGCTGGCTACCGGCCACGCCAGGGCACCGATCTGGTGCTCTTCGGCGGTCAGAACGATGCTCGTATCGCGCGCCGCCCGCACGATCGCTTCCTTGTCGAGCGGCTTCATGGTGTGCATGTTGATGATGCGCGTTTCGTAGCCGAAGTCCTGCTTCAGGATCCACGCGGCACGCATCGCCTCGGGGACCATGGGACCGCAGGCAACGATGGTCAGGTCCTCGCACTCGTCGCGGTAATCGGATTCGAGCTTGGTTTCGAAGGCCTCGATAAAATTCGCCGCTTCTCTTCCCTCTTTCATTCGCAGGCGAATCACGTTTGCCTTGCCGAAAACAAACGGCGTCTTTTCGTCGGTGACAATGGGCGTGGCCTCGCGCGCGAACCGGATGTACTTCGGACCGACATGCTTGAGCAACAGGTAGTCGGTCGCCTTGCGGGTTTCGACCATATCGCAAGGAACAACGACAGTCATATTGGGCAATCCGCACATTGCGAAACAGTCTTCGAGCGCCTGATGAGTTGCACCATCGGGGCCGACGCTGACCCCGCCATGGGCGCCAGCAATCAGCACGTTGAAGTTGCCGTAGCAGATCGAGGTGCGAATCTGGTCGAGATTACGGGCGGCGGCAAACGTCGCGTAGGTGCCGAAGACAGGCAGCTTTCCTTCTTTCGCCAGTCCGACAGCCGCAGACGTGGCCGACTGCTCGGCGATGCCCATGCTGATCCAGCGCGATTTGCGCTCGGGCTTGTTGGCGTAGAACTCGCTGATGGTGATCGAGCCCGAAATATCGAGACCGAAACAGACTACGCGCGGATCGTCACCGTTGGCCGCGAGCGACTGGCCGAAACCCAGCCGCGTAGGCTTCATCTGGACTTTCATGGTGTCGGCGGCGTTCCACCAGTAGTTGCGATGGAATTTCGGCATCTTGGCGTCGAGCTTGCGCTCGACCTCCGCCTGATATTGCTTGGCGTGCGCGAACAGTTGCTCGACCGGAATCTCGCCTTCGAGGCCAAGTTCCTTCAGGGCTTTGTCCAGCTCTTCGACGTTGGGCGTCTTGCCGTGCCATCCGGCGATGTCTTCCATGAAGCTGACGCCTTTGCCCTTCACCGTATCGGCAATGATGACGGTGGGCTTGCCGCATCCGGCCTTCGTCTTCGCGGTTTCGAGCGCCTCGACTACCTGCTTCATGTCGTGGCCATTGATGGTGATGACGTGCCATCCGAAGCTGCGGTATTTTTCTTCGAGCGGCTCCACGTTCATGACGTCTTTGACCCAGCCGTCGATCTGCAATCGGTTGCGGTCGACGATGCCGACCAGGTTTTCGAGCTTGAAGTGGCCGGCTTCCATTGCTGCTTCCCATATCTGGCCTTCCTGCTGCTCGCCGTCGCCCATGATGCAAAACACGTGATGGCTCTTCTGGTCGAGCCGGGCGGCGAGCGCGAGACCGACGGCAATACTCAATCCCTGGCCGAGCGATCCGGTTGAGACTTCTACGCCCGGAAGCTTGAGCCAGTGCGGATGTCCTTGATATGGCGAGTACAGTTTGCGGAGGAGCGCGACATCTTCTTTCGGACAGAAGCCCGCGAATGCCAAACCGAGATAGAGACTGGGGGCCTTGTGGCCGGTAGACCAGACGATACGGTCGCGGTCCTCCCAGTTAGGATTCTTGGGATCGTGGTCGGCGACGCGAAGGTAGAGGGCCGCGGCGATATCCATGATGGAGAGCGTGCCTCCGGCATGGCCGGAGCCGGCCGCGCAGAGCGAGACCAGGTTGTAGCCGCGCATCAGATTAGCCTGCTGCTTCAGTTCGTCAACGTTGTAGGAACGCAGAACTTCGCCGGTGGTCGAATTCAGGATAGACATGGGGTTGCTCCTTCGCGGGCGCCAGGCATTGGGCAAAGCGAAAAGCGGCGCATAGGCTTGCCAGTCGAGGCTAGCCCGGGGTGTCGCACGGGTCTGTGAGGAAGGTCACAGCTGGGGGTGATGGGTGGCCCGGGAGAACCCTTTCACCGACTCCTCACCTCAGATCACGGGAACACAATCACATCGTCATCCAAAGGCAGTGCTTGTCGGATGGACTCTGGAGCAGGGTAGGCACTGAGCTTTTCTCCCTCCATTTTCCCCGCAAGACGAAACGAATCGATGACAAATGGGAGGCCCTCCGTGCCGAGTTCCGAGTTTCGATCGGAAATCTGAAAATGCAGGTGCGGTCCGGTCGCGTTCCCCGAGTCTCCTACGAGCGCCAAAACCTGGCCTCGTCTCACGTGGTCTCCCACCTTCACTCGAATGCTCTCCGGCTGCAAATGAGCGTAGAAGGCATATTGCTGCTGGCCAATGTCCAGGATGACGTAGTTGCCGCCCATGTTCGCAAGTGTCATCGGCGCGGCGCGCGTTTCGGCGTCGGGCGTATTTTCAACCAGCCCGTCCAAGAGAGACACCACGGTTCCATCCGCAACCGCGAGCACTTCCGAACCATAGCCAAAGTAGCTGGAGTTCTTCGTTGCGTCCCCTTTTAAGAGCTGGCCAGTTTCATCGACCTTCGCCCAATCTGTCGCAAAGCGTTCGGGGATCCTCGCTTTCCCATCGACCGCAATCAGGGTCCGCCTGTGGCCGGCGTCGTTCGAGGGGCCATCCGCCGCCCACCACAGCCCTCCCGTCAGCGGCGGCCCGATAACCCTGGGCCCCGTGGAGACATCCGTCGCTCCTCCCTCGATGCTCTGCATTCCAAGCTGAGTGAATCCCGGAGCAACCACCTGCAATCGATGACGGAGACGGTGCGGAATATTGCCTGTGTCGAAGTCGAGCCACACGAAGACAACCGACCATTTTCCACCCACGAGCATCGGATTCCCGGGCTGCTCTGACTTATGCATTAGCCTTTTCTCAAGGTCCGCGCCCGCATAGCTCGCCAGCGGCTTGCCGCTCGCATCGTCCAGAATCTCGAGTTGTTTCAATGCGAGATCCGCCTTGCTGAAGTTGGAAATATGCAACTCGTATGCGAGGTGGTCTTTGTGATCCGTACCGCGGAATGCCTGCGGCTGTGTCGGAATGTAAAAATCGACCGGTACACCTAACATGAAGGGATCGCTGGAAAAACTTGGCGCCGGAAATTGCGCGTACGCAAGCAACGAACAAACTGGTGCGATGAAACACGCCATCAAAACAAAACAGTTCAAGAACGCCGCAAGCGCGGCCCTTGTCAGGTGGCAGGGCCGAACGCACTCTTGGAACATGGGAAGTCCCTCAGTCTGACTTACGCAAACCAAGAAGACTTAGTTCCCTTTAGGACAAGCTTCGGTTCCCCTCGTCCGCGTCTCTTTCAGCCTTACCGCGCCGACTTGAAGACCGCGAACACTGCGCCCTGGGGATCGGCAACCACCGAGAAACGTCCCACGCCTTCCATGCTCATGGGCGGCAGGCACAACTTCGCGCCCATGTCTTTCGCCTTGTTCGCGGCGACGTCAACGTCATCGACCTGAAAATAGGCAAGCCAGTGCGGAGGCACTCCGGGCTGGCGATAAGCGGCGGGCGGAACGCCTCCGATGAAGTGTTCTCCGTTCTTGATGTGCAGGTAGCCGGACGTATCTTTTTCGTCGCGCGTGAATTGCCATCCGAACAGGCCGGAGTAGAATGCCTCCGCAGTCCTCGCGTCGGGTGTACTCAGATCGGCCCAGCAGAGCGTTCCATGGACGCCCGCGATCCCGTTACCAGTGTTGTGTTTTGCCTGCCACAGGCAGAAATACGCGCCGGTGGGATCCTGGATGACGGCCATGCGGCCAAAATCCATCACGTCGAAAGGTCCGGCAATCACCTTGCCACCCAGTTGCGTGGCCTTGGCAGCGGAGGAGTCGGCGCTTTCAACGAGGATGTAGAGCATCCAGTGCGGCGGAACATGTTGCGCGCGCTGGTCTGGGCGGAGCGTGTAGGCGGCGCCTGCATCGCGGTCATCGATCTTGAAAATCGTATAGACATCGCTCGGACCCATTGGCATGTCGTTCGGGGTCCATCCAAAGATGGAGCCGTAGAAGTTCTTGGCTGCGGCTTGGTCACTGGTCGCGAGTTCAATCCAGCAAAACGATCCGGCGGGATGCTTATCGATGTTGGTCATAGCGGAGGAAGTTTACACCAAGTCGCGCCCGGGATTGTCAATGGATCATGAACTCTGACGTATTGGGCGAACGTGGGGCGATTCGCCTGCGCCGCAAGCAGTGGAGGCGCAGCTGGCTGCGGCTCTACAACATCTGAGAACTACCGCGCGCTCTGCGATTCATCGTTCTGCGACCAGCGACACGCGGCTGACCACGTCCCAGCAGTCAACGATGCTAGACCAGATTCTTCTTTGTCCAGGCTTCAATCCAGGTCAGCGCCTTGTTCAGGTTCTCCAGCGAATTGGCCACGCTGAAGCGGAGATAGCCTTCTCCATAGGCTCCGAACGCGGTGCCAGACAGGCAGGCGACTCCGGCTTCTTCGAGCAGAGCGTCGGCTAGTTTCTTCGAGGGCCAGCCGGTCTTCTGAATGTTCGGGAAAACATAGAACGCGCCTTTCGGCAGGCGGCAGGAGAAACCTTTGATCTTGTTCAAGCCAGCGACAAATACGTCACGGCGATGCTTGAACTCGGCGTTCATCTTGTCGACCGAGGCCTGGTCGCCGCGCAGCGCTTCGATTCCGGCAATCTGCGTGAAGCTGGCCGTGCAGGAGTTCGAGTTCGTCTGCAGCCTTGCGACCTGCGCGGCGAGATCGGCTCGCATCACTCCGTAGCCCATGCGCCAGCCGGTCATGGCATAGGTCTTCGAGAAACCGTCAAGCACAATGGTGCGGTCTTTGAAGCCGGGAACGCTCATGATCGAGAAATCTTCGCCTTCGAAAACGAGCCGGCTATAGATTTCGTCGGAGAGCACCATGATGTTGCGCTCGCCGATCGCGTCGGCGATGCTGTAAATGTCGTTCTTAGTCAGCATTCCGCCGGTCGGGTTTTGCGGCGAGTTCAGAATGATCAGCTTAGTGCGGTCGGTGATCAGCGATGCCAACTCTTTCACGTCGATTGAAAAATCGCGCTCTTCGCGGAGCGGAATTGGGACGGCGCGGCCACCCAGGTAATTGATCATCGATTCGTAAATCGGGAAGCCGGGATTGGGGTAAATGACTTCATCTCCTTCATCAACCAATGCCAGCATGGTAAAGAAAATGATCGGCTTGCCTCCAGGGACCACGACAACTTCGTCGCTCGTGACCGGCACGTTGCGAGTGCGGCTCACGTACTCGGCGATGGTCTGACGAAGCTCGGGAAGGCCGGCGGAGGGCCCGTAGTGCGTCCAGCCTTTGCGCAGGGCGTTCACGCCGGCTTCGACCACATTGTCCGGGGTATTGAAATCGGGCTCGCCGATTTCCAGGTGGACAATATCTCTTCCCTGCTTCTCGAGGGCGCGGGCGCGGTTCAGTACTTCAAAGGCGGTTTCGGTGCCGAGCCGCGACATCCGGTTGGCAAGACGGAGTTCAAATTGAGTAGGAGGTTGTTCAATCATGGCGGTAGGCATTATACGGCCTCGGAGGCTTGCTTGGCCTTTCACCTGATTGTCACGCTAGGGACGTGGATGGGTCAATTGCAGAGGTCACGAGGAGCTGTGATCGACAACAGGCAAGAGGAATCAGGTCAGAGGTTAGAGGTCAGATTTCAGAGGTAAAAGCCAAAGATTTAGGCAGCATTTGGAACCCAAAGGTTCTCACCTCTGCAATCTGACCTCGGACCTCTTACCTCGCATTATTCTGAGATGGTGCTCTCTTCGCTCTGGGCGCGGAGGATGCGATCAACCGAGTAGGGGGCGCGCTGTGCCGGTTCGTGGTAGTGGCGAACCTGCATTTCTCCAAGCAGACCGACGGCTAGCATGTTCAGGCCAGCCAACAGCAGCACCATTGAGAACACCATGAGCGGACCGTGCTGGCTCATAACATCCGTGCGGTACACGAGTTTGTCGAAAATCAGCCAGCCGGAGATGGAGCATCCCGCCATAATGCTGAGCATCCCGACGGTGCCAAAGAAATGCAACGGGCGCGAGAGGTACTTCAGCAGAAAACGGATCGTCAACAGGTCGAAGAAGACGCGGAATGTGCGCGAGATTCCGTAATGCGAGACACCGCGTTCGCGGTTCACGTTCTTGATCGGCACTTCAATGATGGACGCACCATGCCACGAGGCCAGCGCGGGGATGAAACGGTGAAGCTCTCCGTAGAGCGGGACCTGGGTCAGAATTTCGCGCCGATAGGCTTTGAACGTGGTGCCAAAGTCGTGAATATCGACGCCGCTCAGTTTAGCCATGAGCCAGTTGGCGCAGCGCGACGGGATGCGGCGCAGCCAGAAATTGTCGACTCGATTTTTGCGCCATCCGCTGACAATGTCATAGCCCTCGGCAATCTTCTCGAGAAACAGCGGAATGTCGGCGGGATCGTGCTGCAAGTCGCCATCCATGGCGATGATGTATTCGCCGCGAGCATGGTCGAAACCGGCGGCGAGGCCTGCGGTCTGACCGAAGTTTCGGCGCAACTTGACAACCGTGACGCGGCTGTCGACGGCGGCAATTTCGCGTAAAAGCGCAAACGTGCCGTCAATAGAGCCGTCGTCAACGAGAACCATCTCAAAGGTCTCGCCGCTAGCCTCCATGACGGACTTCAGCCGCGCGTACAGATCGGTGACATTCTCCTGCTCGTTGTGGAGAGGAACTACGATTGAGTATTTGAGCACAGTAATCTGATTATACGGTAGCTGCGGGCGTGCACGAAGTGACTACGGTGGGACTTATTTCTAAACTTCCCTTGCTACGTTAAGCCGCTCCGCGGCGGCACAGGACTCGCAGCAGGATCAGCCAGTGCCGGAGATCAGTCGTCATCAGGAAATTCTCTTTCACGTGTTCGCGCCATTCTTGCTTCGTTGTGCTGTGGTGTTCATCCCTACTCCGTCTTATTCGTTTACGGCCTGGGCGACCCCGCCCTCCCCAAAGTTGCCTTCGCGGCAGCTTCTCAGCCACCCAGCAAGAAAATCGATGACATCCTCTGGAGGCTTCAGCCAGAGCTGCGCCGAAGTCGCGCGCCATTCCGGCCGCACTAAAATGCTGAGCCCCCGATCACCGAGCGCATGGAAAGCAGATTCGTCCGTCGTATCGTCGCCCAGACATGCCACCGGCGTTTCGATGCTGATCTCGCGCAGCAGGGCGTGAACTGCGGCGCCTTTATCTGCCCGGTGCGCGCGAATTTCGATTCCGCCATCGAATTCGAGCAGATTGAGGCCGGTCTGCTCGATGATCGGACGCCATCCAAGCAGGACCCGGGCGCGAAGCTCCGCCGCATCCAAGGCGCTCAATCCGCGCCAGTGAACCGCGATGCCTCCGGACTTGAATTCCGCCCGATGCCGGAGATGTTTGTAGCTTAGCCACAGTTCGGCATCCGACAGGGCATTCAGGGTCTGTTCGTCGAGTTTTGGCATGTCCGCAGTGCCGTCGACTCCAAGCCGCTGGAACCCATGCATACCCCAGATTTCGGGCCGAGGATGAATATCGAGCAGCGGCACCAGGTCCGTTACGTCGCGGCCGGAAATCACAATCACCCGGGTGCGTGCATCGCGAACGATCTCCTGCACAAGAAGAGCAATACCGGGATAAGGCACCGCCTGATCGCGCTGGGTATGAAACGGAGCGAGTGTACCGTCGTAATCGAGCAGGAGCACCGATTCGCGCGCACCGGTCACGGTTTGCAGGAATGATTGGATTGCGGATTGCGCTTCCGGCGTCAACAGGCTCCCCTGGCTCCTTTTGTCGATGCGGGTTGTTGCGCTGGATTGGCCTGCGAGATCATGCCACACCAGCTTTCGTCCATTGCTGGTGCGCGTCTTCCAATGAATCCAACCGCACTTCGCAAAGCTCCGTAATCAGATCCCCGGCCCAGCGGTAGATGTTGTTCTCCCTGATAACGCGGCGCATGCGTTGGGTCCGCAAGCGCTTGTCCTCGGGATCCATCTCGAGGGCCACACGGATTGCCTCGGCCGTTTGTTCGATGTCATAGGGATTCACCAGTAATGCATCGCGAAGCTCGCGAGCGGCTCCGGTGAACTGGCTGAGAATCAGGACTCCGCCCTCGTCTTCCCGTGAGGCAAGGAATTCTTTGGCGACCAGGTTCATGCCATCGTGGAGCGAGGTCACCAGGCAGAGATCGGCGGCTCGGTAATAGGGCTCGATCTCCCGATGGCTGTGCTGACGATTGAGGAAGATGATGGGCTTCCACTTGCCGTCTTGAAAACGCCAGTTGATGCGCTCCGCCTCGGCTTCCACCTCAGCCATCAGGTCGTGATAGCGCTTGATGTGGGTGCGGCTGGGCGCTCCTATCTGAACAAACGTAAACTTCCCCTGATAGTTCGGATATTTTTCCAGGAAGCGCTCGATGGCCAGGAAGCGCTCGAGGATCCCCTTGGTGTAGTCGACGCGGTCCACGCCGACCCCAAGATACGAAGCGTCAACCCCGAGACCGCGAATGAGGGCAGAGCGCTCTTCATAGATTGAGGATTGCGGGTCAGAATCCGTAGCGTCGTTGCCGGTGAAGGCAACGCTGATGGGGAACGGACGGACGAGCGTGCGATGTTCATGCCGTTGCACGGAGAAATGTTCCCAATCCACGCGGGACTCGACCGCCCGATCGACCGTCTGCAGAAAGTTATTGCAGTGCGACTGGATGTGAAAGCCGATCAGGTCGGCGCCGAGCAGGCCATCGATTAACTGGCTCTGCCAGGGACAAATTCCGAATGCTTCGGGGTTTGGCCATGGAATGTGCCAGAAGATGGCAACCCGCGCATCCGGCCGCTTCTCTTTGATGAGTCGCGGAAGGAGGGCAAAGTGGTAATCCTGCAAAAGGATGACCGGCTTGCTGACGGCCGCAATTTCATCGAGAAGCGCGGCCGTGAACTTGAGGTTGACATCCTGATAGTGCTGCCAGTCCGTGGCGCGAAAGAGCGGACGAGTGTGCGCAATATGGCAGAGCGGCCACAGGCCCTCATTGGCGAAGCCGTAATAGTACCCCTCTTCTTCTTCCTTTGTAAGCCAGACGCGGCGCAATGTATAGTGCGGGTCTTCCGGAGGCACACGTAAGCGATCATGGAGGTCGACAACCTCCGCATCAGCATCGCCGCTGCCGTGGGCGATCCAGGTCCCATCGCAGGCATTCAGGATGGGTTCGAGCGCGGTCACCAGGCCGCTTGGGGGAACGACAACTCCGAGATCCTTCCCATTGCGCCGATGCATATAGGGTTCGCGATTCGAAACCACGAATAAACGGCTGCCCTCGAGTTTGGCGCGAACCTGCACGGAAAGGCGGTCCGCAGTCCACATGGATTCCGCCGCATCGCGCAGGCGGGCTTCATTCACCGCCGCACTGCGAGCCAAAGTCAGGCTTTCCGCCATCGTCGCGACTTCGCGCGCCAGGGGACGGAACATTGCCAGGTCCGGGATACCTTGGCGAAAGGTCACCTTGCCCATACGCAGGGCCCGCATCCACAGCGCGGCGCGCGCGATCGGGCCGGCAATGCTCCAGCGGACAATCAAGAGCGTAATCAGGACAATGATGAAAACCTGGACCAGTACGTGCAGAAATGACTGGCGCCAGGCGCGAAGAATCTCCGTCCGGATATAGCCTGCGTCGTGCACTACAGCCAAACCGCCCAGGACTTCATCGTCGTGACGAATCGGCGAAGCCAGGATGTGGACGGAGTGGCTCCCAAGACGGAGAAACGAGCTCTCCTCATGATCTTCCGTGATTGCCTGATTCACCGGCGACGGGCTCTGGTCGAGCACATGATCAAGATCGGGCGTGATCGCAATCAGTTGTCCAGAACGGTCGTAAACAGCCACACCTAGAAGGTGCTCCCGATTTCCGAAGCGCTGCACCAGTTGCCGCAACTCCTTGTCCTTGTCGTGGCCGGGATTCCACGCCCGCTCCACATTCGCCACCAAACTCTCTGAAAGCACCGTGGCGCGATGGACCAGATCGTTGCGGAGCGCACGCTTCTCGTTCAAGGCTTCGAAGTACGAAAAAGCCGATGACACCAGAGTGATGCCTACAATAAGCGAGACCATCAGGCGAACACTAAGCAGGCGCATGGGCAGTCCCTTAGATGAAGGAAACGGAGGTGGAGTAGCTAACCCTGGCTCAAAAAAAGCCGTTGGTCGCGAATCCAACTAATACTGAAAAAACGGAGAGAAAACGATCCTGCTCCGTTATTGAGGTCGAGGTGCGCTGGTCGGGCTAGATCGGATCGATCGTACTCCACCTTGATCGTTCCAGTCGACGGATCGAGAATGCCCGTGTTGGAGCGGATCGTTGTAGCTTCATCGCGCACCCCTTGGGAACGAAGTGGTGATTCTGTCGTAAGGAATAGCAACTGCGCTGCCACTCATCACTGCCGCTGTAAGTCGTTGAAAAGCCGTTTGCTATGCACGCCTGTGCGGTTTGACGCTAAGCAACGTTGACCAGCGAGCTGGCAGAATGTTCCGAACGAACATTGAAGACGAAGCGGCGCACACCCGCTCTTTATCTTTAAGATCTCCTTCATCTTTCATCTTTAGATCATGAGTCTATTCCCGGAAAAATCTCTGTCTAGGGATTCAATCACGCGTGCCGGACAAACGTTCCGGTGGACTTCACTGGAAACCCTCCGGCTGCGGTAAAGTAACAGAAGAGCAAGGCTCGCGCATTGGCCCCGTAGCTCAGTTGGATAGAGCAGCGGTTTCCTAAACCGTTGGTCGGCGGTTCGACTCCGCCCGGGGCCTCCACTCCAAAAAACATTGGCGGGCGAACTTTGTCTGCTCCCCT
>Ga0116121_1000790_pt1 | contig 14824 bp, 13 predicted proteins | sample June2015DPH_13_1_FD_89725 | JGI IMG/M metagenome (GOLD analysis project Ga0116121, IMG submission 89725) | Peatland microbial communities from SPRUCE experiment site at the Marcell Experimental Forest, Minnesota, USA - June2015DPH_13_10 | ecosystem: Environmental > Terrestrial > Soil > Wetlands...
CCAATGTGGTGGCGGTTGCAGCAGGCGAAGATGACAGCCTGGCATTGACATCGGACGGAAAAGTGGTAGCATGGGGAGATAACGAATATGGCCAAACCAACGTGCCATCCGGTATGAGCAATGTCATGGCAATCGCAGCGGGTTCCGCGCACAGCGTGGCGTTGAAGAACGACGGAACACTGGTTGCATGGGGAGACAACAGCCTCGGCCAGACAAATGTTCCCGCCGAACTACCGACCACCGTCATTACGACATCCGGTGGCTTAACACCCAGCCTCCAAACCAACACCTATCCTCCGGTCGTCGTCAAACTGATTGCCGCCGGCGGCGACCACACGATGGCCACCATCTTCTCCCCATGGGTCCAATATCCGGTTGATGTGTCCAAAGACCTGCTGCTGATTTATAATACGAATTCGCTCGACAGCAGCAATGTTTTACAGTATTATACGAATAATCGCCCTATGGTCGCAAACGCAAATGTTCTCGGAATTGGCTGTACTACGGCTGAAACTACTTATCCGACCAATTTCACAAACGATATAGAGGTCCCAATTCAAAATTGGCTGGCCCTCAACCCAACGAAGCGGCCCGCCTACGTCATCCTCTTCCAAGACATTCCATCGCGAGCTGACACCTTTGATGTGGGCAAGACGAACTCAAACGGAATATCCTACAACGAAGAAGCCGGGAACCGGATGCCAAGCGTCCAATATCTTCTTTACACTGGGTGCATGACGAATTGGAATCCATTCATCACTAGCATAAACATGAATGGAACAGGCGGGACAAACGATTGCATCGGGTACATAAACAAGCTCGCATCCATCGGCTCGAACTCTCCGGGCCAACTCATCCTAAGCGCCAGCGCAGGCTATGGAAACACAAATTGGTATTTCGACGATGCTCAAACTCAATACCCATACGATCCGTTGGGCCTGGCAGCATCGGAAAGCGTTAAATCAGATGGCGTTTCAAGCATGGCGGTTATTTATACCCCAGTTACAAATGCCACGCACACCACAATGGCTACGAACGTAGCGGGGTATTTGACTTGGGGCATCCACGGTTACTTGCCGGCCACGTACGCAATAGACGGAACCATTTCCTTTTTCAGTGCCAGCAGTTGGTATCTAATTCAAACAGTCGAATCCTACAATGGGCAACGCAACGTTGCTAATACTGGCCAAGGTAATTTTATAGAGTGGTTCTCGGTTGGCGCCTTTGGTGGCACGAATTACTCCAATACGCCGGTTGGAGCGGTTTGTAACGTTAACGAGCCAGGTTTACCAGGCCCCAATTACAGTGCAATATATTTTGGATTGTGGGCAAGCGGGAAGAATGCTGGAATATGTGCATGGAATGCTATAAACAGCCCCTCTTTCCAAGTAGTCGGCGACCCGTTAGTTACTAAATGAAGCCAAAACATATGAAAGCAATTAAAAATGCAATTCTGATTATTCTGTTTCTAATCATAAAACACCCCGTGGAAGCACAAGGCTTCGTTAACCTCAATTTTGAATCCGCGAACGTTTCGGGATTTCAACCAGAAAGCATTGTTCCAATTAGCTCTGCACTTCCGGGATGGAGCGGATTCTATGGAAGTGACCCAACCAGCCAAGTTTTATATGACGTTATAAGTTTAGACGCAGCCATGATTTCACTTATTGACAACAATGCACTATTCTTTGGGCCGTTGCAGGGCAACTACAGTGCGTTTCTCTTCGGAGGAACCGACGGCGTTTCCTCCTCAATCAGTCAAACCGGAACCATTCCAATCGGCACAGAATCCCTTCGGATGGATGCTTGGTCATACGGTGCTTCGCCGATTGTTGCAATTAACGGGCAGCCTATAAACATGGTCCCGCTACAAACCTTTGCGAATTACACCCTTTACGGTGGCGACATATCCTCTTATTCCGGCCTGGTCACGTTAAGCTTTACTGAACCACCGCCACTAACCGTAACCGGAGGAGCTAGCCAGTTTGAACTTGACAACATCTTGTTTTCCACAACCGTCCTCACTCCTGAGCCAGGCATTGTTGCGCTGACCGCGATTGGCGGGCTGCTTTTTGGCGCGCGAAAGCGGTTTGCGCGGCCCTGATAAATCTCATTGATTAGCGGCGGCAGCGTCGGCGGCAGTGTGCGTTGAAAGTTGGTGATGGCCTTGCCTTCGCGTTTGTGCAGTTGCGTTACCAGCTTTATCGTTAACGTAACGGGCTTGTTGCTGGTCTGTTGCCGATTTTGTTACCAGCTAAGTCGTTGACTATCAACACTTGTCACCGTGTTACCGATTTTTCAGACCTATCATCCATATCTTGCCTTTCCAGATGGCTCATTTTATACAGCTTCTGAGGCACCGAGGCACGAAAACCAGCAACATGTTGCCACCTGGTGCCGCTGTGTTGCCGGCGGAAAAGGGCAACGAAACCCTTGTAAAATGGGGTTTGTTGCCGTGTTGCCGATTTTCCGGACCTCTATCTATTCATCTTGCGTTTCTGGCGATTATTCGCGGCTTTGGGGCTTGGCGTCTTTGCGTTGAAGTCGGGAAATCGGTCAGATCCGTCCCACCCGTCTGGCTAACCGACGTAAATCCCTTACTGACAAATACTTAATTTAAAAATGTGGGAAAATTTCACTGTTTTTGGCTGATCTTACGCATGATTGAAATGTCTCCGGTAAAGTTCAAAAGCCCACGCCGACCGGCCCGGCAGATAGTTCAGAATCGATTCAGGCTCAGTGGCCAGGCCTTCGACGATCTGCAAGTTGTGTTCGTAGCCCAAGTATTCCTCCCGCATGTCCCGAACCAGATCATGGACGTTGCGCTTTTGGTAAACCGAAGCTTTGTTGTACACCACCTTTGCGCCTTTGGCCTGGAGATGGTAGGACCCCCAAATGTCGTCCATGCGCCCGACATGCGGAAAAAGAAAGTAATCCTTCAGCAAGGCGCCGCGCAGGAAGGTGTTTTGCGAATTGAACGGCCCCATTTTGTTGGCCGCCAACGGAAACCGGCCCGGATCAAAATCACATTCCGGCGCGTGTTCCATGCGGCAAATCGCGTCAATATCCGGGTCCCCGTTCCAGAAATCAGCCTGCACGTCCACCCGGATTTTCCGGCGGCTTTTCCGATCATAGCGCCGTTTGGGGAGAAGCTGGAGCGGGTAACCGCGATGCCACAAGTGCGCGTGATTGGTGGCGCCGACTGGATCAAACGCCGGCAGATCGGTTTCATAATAGTTGACTTCCACCTCCGTGCCGACCAGGAGATTTGCGCCCCAGCCTGGCAGGGGAATGTTGTCGTCATCCACGACCGCAACAATATCGGCCTTCATGTCGTAAGCCCAGAGCAGGCCGAAGCTGCGGCGTTGGATGCAGTTCCAGCCGATGGCTTGGGACAGCGCGGGGTCGTATTTCTCCTGCTCCCCAGGCGTGACGTAAATGCCGCGGCTGAGATGATAATCCCGCAGGGTCTTCTTGTCTCCGATGACGACCAATTCCCAGTCTGGCATCGCCTGAAAGGCGGCGATGGCCTCGGTGGGAGGATTAATGGTGGTGGTGACGATGACTTTTTTCATAATTTGGATTTCAAAATGGAACGGCGCGAGGCGAACCGGGTCAGGAGGCCCGTTTTGAAGTATTCGAAATTGCGGAAGAACGAATTCTGCGATTCGCCTTCGATGCGGGCGTGCCAGGTGGTGGAAATCTCCGTCACGGGCACTCCCAGGCGCAGGGGTTTGACAACAGTTTCCAAATTAAACGGATGCCGCACTTCCTCCCACTGGATGGCTTGGACGAGTTTGGTCGGGAGAATGCGGTAACCAAAGGTCATGTCGGTGAGGTGAGTGCCGTACAGAATGGAGAAGAAGCGCTGGAACAACCAGTTGCAGAGCAGTTTGATCTTCGAGTAACCCTGGAACCGGCCGGGAATCAGCCAGCGGGACGTGGCGACGATGCCGCCGGGATTCTTGCGCGCCGCCTCAATCAATTCCCCCACGTATTTTGGATCGGTCTCCAGGTCGCTGGCCATCATGATGACATGACTGCCGCGGGCAATGTCGAACGCATCGCGCAAGGCCCCGCCAAGGAAGGGCAGTTTTTGATGAAGCACCACCACCAGTTCGCCATATTGGTTCTGGAGATCGGCAATAACGGCCATCGATTCCGGGAGCGTCTTTTTGCACACCACAATCAGGATTTCCTGAATCAATTCCCCCGGCACGTCCCGCAGGATGATCTCCACGGTTTGCCTTAGCGATACGGTCTCATTCATCACCGGCAGAATGATTGTCGCGGAGGTCAATTGCGCGGTGGCCGGATAATCACTCATAGTCAACCAAGGGATACATTGCGGCGTGAGTATGTCCGGCGCGCCTTCCGCCAGGCAAGCAAAAGCTCTGGATTCAATTATCTGTGCTTGACCTTTTTTTCGCGCATGGCGAACATCCGCCAATCGTGATTTCTGACTTGCTCGTCGCCTTTTATCGCGTGGTTCATGGCTGTTTACATCTGCCGGACGCTGGGTGGGCCTCCATGCTCCCGGCCTTGCAATTGTATCCATTCCTCGCGCTGAACATCCATGACTAAAGCCCCTCAAAATCGTGGCCGGTGGTTTTGTGCCACCCCGATGACCTACAGCGAAGACGGTGGGTTTTGGGATCGGGAATTCGGGTTGGTGTGCCGGGGTTTCCGAAGGCTGGGGATGGATTCCAGATTCGTTGCCCTTGGCCAGCCGTCCCTGCGGGAGGATGTGCCCTTGATCACATGCACCCTGGCCCAGATGACGGACCCAAACTGGTGGCGGCAGTGGAACCTGGAAGGCGTCATTCTCAACGCCTGGGGGATGCCCCGCCATGAACCCATTGCCCGGGCCATAAAAACCGCCGGCGTCAAGCTCAATCTGGCTTTGGACTCTGACGGTTTTGACCATCCGCGTGTCGGGCTTCGGAGGTATCTGTATGAAAAGTATTATGCCGAACGGGATCGCACGAAATGGTTTCCGGCGGGGTGGGCGCTCTTAAAAACGTTGGTGACCGCTTTCCGGGCGCGCCATGCCCGGACAATGCGGCATCTGGAGCATGGGGATTTTTTGACCCTGCCATCGCCTCTGGCCCAACAACGTTACAGCCGCCTCCTCATGGCGGTCGGGCGTCCGGATTTAGTGCCACGGCTTAGAAATGTTCCATATCCCGCGACCCAGGAGATGACCTGCAACCCGTCCATTCGCAAACAGCCTCTCATCATCGCCGTTGGGAGATGGCAGAACTTCCAGAAGGGCACTCCGGTGCTGGCCCGGGTTTTGGAACGGATTCTTTCGGAACAGCCGGGATACTCCGCCCGCATTATCGGCGGCGGAGAGGAATACGTGAGAAGGCTGGTGCAGCCCTTGGACGACGGCTGCAAATCGCGGATAAATATCCTTGGCCCGGTAAGGCACCAACAACTGGCCGGCCACTATCAGGAATCCCAGATCCTTCTTTGCACTTCCCGCTACGAGAGTTTCCACAATGCAAGCGGTGAAGCCTTGTGTTGCGGCTGTTCGGTTGTCGGGGATGTCGGAATCTCCTCGATGCCGTATTTTTGCTCCGCGAGTTCGGGCACTCTTTCCTGTGATCTGTCGGTGAATAATCTGAGAGACGCCTTGCAGGCTGAGATCGACGCCTGGCAGCGCGGCGACCGCGATCCCATCCAGATCAGCGCCACCTGGACGGCAAGGCTGCACCCGGATCGCGTCGCCGAGATGTTTTTGAACCTTGCGTGACTGCGGTTTCCATGGATCGATTGACAGTCCCATCCCGGCCCTTGTGTGTGGACATGGACGGAACGTTGCTGGAGACGGATACGACGGAGGAATTAATCGTCTCTTTTCTGCGCGCGAATTTCTGGCGGGGCGGGATGTTGCTGTTTTGGCTCTTGCGCGGCAGGGCATACTTCAAGCGCCGCCTGGCCGGGGAAGCGGTGTTGCGGGTGGAGCTTCTTCCGGCGCATCCGGCTTTTGTCCGCTTTCTTGAAGAGCAGCATGCCGGCGGGCGGATTTTGGTCCTGGCCAGCGCCACCGATGAACGGATCGTCCGCTTGGTGGCGGAGCGTTTCAAGATTTTTTCCAGCGTGATTGGCAGTGACGGAAAAACCAACCTGAGAGGCGAGGCCAAGCTCAGGCGCCTGACCGAACTTTTTGGGCCAAAAGGTTTCGATTACGCGGGCAACTCATCCGCCGATCTCCCCGTCTGGCGCGGGGCCGCCGAGGCGATTGTAGTCAATGCCAGCCGCAGCGTGGAACGACGCGCCCGCCAAGTGGCGACGGTCGCGCGAACATTTCCCAGACACACGGGACGGCTTGACTTACTGAAACGATTGCTGCGCCGTTAATCCCGGAAATTCTGAAAACTCAGCGCCACGGGAAAATCATGCCCCCGCACAGCCGCGATCACGGCCTGGAGATCGTCCCTGCTTTTGCCGGTGACGCGAATGGCCTCGCCTTGAATTTGTGTCGTGACCTTTAATTTGGTTTCGCGAATGAAGGCGGTGATTTGTTTGGCCACGGCTTGTTCGATGCCTTGTTTGATTTTAATGACCTGGCGGGCGTGGCCGAGCGGGGAAACATCCGGGGCCAGGGACTCGATGTTTTTCAAACTGATCTGGCGTTTGGCCAGTTTGCCGATGGCGATTTCGTGCAGCGCCTTGATTTTGAACTGGTCTTCCGCGGACAGCTTTATTTCATTTTTCTCCAGCACGATTTCCGCCTTGCTGCCCTTGAAATCAAACCGGTTGGCCAGCTCCTTTTTCGCCTGGTTGACGGCATTTTCGATTTCCATTGAACTGACCTCTGAGACAACATCAAATGATGGCATGGCCAAATTGTAAATGGACTCCCCCGCAAATTCAAACGGCTTTTCAGCGGAAGCGCCGGCGTTTGGTTCGGCGCGTTTGAAGTAAAAAAGCCCTATAAAAACGGGCCTGAAACGAGGGCTTCAGGCCCGGAAATTGGTTGCGGGGGCGGGATTTGAACCCACGACCTTCAGGTTATGAGCCTGACGAGCTACCAGGCTGCTCCACCCCGCGATCCATAGAACTGTGTCACGATAGTGCCGGCCCCTTCCTTCCGCAAGCCCTTTCCAAAACAAAATTACTGCGGCGGCAGATTCCGCCGCGCCCGGGCCGGAAATGAAAAACCATTGCCACCCGCGCCTGGCACGCCTGGAATGCCCGGCGGAGAGTTTCTGCCCGGCGGGAACATCGGCCGTCCCGGCATCCCGTTTCCTGGTTTGCCCGGCGGCGGCCCTTCCTTCGCCGCAGGAGAAGCGGCGGGCGCCGGGGACGAACCAAGGCTGTCGTCTTTTACGGTAAGGGTCACCGGCACGCCGGCGTTGATGACGTCCACTTCGTCCTGAGAAGGATGGATTTTGACCAGCTCGAATTTGCCGTCGGCGCTCTTCTCGCCTTCGGCCAAACTGTAGTAAAACGGCCCTTCCTTTTTATCTTTAGGCTCGGAAAGAAACAGAACCTTGCTCTTGTTGCCAATGTTGACAAACCCGGTGATCTTTACCACGGGCAATTCGACCTTCGGTTTGTCGGCATCGGAGGCCGGCGGCGGCGGCGGGTTCAAATGGAAGATGTTCCGCTCGACAATGACGGAGTACGGATTTGAAGCATCATCCGCGGCAGGCGGTATGCCGGGGGGAATGGCGGCACGCAACGCGACCGGTATTGTTCCCGAGGCGGTCCCGATCAGGAAAAGCAGGCACCCCAACCGGCCCTTTACCAGCAAGCTTGAGTTCATAAACCTTAAAAGCATAGGCCGCAGCGTCATTAACACCAGTTTAGATTAAAAGTCGCAGAAGACAAGACGTCGCTCAATATGTCATTTGAGCCAGGGGCAAGTTTTCGAAAGCTTGCAAATTGTAATGCTTTGATTTTCTCAAGACAATCTGCCCCGCAAAAAATCGTTAAATTTCCCGTTATTTAATCGTTAAATCATCACAACCAGTTTTCAGTGAGGCATTTACAGAAGTCCGGTTCCCACAGCCGTCACATCACAGGATTTTTGAGGAAATGTGGACTGGTTAAACGGCATTTGTCCATGTGGCTTTGGCATGATGACTGCGAGAAGGAGGCCCCCGGCGGACGGAGAGCAGCGCAAGCTGAAACTTGGAGATCAGCCATCGGACAAAATTTGCGCAAAAGAGGAGGAGAAGCAGGCAAGCCAAAAGAAGCACGTAGTACAGGGTACGCATAGTCACCTATTTTCGCAGGTCCTTCGTGTCGGGGCATCCCATCAAGCGCAGCGGCGTGGCCGGGCGACGTTGTGTCGCCACTGCCTTGGCGCAATACATGAGAATCATGACGACTCCATAGAAGAGAAATAATAATAATGTGCGCATATTATCCACTGCAATCTATGGTTGGATTTCGTCAGCTTTCACGACATAACAATAAGCTGGAAAGGCTCGCGGGCGCAATGGGGTGTTCTACCCATAGGGGATTTCTGTGAAGCCAAAATGGATGGCGCGCGCGGCTGGCCCTATTCAAATAATCTGCTCATCGTCGTTTATTAAAAAGCCAGGCAATCACTATTTGCCGTTTTAATGAAATTTTAACGTCCATGCTGTCCGTTTTGATTGTTCACGTGGCCGTCCTCCGGGCATGTTATTCCCATGAAGCTCGGATTGCAGCCGATCGCGCCAGATGCCGGCCCGGCCAATGGGCGATTCTCCCGTGCGGGAGAGTTTGGCCCTGGCAGCCTGCTCGACGACCGCTTTGCCATCACGGAAGTGATTTGCAACGGCGGCATGGCCGCCATTTACAAGGCCAACGATTTGCAAAATGACGGCAGGGTGGTCGCCATAAAAATCCCGCATCGAAGCGCGGAGGCGGACCCCGCCCTTTTCTCCCGTTTCCAAACCGAGGAAAAAATCGGCTGCGAACTGGATCATCCGTCCATTTTGAAGTTTTATCCTGTCAAAAATAAGAGCCGGATGTATCTGGTCATGGAGTTTCTGGAGGGGAGAACGCTCTTCCAATTGTTGAGGGAGCGCCGCGTGCTGCCGGAAGGGGAGGCTCTGGCCCTGGCCAGCCGCCTGTGCGAACCTCTGCAATACTTGCATGATCGCGGCATTCTTCATCGCGATCTCAAGCCGGAAAACATCATGCTCTGCAATGACGGCACGATGAGGTTGATGGACTTCGGCATCGCCCGCCTGGCCCATGCGCGGCGGATGACCTTCATCGGTTTTGCGCCCGGCACCCCGCATTACATGGCGCCTGAACGGGTCAACGGCAGGCGCGGCGACGCGCGCACGGACATTTACAGCCTCGGCGCCATTCTCTATGAGATGCTGACCGGCGTGATCCCGTTCAACAATGAGGACATCACGGCCATCATGAATGCGCGGGTGACGGGCGATCCGGAATCTCTCCGCCGGTTGAATCCGAAAATATCGCCGCATGCCGAGGAAATTGTCTTGCAGGCCATGGAACGCGATCCGGACAAACGGCATCCAACAGCCGCCGCGCTCAAAGCGGCCCTGGACGAACCCGTCAAGGTGGAATTAACCGGCCGTTGCGACCGATTGGAACCGTCAACGCCGTTCAAACGCGGTTTGCGCAAGGCCCGCACCATCGTTTTATGGGCCGTGGTGCCGGTGGCCGTGCAAGTGCTGCTCTTTTTTCTCATCTGGCACCACTTGAAGAAATAATGGATAATTTGGTTTTCATTCGCGGCTTTTTGTGCCTTCTTGGTCCCAGCCTTTTATGGAACGATTGCCTGGATTTCGCGATTTTTATCCTGAGCCGCTCCCCCATGCGGATGTCTGGAGCGCCGATGCCCGCCGTTATATATTTGACAGTTGGCGGGCGATGGCGCGGCGCTATGCCTTCCGCGAATACGACGGGCCGCCCCTCGAACCGCTTGAGTTGTTCACCCTGAAAAGCGGCCAGGAAATCGCCGGCCAGCTTTATAACTTTGTCGATAAGGGCGAACGCGCGGTCGCGCTTCGCCCGGAAATGACGCCCACCCTGGCCCGCATGGCCGCGGCCCATGAACGCCATTACAAGAAGCCGATCAAGTGGTTCGCCATCCCGCAGCTTTTCCGTTATGAACGCCAGCAAAAAGGCCGCCTGCGCGAACACTTTCAATTCAACGCCGACCTCATCGGCGAACCGGGTCCCGCGGCCGACGCGGAACTTCTGGCCCTGATGATTGACACCTTGCGCGCCTTCGGCCTGACCGCCGATGATTTTGTGGTCCGCCTGAGCAGCCGCAACGCCTGGCAGGACTTTTTCCGGCAGCGCTCGTCCGCGGCGGAGAATGAATATGCCTTCTATCAAATCATCGACAAGCTGGAGCGCGAATCGCCCGAGGAAAGCCGGAAGAAACTGGACGCGCTCCATCTTTCCCTGGATGACGTCAATGAGTTCATCGCCGCCGGCCGGCCGACGCCGCAACTGGAGGAGATCGTCAGGAATTTGCAGGCGCGAGGCATGGGCGGCTTTGTCAAGATTGATTATCATGTCATCCGCGGGCTGGCGTATTACAGCGGGGTGGTTTTTGAGGCGTTCGACAAAAAGGGGGATTTTCGCGCGATTGCCGGCGGGGGGCGCTACGATCAATTGCTCCACCTCATCAGCGGCGGAAAGGTGGATCTTCCCGCCCTGGGTTTTGGCATGGGGGACGTGGTGCTTTTGGAATTGCTCAAGGCGCGGGGCCTGTTGCCACAATTCAAGGCCGCCATCGAGGGCTGGTGCCTGATTGAAGATGAAACCCTGCGCGAACCCTCCCTGGCATTGGTGCAGCACCTGCGCGACGCCGGGTATGCCGTGGATTACGCACTGGTTCCGGCCAAATCCGACAAGCAATTCAAACGCGCGGTTGAATTGCAGGCCCGTTACACCTTCAAGCTCGAACGGCTGCCCGACGGGGAACTGGTTGTCAAACTAAAAAATCTTGCGACACGGGAGGAAAAGACGCTGCTGTTCAAGGAGGCTGAGCCGCCGGGGAAATGACGGGTCGGACAGGTCGGACAGGTCAGACGGTATGCGTCAGGCGGCGTTCCTGCGCTGGGCGTATATTCTGCATACTTCCCCAAAAACCTGTTCCACTGTGATTTGTTGCATGCAAACATTGTCCCGGCAGGGGGATTGCCGGTTGTTATAGGCGTTGACACACGGGCTGCAGCCCAGGCCCAGCCAAATCGCCTCATGCCGCGGGGTGCGCGCCGCAAAGAGCGCCGGCGTTTCCGGCCCGAACAGCGTGATGACGTGAATCGGGGTCAAGGCGGCAAAATGGGCCGGCCCGCTGTCGTTTGTCACCAAAATTTCCGCCAGAGTGTAGAGAACCATCAATTGTCGCAGCGTCGTCTTTCCCCCCAGACAAACACACCGCTCCGAATTGACCTCGCGCACCAGGCGTCCGGTCTCCTCCGCTTCCTCCGGCGCGCCGGTGAAGCCGATGTGCGCTTCCGGGAATTGCATCAATAACCGCCGGGCCAATTCGACATAGCGCCCGCCGGGCCATCGCCGCAATGGCAGAAGGTCGCTCGCATTCGGGTTGAGCAGAATGAGCGGGCCTCCCGGCAGCATGGCCCGCACGGCTTCCGTTTCCTCCGGGCGCGGCGCGAACGGATGCAACACATGCCCCGCGGCAGGCGGCGCAAAATGAAGAGTGGGAAGCCTTGCCGGATCACAAGTCAACGCTTCTACCAGCACCTGAAACATGGCCGACGCATGGAGATGCGGATTGTACAAAAGCCGGTGGGTCATCAGATTGCCCCGGTACGGGCCGGCCCCGAAAAACGCATGAAATCCCACCCGCACCCGCGCCCCACTCAAGCAGGCCACGATGGCCGATCCGCGCGAGAAAAATTCCATGTCAACGGCCGCATCCAGCTTCAACCGCCGCATGCGCCGCATGGCCCGCCAGGTGCTGGAGGCGAGCCGTGGCGCGCTGTTCCGGCAAATCGTGATGACGTTTTCTTCCGGGATCAATTGCAGCAAATCCAAAATGAACCGGTTCTCTTCGAAGGTGACGAAGAAGACGTTTTGACGCCCCGCCATTTCAACGGCCCGGGCGATGGCGGCGCCGGCCAGCACGGTGGATCCCTGCTCGGCCAGCTTGATGAAGAGAATGCTCCGCGCCGCCACCGGCCCCGGCGGCAGCGACCGGCCAAAAACCGACCGGGCCAACGTCAACAAGAAGCAAAGCGGCACTCCCGCCCAACGGTCGATCTTTTGTAATAAAGGGATGTTCATCCGCAACGCCGCCGCGCATATCGGCTTAGGCGGCCAACAAAATAAGGGAGCGGCTCGAAAAGGCAAACGGATTTGCCAAATTTAAGCAACCGCTCAGTTTTGGGTGGAAGGGCAAAGGCAGGGCACTCCGCCTCGTGCGCTACCCCCATCACACAACTCAACACAAAATGGGTGTTGCTTTCTGAGGGGGTGCATATTACAAAGGAGGCAGAGTTCTGAACGAATTCGCTCGGAACCCGCAGTTTTATTAAATGGCGACCACAGTTTCACTTTTGAATATGAAAGGCGGTGTGGGTAAAACCACCCTTGCTGTTAACCTTGCTTGGCACCTATTTCACAACGAGCAAAAGAATGTCCTTCTCGTTGACTTGGACCCCCAATTCAATGCCACTCAATACGTGATGGATTTTGCTTCCTTCGACAAACACAGAAAAGCCCGTGGCACGATTGCCAACCTGCTCATCGACCAACCGGAGCTTCATCTCCAGCAGGCGAAACGCTCGAAGAAGGACCCCTCGGCGACTCTTCACAACATCGAAAGCACAGCTTCCGCGCGCTTTGATCTTTTGCCATCAGAACTGGCTCTGGGATGGGTTGTAAAAAATCCGGCTCAGATGGATTATCGCCTCGAAAAACTGCTCTCGCAAATTCGGGATAAATATGATTATGTTTTCATCGATTGCGCTCCAACTGACTCTGTTCTTACGACGATGGCGCTGACATCTTCCGACTTTTTACTGGTGCCTGTTCGGCCAGACCGCTTCTCGATTCTTGGTTTTGTAAACGTCATGAATACGATTGATGACTTCCGGGCCAACTGTAATGACCCACACAAGGTCAAGACGCTGGGCGTCGCGTTCACACAAGTGATGAACACTTCCGGGGTTGAATCCGATTGCATGGCTCAGGTGGACAAAACAGCCAAGCAGCAGAAGGAGTACGTGTTCACCGCGTCGCTGGACTTCTCAAACTCATTTATCCGGTCAGTTCAGAACCAAACGCCGATTTACAGGACCGCCTACGCTCAGTCCGGACCGAGGGAATCCGTGTCCCGAATTGCGACAGAAATGAAGGATCGCATTAAACAGCTTACCAATCCATGAAAGATATAACACATGAAATTTTGAGCGAGATTCACCACGTGTTGAGCATTGCAACCGAGGAGGAATTACGCCGTGCAGGTAATCTTCTGAACACATCTCCGCACTTGCGAACCGCACTGGAATCGCTTGCGGCAGAAAAAAAGTCCACATCCAAGCAAGATAACCCCACCTCGAGAGAGCGTTCGGACTCGCGCAAGGTCGCCAGCGGTCGAGAGCGGAGTGCAGAATTGAATTTTAGTGGCTCCGCCCGCGACTTGGTAAAAACTATGAATGGACTTAGTAGGAGTGATATTCTGGAAGCTTGTCGGTTAACTGGCATCCCTCTTTCAATTAAGCCAAAGGACGCACGCGGGAGGGTAATCCGGCGTGTCGTGGGTGTACTGACAACATTGACCGAGGCGGATAGGAATCGTTTTCTTTCCCTCATTCGCGTTAAATCAGACCCCCAAACTGAGGGCTGGGTTGGCGTAATAAGAAAAGGGCAATAGATGGCCGGGCCGCTGCCGCACAGTGCGCAAATTCAGGAGCTTGCGGACAATTTCCTTACCGAGATTTCGGTGGCAATCTCGGAGGCCCACGACACACTAAAAAGGTCCGTGGAATTCCGAAAAATCTACCGCGTTTCGCTGGCCACGGACGCCGTCCTATCTAAACTGCTTGCTTATAGCAAATGCCCACCGCCTCACGCCGCACGCGCGATTGTCAAGTCAGTTCCGCTGCTGGTTAGTACTCGACAGCTTGGTTCTGCACGAATAGAGCTGCGGCGCTTTATGGAGCTGGCCGTTTGGGATTTGTATTATCAAGACCATCCCATAGAGTGGGAGCGATTCAAATCGAACCCGACCCACGGATTTACTCGCGATGACAAAGACCCGATTGAGTATTGCGCGCATCGCGAACTCGAATACTACCTCAATTATGCGAAGTCCCGTGTTTCGGCGGAGCCTTCAAGACTTGCCGGACAAGCCGTTGAGGAGTTACGCTCCTTGAAGGGAGAATTGAACGAAGCTGTACACCCTGGGCTGGCGACGAGTTTAATTGGACACCACATTCCACTCGATACGATAGACGAACCCTCCTTGAAAGACCTTGTGGAATTGCAGCGTTCGGTATTCAAAAGCTGTTGTGTTTTGATTGCTTCAGTCCGCAGACGACGCTTCGACAGACTTCCACCAATGCATCGTGCGCATTTCGATTGGCTGCTAGGAAATCAGTTGGCAAAAAAAGTTCGCAGTGGTCCTTTTGGACTTTAGGTTCTTTAAGGGGTCGGTTCCGAGCATGTCAACATTTTGTCTGCCGCGCCCCGCCCGCTCTGTCCACCAACAAATCCACCTTCATCCAATTTCGGCGAGACAAGCCCACTCCGCTCCATTCCAGCATTTTGCTGTGTTCTGGGTGTTGACGAGTCAAAGAGAACGTGCGAAACTGACAGCGATGAAACGCAAGAAAGCGCAGGTGGAAAAGGCGTCCGTCGGCAC
>Ga0116121_1000792_pt1 | contig 14807 bp, 14 predicted proteins | sample June2015DPH_13_1_FD_89725 | JGI IMG/M metagenome (GOLD analysis project Ga0116121, IMG submission 89725) | Peatland microbial communities from SPRUCE experiment site at the Marcell Experimental Forest, Minnesota, USA - June2015DPH_13_10 | ecosystem: Environmental > Terrestrial > Soil > Wetlands...
CCACGGCGTTGGTATCGAAGTCATCAAACGGAATCGAGGCGGCGAGATCGTGGCTTGGCTGTGCCGCCGTATGAACAATGGCATCAGGCTTGACCTGCTTCAGTATGTCCAGTATTCCCTGGCGGTCGCGAATATCCAGCTCATGATGGACAAAACCCTTAACCGTGCGCTCGAGCCGGCGCTGATTCCAGCGCGTATCCCCCTTGGGTCCGAAGAATGCAGCGCGTTGATTATTGTCTATCCCGTGGATCTCCCAGCCTTCACCGGCAAAATAAAGACATACTTCGGATCCAATTAGACCCGAAGAACCTGTAACAAGGACCTTCTTCATCGAAATCTCCCGATTGCACCATTATACCCTCCATTTCTGTTCTCGAAGGTACCCGCCGGAATCAACAAATCATGATAAGCGGTATGCAGCGCCTCAAGAACAAGGCGCTTCCGACAATTTAGCGGATACGGGTGCCATGTCGAGACCGCCGCAATGCAAATAAATCGCGTGGATGAAGTTCTGCTTGTTGTGATAGCCGCGGGCCCTGTATTTCACTCACTGAATCTTAACGTTGATCGATCAGCTGGCAGCGTTCGTAATCTGGTGTCGCAGGTGGGTGATAATGTTCTCAAATCTCCGTTTCAGCATGCGCGCCATTTCCAGCATCGGCCGCTGCTGGCTCCTCACCGTCCTGTTCTACCACCAACGGATATGCTTTCCCTCCGGCCGTTCATACGCGTAGCTATTCAGCACCATCGCCGTCTTGTTCAGTGCCCATGCCCGCGCCATCTGCAGCCCGCTCTTTCTCAGCTCGTCGAAAGCCCGCCGGTCCTTCGGCTCAGTCGCCGCCCGGCTGCGCAGCCAGTCGTGGCGCGTCCCGTCAGGCAGGCCGTTGCCTGCAACGTTCAGAGTCTTATGCTCCTCGCGACGCACCTGGTCCACTTCCTCTCCTAAATGCTGCGCCACATGGAACTTGTTGAATACGATCTTCTTTGCCGCATCCTACAGATGTGCCTCCACCGACGCGATGAACGGATTCCACCTGTTCATCGCTACCGCACCGATGCTCTCTATCTACTCCTTCGTCAGCTTTCCCCGGAACTCGCCCAGACTGCTCTGCTTGCGCTCCTCGGCTACATACGGCACCCCGGCTGCGCTCCAGATTGTTGACCAGTGTCAGATTGTTATGTCCCTTGCGGAACGCCTTCTCGTCCACCCCGATACTCCCCGGGGAACTTTGATCGAGGTGCCATGCAAGGCTGGAGCCACTCGGAGTCAGTGCTGACCGGGAAGTTGCGGCAGCCTATAAATTCCCTCATGAATGGAACTCGATAAAGTCGGTTCGATCGGCTCGAAGAACCCCAAACTCGCCATCCTGGCCGTATAATCGTCTGCCCCTTCAGAAGTCATTGGCAACGGAGGCTCATGTCGATACCAGCGCATGAGGGCGAATTCAAGTCTTTGCCGTTTCATAAGGAGTTGCTTTTCGCCGGCCCAATCAGAGGCAATAGTAAACCCAAGCAATGTGATCCAAAGTGCCACCGGGATCGCCCTGGCGAAAGCACGATTCCATTGGATATCACGATACTTGCCAGCCAGATAAAAGTAGGTAAGGATCACCATTGTCACGGAGAAAATTCGATAACGCGAACCAAGGGCGGTGGGTACCCCGGCCCCATAGTCGGACCGAAGGCCGGACACGGCCATCGCGGTCACTATGAAAAAGAGCATCGAATAATACAGAGCGGGGTTACTTGCGAAGAGCCGATCTTTGGTGGCAATGACAAAGACGACCAGGAGGAGAATGCCTAGAGCAATTGCGGGTACAGGCCTCGAGGTCGTTCCGGTGGAACCAAGGAACGCCGCCGCAAAAGTTGGAGAAAAATGCGCAAAGCCACTCAATAGACCCCTTGTACCACCTTCCGTTTTATGAAAGTTATATCCGTGCGAGAAGTAAATGAGAGACATCGCAGCGCCCGTCGCTAACCACACGATCAACCTCTCGTAGCCCTTGTTTTGTATGAACATGATGCACCCGATCGGTAGCAGGAAAAACCCGTTCCCCGAAGACGCTATACTCAGAGCCAGGCAGCATAACGCACCTGAAAAAGAAAGTGCATCTTTTCTCGTGATGAGGTAGCACGAAAGCAGTGCGAATAGAATTACAGGCAGGTATTGCAGTGAGGTCGTTGCGTCATTTACTGCGGAGTAATACTGCAGTTGAAATAGAAGATAGGATGCCGGGGCAAAAACAATGGCGGTGGAGGTCCCAGAAGCTTGTCCCGTCTTCCAGATCAATAGAAGTGCACCAAATATAGGAAGAACAAACAAGTCGCCCAAAATGCAAAGTGCCTTAATGTCTGTGTGTCCAAGCATCGCATACTGCGCGCTGACGATGGCATTCTCGAACATTAGCCGATACTCATTGTGCTGCCAAAATAGGATTCGCACGACATGCTGAAATCCGTGATCTTCTTTCCAGTGAAGAAGAAAAGACAGAATCGAATTGTAGTCGTCGAGAAACGGAATGCTGCTCACTGACTCCATAAGAAGGTAATAAAAGCAGACTGGCGGAAGAATGATTACAATCCACCATGCAAGTTGTTTGATAAGCCTAAATGACATCGTGACTCCGAAGTTGGGAGATTTGACGTGCGTTAGCTGTACTACGCCGAAAATGGGCAGAGCAAGGGAACGAGAGCCGAAATCACGGTAATGGTGCTCCTGTTTTGCGGCCACCCTTGGACGAGTTTGATAACTGCGCGGAATCCCCGAACAAGATCCCCATTCCGCAAGCGCGTTGATAAGTTGCTTCCGAACAGGGATCATCACACTCACTGCTGTTCAAATTAGCATGGAGCGAAGCGGCGGCATGGAGAAAACTGTGGTGTTCTCATGCCATGGCTATCGTTTGCGGCTTGAGGTTGGCATTCGTGCTGTCCGAGTTAGTTAACGCAAAGAGCAGCATCTGCTGTGCGGCGTCGGTGAGCATGGGCCGAGGCTGGAAGGGTTCATCGATCCACAGCCAGAGGTCGCGATAGACGAATAACTGCTAGCGAAAGAGAGCAGCCGGATTGGGCAGGCTCCAGCCGAAGCGGCAGCGAAGCTGCAAATGCTTGAGCAGGAGCATGGCGATCGGCGCGGTCCAGATCTGCGTCTGCAGGGCGTTGGGGCTGGTACCGACGAAGGTCTTGATGCGCAGAGTCTGTTTCAGGGCCTTGAAGAAAAGTTCTATCTGCCAGCGGCTTTTGTAAATGCGGGCGATGGTGGATGCGGCGAAATGGCGACGGTTGGTGAAAAAGACCAGGGTGCGCTGGTGCTCCTCATCCCAGAACTCGATGCGGCGCAGGAACAGGTCGCGCGGGCCGGTGCGCGCCACCATTAGGAAGAAAGCTAGCGCAAAGATTTGTCGGTCTTTGGTTTCGGATCCGCAGCTCCACGTGGGTCGATATCCGAAGGAACAGTTGAAATGCTCCGCTCGGATCATGTGGAGCATTGGGAAATCACGGCCTTGCAAATCGTTCAAGGAGTTCTTCGTAACTCTGCAACGCTGCAAGTTGAGTAAAGTAGTCAGCATGACGCTGGATGCTTGACCGCCTCATCGCCTCTAACAAACTTTCGTCTACAAAAATGTTGTCAAGAATGCCGGAGAGCTCCTCTCCGCTGCGGAAGAACTTCGCCCCCTCTCCGGCGACCCAACGCGTGAAGGGATTGTCGTGAGCAATGACAGCGTTCCCGGAAGCCAGAGATTCGATCAACGACGGATTCGTTCCGCCCACCCGATGTCCATGGATATACACCTTAGCGTAGTTGCGCAACATTTTCACGACTTCCCTGTCATATATGGCACCTACGAAGAAAACCTCATTACTCGCTGCATCCATAACCTTCGCATGATAAGGTCGATTCTTATCATATTCGCCAAGGATCACGAGGGGCATACCGCGCTTCTTACTAGAATATGCTTGAACGATCTCGAGAATTGAATTTTCCGGCTCAGTGCGAGCAATCACCAACGCATACGAACGCGGATTCAGCTTGTATTGACTGAGGCGCGATTCGGGTTCCCAGTTCGTGGCTTCGCAGGTCGCGCCATAAGGAATCATGCTGATCTTCGCAGGCTTAACGTGGCGCAGATGATGCTCACGGATTGCAGGGTGATCTGCGACGAGGTGATTGGCGAGCATCGCACCTGCGTACTCATTGATCCGAAGCCAAAGACGGGCAAACGTTGACCACTTGGCACGCTTCCATTCGATGCCGTCCATGTTCAGGACCTGAGTACGACCGAATAGTCGATATAGAACGGAAAGGACCGCAGTATTGTATCCAAGAGTGAGGATTAGACCCTTGCGCTTGAGTGCGTCGAGTGCGCAATAGATATCAAACTCTACTGTGCCGACCGCACCGGAATGGCTGGGGAAATGGATGAGGGTGATTCCCCGCCATTCATCGACATAAACCTCTGAATTGTGCTCTCCTTGGCAATACACAGCAACATGATGCCCGCGCGTGGTTAAGTAATATGCGAGGTCTTCGGCGAATGTCTCAAACCCGCCATGTTTTGCCGGTATGCCCCGTGTTCCCAGAATCAAAAGTCGCATGATCCCCAACTTCACAATCGCCGCAAGTGTTACCGACTTATTGTCCTCATTCCAAAACACGATTTGTCTGCGCACCTGAGAGCAAGTTGAAATAGGATTTGCGCAACAACTCCGCGGACCTATCCCAAGTGAACCTCTGTAAATGCTCACGGCCCCGCCTTATCAAATTCTCCCGTGCAGTCGGATCTCTCAATAAGTCTTCCAGCGCTTTCGCGATGCTATCGACGCTTGTTGCATCAACTAACACGGCAGCATCTCCCGCCACTTCGACCAGTGCTGTATTGTTGGAGGTAACCACCGGTACCCCAGCGGCCATCGCCTCGAGGACCGGCATCCCGAACCCCTCTGCCAAACTTGCGTAGATGAAGATCTTTGCATTCCTATAAATCTTGGGCAGCTCATCATCGCCAACATCCTGAAGTATGCGCACTTCATTTTGAATACCGAGTTCTTCAATTGTTTTCAATGCACCTTGATAACCAAAATCTTTTTGCCCAACCAAGACCAGGGGGGGTCTCGCAGGGGGGAGCTTCGCGTAGGCTTGGAAGATTCGCCTGTGGTTCTTGCGGGGTTCCAGGCGCCCGACGGTGAGGATGTAGCCTGCGGGGACTAGTCCGTAACGCTCCACCTCGTTGTAAACAGCACCCAGTGAAGGAGTAAATCGCTCCGTATTCACGCCATTCAAAAGCACGGTCACTTTTCCTTCCGAAATCTTATAGACACGCGCAATTTCCTGCCTGCAGTACTCGCTAACAGTGTATATCTGGCTCGCATGGCGCACCGCAATGGTTTGAGAGATGCTTGCAAGAAGCCGATATATCCGGCCGAAGTACTCAGGATGAGTCTTGGCCAGAATGTCGTGAATCGTTATCGCAGTCCGACATGGAACGATCGGAGGCGCGGAGAACTGACAATGCAGAAGATCTAATTTGTGCTTTCGCGCTGCAGAGGCGATTGCGAATCCGTACCTCTCTATATGGCTGGCACGACGAATCCGAACCGGAATTACATTCGGTGACGTAAAGCCTTCTTTCTGCAAAAGCTCTGTCTTCGCCATAATGCAATAGAAGTCAATCTCCGGAGTCGCACGGACAACGCGGGAAAACATTTCGACGCAGTGAGTCCGAAGTCCCTGCACGCGACCATCCACAAAGTGCAGATCGAGACCAATGCGTGGGCGTTGTGCTGTAGTCACAGCCACCTCTTCGAAGGCAGGTTACTCGAATTCCTTGGCTCGAAACGCATTGAGGAGCCACAGAATAACCAGCTTCGAGCGACGCTGATTGAACGAAGATTCGGAAGCATTTCCCTATCAAAGAGCTCTTCAAAAGCCGGCCCTTTGTTCTCTCCTCTTATGGTCAAAAGGTCTCCCGCCTCGGGCCGATGTTAATATTCCTATAGTGGCAACACGTTGAGTCGGACTACCATGCCCCGAAACAGCATTACTGCTGCTGCTCCCTGATGCTTTGGCCCCGTCTTCTTCTTCTGCAGAGGAATACGAACACGCACAATTTGCTAGATGATTGTGCTTCCTATTTTGCTTCCTGCTATCACCTTGTGTATCATACGGTGATATCTGTATTCTCCCTGAATTAGGACCATGATGACTAACATCAAGAACGCGATTAGGAAGCTTTTGCCGGACCCTCTTCTCATTGCCTTTAACAGATTTCGGATGAGGATCGTGTTAGAAAGGTATAAAGCCCTAACTGTAAAGGAGGCGTTTACTCTAATCTACACGAAAAACGCCTGGGGAAAGTCGAATGATCCATCCGACAAGTACTACTCTGGCTCGGGGTCGCGCAAGAACGATGTTGTAGAGGCGTATATCAAGTCAATAGACATGTTCTTGCGCTCGTTTCCGACAAAGCCCGACGTGGTAGATCTCGGCTGTGGAGATTTCTCAGTAGGATCACGTGTCAGAGCCTTGTGTGCAAACTATATAGCTTGCGATATTGTTGAACCACTTATAGCGTTTAATAAGGAGAAATTCGCATCTCTGAATGTCGATTTTAGGGTTCTGGATATCACTGCCGACGAACTTCCTCTGGCCGAAGTCGTTTTCATCAGACAAGTTCTGCAACACCTTTCCAACAAAATGATAGAGAAAGTGCTACCACAACTAATGAGGAAATATAAGTATCTTGTTTTGACCGAACATCTACCTGCGGCCGAGTCATTCCCTCACAACCTAGACGTTCGAACAGGACCCTACTTCAGACTCTTCCTCAATAGCGGTATAGTGCTTACTAGCCCGCCGTTTAATCTGAAGGCGCTAGAGGAGAAGAAATTATGCCAAGGACCTGATTGCGGAGGGATAATTCAGACTACCCTCTACAGGCTTTCTTGAGCCTAGGCTAAGTCTCAGCCAGTGATTCTGCGCTTGATTCCCGATAGAACACGTTTAATTCCCCGAGGGGTCGGCGGGAGTCTGTGCGTGGCGAATGGTTGCATGTGCCACGCCACGTCGTTTATGTCGCCCACGAGCTTGCGGAAAACACTAGTGGTCCCAATATCCGCAATCAGTTCCCATCGTGGTATGTCTTCCTTGAGGAATTCCGTAACAATCTTTACTGGCGCAAGATTCGTATCGTCCAAGATCATTAGACCTCCGCGCTTAAGCAGCTGCGCCGAGAAGAAGTAATCAATGGCGGGCCATGGGAAAGCGTGTTTGCCGTCGACAAATGCGCAATCCAGATTTAGGTCTTTGCAGGTTGGCAGGTATTGCTCCGATGGTTTGCTGACGAATGTCGTGCGTGAGAGGTCGACCTTGTGAGCAGAGGCCCAGGCGCGAAGTTCAGAAATCTCGCTCTCGCTTGGCGTTACACATCTATGTAGCGCTCCGGCGTTGGCGAAGATAAGGGTCGATCGACCGCAACCAGTCTCGAGAGTTGTCCAGCCGGGTTTCACATGCTCGTCGAGAAAATTGCCAACCGCCCTTGTAATGCCAAAGCATCCCTTTGCATTCCATGGAACCCGGGACCACGCATCGTTGTCTAGGCCAGATTCGCTGCGCTGAGGGGTTCGAGCCATCTCCGTCTCCCCATGATGGAGCTTTGGCGAATCTGAGAACAGCTCGTTCAAGAACTTAGGATGGGTCGGCATTTGGCTCCTCAACAGAATGATACTTCGAATCTACGCTAGCTTTCCTTGACGGATATCTTATGTTTTCGCGCCCCCGATGGGTAGGCTTCTTGAGATTAATTAGCTTACCGCCTTGGTTCCGTCCCGAGCGAGGTGATCGAACATCATTTGCGGTACCGCAGCAATGTTGGCAATGCCACACCCATGTCATGCTTCAAAGGCCAAATCTGACGCGATCTCGCGGTGCTGTGGTCCGGTTAGCTTTGGCCGTTTCACTACCAAGAAGAAATAGAGAATCCAACTCGACAGCGCCAGCCCTCCATCGGTTGCAAGACTCGACCACGCCGCGCCATGCCACGAATAGCGAGGAATAAGGTAAAGATTCGCACAAAGATTGAAAAATCCGGCGCAAGCCTGCAAAATCAACCTCAACTTCTGCAGCCCAGCTCCACTGAGTGCATCCCCTGCACTCCATTGGAAGCTTCGGAAGAAAGGGATTATGCACAGGATTCGCAATGCCGCAACGCTCTGTGTATATGACCGGTTTGTCAAGATGGGAATAAGTGGTGCTGAGAGAAACAAAGTCAGCGCTAGGACGATAGTTATCATCGCAGTACGAATTTGCAGCCTCCTCGCCAACGGAAGAGTCGCAGCAACACCTTGATGACCTTGCTGAAAGAATCGTGGAAATGCAGCGGCATGGATGGCAAACACTGGCACATTCGCGAGGTTGATCGCGCGATAGGCAAGAGTATAAACCCCGTTTGCGAAGTTCATTCCCAGATGACCCATCATAATCTTGTCAAGATCGTTGTAAATCGATGTCGTAGATGAGGAAACGGCGAAGATCGCACCCTCGCCCGTATGTCTCACCAGCAGTTTGGCCGAAAACGTTGGTTTCCCAAACCTACGCGTAGTGAGCACAACGCTCACTACCGCGACAATACCCGAGACACACAATACCGCGGCTGCCCAGATCATTGGAGTTGAATGTCCGAAGGTGAGGTAGAGGCCGCCCGCGGCAAGCAAGCGCATCAGATTTGTGCTCAACGAGATCAATGCAGTTTTGCTCATTTGCTCGAAGGTCTGGAAGACCTGTCCTGCGCACTGCACCAGACCGCCGAGCATCGTGTCACTGATTGCAACAATCAAGATCAGAGGAATTGGCGCATCCGGGAGAACTAGTATTCCGAGCAGGGTCAGAAGTGCTACTACGACGGTTCCAGCAGTTATAACAGAAAGCAGAACACTCCCCCAATACTGTGCGTAGAGTGTCTGATCCATGCTGGCATAGCGAAGTAGCACATAGCCGGAACCTAGAGTGCCAAACTGGCTGCCAACAGAGACAAAGGCCACTACCGAAACATAAAGCCCGTAATCATAAGCTCCCAGGAGGCGCGCTAACAGAATAAAGTACCCCGCCTGAACCAGAAATGACACGCCTTGGCCAGCGAAAATCCATACTGCATTCTTGGCAAGCAATCTCATCGGCAGGCGACTAACAACAAAACAGCTCTTAGCATGAGACAAACGCCAGGCCAATTCGGAAACAATTACTCCAGCGATTGTCGATGTGAGACGTGGGCATAAACGAGAATGTTTGATGCACAATACTAGAGCGTCTCTAAGATTTCGCGATAGCCTTGACGAACAGCTTTCCATGTAAAGAACTTCTCGTAAGCCTCTCGCGCTCTCAAACCCATTGCAGTACGCTGCTCTGGAGCAAGAATCAGTTGCTGTAAAGCATCCGCGAGTGCAATTGGGTCACTTTTAGGAACCAAAAGCCCTCCAAAGGTTTCCATTGCCTCTGGAATTCCACCGGCGCGACTTGCAACCACGGCCAAGCCGGATGCCATCGCTTCAGGGATGGCCAACGGGAATGGATCTTCGAAAGTAGATGGCAGGCAATATACATCTGCCGAGCGGATTGCAGATGCAAGCTCTTCACCGTACGCGTAGCCGGCAAGGTGCACATTAGCAGGCGCATCCCGTTGTACTTCCCGCAAGTAGGGCGTTACACGACTACCCCCAAAGAAGGCCGCCCCGTAGATTCTCGCCTGCGCTCTAATTCCCCGTTCCTCAAGCAAGCGCATCGCACTCAGCAAGACATGCACCCCCTTCTGCGGATGCATGCGCGAGGCTTGGACAATCAGCGGAGGATCATTCGCTTTCGCAAACCCGAGAGGGCGGAAGAGCCTTCCGTCCGCACCGTTGTACAAAACTGTTGTGCGCCTTAGCTCAGGAAATCGACGATGAGCATCCGACTCGAGAAACTGGCTGCAAAACACGAGGCGGTCGCACGTCGCGGCCAACCGGGCAAGCATTCCTCGATTGTGTGTGAGAAAAGCCGCCCCATGCAGGTGGATGACCATTTTCGCTCGAGACGATTGCTTCAAATGAATTAACGCAGAAGCAATCGCCGGCTCTCCATGGACCCACAAAACATCGCCTGGCTTGAGCTCAGCAATTCCCGGGAGTCCCAGATTCCTCAGAATCGCCCCACTGAGCCATGCGGGGTAAAGTCGGCGCGCTCTAAACCTGATGTAGTTATGGAGACCTGGCAACAAATGAACACGGTCGCGCTCAAACCCCCACGAGTTGTCCGCCTTCTGACAAATTATGTGCGTATCGGGCTCATCACGGAGAACGTTGGCCACCCAGCGCGAGATCGCCCCTCCCTCGAATTCGGAGAAATTCTCTTGCTCAGTGAGGACGTGATAAATCATCGTTCTTTCTTTCGCCTCGGGCGCTCTTCCGAAGTTCAATAACTGCCAATGCCCATATGGTAGTCATCAAGGCATTCTGGCGCAAAAGGAAGCTTTCGTCGATACTTCCAACAATCAACATCACCAAGGCTCCTGTATACCAGAGATAATACTTCTCTTCAGCAGAGCCAAGGAGTTTCAATGAATTCTTGAATCCACTTAGTGTAATGGCTAGAGTAAGTGCCAATCCTACAAGGCCAAGCTGCAAAACAATTTGAAGATAGCCGTCATGTGCATGGCCAAGCCATGTCCCGACAATGAGTATCACGCCGGCGGAGTTCCCTTCTAGGCCTTGCCAAAAGCCGCCGTATCCATAACCCAGCCACGGGCGACTAAAGATGCTGGGTAAGATCGCGGCCCAAATATCCGTTCTGTTACTGAGGTTCGGGTCTTTCCCAAGGAACTCCGCCACCGCTCCCAGATTTTCGTAAACGAGGAAACCGACTAGTACGACACTCGCTATTAGCGCAATTTTCAATAGAACTGAATGTTTCATCTTCCCTTTGGGAATGAGCTTCCAGATCACTAAATAAACGAGAAATGCTGTGCACGTTACCCATCCGCTGCGTGACTGTGAAAGAACCAGAAGTACAACGCATAAGGTAATAATTGCGCACTTGAGGAGCTGGCCCCTAAACTTCGGCGACTTCAAAAACAGCGCGGGGGTTATGGCGAAGGGAAGATAGATTGCCAAGTCGTTTTTGTGACCAAAGATGCCTTTCCATTCTCCGTCGAAGCCGTGGTTATAATCTGGTGCAATCAGTGCTACGACAAAGCATAAAACAACAGCAACGATCCCAACGTTATATAGCAAGGATAGCTGTTCCCGCTGCGTGTACTGATTGCTGATATAGAATGCAAGTAGTATCGTCAGGTCAACCATCACGCCGCGTCGCAAACACTCGATCACTCCGACATCTGCCCAAATACATGAAAGGAGAACCAAGCACATCAAGCATGCTATTAGCGGCTCGGAAAGTACGGCCTTCAACGTTTGTTTCGTGCATGGGAGCATAATCCCTACGCCAATTAGCCAGGCCGCAATCTGCATTTGCACATCGAAGGGATTCTCGGTCGATCCTAGCGCCAAACTGGCATCGTCCGGAATGTCTTTGGTCATAAACTGACCAGCTGTCAATAAATAGACCATCAGAAGCGCGAGCAACCAAGTGGAAGGCGAGCTCCAGATTCCATTTTGAGCAAGCCACGTCTTACATTGCGAAGGCTCACTCTTGGGCGTTGCCCTAAGCCCTTGTACAACATTATCCATTAGGTAGACCCCCGTCGTACGCTGTTTCGCGCTTTCGCAGAAACAAGACGGCGCACGCGCGCCTTGGTTTCTCTGTCAAAAAAGATCGACGATACGCAAAAGAACAAAATCACAGGACGAAATGTGCCTAGCAACATTCCAGCCATAGCCACATGAAGGAGTTCCCTTAGGGATGCACCATTTTCCTTTGCGTAGGGAATTACGACCTTTGCGAAAAAGTAAGCATACGCCTTACGAGTAAAATATCTACGAGATTGAATCGACCATCCATAGAGTGATTGCCATTTAGCGCTCTGCCTTTCACGGTTGAGGCATTGATAGCCGTTGTATACCGTAAGAACTTGGGGAGCTCCCGCAACCTTCGTTCTCGGGTCCGCTGCAATTCGCAGGAGCCAGTCAAGATCCTCGAAGCCTCTGCAAGCGCTGGAAAAGGGATATGCACGGGCGAGTTCTCGCGACATGAAGAACGTCGAGGGAATAAGGTTTCCACGGTTACAAAACATATATTCGCTAAGGTGTTCGCTGGGGGCAGCTAAACGTGCAGGCGCGACTTCATCCTCCGAATTGCGCTTGATAATGAAGCGAGATACGACAAGAGTGAAATCACCCGCGAGGTTCTCAGCAACAGCAGCCTGACATTTAAGCTTATCGGGAAGCCACCGGTCATCATCGTCTAGAAATGCAAGCCAGCGGCCTTTTGCCTCGCGGCTCGCGATATTGCGAGACTCCGATAGACCTTGATTTGTCTCATTGACGATCACACGGATGCGCAACGGATCGGGCAATCCATTTCTATAGTCCTGTACAGCTTTTTCCGTAACAGGTTCCGGACCATCGATAACTACGATAACCTCAAACTCGGGATAGGTCTGCGCAAAAACGCTCTCTAAAGCCTGAACAACCTCCGCTGGACGATTCAACGTGTTTACTACGACGGTCACCAAGTTCATCGGGAGGCTTTGGTCCTATCTGCTGACGTCGCGATTGCGTTAAAAGCCTTACGCACGACTCTCGAAGTCATTCGGAGAACGACTACCTGGTCCTGGTAACTCCAGGACGTTCTCAAAATTGATCTGAATGCGGGGAATTTCTTAAGGATGTGTGTCTTAGGCGGGCTGAAAGCTCTTTGAATCGCGTTTTTGTACAGGCTTCACAGGGCATTATTGACAACTTGTGTTCTTTCCCGTTGCTCGCAACCATGGTCGAGACGCGCCACCTTTTGAGCGTGACGCGTGCTGTTGTGCTGTAAGCCCTGGCGGTTGATTAGGCTGTGAGGAATATACGTCCAAACCGACTGTCGGTAAATCACACTCACCAGGAGCAACTATCTGCAAAAACTCCTTGAACACTCGACAAAAACTGCTTGCGGCCCCTCTGTCGGAGCCTACGTTATCGGGTCTCGAGGTCACACACTCAATTGGAAGTCATTGGATTGCGATGCCGAGTCGATTGCAGTATTTGAATCAAAAATGCCTTCGCAGGGTGCGAATTGTCAGTAATATTCCAAAACTCTGTTACGAGAACCCACAAACTCCCTGCAAGAGCAAATACCAACATGCCCACAAGCATAAAGATTAGACGGTGTTTGGAAGATCTCCTCTCCGCCAACTCCGGTGCGTCCAGCACCTTGATCGGTATAATTTCCTGGGCTTCCTGAACCTTGGCAAGCTCGTACTGCTTGGTCAAAGCCTCATATAGAGCCTCTTCCATGGTCACTTTTCTGTATAGATCGTAGTATGTGACTCCTAAGAGAGGTAACTCGCGGACTGAGGGAAGTGCTCCCTCAGAATCAGAGGCGCTGGTACTTATGTTTGCTCCCGAGCCAGCCATGCTCGTTAGTTGCTTTTGCAGTTCATCGACGCGTCCTTGAGCCTCGCGTACCATCACGTTTTCATTGGCATACATGGCTCTGAGCCCAGACAGCACAGTCTTGGCAGTAATCAGCTCGCCCTGAAGCTTTTCCGCTGTCTCCATAGTCGCTTCGGCTTGTCTCTGGGGGTCAAACGTGGCATTGCGGCTGGAGAATTGGCTCAATGCCTGAGAGTTGGAATCAAGGTCATTCTTAATGGTTTTCAGTTCTGTCTCAAGAAATATCCGTTCGCGGCGGGCCGAGGAAGCGCTGAGGCTGTTAACAATCTTGTTCAGTTCGTCGATGTAGGCTTGTGCGATGTCGCGGGCACGATTGCGATCTTTGTCAGTTACGGTAATTGAGATGATGCCGCTCTTTCTGTCTTCACCGAATATCGTCATGCCTGCCAAACGCTTCCGTGCACCAGCGTAGAGCTTGACATGATAAACACTTCGCAGATCGAAGCGATTGATTATATCGTCCTGAACCGTGCGACTGCTAAGAATCCCGATGGTGGTTCCGCCCGCCGTTCTTCCGCTCAACAACCCGGCTCCCATATCAGGCATGAGTAAACTTGTCGCCGGCAAAGATCCCAGCATCACGCCTAGCATTGCTCCGCCCGAAAGAGACGATTGCTCAGGCGGCATCAATTGGACCGTCGATTGGTATTCACTAGGGATCGTGAATGTGAAAGCGGTTGCGAGCAACAAGCCGAGACCGGTCACCTTGGCCAACCAGCGACGCCGGCGCCACAGTGCCGCCTTCAGGTCAATTATGGGGCCCGTTATCGGGGCCGTTTCAACATCGGTGACAGCCTGATCATGTTCTTCTTCGTTACTCAATGTTTCGTCTCCAATGCAGCAGGCACTTCGTTCGGCGCGCTATCAGATGACTCCAGCAAAGGCAAAGGGAAGAGCAGCTGCTGACGCAACCTGCGCCGCGCCCAGTATGTTCCGCCAGAGCTGTGAACTTCCGATGATTTTCTCCGGAACGAAGATCGTATCGCCGGGCCGTATGCGAGTGTCCGTAAAGCTACTGCTTACCCAGCTGTTACCCATCGGCCCGGAACACATAAATTTTGCTCTTGTTGCCGGATTGTGTCGCGCCGCCCGATTCGCAAACACCAGCCGAGGTTCTACCCGGGGGGAATAGCTTATTGCGACAGGATTGTATACTTGGCCGCTGACTGCTACGAAATCCAGCCGTTTCGGTATTAAAAGAGTATCGCCCGCGCGCAGTTCAA
>Ga0116121_1000793_pt1 | contig 14799 bp, 15 predicted proteins | sample June2015DPH_13_1_FD_89725 | JGI IMG/M metagenome (GOLD analysis project Ga0116121, IMG submission 89725) | Peatland microbial communities from SPRUCE experiment site at the Marcell Experimental Forest, Minnesota, USA - June2015DPH_13_10 | ecosystem: Environmental > Terrestrial > Soil > Wetlands...
CTGAGCTGATCTTTGATCATTCTGGGGCCTGCCTCCATGACGCCCATCACAGCAAATTGGGTCGGTTATTCGCCGGGCACCCCACACAACGCGCTTTTCGTTGTGTGGGCTGGCGCGCGCTTTCGAATGGCACACCGCCTGAATCCCGACGGCATCCACCCGCCCCTCACCTCGCCGCAAAACCCTCGATCTTCCCCGCGATGTTGCACAAACTCCACTTCAACTTTCCAAGGTCGGTCTCCGGCCCGACCTTCGCATAATCCCTCAGTTCCTTCGCCAGCCGCCGCGCATCGTTCTGGTGACACTCATGCACTTGCCGCACGTGAAACATCTCCCGCTTTAGCTTCGCCGCCAGCGGACCCTGGAACCTTTCCTCCTCATCCTCCGGTTCGCACCCTCCTTCCCTCTTCGACCACGGCGTCATCCCAATCGGCGTCTCGCTCACACTCTCCCGATCCACCACCACTTGCGTCGGCCGCGGCTTCTCCTCTTCCACCCGCTTCAGGTTCGTCGACGCTATCTGCAGCGCATACAGCAGCAGGCCCGCTTTCTTGTTCTCGATCTTCCCCTCCAGCACCAGCATCGCCACCTGCCTCACCACCGTCTGGATCGACTGCGCATCGTCGAACACCGGCACCAGAACCTCGCCGCCTTCCGCGCCGTTCACCTTTACCCGTGCCGGCTGGTTCTCGCGATGGAAGTGACAAAACCGCTCACCGCGCAGTGCCGGCGAACCGCATTGCGTCCCATTCACCTTGATGTGCTGACAGCGCCGAATCTCAACCGCATCCCCCATGCTTTTCTCCAAACAAAAAGCGCGGCCCAAGGCCGCGCTGTTTTTTTTTCTTCCTATTCTTATTATCTCATTTTCGCCGCCCCAACCCGACAAATGCGGCGAAACTATATCTCCCCTGAATCGAGTTACTTACTGACATTTCGCCCCCAACTCCCTCTTGACAAGATTTTCGCGAATAAACCACTTATTTCTCAAAGATTTACAAAAAAACTCCCCCTAACCCGTTGATTCCAAAAGATCGCTTGAGGAGGGTAAACAGTATCAATCAGTAAACACCTCCCGGTCGAATTCCGGGTCATCGCCACGGTTCTTAGACCCAGCGGCGGAAGAACAGCGCCTGCTTTGCCACGGGCTGCGCTTTCTCACTGAGCGCGGCGAGCTGGCGTTCGCTGAGCGGAGTGAAGTCGCGTGCGAACTGGACGTTTTCTTCGAGCTGCGCGATCGTGTCACATCCGATGATCACCGTGCTGACTGGCTGCGAGAGCACGTAATACATCGCCTCTTTCATGGCCAGCGTGCCGGGGCCGGAAGCGGTGCCTTCGAAGCCGCCTTGCTTATGTTGCTCGGGTTTCCAACTGGCGAGAATTCGTCCGCGCGCGGGAATCTTCATGCCGATGATACCCATCTGCTTTTCGACAGCGAGCGGCAGGAGTTTCTCCTGGAAGCTGAGGTGATGTTTGTCGGCCGCATTCAAGGCCATCAGAATCTGGTCGAAGGGAAAGCGCTCGATGCACTGAATCAGCGGATCGGGATCGTGATGTCCAGTGACGCCGAGGAAGCGAACCATCTTCTGATCTTTGGCCTGCTGGAACGCTTCGATCGCGCCGCCTTTGGCGAAGATGCGATCGACATCGTCTTGTCCATCGATGTGATGAACCTGCCAGGCATCAAGATGATCGGTGTTAAGCAGCTTGAGCGATTCCTCGAGCAGGCGCAGCGAACCATCGCGCGTGCGGTCGTGCGTTTTCGATGCGAGATAAGCCTGATCACGACGATGCTTCATCACCTGTCCGACGTAACGCTGGCTCCAGCGCTCGCTGCCTCCATACATCGCAGCGGTATCGATGTAGTTGACGCCGAGGTCGAGCGCGCGCTCGATGATCGGCACTGCGACCGCGTCGTTGTTGGGCTGTTCGATCGAAGCCTGACCGCCAAGACTAAAGATGCCGACGCGGTATCCGGTGCGGCCGAGGTTGCGCATCGGCATTGCCTTCTCAGTGGCAGGATTCGCAGGCAATGGAGGAAGAACGCTCGCGGCGCTATCGGTAACTTTACCGGCTACAACGGCAACTCCGAGCACGCTGGATTGCTTCAGGAAGTTACGACGGGAGGAATCGGGATTCTGCGGCATTCAGCACCTCCGAACAGGAGATGCTATGCCTTGGAGCAGGCGTACCGCAAGGTCAAGTGTGGCCTTTCGACATGACTCGCGGCAGACCGAATTCCTCCTGCGGGCAGCCAATTGAGCGTATGCTGAGAGTGATGCCTCTCACATTGCAATACCTCAACGGTCTTCGCCAGGAAATCGCCGATCTCAAGACCCTGAACGACAGCGTTCCGGCCAAGCAAAAGCGCAGCACGATGGATCGATCCGCGTTTGAGGCACGCGCCACCCGACTGCTCGAGATCAAGCAGGAACTGGGCAAACTGATGGCGAAACCGGACACCACCGTCTGGTGGTAGGAATTCGAATAGCCCAGCCCGCTAGCGTAGCCTTCCGGATGGGCTGAAGCCCATCCTTTCAAAACGAATGCAGGTCATTTCTGCTTGACGCACTACACTAGTACAACTTCTCTGTTTGAAGTGGTGGGCGCGAACAGTCAGCCCCGCTCAATGCGGGGCCCTTTTTATTTGATGTCTCCGCAATCGGGACCGAGATACTTGGATGTAAAGGTGGAATCCATGGTCACGTTGTGTTCGTCGCCAGCAGACACGATATGCATGGTGCCCTTAACACTGTCTGGGCCGAGAACGTCGATGGTCGTGGTGCCGTCCATGGCCGTCTTCTTGCCATTGTCGGTCTGGTCGCAGTGCATCTTTATTTCCATGTGACGAGGGGAAGAACTGACGACATCGCGGGTGCAGTTTTCACGATTCTGGGCGGAAAACGCCCTGCCCTTCGCGAGCTTTTCCTTGGTGACGCAGTTCTTCACAGTAGTACTGTTTCCGTTCATGGTGACGCCGTGACTCTTCATCGCGGCTTCCACCTGGGCGCGCTGGTCGGGGCTCATCTTGGCGAGCACGTCGGGAGGAATACCTCCCATGCCGGCACCGGAACCGGAGCGCGTTACGGTGACTTCCCAAAGGCCTTCTTTTAGGTCGGGCGGGGTGAATTTTCCCTGGGCGTGCGAAACAATAGGGGAAAGAACGAGCAACGAAAAGACGAGCAATCCAACCACAGTTGCAGGGCGCATTTGGGATCTCCTAGATATTTGCGCTCAACAGCATACACAGCACAGGGAGCGGGGGCAAATAAAATGTCGATGCGCGAACAGCCGAGGATAGCAGGCTGGGCGGCGGATGGTGGCTCAATCCCTATGCGAACGAGAGGAGCTGTGCTTGAGGGCGGCGCGGGTGCCGGAGATTTCCGCGCTGAGGATATCCATGACCTCAAAGCAGAATTCCGGATTCTGCTGCAGGCAATTGACTAACGCCCCGCGCGGAACGAACAGCAATTCGGCGTTTTCGACGACCTCCGCAGTGAGGCTATAGGGAGAGCCGGCGACGCTGGCAGGCAATCCGGCAACGGAATCGGGACCCAGGATGCGCGGCGGAAATACCAGGCTGGAGCTATCCAACGCCAACCGGATCTTGCCTTTGCAGATCAGAAACAGGCCGAGAACGGGATCGCCATGCCGGAAAAGAATGGTTCCTTTCGCCTTAGTAACAAGAGTGCCGAGAGCAAGAAGCTGTTTCCGCATTTCCAGCGAAACGACCAAATCCCCCGCCCGTGTGGACATCGGGTCCTCCCCCGTGTTGTCTCTTGTACTGTTCAAATGAACATACTTTCAGTGACCGTTATCACTGATGGATGTGATGTTGCCGAAACGGAAGGGATTGGCGGCGGGCGCTGTACAAATCGGCATCGTTGCTATACAAATAGCCAACATTGCGCCTCGCACGCGGGCGTTCTAACCTGACTCGGGGTTGCAGACGTTGTCTATCCAACCGTCATATCTCAAACCCAAAACGCTGGCGGAAGCGGTGGAAGAACTCTCATCAGGAAAATGCCGAATTCTGTCGGGAGGCACCGACTTTTATCCCGCGCAGGGCGAGCGCGTGGTGCAGGATGCGGTGGTGGACATCTCTGCGCTGAAAGAATTGCGAGGGGTGGCGCGGGATGGGGAGTTTATCCGCATTGGCGGACTCACGACTTGGACTGACGTTATCCGCACACCGCTCCCCCGATGTTTTGACGCGCTGAAAAGCGCGGCGCGGGAAGTGGGATCGGTACAGATTCAAAATCGAGGAACGGTGGCGGGCAATTTGTGCAATGCGTCGCCGGCGGCTGACGGCGTGCCGCCATTGCTGGCGCTGGACGCGCAGGTGGAACTGATTTCCAAGTGTGGAACGCGGCGAATGCCGCTGGAAGACTTCATTGTTGGCAACCGCAAAACGCAACGCAACCTCGACGAACTGCTGACGGCCGTGCTGATTCCGCGGGGAATGGATGAGGCAGCATCGAGTTTCGTGAAGCTCGGAGCGCGGCGCTATCTAGTGATCTCGATCGCGATGGTTGCAGCGGTGATTTTGATTGACGACGCGGGGAGGATCGCGAAGGCTCGAGTTGCGGTGGGATCGTGTTCCGCGGTAGCGCGGCGGCTGCGCACGCTGGAAAGCGATCTAAAAGGCGCTTCCGCGCGCGACGGGTTTACCGGGCGGGTGAGGCGCGAGCATCTCGATCCGCTTGAGCCTATCGACGACGTACGGGCAACCCGCCAATACCGCAAGGATGCTGCGCTAACATTGGTAGAGCGAGCTTTGAACGACTGCAGGGAGAACGTATAGATGGCGGCGACCGGAGAACTCGCGGCGCGGATGCAACCGCAATCGATTGCGTTTTCCGTGAATGGAAAGGCCGTCATTGTTTCGAATTCGCCAGTCACGCGGCTTTCGCGCGTATTACGCGAAGACCTTGGACTAACGGGAACGAAAGTCGGATGCGACGCCGGAGACTGCGGGGCATGTACGGTCCTGGTCAACGGAGAACCCGTTTGCGCGTGCCTAATGGCGGTTGGACAGGCTGAGGGAACGGAGATTACGACCGTTGAAGGATTGTCGAAGCGAGAGGCGGGGGCTCGACTGCAACAGTCGTTTCTTGACCACGGCGCCGCGCAATGCGGCGCCTGCACGCCCGGGATGCTGGTGGCTGCGACGGCGTTGATTGAACAAAATCAGAATCCCGACGAACGCGAGGTCATGGATGCAATCGGCGGTGTGCTCTGCCGGTGTACGGGATATCGAAAAATCATCGCGGCAATTCTTGATGCGACGCCGCCACACTCAACGAAAGCGGACGCTTCGAAATCAGTTCAAACGATCGGTAAGGAGAGCGTCGATGAAAAACCTTGTCAGACAGCCGGCTTGGCCGCCGGAACTGCTGTCGGCAAGCGGTTGGTGCGGTTGGACGGAAAGAAAAAGGTAGAGGGCAGTGAGATCTTTGGCGCCGACGAAATGCCCACGGGGGCACTGGCGGTGCGGGCAATTCGCTGTCCTTATGATCGGGCGCGGTTTCAGCTTGGCGACCTGGCAGGATTTGTGCGCGAGCATCCGGGGATTGAGGCCGTGTTCACTGCTAGGGATGTACCCGGCATCAACCGTTATGGGGTCATTGTTCGATTCGCCGACCAGCCGGTGTTTGCCGAAAACGAGGCGCGCCATCGAGGCGAGGCAGTCGCAGCGATCGCGGGCGGGTCTGCTGCGGTTGAGGCTCTGGATACGAAGGATTTCCCCGTTGCCTGGGAACAATTGCCGGCAATCCGCGAGATGGACGAAGCGCTGGCTGCCGGAACGCAGCTCATTCATGAGAAGCGCGCTGAAAATGTTCTGACGCGCGGGCGCGTCGTGCGCGGCGATGTGGAAACAGGCTTGGGCGAGGCGGACATTCGAGCAGACTTCGAGTGCGAAACGGGATTTGTCGAGCACGCTTATATCGAACCGGAAGCGGGATTTGCGCGGCGCGTGGGTAACGGGGTCGAGATTCAGGCTTGCACGCAGGCTCCTTATATGGATCGCAGCGACATTGCTGCGGTTCTTGGGATTGCACCGGAGCAAGTGCGCATCATTCCTACGGCTGTGGGCGGCGGCTTCGGATCAAAGCTCGACCTCTCGGTGCAGCCGTTTCTTGCGATCGCGGCATGGCATCTGGGAAAACCGGTGCGCATGGTGTATTCGCGAACGGAGTCGATCGTCTCGACCACCAAACGGCATGCGTCGCATATTCGTCTGCGCGGAGGGTGCACCCGAGAAGGCAAGCTGGTCGCACTCGATTTCGCGGCCGACTTCAATACGGGCGCGTACGCCTCGTGGGGACCGACGGTGGCGGCGCGCGTGCCGGTACACGGGTCGGGTCCTTATTATGTGCCGCATTATCGGGCCTTGACGCGGGCGGTGCATACCAACGTGGTTCCGGCGGGGGCGTTCCGCGGGTTTGGAGTTCCGCAGGCGGCGATCGCACAGGAACAGCTGTATGACGAACTGGCAGATCGCGTGGGCATGGATCGTCTGGAGTTCCGGATTCTGAACGCGCTGGATAATGACACTCCGACCGTTACGGGGCAAGTGCTCGGTGAAGGCGTAGGGATGCGAGCGTGTTTCGAGGCGCTTCGGCCAAGATGGCAGGCCGCGCGGAAAGAAACAGCGGAGTTCAACGCCAGAGTTCGGGGGCCGTTGCGGCGAGGCGTGGGCGTTGCGGGGATGTGGTACGGATGCGGGAACACTTCCCTGCCGAATCCTTCGACCGTACGAATTGGCTTGAAGCGGGACGGGCGAATTGCGTTGCACCAGGGCGCGGTGGACATTGGGCAAGGCTCGAACACAATCGTCACGCAGATTTGCGCCGATGGGCTGGGCGCTCCGATTGAGCGCTTCGATCTGGTATCGGGCGATACCTCGATCACGCCCGATTGCGGGAAGACTTCCGCGTCGCGCCAGACCCTGGTTACGGGAAATGCGGCGCGCATGGCAGGCGAGAAATTGCGGAAAGCCATTCTTGAGCTGGCGAGTGCGTGCTCGTGCGCTGAGGTTGTCTTCGAAGATGAGCGCGTCGCGGTCAGCGAGAGCGGGAAGTCGCGGACGATCGATCTGCGCGCGATGCCGCTCGACGAGTACGGGTATGTGATCACCAGCGAGGCGACGTTTGATCCGCCGACCAGCGAGCTCGATGAAGATGGACAGGGCAAACCATATGCGGTATTCGGATTCGGCGCTCACATGGCGGAAATCGAAGTTGATACAGAGCTCGGGGCGATCCGTGTGTTGAAAGTAACGGCGGCGCACGATGTGGGGCGTGCGATCAATCCCACTCTGGTTGAAGGGCAGATCGAGGGCGGCGTGGCGCAAGGGCTGGGCATGGCGCTGATGGAAGAATTTTTTCCGGGCAAAGGAGAAAATCTGCACGATTACCTGATACCGTCGGCGGGAGACATTCCTCCCGTGGAATCGATTTTGATTGAAGATCCTTCGCCGGTTGGACCTTACGGAGCAAAAGGGATTGGTGAGCAGGCGGTGATCCCGACGGCTCCTGCGATTCTGAATGCCCTGCATGATGCGGTGGGCGTGCGGTTGAGAAAGACTCCGGCGACTCTGGACCGGGTGCGGGCTGCGATTCTGGCGGAGCGGAAATGAACGAGAAAACGACCATGGCTGAGGACGCGATCCGGTGCGATGCCTGTCCCGTGCTTTGCTACATCAAGCCGGGACGGACGGGATCGTGTGACCGCTATGGCAATGCGGATGGGCAACTCGTGCGGCTGGATCCGCATGTGGTGCTGGATCGGGCGCTCTCGCGCGGCGATTCGGTGGTTCCTTTCCTGCAGAAAGCACGCGAGTGGGACGGCACACTCGTAAATGGCGAGCAGACGTTTGTGACTGCGATTGGGGCAGGCACGACCTATCCCGATTACAAGCCGGCGCCGTTCATCATTTCATCGGAAGTGGCGGGCGTGGATATGGTCACGGTGGTGACCGAAGGAATTTTCAGCTATTGCGGCGTCAAGCTGAAGATCGACACCGATCGCCATCTGGGAGCGGAGTGCAGCACGGTGCGCGCGCAAGGCGAGGCCATTGGCCATGTCACGACCAATGAGTACGGATCGCAGATGCTTTCGCTGGGCGGCGTGCGTCACCTCACTGGCGGCACTCGACAGGAGGGTACGGCGACTTGCGATGCGCTGCTGAACTTGTGTAATGGCAAGGCCGTCGAACTCGAGATTGAAAACGGCGCAAGAGTTGTGGTGCAGGCGGGCAAGCCTCCGATTGTGGATGCCGTGATGGAAGAGCGCATGCGGGTGGGCTGCGGTTCGGCAACGATCGGGATGTTTGCCAAGCAATGGTTCGGCAAAGTGGACGACGTGGTGGTGGTAGACGATCACATTACGGGCGTGCTTTCGGAACACCAGGCCGGAAAGCTGCTGGGCGTGCCGGAGACGGGAATCAAAATGAAGGGCCGGCGTTCGACGCCGGGGCGGTATTTCCGTGTGGCGGATCCGGGGACGTCGTGGGGCGGGACGAACATTTCGGACCCGCTCTCGATTCTGGCGCCGTTCGACCCGGAGGTGGCACGACCGGGGCTGCGACTGCTGATGGTCAGCACGACAGGCGAGCATTCCGCATACTTTGAGTTGGACGAGGCGCTGCGGCCGGTAGAGAAGGACTTGCCTGCCGCGCTGCGCGAATCGGTGGAGCGGATTCGCGAGAACTGCGAGCCGGCACTCTGTTCCGTGCTCTTCATGGGCGGAGCGGGTGGATCGTTGCGGGCGGGAGTGACGGAAAATCCGGTCAAGCTGACGCATTCGGTCGGGGATGCGCTGACGCGAGTGACGTGCGGAGGCGCTCCCGTATACATTTGGCCGGGCGGCGGAATTACCTTCATGGTGGACGTGAGCCGCATGCCGGAGAATGCATTTGGATATGTGCCGACGCCCGCACTGGTGGCGCCGATTGAGTTCTCTTTGAAGCTAGCCGATTATGCCGCGCTTGGCGGATATATGGATTACGTGCGTCCGCTGAAGTCGATCCATCGCGAGGAAGACGGGCACAAACGGGTGGCTGCGCGTCCTGAGAATCCGTGGCCATTGACGCCGGACCCCAAGAAATGAAAGCTGAGAAATGAAAACTCGCGCACAGATCCGAATGCTGCCTGATGGACGACGAGTCCACATGCAGGATGGACCGATCGACTTGATCGTGGAGGCATTTGCAGCGGCTGCGGAAGTGGAAACAGCCTATCGCGCAGCGGCGGCACGGTTCGTCAATGTGCTGGATGAATTGTGCGGCGAGTTGAGTTTGCTTCGTCAGCCGGCGCGTGAAGATGGGCCGTGTCCGGAAGGTGTGGTGGCGCGGCGAATGGTGGAGGCAGTACTTCCTTATGCGGCGAAGCACTTTATCACGCCCATGGCTGCTGTGGCGGGAGCGGTGGCAGAGGAGATTCTTCTTGCGATGACATCGGCGGCGACGCTTTCACGGGCCTACGTGAATGATGGCGGCGACGTTGCGCTGCACCTCACTCCGGGTGAAAAGTTTGTGACGGGGATGGTGGAATATTCCGATGCGCGGCCGGATCCTGCGCTTCGAAATGCGCGGAATGTGGGGCACTCATTTTTGACAAACTTGTTCGGTTCGACCACGATTGATTTTGAACAAACGATTCGGGGGATCGCGACGAGCGGATGGCCGGGACGAAGCTTTTCGCTTGGAATCGCCGATGCGGTGACCGTGCTGGCTGATACGGCGGCGATGGCGGATGCAGCGGCTACAATCATCGCGAACGCTGTCGATCTTCCGGGGCATCCCGCGATCGGCCGCGTGACAGCCTGTGAACTGGCGCCGGACAGCGATCTGGGCGAGCGACTAGTGACGCAGGCAGTGGGAGAACTGTCGCTGGGCGAGATTTGTGAGGCGCTGGCGCACGGGACTTGCGAGGCGGAAGCGCTTTGCGCGCAAGGGCTGGTTCGTGCCGCCGCAATCAATTTGCAGGGAGAGATTCGCATCGTTGGCTCGAGGGCCGAATCGCAGTTCATTAGCTCATCATCCACAAGCGGGAGTTTCGTTCATGCCTGAGGTCCAGATTCGTAAGAAGTTGATTTCTGTCGAAGAGATTTTTCACGAGGGTGGACCAGTCGCGCAGAAACCTCTGCGACGGGCCACGGCGCTAGTTGTCATTCGCAATCCTTATGCCGGGAGCTATGTCGAGAAGATTGAGGGTTTCATGGAAGATTTGAAACCGCTCGGACTGGAGATGGCGCGCGCGCTGGTGAAAGCTCTGGGCGGCGATCCGAAAACTGTCGAAGGTTACGGCAAAGGAGCGATCGTCGGCTCGGCGGGAGAAATCGAGCATGGGGCTCTGTGGCATGTGCCGGGCGGGTACGCGATGCGCGAGATTCTGGGCGACGCGAAAGCGATCGTGGCTTCGACCAAGAAGGTCGGCGGACCGGGCACGAGGCTCGATGTCCCGGTCACGCACATCAACGCGTCCTACGTACGAAGTCACTTTGATGCGATGGAAGTGGGCATTACTGACGCACCCCGCGCAGATGAGATCGTGCTGGCGCTGGTGATGACGACCGGGGCGCGCGTGCACGCGCGGGTTGGAGGACTGAAGGCGTCGGAGATCAAGGGAGAGGACGGATTGCGATGACGAGTCATTCGAATCCAGATTCGGCCAGTGGTTCGAGATTAAAGATCCGAAAGATCGCGACGTTCGTCGAAGAAACACGCACGGAAATGGGCCAGAAGGTCGATCCGCCCACGCGACGCGCAGCGGCTGTGGCTGTGATCGAGAATCCGTATGCCGGCCAGTTCGTCGAAGACCTCTCGGAATTGATGACGATTGGTGAAACACTGGGCGAGTTGCTAACGCAACGCGCGGTGGCCGCTCTTGGAATTGCTGGGCCGACAGCGGAAAGTTATGGGAAGGCTGCGGCGGTCGGCGAGAATGGGGAACTCGAACATGCGGCGGCAATCCTGCATCCGAAACTCGGGACGCCGGTGCGGCGCGTGCTGGGCAAGGGAGCGGCTTTGATTCCGTCGTCGAAAAAACGCGGGGGCCCGGGCGTTGCGCTTGATATTCCGCTCGGGCACAAGGACGCTGCTTTTGTCCGCAGTCACTTCGATGGCATGGAAGTGCGGATCAATGACGCTCCGCGCGCCAATGAAATCATGGTGGCAATTGCGGTGACCGATAGCGGGCGGCCGCTGGCACGTGTCGGCGGGCTGACGAAAGAACAGATCAAGGGCGAGGACGGGTTGCGATAGGCCTCCTGAACGTCTGACTGCGTTTTCACCGCCGAGACGCCGAGGACGCCGAGAAAGATCACCGGGTCCGTTCGGGTAAAGCATTTATTACAGAAGCGATGGAGACACACGGAGGGATACCGCCAACGCGGCCGTGTGACGCGCTGCGGTAAACTTTCTGGGAAACGATCATGACTAAGCGATACTGCTTTCTGCTGATTTGCGCGTTTCAGATTTTCTTTTCACCAGCCATTTACAGCCAGACTCCTAAACAAAACGCCGACACCATCCTCACTGGCATGGTCGTCACCATGGACGCCCAGCGCCACATCTACGATGACGGCGCGGTTGCGCTCACGGGAGATACGATTGTCGCTGTCGGTCCGCAGGCTGAGATTGAGGCCGAGTACGCGGCGAAGCAAACTATCGACGCGCGCGGGAAACTTATCCTACCCGGATTCATCAACGGCCACACGCACGTTCCGATGACGCTCTTTCGCGGACTGCATGACGATGTGACGCTCAACGACTGGCTCTACAAGTACATCTTCCCTGCCGAAGCGAAGAACGTGAATGAAGAATTTGTACGCTGGGGAACGCGATTGGCGGCTGCCGAGCAGATTCGTTCCGGCGTCACGACCTTCGCCGACATGTATTACTTCGAAGATGCAGTCGCCGAAGAAACCAAGAAGGCCGGAATGCGCGGGATTCTGGGCGAAACGTTCATCGACTTTCCCGCGCCGGACAACAAGAGCAACGCGGCCATGCTCGCTTATACAGAAAAGTTTCTGCAGAAGTGGCAAGGCGATCCGTTGATTCATGCGGCTCCGGCACCGCACTCGATTTACACGTGCTCGCAGAAGACGTTGCAGGATGCGGCTGCGCTGGCGCGAAAGTATCATGCGCCGATTTTGATTCACATGGCGGAGATGAAGAAGGAATTGGACGACAGCCTGAAGAACAATGGGATGACTCCCGTGCAGTACCTCGACAAAATTGGCGTGCTCGGGCCGGACGTGGTGGCCGCACACTGCATCTTCGTGGACGAAGCGGATCGCAAGATTCTGGCGCAGCGTCAGGTGGGATGTGTGCATAATCCTTCGAGCAACATGATGCTGGCGAGCGGGGTTGCGCCGGTGCCGGAAGAGCGTGCGGCTGGAATGGCAGTTGGGCTCGGCACCGATGGTCCGGCTGGCAGCAACAATGACTTGGACCTGATGGAGGAGATCGACCTGGCGGCGAAGCTGGCGAAGATCACGAAGATGAGCCCGCTGGCGCTGAATGCGAAGGCGGTGGTTGAGATGGCAACTATCGACGGAGCGCGCGCGTTGCATATGGAGAAAGAGATCGGGTCGCTCGAAAAAGGAAAGAAGGCAGATTTGATCGTCATCAGCCTCGACGAGCCGAATGCCGTGCCGATGTATGACATCTACGCGCAAATTGCGTACGCGCTGAAAGGCAGCGATGTAGAGACGGTGATGATCGGCGGTCGGCTGGTGATGAAAGACCACAAGCTATTGACGGTGGATGAAGAGGCCGCGATCGCGAAGGCGCGCGAATATCAGAAAAGCGTTGCGGCGTCGCTGGGGATGCAGTAGGGCCAACCCACCGGAGTGTTAGCGATCGGGTCAAGGAGTGAAATCGGGATATTACGACAGCTACATTGACTGAACTGCGAAAGAATTCATGAATCTGTTGATGTCGGCCCTCTCCAAGTGACCTACGGAATCCACGATCCAGAGTGAGTAGAGCCGCGATTTGACTCGAATCACTCGATTCACGGCCACGAGGCCACCATCCGACACTACGGCAGTTTCCTGCGCGGGATAGCCGTCCACGAAGAGCTTGTTTTCGCTCACCATCTTTCCATGGAATGCCTTCATGCCACAATCGCGAAAAGATGCGAATAGCTCATCGGTTGATTTGTTGTTTTGAGTCGAATTCTCCCACCAACTAACTGCATAAAGAACCCCGCGCGCAGGTGAACTTGTGAGCTTGTTGGAATTGAACCGGGTTCCATCGGGTGCGGTGAGCGTCTCTGTCGATGCTGTTGGTGCGCTTGGAAAGCTGATGCTGAACTGAGCATCCGTTTGCGTCTGTCGCCATTGATAGGGAAGAAATCTCTTCCATATCGTGACTCCCCACCCGGCTACTGCAATCACTATCAGGAGCGCTCCAAATGTCATCCAGCGTCTTTTAATTGACATAACCTACTACCCATTGGTGCAATGTTCGCACACGCTGAGGAGAATGTCGCCAACTGTTGTAATCAGGCAATAGCACCAACTGAAAGCATCGGAGTCGTAGTTGGTGCTATTGCGATTTTTCACCAATTGACGGCTGCCGAATCCCATCAGCCATTCCATGGAGGATTCATTCGTATTGTGGATCGACCAGTAGGTGTTCCATAGAACCAAGCCTCGCCTTTAGGTGATTGCGGTAGGTTCCCAGACAACAACGCAATAATGGCGCGACCCAATTCGATGATTGGCGCTGTGAGAACTTCTGTCGCGCTGCGAGGAAAAATGCGTAAGTTGTCCGTCATCGGCCAACTGGCAATTTCCTCAGATGGTATCGATTTCCTTTTTTCGAGCTTCTTACAGGCAGCTTCTGCCAACTCTATGAGAATCGCCCTCTGAGCGCTTGACCACTCTTCTTCAAGAGTGAGGCCAGCCTCTGTTATCGCAGCCTGCACGCGCCAAGAGGACACCGCCTTCGACAACCACGGTTCATCTATGTGTTTGCTTGCCTCAGCCTCATCAATAAGGTGCTTCAGGAACACACCTGCAGCAACGTCGTAGGCCCAAAAGAATCGACCCTCGAACTCGACACCTTTCGTGGCGGTCATAGCCTTAGATTATGCGCTTGTAAGCTAAGTGTCGAAAACAGGCGTTCTCACAACTTTGCGCCGTCTGTTCGCCCTCCAGTGGGGGTTTTGAGCGTAAACGGGATGTTACGACAATTGACTGCTACCCTTATCGAGGTTCGATGTGGTCCTCAATGACTTGAAGCTCGTTCGTTAGCGAAGGGTATTTTGCGACTACGGTAACAATATCTTTGAGTATCTGACTGCTCGTTCGGTCATCCACCATAACCTGCACATGGTGATGCCCACTGCCTGCTGTGAATCTCACGTTGTCTGGAGTCTTAGGGTCTCCGTCCGACCGCTTGGCGCTTTGCAGAGTGCGCTGTAGCAATGGCAATTCCGCAATCTCACCAAGGACGGATGCTGGCACAACCTCGACATGGGTGAAAAATCGAAAGAATCTTGGCACGAGATGTTGCTTGTACCACTCCCCTTCCTCGGATGACGTACTGATCACAATCGGAGCGACTGGTTTATCCATCTCCCCGACAAACTCAACAATCAATGTTGTGTATTTGGGCGCGGGTCGCTCCCCTAAGCTCAGCGAAGCCAAGACAACCAACAGAACGGCTGCGACAACCAGCTTAGTATTCATTGTTTCTATTCAGAGATGCCCTCGGGTATTCTTACAATTCTTGCGCCATTTTCTTTTTGGCGCAAGCGCCGTATCGGGTGGCTGACGTAA
>Ga0116121_1000796_pt1 | contig 14773 bp, 23 predicted proteins | sample June2015DPH_13_1_FD_89725 | JGI IMG/M metagenome (GOLD analysis project Ga0116121, IMG submission 89725) | Peatland microbial communities from SPRUCE experiment site at the Marcell Experimental Forest, Minnesota, USA - June2015DPH_13_10 | ecosystem: Environmental > Terrestrial > Soil > Wetlands...
TTCGTATCTTACGCTACTGATAAGTCTGATGTTGTTCGGTTTTGGATTGGCATTGTTTGCGCCCGCGAATTCCAGCATGATCATGGGTTCAGTCCCGCCGGAAAAGCGCGGAGTAGCCAGCGGTATCCGGAATACAATCAGCCAGACCGCCGGAGTGTTAAGCGTACCATTTTCGTTGCAATACTAATCTGCTACTTCCACTTAATATTTCATTTGAACTATCTGATATCCTCCATCCTAACACAAGTGTGGTCTATGCAAGTTTAGACGATACCACGGTTGCAACAAAAATAGTCCAAAAGCAAATGAATCCCAAGCGTGCGTAAGATATACGCCGATTTTTCGGAACATTTGCTTTTTTATTTTCAAAAACAAATACATGGGCACAAAACAAAGAAATAAAAAGGGAAAGGAAAGGGAAAAGAAATGGAATCGAACACAGAGACACCCCCTCGCTTCCGAACAATGATTTTGGTTTGTAAGGACTGCGGCTGTGACTGGCAACTAACGGATATGGAACAACAAGCCATGTACCGAAAAGGCCTTGCAATGCCTAAACGCTGTCCCGAATGCCGACAGACCAGGCGCCAACACCAAGTCACCATTGGCCAAGGTGGTGACTTGAAATGAAGTACGAAAAAGGGGATTTTTACCAAATACCCAGGGGAATGGAAAAAGTAGTAGGTAATATTTACGAATTTGTTGTTTTAGCTCGATTGCTTGACCGGGCAAATGATGTCACCGGCGCGAGTTTTCCAAGCTACAGAGATTTGACTATGGGTATTATGTGCCGGAACCGTGCAATTCAAAGTGTCAAGGGTATTGAGAAAAAAGGAATAATCAAAATTGAGCACTTACCTTTTAAGGCAAATACCTACACTATCGATAAAAAGAAACTGAATGAACTTATTAAGACGAGTGCACCACATGGACTAGTGCAGCATAATAACCAGTCCACCACAGAGACCAATCAAGAATTTAATAATGTAACGCTACAACCTTCAAGTGGTGTGCCATATGCACCGGGTAGTCCATCCGATGCACTAGGTGGTACATGTAGTAAACCACCTAGTGCATCGGATGGATACCATGACACGCACCCTAACGAAAACCATAGTAACGAAAATCAAGAACGAGAACCAGTAATGATAATCAACAACGAAAACCAGGCTGCTGCTTTAGATTTTACTTCTTTAATTATTACGGATTACGAAAAGCGGGTAGGTTTAGTGTCACCACTGTTAAGCCATAACATTGCGGACGCTGTAAACATTTACGGTCCTGACATGGTTTCGGAGGCCATCGACAAAGCAGTGGCAGAAGAAAAAACAAAATGGAGCGCGGTAAAAACAACCTTAATGCGATGGCAGGAAACTCACCACGGGACGCCAAAAGGTTATTGCAGTTGTTTATCGGCCACAATGGCTATAAAGGATCGTAGCAATGGACAGTAAGTTTGCAGTCGATTTAAGGCAATATTCCACAGTCCAGGGTGAATGCCCGGACTGCGGCGCTCGGTATCAGCTTCGCCTTCGATATGACCATAGCGAGCTCGCCCAAAAAGACAATGGCCTGATTAAGGTTCGTTGTGTCGGTTGCTGTAAGGCCAAACGAGGGGGGCAGAACAATGCTGTATAGGTTGGGTAACACGCCTTGGAACAAAGGCCATGTCTCTGACAAGAGTAAATTGTTGTGGGAAGAAATATATCAAATAACAGCATCTTCACCCATAAAATTGACGACAAAAGAAATACTCAAAACATTAGCAGTTAAAGGCATTCTTCCCAATAACATTAAGGGACATCGAATCTTGAGCAGTCAAATCTTCAGAGCACGCCATTCTGGGCGATTGCCTGAGGGTCTGATAGTTGAAGGTAGTGTCGAAAGCCATCGCAAAGGCTGTTTAGGGGCACCTAAATTTGAGATAGGCGATAAGGTAAGAATTATTAGGGGAAATAAATACACTCCAAAATCTTTGTGCAGAGAATTGAGGTTAAGCAGATGTCGCACTGTCACTGGTATTACCCCATTGTATGGTCATTCTTATTATTCACTCGGCACTAACAATGCATCCGGAGTACCTACGGAAACTCGGCTCTTCCGGTCCAACGAATTGGAGCCATATATTAAAAAGGCAAATGTGGGACGGCCTTCTACGAAGAGAAAATACATCCGACACATAGAGGATAGGTCTCCTACGAATGACAGCCTCTTGTTTAATCCTAGTGAATCGCCGTGCATTTCGTGCGTAAATGATAAATTATGTCTAATAAAGTGAGGTAAAAACATGACCATAATAGAAACTCCCCAGGTAAACAAAATCTTCGATGAAGAGCGAGACAATGCATTGATAACTCAAGGTTCACACTTCTTTTGTTGCGGCCATCTTCGGGCCGTTCCGGTAGAAAACAGAAGTACGAAAAATAAAAAATATTGTCAGCAATGTTTTCTGGTGATTAAATCGGAGCGCGAGGATACAAAGGCAGTACTGCCAAGCGAGAAAATCACTGCAACCGTTCTCGGTCGAAGAACTAAACAATAAAGTAGAAGGAAAGAATTGAAATGAGCATAAATATTGACAATCAATTTCGTAATTTAATCCCGGCATTACAGCCGGAAGAACTGGCGCAGCTCGAGTCAAGTCTGAAGTCTGAAGGCAATCGAGACCCAATAATTATTTGGAAAGAAACAAACACCTTGCTCGATGGCCACAATCGGTATGACTTTTGTACCGCTGCCGGCATACCCCTAAAACCTGCACTCGAATTATCCTTCACGGACCGCAATGCCGCCATAGTGTGGATTATCAGAAATCAGTTTGGCAGACGAAACTTATCTGTATATTCACGCTCGGTTTTAGCTTTGAAACTGGAAGAAATATTCAAAATCAGGGCTAAAGAGAATCAAGAAGCAACCCAATTAGTCAGTCGGGGTGTTCAATCAAAAGATATGGTTTTGCCAACATTGGCAGAACCATTGACGCCGATTGATACGCGGGAAGAAGTGGCCAAAGCCGCTGATGTTTCCCATGGGACGCTGTATAAAGTAAAGGTAATCGAAGCCAAAGCCACGGACGAGCAGAAAGAGGCACTGGTAAATGGAACCAAAACAATCAATCAAGTGTTCGTTGCCGTCCGGCGCGATGGAGTTAAAGAACAAGTAAAGATTGCCGTTATTCCCACCGGCATGTACCGAGTGATTTATGCCGATCCCCCATGGCGATATGGCAACACACAACCAGACTACCACGAAGTTCAAGATGACCACTATCCCACAATGGCCGCAAAAGAAATTTGTGACCTTGAGATTGGGAATCGCAAAGTTGCAGAAATAGCACTCGATAACGCTGTCCTGTTTCTTTGGGTAACTTCACCCATACTGGAAGAATCATTTGAAGTAATCAAAGCCTGGGGGTTCAAATACAAGGCTATCTTTGTGTGGGATAAAGTCAAACACAATATGGGACATTACAATAGTGTCCGGCATGAGTTTCTTTTAATTTGCGTCAGAGGTTCTTGTCAGCCTGATGAAAATCAACTATTCGACAGTGTTCAAACTATCGAACGCACTGAACATTCCGCAAAGCCAGAAGAGTTTCGCAATATCATTCAAACACTCTACCCATATGGGACACGCATTGAGTTATTCGCACGCCAGGAACATGAGGGTTGGGATGTGTATGGGAACCAGATAGAAAAGAAAGAATTGGCCGAGGTTGCACGATGACTGAATTATTTTTCAACGGTATCACCGGCGTTTTTTCTGCGCCGAGCGATATAATCTCCTTTTTAATGCCTGGGAAGGCCGCTCATCCTTCCCAGGCAAGTAAATTGTCAAAAACTCAGGGGGCGGCTCGCTGTAATCAAATTCTACGGCCTTTGACCCTTTGGGGTGGTCAACTGTACTCCCAGGTTGCGAGGCTAATGGCATGAAAGAGTTTTTTCATAAAAAAGAACGCACCAATCTATACAAGAAGTTTGCAAAAACAGGGAGATTAAAAAAATGACGCAGAATGAAACTTCAACAGCAATAACGGTGAGAAGTACCGATTTATGCAACAAAAAAATTAAAATGCTCAAATCCATCGAAAATCAGGGCAACAATAGCGACTTTGTACCCCACATTACCCCGGCCGATGTAAAACTTATGTGCATAGTCGCGGCACAAACTGAAAAGCAGGACGGGAAGGCCAAGCAGGACGGCGAACGGACGGCAGCGCTTATACGGTTAATCTTCGACGGTTGTTTGAGGGTTAGCGAAGCATTACAAGTCAGAATGATTGATATTAGTGAAACGCCCTCCGGCTGGCTAATCGCAATCCTTGGGAAAGGCCGCAAGGTCGGATTGGTAGCCGTGAGCGTTGAAACGGTCAATGTACTTGGTCGGTATGCTTACGATTACGGCATTACCAAAGCTGATTTACTCTTCCCGATATCCCGGTCAACGGCATTCAGAAACATTCAAGCCGCATATCTCAAAGCGGATTTACGGTTACCTAGCATTGAACGGGATAGATGCGGATGCGTCCACATTCTAAGACATTCCGGCTGTTTGGCCCGCCTGGCACTTTCAGGATCACCGCGCGAGGTTCAAATCCAGTTGCGCCACAAATCAAGTTTAATGACGCTCAGATATCAGAAAACTTTGACAGCGATTGAGGGATTGAAGAACCAACAAAAAATAAATGTGTTTGAGGAAATTTGATGGCAAAAAAATATGGGACCGCAAAACATCCAAGCCACAGAAAGTCGTTTCAGGCCCGGCGATTTACACCGCTTACAAAATCTTGGTATGCTTTCTGGCGCATTCAAAATCTTCTAATCAAGCTCAGATTCGAGTATCGAATCGAAAAGAACAAGTAGGAGGTCTAAATGAAAAAGTTAATGTCACTGATTGCAATTCTGGCAGCCATGGGGTTGGAGTTTCTTCCCATGCAGAAGGTGAAAGCCGATCCACCGACCGCACTGGACTCCGTGCTACCTGCCGGCAGGTTTTACCGCAGTGAGAGCCACGGCTATCTATTTTTTGAGTTTAATCCAAAAAGAAAAAATAGGAGGAATATAAATGGATAATAATAGCAAGTACGAGTTTCTAACCCAACTGGCGGTCCGGATGGTGGATTCTATCGATGGGGACATGCTACAGAACAACGTAGCGCGTCTAGCGGAGTTCGATGAGAAAGGAACAAGTATCTCCCCTCAGTTAATGCCTTCGGACCCTGAGTTCCCTACCTTCTTTTTGTTCTATTTGCTGCTAACGAGAATTACAAGGTTCCGCATCCAGCAACTAACAGTTCAAAATCCGGAAGTGGCTGCACATCTTGTAAAAAAATTAACAATGTTTTGCAATGTTCTCAAGAATGGCTGCGAACCATTTAGTGTCACAGACTTTTGCTCTTTATTAACCCAGGGGCTTCTACCTGCTGATTCTAGTTCCTTGAGCGGCGGTTTTGTTAATGATGAAGGCAATCTTTCGGTGCCGGTAGACAAAATGGATTTGGCCACGAGGATTCTACCTGATATTCTCTTTCTTTCGGCAAACGATTCCAAGGTGAAAACACCTGCCGATATGGCCAAGGTGGGTATCGGTTGTTTAGAAGATACAATCAAATATTCTAAAACACCGCCTGTCCCGGACAAACCGACCATCATCCAGAAGGGCGATCACTTAGAATTTCCGATATAATTTTTCATTTTTTAATTGCAATAGAAGAAGACTTGGTCAAGACTTTATTATCTAGTAAAAATATCAGTTGGGCGTGACTTCGATACGTCGTCTCTTTTTCGCGCCAAAAGGAAGAAAAATATGCCGGCATTAAAAGAATGGCAGCCCAAAAAAAGATTTTCCCATAAGGATGGTAAATGGCACTTGGCATTCGCACACCGCGCGTCCTTGAAGGGCAAGAATGACAGAAGCAAAAATCTCACACTAATAGTTTTATATCAGCGCAAGTACACAAAACACCTTTATTCGGGGTTACCTTTTGAAGAACTTCCCCCATTATTGGGGCCTACGGTTAGCGCTAACTATGTTGAAAATCGACTAATTCGTTGGGTAGAGTGGGGCTTCCTGAAACGCGAGCCGTCAATCAATCCTGGAACGCACAAGTTGATTTATTTATATACCATCGACGAGCGCGGTAGAAATATGGTTGAAAATATAATCCCACGGCAAAAATTGGCCGAGTATGTTCAGGTTTTAATCTCTGCACACAAATTACTTTTGACTCAGAAGGAGGAGAAACCCAATGACAATGTTAAGTAATCATGCGCGGGTTTGTCCACGTTGCACTAATCCTGGCTTCCCAGGTTGGTTAATTCGTGAGGCCGATGGTTACATTCACTGCATAAGTTGCGGCTATACTTTGTTCGACCCAGGCTTTCACCATACATCATTCAGAGTAATGTTTTTCGCACACATCCGACCGGATGATTGCGAAGAGATTCACCATACAGAGCGCCGGAAAGAAGATTACCCCAGTCCCGCCTTGGAACGTATTAGCTATACACTTGAAAGCTGCTGCCGGAAACATGGGGATGAATCTGGACGTTTACCCATCTGCAAAGAGTGTGAGTGGCGGTATGATGCACTTGCAGAGAAATCAGTTGACGACCGCATTGATTCAACTGATATTTTTAATAACTTCAAATTTCGGCAGGAGGCCATGAAGATATGAGAGTTGTCAGAAGGGCCACAAAAATTATTAGATTGGTGGTTGTTGGAGTTGTCGCATTAGTGATACTTGTTCTTGTTTCGCTTGGTGTAGTCAAAAAATACGCCGATGCGCCACCCAGCAGCACATTAGCGCCTTACCTTGTTGAAACAAGCAGCCGCATTTACCTGGGCGAGAAATTGAGTACCGTCAGCGGCTATCCCGAGCTGACAAATTACTGGTATTTGCAAGGTTCAAAGTATTATTTCGTCAAAGGTTTTATCGATTTTCCACCTATCGAGTATGGCCAGGTGGAGGTTGTCAGCCGGTTTAACCAATAGTTAGTCCCTTTATAAAATTGCATTGGCTCTGGAGTGTGTCTGACGTTCCAAGTTGCAACGTTTAAAATAGGTTGATAGCGTTGCAACTCTTTCCCCTTTCTTTTTCAAACCCTCTAGTTTATCGATTAAAATTTTTCGGTACTCATATAACGGAGTGTCTCTCCCTATTCGGAGGTGGTAGAATATCATCAACATTACAACGGATAAGGAGTGGAATATGGAACAATCAAACAAATTTACAGATTTTCTTAATCATCCCATCATTCAACTTCTGGGTGGATCAGGAATCATTGCTGTGATTACTTGGTTTGTAACGCACATGGCAAAACTACCCGTATGGGAGATATGGTTAGCAATCGTATTTGCGATTGGATGTGGATTATGGATAACAAACCAAATTGCCATATGGCGTGAATTGCATCAGAAGAGATTAACAAAACTTTCAGATATAGAACTGGAGGCCACTGTTCGTAAGTGGTTAGATAATCCCGGGATGGCTGTAACTCGACTCCCCGATAACGAAAAGGCTCACTTTGCATTTTTGGTAGAATACACTGATAACAAAACTAAAATTGTCGTAAGTCGGCTTAAATCAGACCGAGAGAAGCAGTATATAGCAATTCAGGGCTCAATAACTGTTGCCTCAACCAAAGAAGCTGAATTATCTGAATCACAGCTCGAAAAGATAAGCCGCCGAATTGGCTTAGAAACAGCTCGTGCCAATGTATATTTCACAGTAGTGCCTTTTCCTTCAGGGAGAAATATTAGAGTTTTTAGTTGGGTGCCCCTTTATGATGAATTGAATGCCAGTTTTTTCAATGATGAATGTTTGAATGTAACTAAAGGCATCGTTTTAGCCAGATATATTTTCGCTACTTCACTTGAAGAGATGGGAAAGACTATACAACAAATTTCTCATGAGGAAGGTGTTAGAAATGACAGTCCCAAAACGTAACAATAATATTTTCCCCCAGTCTCATTTCGTGCCTGACTTGTGCCTATCTTAAACTATGGACTTTCGTTTTGAGGGGCTTCTTTTTCGATTCCAGCGTGTCATTTTTTGAGGCTCAATCAATAAATCGCCTATTTGTCCAAATGTTTGTACTAACTGTCCATTTTTCAGCTTCACATGGCCGCCTTTTAGCTTAACAGTCGAAATAAATGTACTATTAGTCATACTTGACAAGTTAATAAAATGCTGTATATAATCTCAACAGTATTAAAAATATGGAGGCCACATATATGGAAGCAACTCAGGACCGGACAGTAGATGAACTGGTAGAATACCTTTGCGGTGAAGACTTTGCCAGGGTATGCCAGAACCGCGAGAGACTCAAGGCAGCTATGAGAGAGTTTATCGTCAATACCATGAAGGACGAGGATGACGACATTGTGCGTGAATCTATCGGATTCCGAGCAGGCTTTATAGCCGGTGCAAAGTTAGAAGTGGCGTAAACATTCCGGGACCCGAGAAGACAGGCAGCCATCGGCAATGATCCGGGGGTTGCCCCTTTAACGGATCAAAGCAGACAGCGGTCTAATAACGTCACCCAGTTTCTGACACATAGAATTGGGCTGGCAAAGCCACAGGCATTGGAGGCGAAAACACAAGAGTACCTTCGATATTTGGTTTGGGAAAGAAAATCCCTTCAGTTAAGACAGTTTTTTCAACTTTGATCACTGGATCATTCCACTTGAATACGAAGGCCCTATAAGAAGTATTAAATGGGATAACCTTCCCTGAAGAATACTCTTCTAGTCTTTTTGCGGTATCTTGGCTAAAAGAAATATGCCCACAAACTGAACATTCTAAGCATGGCACTTTTTCTGTTACATAAACTTGGTGATTTCTCACAACAGTGAATGTCGTGGTACTATCAATCATTACCTGACCGCAGTGAATACAATCCATTCCTTATTTTCCCCTTTGACGTGGCGTTATCCAGTAAGGTGGGGTTGGTTCGTACATGGTAATTACCTCCACATGGGGATAGGTAACTGAAACATGCATCTGAATCCCTTGGTCGTCTACACCAAGTATAAGACATTTTGACTGTTCTAGTCCAATCTTGGGATAATTTTCAAGTACTTCAACGGATGCGCAATCCAAAACTTGTTCAATTCTCTCTACGCTAACTCTTCTTTCAAACATTCTTAGCAAAGCATGGGTACCGAATCGAAGGTTCCCTCCATGTTTTGCTCTCTGAATCAGCGGGATCGAATTGGCTAAATCATTCACTGTTATTCTCTCTTCCAGAATTTTCCCCAATCTTCAGGAGCTATTTTTAGCATATTCATAAGCTGCATAGGAAGAGGGATATCTATGCCTAGCTGTGATTCCGTATTATCAACTTGCTTTTTCAAAAGATATGCCATGAGTTTGAAATGCTCAAGACTCATGCGAATTGTACCGACATCCGCGATGTTAGGATTGCTGCCCGGCACTGTAGGTTTGGCACTTGTCTTTTGAAAATTCAACGCCACCCCATACGTATTGATAGATGTGTTAAACTGATCAACGTACTCATCAAATAGTTCTGACATAATTTTCCCCCCTTTGTTCTTCTTTATCACCTGAATAGATTTATACCACTATATTATTTCAAACCCATGTATGTCAAGGAAAAACGCTTAACTTTCAACTTTACAGCGTTGTAAGCAAACTTGACAACCTGCTTGATAGTGTTATTATGTTATGCAAAGTAGGGGGTTTATTAAGATGGCAATACAAATGGAACTGGATTTAGAAAGTAAACCATTGGTAGAAGTAGATTATTGACAGCCAGTAACGTACACCCTAGCAGGGTTGGAAACCAAGGCAATGACGTTTCTCAACGAGAGCAAAAAGTATCGGAAAATGAGTGCCAAGGACAAGAAGGAACTGGCAGAACTGAAGGCTCGAGCTGCGAATCGCCTGGCAAGGAACTTAATATCACCGGATTATCCGGACTTTGTGGCATGGCCCAGGGCAATCCGGGAGGAAATTCTGGAAGTTCACAGCGACTGATGTGTGAATCATTGTATAATAAAGCAACTTTGTTTACCCATAGGAGTGATTGAATGGATACGAATGTTCTTTACTACGGTGATAATTTAGAGATTATGCGTAAACATATACCTGATGAATCGGTTGACCTTATCTACTTGGACCCGCCGTTTAACAGTAACGCTAGCTATAACGTACTGTTTAAGGAACCAAGCGGAAAGTCATCACAAGCTCAAATATCAGCATTCGAGGATACATGGCACTGGGGAATGGAATCTGAAAGAGCATTACAGGAAATAGCCGCTTCGCCGATTGCACCGGCAGCGACTAAAGATTTTATGGCAGTGCTTCCTAGCCTTGTAGGAAAGCGTACCGATATGTCAGCTTACCTTACCATGATGTGTGTACGCCTGATCGAACTAAGGCGAGTACTGAAAGCTACCGGATCCATCTATCTTCACTGTGACCCAACGGCCAGCCATTATCTAAAACTAATGATGGATACTATTTTTGGGTCGGAGAATTTTCTGAATGAGATTATATGGAAAAGAACCAGCGCACACAGTTCTGCAAAACGCTACGGACCAGTTCACGATATACTGCTTTTCTATACTAAAACATCCGATTATAAATGGAACATCGCTTATACAGCTTATGATTTAGAATATGAAAAAAATTTCTATCGGTATGCTGATGCGGATGGGCGGAAATATCAGTTGATTGACCTTTCAGCGCCAGGAGATAGGACGGGAACGAGAGCGCATTACGAATGGAAAGGAAGATTTCCTCCCAAGGGAAGGCACTGGGCGCAAACAGAAGATACTATGAAAAAATTTGAATCTGAAGAAAGGATTATTTATAGTTCAACCGGCACACCAAGATTCAAACAATACCTGGATGAAATGTCAGGCCTAAAAATACAAGATATTTGGATTGACATGAAAGCCATCAGTTCACAAGCTAATGAAAGACTAGGGTACGCCACACAGAAACCAGAGGCCTTATTAGAACGTATTATCAAAGCGAGTAGTAATGAAGGGGACATTGTCTTAGACCCATTCTGCGGATGCGGCACTGCTGTTGTGGTCGCTCAAAAGCTAAATCGCAAATGGATTGGCATCGATATTACCCATCTGGCCATTGGCCTAATGAAATGGCGTCTGAAGAATCTTACACCGCCGGCGCAATTCACAGTTGTTGGTGAGCCAAAAGACCTTACTGGTGCTGAAGAATTAGCCAAACAGGATAAGTACCAATTCCAATGGTGGGCCGTTGCAGAAGTCGGCGGCCAACCATACGGCGAGAAAAAGAAAGGCGCAGATACCGGTATTGATGGCTATCTTTACTACATGGACGAGAAAGACAAAATCAAGAAAGTAATTATCTCAGTCAAAGGCGGCCACAATGTTGGTGTCAATATGATATATGATTTAAGCCACGTTATTGACCGGGAAAAGGCAGATATCGGCGTCTTTATCTCTATTGACGAACCCACAAGGCCAATGACTGAAGAGGCCGCCATGAAGGGTTTTTATCATTCGCCTCTTGGTAGAGATTATCCCAAAATACAGATATTGACCATAGCTCAAATACTTCAGGGAAAGAGACCGGACATACCTCCATGGATCGCACCAATACCAAAGTCCATGACAGCCAAGAGTAACGATATTGAGCATCCGAAGTTGCTGTAACAACCGAAGAAACGGTAAGCGAGATAGTCAGTCAGATTATGGCAGACTTGCCGAAATCTGACTAACAGCCTGCTTTACTGCATCAAACAGACTTTGTCGTGCCTCAATTTATCGTGCCGCTAATTGTTATTGATGACGAACTCAATACTCCCGAACAGTGAAATTGGATTGTATAATTTCCCGAGCTTGCTGCAACAAAAGAACCCGCGCCAGATGCAACTTTATTACCCCCATCGCCAGTTAGTATCGTATTATTGTTTGGGTCATAAACAGTGTAATAAACGAGTGCGCCAGAAGACGAAAAATTGAAATTGACAGTATTGCCTTTGTTAATTCCAGGAAGTGTATAATTATAGTCTTGTTGGGGATTAAGAGTGAAACCTGTGGGACCGAAAGTTTGTTGATGATTTACGGCTGAACTTATGGCTGAACATCCGGCCATCAATGTAAAAGCTAACAACAGTGTGCCGATTGAAGCAACGAGCATACGTATTTTCATTTTAATCTCCAACTCAAAATACTAATTAGTGGTAAAACTTATAGTCACTACCGATGGGGTAACTAAACCACTTGATTTGAATGAAAGCGAATATGAGCCTGTGGTCGATGTAGTGAAAGAACCCGAACCCGACATACCGTAAGAACCACCATTACCAATAAGAATAATATTATTATTTGGATCAAGAACAGAATAAGATACTGATGCCCCAGTAACAGAGAATTGAAATGCAAATGTGTGACCGGTACCAGTTGAAGGAAATATAAAACTACCAGTTGCTCCGGCTGCAACCAATATGGTTGTGCTGGGAGTGATCGTAGTAGTCACTGTATTGGTCACTGTTGTGGTTATAGGCGCTTGAGTTACTGTATTAGTCACTATATTCGTCAGAGTGGTTGTCAAAGGTGGTTGAGTTACAGTATTGATGACTGTGTTCGTCAGAGTGGTGGTCACAGGTGTGGTCACAGTAGAGTACACAGGCATAGTGACGGTGGTAGTCACGGGTGTAGTGACGGTAGTAGTCACGGGTGTCGTGACTGTCGTGGTCTGTGCACATCCGCAAACTGGCACCGAAATCACTACCAGTAATACAACCATTGAAAGCCATAATTTTCTCATATCCAATTTCCTTTCCTATTTTTATTCATATGAAAACTGCCTCTATTTTAGCCGCGTAAACGCCTTATGTCAATACACAAATAGAAGCTAAACATTTATTTAGTTATCAATATAAAACTAGACAATACCTTTTAAGTGCTGTTATTATTAGTTAATTGACTTGAATTTAAGTGAGGTGTGAATATGGCCGGAACAACTGCAGGCGGAAAGAAAGCAGCTAAAGCTCTAAAATTGCATTATGGGAAAGACTATTTTCATCGACTTGGTAAACTCGGCGGCAACCCGATTCTCTTAAAGCAGGGCCAGAATAATGTCTGACACCAAAACTAAAACCATCGTAGCTCTCTATGGCCGCGTCTCAACCGAGCAGCAAGTGCAACACGGTGACAGTCTTGCTGCCCAGCGTGATACCTTAACGCACTGGGCGCAATCAATGAGTTGGGAAGTATTTGACCTCTACATCGACCAGGGTATTACCGGAGGAATTTCAGAACGTCCAGAACTTCAACGGCTAATGAAAGATGCACGTGCCGGACGTTTTAACCTTGTTGCGGTCCTGAAACTTGACCGCTTCTATCGTGAACAACGATTACTCGCTAACTGCATCCATGAATTTGACGAACTGCATATTGGGTTTATATCGCAAAGTGAATCGATAGACACTCGCATACCAGGCATGACCAGAGTCTATTTGGCAATGATGGGGAGCATGGCACAATACGAACGTGAATGCATTGCAGAAAGACAAATCAAGGCACGGGCCTTTCATAAATCGCTTGCCCAATGGTCTAGTGGCCGGACCCTTTTTGGTTACCACTATAACAAAGCCACAAAGACGCTTGAAATTGTTGAGAGTGAAGCTGAAGCTGTCCGATTTATTTTTACCAAATATACTACTCAAAAAATTGGCCTAGCTAAACTTGCGATAGAGCTGAATAAAACGACTCTGCCTCCCCCCCGTGTCCGCAAACACCAGCAAAGGGATTTTTGGACTCAAGGAGGAATACTTCATATTCTCAAACATCCAGCTTATAAGGGTGGGCCATCTGCCGAGTGGGCCTACGCAACACCGGCCATTATTACACCGGAGCTATGGCAACAGGCACAAGATCGCCGCAACAATAATTTTCATTTCCGGCCATCCGACCAGGGGAAAACCAAATATCAAGGGCGCCTTGTCTGCGGTCTCTGTGGCCGTCGATTATCGATTGGTTATAATGGCGGCCATCATAGAGTTTATACTTGTCCGGGACGCGCTCACCTTGCTCATGCCGATGGGTCACCAAAATGCACTTTGCCGCGTTTCGATACTGACACCATGGACAAACAAATTGCAAACAAAATTGAAAAACTATGTAAAGACCCGTCATTGTTGTTTGATTATCTCACCCAATACACCAAGAACGTGGAAAAAGAACAGGTCGCACTCAAAGCGCAATTAAAACCACTTCAAAAAGAGGCAGATGCAGTCCGCGAGGATATGAACATCATTGACGCAAAACTGGAACTAAAAAGAATATCTGTTGAGGACTATAAATCGCGTATGGCAACATTGAAATCCAAGCTCACCGGTATTGAGAGCAGAACGTCAAACCTTGACCCTATGTTAGTCAGAGAAATCGAAAGAAATACCACATGGTTGGATGCTTCCAAGTCTTTTTTGGAAGGCTGGCCAAAAATTGTGGGAGACACTCGAGTATCATCATGGGATTTAGCGCAACATGTCAGGATAGCAGCCGATTTGCCTCGATGGCATGAAGCCGTCAAAGAATCTTTTAAGGTACTGAAAGGCGAGACTACAATCGAAAAAGCCGATCCAGTTTTGAAGATGGTCGGTGATGCTTTTCAATTATTTGTTATTTATCCGGATAAAATTGAGTTCAAGGGTAATATAAGCGTAGCGAACTTACAGAATAGTACTGCTTACTGCTGATGACACTGGTAATCCCCTACAACAAACTGTCGCAGGTGGTAAACGGCACCCAA
>Ga0116121_1000805_pt1 | contig 14616 bp, 9 predicted proteins | sample June2015DPH_13_1_FD_89725 | JGI IMG/M metagenome (GOLD analysis project Ga0116121, IMG submission 89725) | Peatland microbial communities from SPRUCE experiment site at the Marcell Experimental Forest, Minnesota, USA - June2015DPH_13_10 | ecosystem: Environmental > Terrestrial > Soil > Wetlands >...
CTCTACAAGGGAGCCTTCTATGACCCCGGCGGCGGACAAGTTCATCCCATGAAGCTCGTGCACGTGTTCAAATCCGCCGCCGAGACCGCCGGCGCGGAAATTTACGAGAACACAACCGTGGCCGGCATCGACGAAGATCGCGAGCACCTTCTTCATACCAGCAGCGGACATATCATCAAAGCAAAGTCCCTGGTGCTGGCGACGAACGCCTTCACCTCAAGACTCGGATTCTTCCGCAACTCGATTGTGCCCGTTCACGAATACGTTGCCGTAACCCAGCCCTTGAGCGACCAGCAACTGACCCAGATCGGATGGCGCAAGCGCGTTCCATTCAATGACACCCGCACCGAAGTCTTCTATCTCGGCTTGACCAAAGACAATCGAATCCACATCGGCGGAGGCAGTCCCAGCTATTCTTTCAATAACGGCGTCGGTGATCCCGCCAACGCTGCCGCCCATTTCGCTCAACTCCAGCGTGAGCTGGTACGCATCTATCCCAGCCTGTCCGGAGTCAAATTCGAAGCAGGTTGGAATGGAATCGTCGACTGGTCTCTCAACGAATCACCCAGCGTCGGTTGCACCGGAAGACATAAGAATATCTTCTATGGTCTCGGCTACAGCGGACACGGCGTGAATCTGACCTCAGTCTTCGGAAGAATCATCGCCGATCTCGAAGCCGGCCGCGATCAACCCTGGAGAGAATATCCCTTCCTCAACGCCAGCCTGGATTACGTTCCGAATGAGCCCTTTCGCTGGCTGGGTGCACAAGCCGGGCTGGCATGGTATCGCCTGACCGGGGGTTAGAGCTTGGCTCCGTGGCCTGCTTGCTTCGATCGAGCTTCAGCTGCCCACAAACCTCGCATACAAACTTCGTGCTACTCCCGTGTCGGTCGTCCCCTTGATGATCGCCCGCCCGTCGGGAAACAGCGTCATCTCATAAGGCTCGCGCCAGAACTTCAGCACGAACTCGTTATGCCGCACCACTCCGAGCGATTCCAGCCGCCGCTGCATCTCGGCAAAATCAATCGGCCGCGCCCGCTCGTGAATCTGCACCGAGTTTCGTCCGCACATCGTGATATGCGGACGCCCTTCACCCGCCAGATGCACAAAATCACCCTCGCCGCACGCCCGGCATCCCGCCCGCGGATTCCCCGCCGCAATCTCCGCCTGCTCGTTCGTCCACACGTCATAGGACAACAGCGTCTTCCGCAGCCGCTCGGCCGCCGCTCCTCCAATGAGCAACTTCACCGCCTCCGTCGCCGCAATCGATGCCACCAGGTTCACCGCCGTGTTCAATATCCCCGAGGTCTCGCAAGTCTCCACCATGCCCCGCGGTGAATCCGGAAAGATGCAGGCCATGCATGCCGTCTTGCCCGGCAACACATTCAACGTCACCCCATAACTGCCCACTGCCGCCGCGTAAATCCAGGGCAGGGAATTTTCGACCGCATAATCGTTCACCAGATACCGGGTCTCGAAGTTGTCTGTCCCATCAAGAATTAGATCCATCCCTTCAAGTAACGCATGAATATTTCCCGGAACCAGATCTTCGACCCGCGCCTCGACCGCAACCTCCGAATTAAAGGCCGCGATTCTCCGCTCCGCGGCAATTGCCTTGGGCAACGATTCCGCTGCATCTTCTTCCGCGAACAACGACTGCCGCTGCAGATTGCTCGCTTCCACATAATCGCGATCGATAATCCGCAGCGTTCCTACCCCCGCCCGCGCGAGTAATTGCGCCAGCGCTGACCCGGTTGCACCGCATCCCACAATCGCAACTCGCCCCGCAGCCAGCCGCCGCTGGCCCTCAGTTCCGATTCCGCCAAACAGAATCTGCCGCGAATACCGCTCCTCGAATTTGTCTTTCTCCCCGCCCTGCCTCAAAGAGGTCACCAGTTCCTTCCCGCAAAACCTTTATTATAAGTGTCTGGATTGCTTCCGCCGCCAGGATGCAGACAACACGGGCCTCCTGTGCTTCATCGAATGTAGAACGGGCCCAAGGAAATTATTTGCTGAGACGGTACGCGTCATTCATCATCTTGATTATTGTTGCACTCGGCCCGGCCGCCCGTGCCGGATCTCCCGCATCCCCCGCTTCGCATTCATCCCAAGGCCCGCAATCAGCACCGCAAACCGCGCCCACCTCCTCAGCGACCTCAGCCCTTACATCGATGTCCGCTTATGTAGGACGCACTGTGCAATCCATCGAACTTCCCGCCGTTTCGGATTCCCCCCGCCTCCTCGAAATGCTGCCCCAGAAAACCGGCCAGCCGCTCGACCGCGACCAGGTCCGCGAGAGCATCCGCATTCTTTTCGCCACCGGCCGTTTTGCCGATATTCAAGCCGAAGTTACTCCCTCCGGCTCGGCCGTCGTACTCACCTTCACCACCTCGCTCAACTTCTTTGTCGGCGCCATCGACGTCGAAGGTGCTCCCAATCACCCCAACGCCAACCAGATCCTCAACGCCTCGAAGTTCCAGCTCGGCGAACTTCACACTCTCGATAAACTCGACCGCGCCCTGCAGAATATCCGCCAGCTCATGCAGGAGAACGGCTATTACCGCACCCGCGTCACCGCCGAAAGCACTTCCAACGCCGCTACCCAGCAGGTCAATATCCTCTTCCACATTACTCCGGGAGAACCCGCTCACGTCGGTGAGGTCAACGTTGCCGGCCACTCGAATTTCTCCCAGGGCCAGGTGCAGGACATCGCCAGGATGCACTCCGGCGATCGCGTCACCGCCGCCCGCGTCACCAATTCGCTTCAGCATCTGCGCAAGAAGTTCCAGAAGCAGCAGCGCGTCCTCGCCCAGGTTTCCATCGCCGAGCAGAAATACCACCCCGAATCCAACGCCGTCGACTATACCTTCTTGATCGAACCTGGTCCCGTGGTCGTGATCTACGCTCAGGGGTTTCACGTCAGCCGCGGCGTCCTCAAGAAACAAATCCCCGTCTACGAAGAAAACGCGGTCGACGACGACCTGCTTAACGAAGGCAAGCGCAACCTTCTTGACTATCTCCAGTCTCGCGGCTTCTTCGACGCCTCCGTCGAGTTCCAGAAGGAAACCGGGCCCGACGACCTCCGTGTCATCTACCGCATCAACCCTGGTCCGGTCCACAATCTCGTGCTCATCGAGATCTCTGGAAACAAATATTTCCCCACGAAACTGCTCCGCCCACGCCTCCAGATCCTGGCCGCCAGCAAGTTCATTTCCCACGGGCGCTACAGCGGAGCCTTGCTCAAGAACGACGTCGCCAATCTCCAGGCCCTCTACATCTCCAACGGATTCCGCCAGGTCAAGATCCAGACCAAAGTCGACGACAATTATCACCACTCCGATAACCACCTTGCGGTTCAAATTCAAATTGAAGAAGGCCCGCAGACTCTCGTCGGCGCTGTCCACATTGCCGGAAACCAGAAGATTGCCCTTAAGGCGTTTCCCGAACTCAATACCGTCGCAGGCCAACCCTATTCCGAACTGAACCTTGCCAACGATCGCGAGTCCATCCTCAACTACTACTTCAACCACGGTTTTTCCCACGCCACTCTCGACATCACCACCACCCCCTCATCCAACCAGCCCAACCACGAAGATGTCACTTACATCATCCAGGAAGGTGAACAGTTCTTCGTCAATCAGGTAATGGTGGCCGGGCTCGATCACACTCGCGACTACGTCGTACAGCGCGAAATCCAAGTGGCTGCCGGACAGCCGCTCAGCCAGGGCGACCTCCTCGATACCCAGAGCAAGCTCTATGACCTCGGCATCTTCAGCCAGGTCGACACTGCCGTCCAGAATCCCGAGGGCTCCGACCCCCAGAAAAATGTTCTCGTTCAGGTGGAGGAAGCCAAGCGTTACACCTTCACCTACGGCATCGGCCTGGAATTCGAAACCGGTCTGCCCGCCGGAGACAACTCTCCCGGCGGTGCGACCGGGGTCAGTCCTCGCGTCGAATTTGATATCACCCGCCTCAACGTTGGCGGTCGCGATCAAACCTTAACCTTTCAGTCCCACGTTGGCCGGCTCCAGCAGCGCGGCCTCATCAGTTACGAAATCCCCAAGCTCTTCAACAGTGACCGCTTTAAGCTTTTCTACACTGCCTTCTATGACAACAGTCTCGACGTCTCCACCTTCACCTCGCAGCGCCTGGAAGGCAAAATCGATCTCCGCCAGCAAATCGGCAAGCAGCAGGTCAATCACAACACTTCCATCACCTACCGCTTCGATTACCGCCGCGTGAAAGCCAGCAGCATCGTTTCAGACTTTTCCCCCGCCGAATTCAATCTGCTCTCTCTGCCCGCCCACGTAGGCGGTCCCGGCTTCACTCTCATCCGCGACCAGCGTGACAACCCTCTGGAAAGCACAAAAGGCCAGTACTTCACCCTCGACACCTTTGTCGCATCCAGTTACGTTGGTTCTCAGGCGGATTACGGCCGCGCCCTCGCTCAGGATTCCACCTATTACGCCTTCGGCCGTCCCAATCACAAGTTTGTCTTCGCTCGCTCCACCACTCTCGGTCTGGAGCAGGCCTATCGAAGCACCAGTGTTCTGCCGCCGGGAGCCTGCCAGATCATCAACTTCGTTCCCACTTGTCCCTCTGGAATTTCGGTAATCCCCCTGCCCGAAGTTTTTTTCGGCGGCGGGGGCAACTCTCACCGGGGTTTCGGGTTAAATCAAGCAGGACCCCGCGATCCCGATTCCGGCTTCCCTGTCGGCGGCACGGCTCTCTTCGTCAACAGTGAGGAACTCCGCTTTCCCTCTGTAAGCCTTCCGTATCTTGGGGAAGGCTTCGGTTTCGCCATTTTTCACGATATGGGCAATGTTTTCACTGCCGGTCACGATATGGTCAAGGGCCTCGTACGCTGGCACCAGCCCAATCCCTCCCAGTGCCTGCAATTCGTTCCGCCTTCCTACAATGGAGGCTTTCCCGCGATCACACCTGCGGAGGCGGCACAGTACAACGGTTGCATTACGCAGTTCAACAATTCAGGTTACGATTACACCTCCCATGCCGTTGGTCTTGGGTTGCGTTACAAGACACCTATTGGCCCCTTGCGCTTCGATTTCGGGTACAATCTGAATCCGACGGCATATCCCACTGGATACACATTCGTCACACTACCGCTGCCGCCACCGCCGGCGCCAGCGCCCACGGCATTTGTTCCGCAGCGGTTGGGGCACTTCAACGTATTCTTTAGCATAGGGCAGCCATTTTGAAAACCAGGCTTCGTATCCACATACCGATCTTGGCCGCAGCGGTCGCGATGCTTTTCGCTGCTCTGATTGTCGTCCCCCGGAGCGCCGCCGAAGGCTCCTCCGAAGTAATCGACCGCATCATCGCCACCGTCAACGGACAAGTTATCCTGCAGTCCGATTGGGATGAAGCTCTGTGCTACGAAGCTCTACTCTCCAACCGCTCCCTCGCCCAGTTCACCGACGACGACCGCCGCGCCGTTCTCGACCGCCTTATCGACCAGGAACTGCTTCGCGGTCAGATGAAGTCTGCTGACTTCCGCCACGCCACCGACGCCGAAGTCGCCGCCCGCGTCGCCGATGCCCGCGCTCAATCCCCTCAGGCCGTATCTCCTGAAGGTTGGCAATCCCTTCTCGTCCAATACCACCTGACTGAAAAGGATCTTTTCGACCACGTTCGGCAGCAGATCGACCTGATGCGCCTCGTCGATGCCCGCCTTCGTCCCGCCGTTCAGATCGACTCCAAATCGATCGAGGCCTATTACCGCGACCAGTTCGTCCCGAAATTGAAAAAGTCTGGCGCATCCGAAGTTCCCCTCGCCGATGTCTCCAACAAGATTCGTGAACTCCTCACCGAACAAAAGGTGAGTGAGATGCTCGTCTCCTGGCTGCAAACCTTGCGCTCGGAAGGGCAGGTCCACATTCCCGGCGTCACTCCTTCGTCCAACGACCCGGGAGTACAATCGCAATAGCATTCGCAATGACCGTGCCCCCCGCCAAGCCCGCCCGCCGCTGGTGGAAATATCTCCTTATCATTGCCGGCGCAGCTTTTCTCTCCGCTACCGCCCTGCTGATTTACGTCAATACGGAATCGTTCCAGTCGCTGGTCCGCCGCCGCCTCGTCGCCGAGGTCGAGCGCATTACCGGTGGCCGAGCCGAAGTCGGCAGCATCCATACCACTCCCTTTCGCTTGCAGGTGGATGTGCGCAACATCACCGTCCACGGCCGTGAATCCGCCACCGATGTCCCCCTTGCCCATGCCGACCGCATCGTCGCCCGCTTAAAGATCAGCTCGCTCCTTCGTTCCGAGTTCGGCTTCCACGAGCTCATCCTCGAGCAGCCCGTCATCCACTTCGCCTTTTATCCCGACGGCACCACCAACTTTCCTCAGCGCAAGGCCAGCACTTTTGGCGGCCAGAACGTGATCGAGCCCCTCTTCTCTCTGTCCATCAATCGCCTCGAACTCCGCCAGGGTCGTGTCTATTGGGACGATCAAACCGTTCCCCTCGACCTCGCCGCCCGCGACATTTCGCTCGACATGGACTATTCCTTTCTCCACGGCCAATACAATGCCCGCCTCTTGCTCGGCATGGTCGAAAGCAAGCTCCTGCATTGCCGACCCTTCGCCTGGATGACTTCCGCCGAATTCAGCCTCACCTCCAGCTCTGCCGTCTTTACCTCTCTCCAGTGGAACTCCGGACACTCTCATCTCTCGGCCAGCGGCCAGTTCACGGACTTCCGCCATCCCCATCTCCAGGGCGCCTATGATGCCCAACTCGATCTCACCGAAGCTGCCTCCATCGCGCGCTACCCCGATCTCCGCTCCGGTTTCCTTGAACTCAAGGGCAGCGGCGGCTGGTCGCTCGACCAGTTCACTTCCAATGGACTGCTCACTCTTCGCGATCTTGCTTGGCAGGATGACCGCGTTTCTTTCTCCCGGGCGTCTCTCACCACCGACTATTCCGTCAGCGATCAGGAACTCAAACTGTCCAGGTTGCAAGGCAGGATTTTCGGGGGCAGCTTCACCGGCGACGCGGAATGGAATCACTGGCTCGCACCCGAGCAGCACCTCTCGCCCGCGGCTAGGAAAAATCTGGAGACTGCCACCATCTCCGCCGCCCCACCCCTCAACAAATCCGGCCAGAAAACCGCCAAACCGGCGGTCGCACCGAAGCCGCCTCCCATCCAGACCGCGCAGATTGTCCTCCATCTGCGCGATCTTTCCGCCGCGGATCTTTCCGTGGCCCTCAACGCTCCCGAGCATCCGCTGTCGCTGCTCCATCCCGCCGGTTCGGCATCCGGTAATCTTGAAACTCGTTGGAAGGGAACTCGCCGCGACGCCGAAGTCCAATTCGCCCTCGATGTCACTCCACCCGCTCATCCCGCGCCCAGGCAACTACCCATCACCGCCCACACCAGCGGCCTCTACCACGTCGCCACCGACACGCTGGATCTTCCTCAGTTCACCCTCGCCACTCCAACGTCCCACATCCAGGCCTCCGGCACCTTGTCGTCTGCCTCCGCAGTCCACCTCTCCATTTCCACTTCCAGTCTTGCGGATTGGCTCCCCTTCATTTCTGTCGTTCGCGGTCCCGCACTATTTCCTATCGTGCTGAACGGCAGCGCCACATTCAATGGCAACATGAGCGGCTCACTCTCTTCTCCTCAACTTGCCGGCGCTCTGGTCGCCGAGGATTTCGACATAACCCTCCCCGCCACAGCCAACACGGCGATGCTCCAAACCCACTGGGATTCTCTTTCCTCCTCGCTTCAGCTTTCCTTTCATGCGGTCGCTTTTCACAACGCGAACCTGCGCCGGGACGACACCTCCGCCGAATTCGACGCCTCCGCCACCCTCCAGCACGGCCATTTCACCGGCGACAGCTCTTTCACCCTCCGCGCCAACCTGCACAACACCGAACTCTCCGCCCTCCTCAACCTCGGCGGTTACAACTATCCCCTCACCGGCAACACCGATCTTTTTGTGGAAGCCTCCGGCATCCTGTCCGATCCTCACGGCCAGGGACAGATTCACCTCAACCACGCGTACGCCTACGGAGAATCCGTTCAACAATTCGATTCCAACTTCCAGGTTGCCCGCGGCGAAATCTCAGTCGATAACGTCCACCTCTTCCACGACGACTCCATCATCACCGGAAGCGCCGCCTACAATCCCTCCACTCGCGCCTTCCGCCTCGACCTCGCTGGGAATAATTTCGATCTCACCCGCATTTCCTGGATTCATTCCAAGCGCCTCTCCGTGGAAGGCCGGGCCAGCTTCACTCTGCAAGGCTCCGGCACTCCCGACGCGCCTTCCTTCAACGGAAACCTTCACCTCCTCAACCTCACGCTCGATCACGAACTTGCCGGCGATCTCGACCTGCAAGCCATCACCCAGGGCAGCGAGCTTCATCTCACCGGCAATTCCCATCTGCAGCACGGCTCGTTATTGGTGAATGGCAACATCCAGTTGCGCGATCACTATCCCGTCGATCTCTCTTTCCGCATGGATCAGCTTGATCTCGACGCTCTCTGGCGCGCCTATGCCCGCGGCCAGGTCACAGGACACTCCTCCGTCGATGGTTCGCTCATCGTCCGCGGTCCGCTCCGCCAGCCCTCACAGTGGACCCTCGACGGCTCACTGACTGCCCTCGCTCTCGATGTCGAAAACGTCAAAGTGCACAGCCAGGACCCCATTCGCTTCACTCTCGCGAATCAGGTTCTCAACATTCAGCAATTCCATTTGCTAGGGGAGGGAACTGACCTTACCGCTCACGGCTCCGTGCAGATTTCCGGGGCCCACGCCCTCGATCTCTCCGCCGATGGCCGCCTCGACCTCAAGCTGCTCTCCAGCTTCGCTCCCGACTTCACCTCCTCAGGTCTCGTCACTATGAATATGACTGTCGGCGGCACCATTGCCGATCCTTTGCCCCAGGGCCATCTTCAAGTGGCCAACGGATCACTCTCCTACGCCAGCCTGCCCAGCGGCTTGAGCGAACTCAACGGCTCTCTGGTTTTTAGTCGTGACCGCGTCCATGTCGAGACGCTCACCGCCCGCACCGGCGGTGGCACGCTTGATTTCAAAGGCGACGCCACTTACTTCAACCAGCAACTTAACTTCAACCTCACGGCCACCGGCAAGGATGTTCGCCTGCGTTATCCTCCCGGCGTCAGTTCTACCGCCGATGTCGAATTGCACTGGGTGGGCGCGCGCTCCGCTTCTTCCATCTCCGGCGAAATCACCATCAACAAAATGGCCGTCACTCCCGGCTTCGACTTCGGTTCCTATCTCGAACACAATCGCCAGGTTTCCACCCTCACCGCCTCGAACTCGCCCCTCTACAACATCAAACTCGATATCCACGTCCAGACTTCGCCCGCGCTTCAGATGCGTACCGCCATCGCCCGCCTCTCCGGCGACGCCGATCTGCGCCTCCGCGGCTCCGTTGCCCGTCCCGCCGTCCTCGGCCGGGTCGATATTCTCGAAGGCCGGGCCACCGTCCATGGCATTCACTTCAACCTCGAGCGCGGCGATATCACCTTCGCGAATCCAGTGGCCATCGAACCCCAGTTCGATCTCCAGGCGTCCACTCACGTCCGCAATTACGACCTCAACATCACCGTCACCGGCACGCCCGATCACGGTCTCAACATCAACTACCGCTCCGAGCCGCCGCTGCCTAAGTCCGACATCATCGCCCTGCTCGCTCTCGGCCGCACCGGCGATGAATCCTCGCAACTCCAGGGGCAGTCCGGCCAAAGCGTTTTTTCCGATCAGGCCACCGATCTCATCCTTAACCAGGCCATCAATGACACTGCCAGCAGCCGCTTCCAACGCCTGTTCGGCGCCTCCAATATCAAAATCGATCCTCAGGGCCTCACTACCGAAACCAATCCCACCGCCCGCAGTCCGCAGGTCACCATCGAGCAGCAATTCGCCAACAACATTTCCCTCACCTACTCCACCAATGTCTCTCAGAGTTCGGAGCAGATCATCCAGGGCGAGTACTATATCAATCGCAACGTTTCCGTCGTCGGCACGCGCGACCAGAACGGCGTAGTCAGCTTCGACATCCAAGTCCGCCGCCGCAAAAAATAAATGGCTGCGCGATTATGCTTTGCAAGGGCGCGGCTTCAGCCGCGCCGCGAGCCGAAGCCCCGAACGCTGAAGCCCGAAACCCGGAAGCCCGAAAGCCGAAGCCGGAAGCCGATTCTCCATGCCCGACCCCGCCACAGCCCGCCGCCAAATGGTCGACTCCCAACTCCGCGCCCGCGGCATCTCCGACCCGCGCGTCCTCGACGCCATGCTTCGTGTTCCGCGTCACGAATTCGTTCCCGCACCCTACCGTGCTGAAGCCTACGACGACCATCCTCTTCCCATCGGCGACAATCAGACCATCTCTCAACCCTACGTCGTCGCCCTCATGCTCGAATCGCTCCAACTCACCCCCCAGGACACGGTTCTCGAAGTCGGCACCGGTTCCGGATACGTCGCCGCCCTGCTCGCCGAACTTGCCGCTCAGGTTTTCTCCATCGAACGCCACCCCGCTCTCGCGGACAACGCCCGCCGGGCTCTCGCCGCGCTCGGCTACACCAACGTCCGCATCTTCACCGGCGATGGCACCCTCGGTCTCCCTGCCAACGCTCCCTTCGATGCCATCCTCGTATCCGCAGCCACTCTCCACGTGCCTCCCGCTCTGCTCTCTCAACTTCGCGAGGGCGGCCGCATGATCATCCCCGTTGGTTCCTCCGACTCTCAGCAACTGCAATTCATCCGCATCTGCAACGGTCACCCCGTGGTCTCTCTTCGCGAGCCCGTCCGCTTCGTTCCGTTGATTGCAAACCCGGAGTCATCCAACAACGATTGATCTGCTGCGTGCCCGTGGCCACGAGTTGCGGCCTTCCGTCAGGCATAATACAAGGCAATCAAAGTCATGTCCGCCATTCGAAGTTTTGCCAAGTCGTGCATCGTCCTTCTGTGGGGATCCGAATCCAAGCCCCGGACCATCCTCAGAGGCCTCGCATCGGGCTATCGCATTTCTGTCTCGCCCGCTCAGCAACTAGGCTATCTCTTGGGAACCGACGAACCCCACCTGCAGAAGGCAATCCGGGACTACGTATCGCATGGCGACACCGTGTATGACATTGGCGCAAACGTTGGCTATGTCTCCCTGTCACTCGCCAAGCAAGTTGGACCCGCAGGGAAGGTCATCGCCTTCGAGCCGGTTCCGCGAAATATTGATGCCTTTCGCCAAAACATCGAGCTCAACCGCCTCGCCAACATTCGGTTATTGGAGTTCGCCGCCTCCGACAGAACGGGCGAGGCAGCCATGCGGGTGGCAGAAAACCCGTCCACCGCCAGTTTGGTCTGGCATCAAAACGATCCCTCCGCCACCGAATTTCGCATTCGGACGGTGTCCATCGACGAACTCGTTACGGCCGGCGAACTTGCCCACCCAAAGTTTGTCAAAATCGATGTTGAAGGCGCGGAAGGCTCCGTGTTGCAGGGAATGCGCCGCACCCTCGCCGCCGCCCACCCGGTCCTATTCATCGAGTGCTCGGAAGCGGGCCGCCAAATCGCCTGGCACCTGCTTCGGGATCTGGGATATCAATGCCAGTCGGCGATCACTCGCAAATCGGTAGATGCATTTGAAGAATACCGGCACTCTGACTTCCTCTGGCTGTTCCCGCATCCTTAGCGACCTTTCCGCCAGGGCTGCTGCTCAGCCTTCCTGGCCAGGACAGCCGCTGCCACAAGACGCTCGCCTCGTCATCTGGTTGGTTGCCGGAACTGTTGCCCGGCGAAGGCGGAAAAGGATTTGGAGGCCAATACTTGCGGATTGGGCTTAATCCCTGAAGTCAGGTCAACCAGCACAAAGGCCGATACCCAAAAGAACAGGCAAAGATAAGAGCCTGCCGCAAAGAGCCAGTCTTCAAAGCCAGCATGCACCAGACCTGCCAGAACGATCATGGCAAACGGCACCGCGTAGTGCGACAGGCTGCCCGCTCCTCGCACCCAGCCATAGGCCCGGCCCGCGGCCCGAACCACCAGAACCAGCAGAAACAGGAAAGGCAGAATGCCCAGCAACCCCATGTACTCTGCCATCGCCAGATAGCTGCTGCCATGTTCGCGGTTCGAACCTTCTATGGTGTAGATCGACGAGGACCTCGCGGCGGCGGGTTCATTTCCTATGTCGCTGGTTCCGAATCCGGTTCCGAAAAATGGATGCTGCTTCACGGCGGCAATGGTGTCATCCCAGGGGGTCTCGCGCGAGCCGAAGATGCCCGTTTTGGTGCGGTGCGCGTCGATTTTGAAAACGAATCGCCCGCTCAGGGAATCCATCAACTCGCCCATGTGCGCGGGGTTGGCAACCGCCATGATCTCAAGCAGCAAAGCTCCGGCAAAGGCCGCTTTCAACAACAACTGCGGACGACGCAGCGCGAGGGTGACCAAAATGATAACGACGGCATCGGCCACAATCGCAGCCCGGCAGACGGTGGCGTAAAGCAAAACACCACAGAGTCCCAGGGCCGTGTATCGGCGTTGGCGTTGCCCCCGGCTCTCCGCTGTCAAAGCCGCCCAAACCAGAACTGGTACTGCTCCAACCCCAATAACAGCTCCCAAATTGTTCTGGTTTCCGAACACATTGTAACCACCAAAATAAGCAAAAGACGCAGCGAAGACTAGAATCTCGCAAGCCAAAATCAGACCTCGAACGAATGACATCTCCCGCCCTGCCAGAGCCAGCCGGGCGCCGCTTGAAGTGTACAAAAAAAGCAAGAAAAGGCTTGCGACTTTCAGCAAGGCCGTCCTGGGTACGTTGGACGCGCTCGCCGAGGCCAGTGCGGAAAACACGCAAAACAAGGCAATCAGATGGAAAAGCCCAAAATGCTTTTCCCTGTTTGCTCTCATCCAGAGACTGAAGCCGGCCACTGCGCCCACCGCCAGAAAAGGCCAGCGAAGGGTAAGGCTTTCTCCCGAAAATGGCAGCGCCGATCCCGCCAGCAAAAAGATCCCCATCGTCACCGGAAAGAAGATTTTCTCGAACCGCCACAGGCAGGCAACCACAACTTCGAGCGTCAGAATCGCCGCCAGGTACGTCGAGTTCGCGAAGTACCCCGGACGCCACTCCAGTTCGCGCAACAGAACCAGGAGCCCAATCACTGCCAGCGGGATAAGAACGAATCGAAGTTGAGGTTTCATCCTGTGCTCACGATCTATTTCTAGTCTTAGCCGCCGCCCGTTCCACGATTCCTGGGTCCCTCTTCAACGATCGTCCATAACCATATCCAAACCACCGCCGCCCCCCCTGTGCCACAGATCGACAGCGCGGTCTTGCGAGCCCATGGGAATTCTTCTCCCCGACAAAATGTTTGGGTTGCAGAATGATATCAGGAAGCAAGGTCGTCGAAACGCGATTCTAACCCAAGTCAGACAAAAGAACGCAGATCGAAAAACCACTCCAAACCGTGGTGCACGCGATCAGAATTCCTCAGGAAACAGCACCCCCAACCAACTGAGTCGCCTATCAACTGAGAACTGATGTTCTACAATCCTTCCGTGCCCGTTCCCCGCGATCTCCGCGTCACTCTCGAAATGACCCCGTGGGAACGGATTTTGACGGAAGGAATTCTGTTGGTGGCTCAGCATTCATGAGCGCTATCGGTGTTTTGCACCAGAAGCTGGTATTCACCCGCAGAGTAGAAACTCTGGCGGCCTGGTTCGCGCAACTTCTTCCCCCCGGAGCCCGTGTTCTCGACGTTGGTTGCGGTGACGGTCTGATCTCCGCGATTCTGCAATCAAAGCGTCCCGATCTCAGCGTCAGGGGCATTGACGTCCTGCCTCGCACCCATACCCACATTCCCGTCGACATGTTCGACGGCTCCCGCATCCCGTTCGGCCCTGAGTCTTTCGATGTTGTTCTTTTTTCCGATGTATTGCACCACACCCCCGATCCCTCGGTTTTATTACGCGAGGCGCGCAGAGTCGCTGCGCACAGCGTGCTCATGAAAGATCACAACCGAAACGGACTCGCCGCCGGCTCCCGCTTGCGCTTCATGGATTGGGTTGGAAATGCCAGATTCGGCGTCGCACTCCCCTACAACTATTGGAGCGATCGCCAGTGGCGCACCGCTTGGCGCGAAATCGGACTTCACCCCGACCGGCTCATCACCAGCCTCGGCCTATATCCCTTCCCGGCCAACTGCATCTTCGAAGCAAAGCTCCACTTCGTTGCTTCCCTTACGAAATGCGCACCGCAATCCAACGCGCCTCAGGAATGAGCCCAAGTCGATGGAATCAACGTCTACGCAATGTCCAGCGTTATCTCCGCCGCAGTCCCAGCACGCTCATGAAGAAGCTGGCGAAAATGGTTTGCGCTCCCAGCGTCAGGCATAATGCCGCCGGAATCACGATGCGCATCGTATGAGAATAATCCAGCGCGCCGAAGTTCTGCGCTCCCCAACTGCTCACCGCATAGACCGAAGCGGCAAATCCCATGATCGTTAGAAGCGCCCCAATGCCCAGGCCCACCTCTAGCGTGATATAGCGAAACAGCCTGTCTAAGCCCGGATCGGCAGGCAACAATCCTTCCGAGATCGCAAACACCTTCGTGAACACCGCGAACCCCACGGCCTGAAA
>Ga0116121_1000810_pt1 | contig 14512 bp, 13 predicted proteins | sample June2015DPH_13_1_FD_89725 | JGI IMG/M metagenome (GOLD analysis project Ga0116121, IMG submission 89725) | Peatland microbial communities from SPRUCE experiment site at the Marcell Experimental Forest, Minnesota, USA - June2015DPH_13_10 | ecosystem: Environmental > Terrestrial > Soil > Wetlands...
AGCTTCGCGTTCATTTCGTCATCTGTGAACGTCGTGAACCCGCAGCCGGTGTGGTTGAGGAGCAGTATCTCTGTGGTTCCGAGCACACGGTTGGAAACAATAAGCTCCGCGAGAACATCTTCCGTTACCGCGGGTCCGCCGGTTCGGATGACATCGATATCGGCTTGCGGCAGGCCCAGGATTCCAGAAAGGTCCGAGAGCCGTGGATCCATGCAGGTTACAACCGCAATTTTGGGCGTCGGACGCCTCCCCAGCGTTGGATCGTAACTCTTTGCGTAGTTGCGGTTTGCTTCTAACGCCTTATCAATAATGCTCATGGTTTTTTTCCTGACAGGCGAGCGCTGCGGCCAAGCCCGTTTTTCTAACCGTCGCTCTTCCGACCGATTCGGCTGCGATGGGACGATTACACCCGAGGTGCTGCGGCGAATCAATTGGACGATGGTATCGGCGATACCTTTGTATTGGGCCCCGTGGAATAAAGTGCGCCGGGAGTCTGTTTCCATATCCCCAATTAGTACTTTGGTCGTGGCCGATACGTTCGTCCAATAGATTCGTCATCGTGGTTGTGGCTTAATCGCGACTGGTCTGATCGGAGGAAACTATGAACACTGCAGTCACTGCTTCTCACGTCGACAGCGGTGCTAGCGCCGACACAGTAGACATGAAGTTCGAGGTGGTCGTCATCCCCGTCGCGGATGTTGACCGCTCGAAGCAGTTCTACACCAAACTGGGCTGGCGGCTCGACGCCGACTTCCCGTTTGATAACGGTTTCCGGATCGTCCAGTTCACGCCGCCTGGCTCCGGGTGCTCGGTCCAGTTTGGCGCGAAGATAACATCGGCCCCACCGGGGTCGGCCCAAGGCCTCTACCTGATCGTCTCCGATGTTGCGTCTGCGCGCAAAGATCTTGTCGCACGCGGCGTTGAGGTGAGTGAGGTGTTCCACCCCGGAAAGCCAGGCGCTCAGTTCCAGATCGAAGGCAGCGGTCGCATCAGCGGGCCAGCGCCCGAGCGTGCCACGTACAACTCGTTCGCCACGTTTCGTGATCCCGACGGCAATGGATGGCTGTTTCAGGAAATCACAACCCGGCTGCCTGGCCGAGGACTTAGTAATTTGGACGTCGCGACGCTGGCCGAACTCTTGCAAGAGGCTGAAAAGCACCACAGCGAATATGAGCCTACCGCTCCGAAGCACCACTGGGCGGACTGGTACGCGGCCTACATTGTCGCGCGTCAGAGCGGCAAGACTCCCGAAGAGGCCGCTCAAGACGGCAAGCTCCACGTCGAGGGGGCGCGTTGACCGTCCCATGAAGTACTTCGACGCAGCTAATACCAACGTATCCCCGATACCATCGTCCAATTGCCTCATTTTGACGCCTCTGTTTTTATGCGTTCAGCACATGCAAATTAGTCCAGTATGCGCAGAATGAAAAGTTCTCAGGAGCAGACTATGGCTCAAACCAGTGTTACGACAGCGCCAGGCCAAGTAGGAGCTATACAAGCTGATGGCTGCAGAGTTGGAAGCGGCGTGCGGGATACCGCCACCCGGTCCAAATACAAGGCCGTGCGGTCGTCGACAAGTGCTCTGGCCGCGAGCATGTCGGCTGAAGATCAGATGGTGCAGTCGTGTCCTGAAGCCAGCCCCATGAAATGGCACCAGGCTCATACGACATGGTTTTTCGAGACGTTCGTGCTGCGTCCCTTCCTCAAGGGCTACAAACCTTTTCGAGAAGACTTCCATTGGCTTTTCAACAGCTATTACAACTCGCTCGGCCAGGAGATTCCGGAGAAAAGCCTGCGCTCGGTCTTCTCACGGCCTTCGCTTGATGAAGTTCTTGCGTTTCGCAAACATATTGACCAGGAGATGGACAGATTTCTTGCGAGCCGTGCCGATGAGGAAGCAACTCGACGCATAGTACTGGGCCTGAATCACGAGCAGCAACACCAGGAACTGGCCCTAACGGACATTAAGCACGCCTTCTTTTCCAATCCACTGTTCCCCTCGTATATGGCGCGCTCCCTCTCAGAAGAAAAGGATTCTCCGGTCTCCAAATTAACCTGGCACAGCTTTGACGGTGGATTGGTGGAGATTGGCTATCCACTTCGAGCAGAGGATCCTCTCGATTTTTGTTTCGATAACGAGACTCCCCGCCACAACGTCTTTTTAGAATCATTCCAGATCGCAAACCGCAAAGTGACCTGCCGCGAATACCTGGAATTCATATCGGATGACGCATACACGCGCCCTGAACTCTGGCTTTCCGAAGGCTGGGATAACGTAAAGCGCGGGGCCTGGCACGCGCCCCTGTACTGGCGGCGTGATACTGGCGATAAGACCGGCTGGCGCGTATTCACACTGAGGGGTTGGCACGGGCTTTCGGCAATGCTTGACACGCCCGTATGCCACGTAAGTTATTTCGAGGCCGAGGCGTTTGCGCGTTGGAGGGGTTACCGGCTTCCAACTGAGGCGGAGTGGGAATACGTCGCGAGCCAAACAACGGTTCACGGAAACCTGCTCGACGCTGGAAAACTCCATCCCACTGCAGCACGAGGTCCGGGTATCAAGCAACTCTTCGGCGATTGCTGGGAATGGACGGCGAGCGCCTATACCGGTTATCCGGGATACAAGCCTCTTCCGGGCGCGCTCGGTGAGTACAACGGCAAGTTCATGTCCGGCCAAATGATTCTGCGCGGGGGGTCGTGCGTCACTCCTGCAAGTCATATTCGTGCGACCTATCGGAATTTCTTTCCACCGGCAACCAGATGGCAGTTCTCCGGGATTCGCTTGGCACGCTGAAAGGATTCGTTAAAATGGCAACCTACGTTCAGACAGTTGACATCGGACATTTTGCACCGGCGGATGAGCGCGAAGTACTCACTCGCGAAGCTCTGACTCGCGAAGTGCGGCGCGGCTTGATCGCGCGGCCACGCTCGCTCTCACCCTGGATGTTCTACGATGCGGAGGGCTCGCGCCTCTTCGAGCGCATTACGACGCTTCCCGAGTACTACCCCACCCGCACAGAAAGGGCCATCCTGGCGGGATACGCAGATGCGATCATTGCTGCAGCTCACGGCGACAGATCGTTGCCGTTGCGCCTCGTTGAGTTGGGTGCCGGCACGGCCTCCAAAACCTGCATTCTGCTCGAAGCTGCTTTGCGCATTTCGGACGATGTCGCCTACGTGCCAGTTGATGTCTGCCCCGACGCTCTTGAGTTGGCGTGCCAAAACGTTGCATGCGCATTGCCGGAAGTTCGCATGCAGCCCATCGTCCGGAATTATGTAACTCACCCGCTCCAACTCGACTCCTTCGGCGGCACTACGCTCGCACTCTACATCGGCACGAGTATCGGCAACTTCTCGCCTGAAGAAGCGCAACTCATTCTGCGAAATTTGTGCAGTCAGTTGCAGAGCGGAGATGCGCTATTGCTCGGTACAGATATGGCGAAAGATGAACGCGCACTCCTGGCTGCTTATGACGACAACGATGGAATCACCGCAGCGTTCAACTTAAACATCCTGCATCGCCTTAATAGAGAACTAGGAGCTAACTTTGACACCGCTTGCTTCCGTCATCGCGTGCTTTGGAATTCCAGTGAGTCTCGGATCGAGATGCACCTCGAGAGCACGCGAGAGCAGCATGTAAGCATCGAGCGCGCAGACCTTGATGTTCATTTCATTCGACGCGAAACCATTCACACCGAAAATAGTTATAAGTTCACGGACCAGGGCATTCGTAGCCTGCTCGAAGAGGTCGGTTTTAAGATCAGAGGAGCATGGAAAGACGGTCGCGGTTGGTACACCCTCACGCTTGCCTGCCTCCGCTAGTGCTTGTGACAGGGGCAACGCGATCGAAAACCGCCGGTCACCAAGTGAGCCGCAAAGCACGTTGCATTCATTCTATTCCCCACGATCAACAGAGCGTGGAACGCTCACTTCTGGTGAAGTGCCGAATTAACCGCCTCGAGCAGAGCCGTGTCGCTGAATGGCTTGAACAGGCACTCGACCGCACCTTGTTCGAGTAGTCGGGTGCGAACAGTCTTATCGGTGCTAGCGGTGATGAAGATGATCGGAATCTCTCGCCCGCGGCGGGACAATTCTCGTTGGAGATCAGGTCCGGACATGCCTGGGGGCATGGAGACATCGAGGATAAGACATCTGGTCTGGTCGACGTAATCGGATGCAAGGAAGGCCTCCGCCGAGGAGAACGCCCGAGCCGAATATCCGAACTCCCTCACCAGGTCGGGCAGCGACTCGCGCAGGGATTCATCGTCATCGACCACGGATACGAGCGGACGCCTGATCATCACAGGTTGTTCACGCCCCATGACGGGAGGATGCTCGCCTTTATGGCGCGAGTCAATTACACTTTGGTCTCGGTTTGACCAGCATTTTATTTTCTAGCCGGCTCAGCAACTCTGCGACACGAGGGTGGCCGCTCGAACGTGGACTGTCCCTAATCCCACCCGTCCGGCAATGACTCTCCACCGATTGGGTACGGATTCTCCACGCCGCTTAGGTCCCGCTAGGTGCCTGAGTGTTACGGAGACCATCGGAGTGCGCAAAGTCCTCGGGCGCTCGAGGAATGGAGAACGAAAACGCGGCTCCCGGACCATCATTCAGGGTTGCCCACAGACGTCCATGATGGCTCTCGATAATCGAGCGACTGACGGAAAGTCCGATTCCCATGCCGCCAGTCTTAGTTGTGTAGAACGGTTCGAACAGCTTGTCTACACCGCGGGGTTCGATGCCCACGCCCACATCTTGCACGGTCAGTCGCGCACGATCGTCTTCTCGTTCGGTCCTAATCACCAGCTGCCGTAGACGATCGTCCACACCGCTCATCGCGTCTGAGGCGTTTAGAACGAGGTTCAGGATGACCTGCTGAAGCTGTACACGATCCCCTGTGACCAGCGGAAGGTCATCGGCAAGCTCAGGACGGAGGACTACCCCGTTCTTCTGCAGGTCCGCTAATGACAGGGCAATTACCTCCAGCGCAGCCTCATTCAAGTTCACAGATTCGGTCGTGGCGTCCTTCTTGCAAAAAAGTGCACGCAACCGAAAGATCACCTCAGAAGCACGATTGCCATCGCGAATCGTGCGCCGCGCGGTTTCCCGCGCGCCCTCCACATTCGGAGGATCGGCGGCCAGCATCCGCAGACAGGTGCTGGCGTTTGTGACAATGCCGGACAGCGGCTGCGTGAGTTCGTGGGCGATCGACGCTGTCAGCGTTCCAAGGGTCATCACCCTCGCCACATGTGCAAGTTCCGCGCGAGCCTTGTCGCGTGCCTCCTCCGCCAGCCTGCGCGCCGTGACATCCTGCACCGAGGCGATGTACTCCAGCTGACCATTCTGGTCCCGGGTCGCATGAGCGACTGCATGCATGTACTTGATCGAGTTGTCCGGCATCAGCAAGCGGAACTGCCATTCAAAGTCGTTGCCTTTCTCTCGTGCCTGGGTCACCATCTTCATTTTCTCGATCAAACTGACGTCTTCCGGATGGACTCGGCTACGGATCAGTTCAAGCGTCACGGGCACGCCGATCTCAAGCTCGTAGATGCGATAGAGCTCCGCTGACCAAGTGATTTCGTCTGTCGCCACGCGCCAGGAAAAACTGCCGATTTGACCGAGATGTTGACCTTCCGCGAGGAATGCCTCGCTGCGCCGCAAAGCGCTCTCGGCTCGCTTTTGTTCGCTTAAATCGAGCACGAAAGCGACGCCTTCGTTCCCTCCTCCGTCGAAGAGTGCGCCGCCAAGAAGTACAGGCACTCGGCCGCCATCTTTCCGGAAGTACTCTTTTTCGAAGGGTTGAAAGCTACCGGTCGCCTTCAAATCAGCCACTGCCTGTTCATCATTGCCACGCCATTCCGCTGGTGTCAGGTCCGCCCAGCGTACGCGACCTGAGGCTAGATCTTCATGGTCGTATTGCACCATGCGGAGAAATGCTTCGTTGGCTCCGGTGATTGCACCTTCGAGATTCCACATGACAATTCCGACAACATTGGCCTCGACCAGACGCCGAATCTTGGCTTCCAAGCCACTCGCCAGCCGACGGACTTCTGCTTCCGCCTTTTCGCGCTCGGCTACCTGAATCTTGAAGTCTTCTATGTGTGCCAACGCTTGATACGCGGAAGACGCAAATTTCCCCAGAGAGGCCATGACCCGGTCGTCCTCTGCATCGAACTTGCGGCGATCGCTATGCATGATTCCCCATATGGTTCCCACCGCCTTGCCGTCGATGTAAAACGGGACCAGCAGGCACTCTTCTGCTGCCGGATTGACTGGCAGCAGATAGGGATAACGCCGTTCGAAGTGAGTGAACAGCAACGTACGATTTTGATCGAGCACGTCTCCGCAAGGCCCAAAATTGCGCGGGGTTCCACCTCCGACGTGGGGATTCCACATGCCGGCGATGGCTGGCCAATAGAACCTCTTGCCATCAACGCGAGGCGTTTTGCCATCCCGCGTCAGCAGGCTCAGGCCAGCGGAGTCACATTGCGTAATATCCTGGATCGCCTCCGCAAGTGTCCGAAAGATGGTAGTCGGCGAGTCAGCTAACGCACTCACCAGCTTCACGAGGGCCTGGTTCTCCTTTTCATAATCGGGCGGACGCGATGGGCGGCGCCGCAACTCTTCTGTGCAGAGGATCGACTCCAACGAGGCTTTTGGAACCGAACTGTCCAGTGGAACATCATGCGATTTGGCAGAGTTGACCATGTTCTCACCCCCATCTGTGCGGTTACGAGGTTCGAAAGCTCAAGAGTTAACAACAGCCCATCACACGCTTCAACTTCGGGTCGGACGGCGCCGCCAATTCGGCCGTATTTACGAATTACTATGACAGTTGCTAGGCCGCAGCCATCGCTGCTGGTGCGGGCCGTAGCTTCGCGCCCATCCTCACCAGGTCGGCAAGAGACTCGGCTCGCATCTTTTGCATGACCTTGCCACGGTGAGCCTTCACGGTGATCTCACTGATGCCAAGCTCCCCACCAACTTGTTTGTTCAACCGGCCAGAAACTACCAGCGCCATAACCTGCCGTTCGCGACAGGAAAGAGACGCGTAACGGTCCTGGAGCACTCGCATCTCCGCCCCCCGACGCAGAGCAACGCGGCTGTGTTCGAGGGCAGCTCGGATGGCGCTCAACAGCGCATCCTCACTGAATGGTTTCGTCAAGAATTCGACAGCCCCCGCCTTCATGGCTTGGACCGTCATGGGCACGTCCCGGTAGCCAGTGATGAAGATGATCGGCATGTCCGTCCGTTCGACAGCGATGCGCTTCTGCAGCTCGAGACCGTTGAGTCCTGGAAGAGAAAAATCCAGCACCAAACAGCTCGGAACGAGAGCTCGTGGACGGCTAAGGAATTCTTGGCCGGAAGAGAAGGTCTCCGGCTGCCAGCCTTCGCAGCGGATCAACAATTCCAGCGATTCGCGCACGGAGATGTCATCGTCGACCACGAAGACAATTGGTCCCATGCCTAACAGAGGTGGTGTCCCCAACTCACGGCAAAGTGCGTACGTCGAATTCATATTTCACTCCTTGATTCGCTCTTAGCAATCGTTTTGCTGAGAGAACCTTAAGGCTGAACGAATGATTTGGAGAAGCTGCTCGTCGCTAAAAGGCTTGCCCAGGAAAGCGGCAGCGCCCGCTTGCATCGCTCGCTGACGGGAATCTTTGCTCTCGTATGCGGTGATAAAGATGATAGGAATGCCGCAGCCCGCGGCAGCGAGGTGGCTTTGAAGCTGTAATCCATCCATGCCCGGCATCTGCACGTCAACGATGAGACATGAAGTATCGTGCAAATGGCCGGAATTCAGGAAAGTCTCGGCAGATTCAAAAGCTGCCGCCCGAAAGCCAAAGGACTCGATGAGTAGTGTAGTGGTCCTGCGAACTGACTCATCGTCGTCAACTACCGAGATCAGATTCTCTGTCACTCTGAACTCCTCACTGAGCTCAGAGTATTCGTAGGAGGATGAAGAATCTATTGGGTGTTGGTAGATCCACGTCCTAAAAAGGATGATGCGCGTAAGCTTTCGCTTACGAGGCTTTTTCCGCGGGATCTTTGAGCTTCTCGATCATTTTTGCGAGGTCCACAAGGGATTGCGCCTGCATCTTCTCCATTGCCCGGCTCCGCTGAACTTTCACTGTGCTTTCCGCAGTTCCAAGTTCGCTAGCAATCTGTTTATTGAGCATGCCTGAGACAAGCATGGCGATCACCTGTTGCTCGCGAGCGGTCAACGAGTCGAAGCGCCGTTGGATGTCTGTTACTTCTTTCTCCTGTTCACGCCGCCTATTATCCCGCTCCAGTGCGATGCGAACCGCATCCAGCAAATCCTGGTCGCGAAACGGCTTCGTGAGGAATTCGACCGCCCCAGCCTTCATGGCGCGAACACTCATCGGAATATCGCCGTGACCGGTGAGAAAGATTGTGGGGATACGAATATTTCTCGCTGCCAGCTCGCGCTGAATATCGATGCCACTCAATCCGGGGAGTCTGACGTCTAGCACAAGGCAACTCGGCGCATCTGGTAGTTTCTTATGCAAGAAGGTATCGGCCGAGTCAAAGCTCTCAACCTGCAGCCCCACGGTGCTTAAGAGGAATTTGAGCGAAGAACGTACCGATGGGTCGTCATCGACCACAAAGACGATGGAAGCAGTAGTCACGCTGGACTCCCGGCACTGACTGGCAGCGTGAAGGAAAACACAGCACCAATGGGAGAATTCGGCATGGCCCAGAGCCGCCCTCCATGGTTTTCAACAAGTGACCGGCTGATCGACAAACCCATTCCCATGCCGTTCGCTTTGGTTGTAAAGAAGGGCGTGAAGACGCGATCTGCTGCCGACCCAAGGCCAGTGCCTGAGTCGCGTACCGCAACCAGTATGTCGCCAGATTCGTCAACCCGGGATTCCACCCAGAGTGAGCGAGCATTATCTGTAACAGGGATCATGGCTTCGATGCCATTCATGATCAAGTTCAGCAGGACCTGTTGCATCTGAACCCGATCAGCCAACACCAGCGGGAGAGCCTTCGTCAATTGGCGTTCGAGCCGAACTCGATTCTCATAAAGCTCACGGTCAGCTAGAGCCAACACCTCTTGAATCACGTCGTTCATGTCCAGCTTGTTCTTTTCGAGAGGCTCCTTCTTTATGAATCCGCGGATTCGGGCAACAACGGCACTCGCTCGATTGCCGTCCGCAACGATTTCCTCAAGAGCCCGATGCAGAACCTCGGGTTTGAGGTTATCAGCGGCGAGCAGCCTCAGGCACGCACTGCTGTTATTGGTTACCGCGGTCAGAGGTTGATTGACTTCATGGGCGATGGACGCTGCTAGTTCGCCCATGGTTGTCAGTCGGGAAACCCGGGCCAGCTCCATTTGCGTCATCTGCAAAGCTTGTTGTGCCTGCTTTCTCTCGCTGATATCGCGGATGAAGCCGGTAAATACCTTATGCCCATCTCTAGATAGTTCTCCAAACGAGATTTCCACGGGGAATTCTTGGCCATTCTTGCGCAGTGCGGTCAGTTCAGTGCCTTGCCAGTTAATGTGCCGCTGGCCGGTAGCCAAATAGCGGCTGAATCCTTTCTCGTGCAATTTCCGCAGGAATTCAGGCATCAGGATGGTCAACGGCTTCCCGATCAACTCCGTCGGATCATAACCAAAGATTCTCACAGTGGCGGGATTGGCAAACAGAATTGCACCGCGCTCGTCAATGCTGATCACAGCATCAGGGGCCGTTTCGACCACAAGACGATAGTTCTCTTCGCTGTAGCGGAGGGCGGATTCCTCCCGTTTACGGTCGGTAATATCGGTAACTGCCCCGCCGATGGCGCAGATTTCGCCTTCCGCGCTGAACAACGGGAACTTCTGGACAATCCTGGTGTGGGGTCCGTCCTCGTAGAGAGCCACATCTTCAAATCTCATCAGCAGGCCTGTCTGCAAAACCTGCCGGTCAACGGCCTGAAAGGCAGCAGCTTGCTCCGCTGAAAATAGCTCACCGTCGGTCTTGCCCTTGACTTCGCCGAAGACGTTGAAGGCCTTTTTGAATTGCTTGTTTGCATAGAGGTACCGGCTCTGCCGATCTTTCACAGAAATCAGGTTTGGACTGTTCTCAAAGAACGCCTGCAGCAGTCCCTCGCCCTGTTCGTGCTTAGCCTCGGCTTCTTTACGTTCATCAATGTCTTCGCAAGTGATCAAAGTTCGCAAGGATGATTCGCGAGCGCCGGTTGGGGCAACGGCTAAGACCTTCCTGATCAAGAACCAGAGGTATTGGCCATCCGCCCGCCGGATGCGTGCCTCAGTCTGGAATGGTTTCCCGCCGGCCAAAGCCGCGGTTAATCCATCAATGAACTTGGCAGCGTCATCTGGGTGAATCGTGGTCTGCCAGACCCACAGATTTGGTTGTTCTGTTGGGCAGCCCGTATATTCCTGCCACTCACGGTTCACGAACTCAACAGATCCGTCGGGCAATGCACACACCGCGGGCGTCGGCATCATTTCGATAAGATTCCGAAGATCCAGCGGATCGATGGTTTGTGCACCTCGTGCTTCAGTGGTCATGCTTCGCGAACCTTACACCAGGTTTTTGGTCCAAACATTCTAAACCGAAAGGAAGACCGAGGCCATTCCGGGTTCGGCATTCGCCACAACCTCGTCGTCAAGGATACTTGGGAGCTGCCTTCCGATCACCGCTGTGGCCTAGAAGAGTGGCGTAGAGCCGATACCAAGGTATCGACGATACTATCGTCCAATTGTTCATCTCCCAGGCTTCTGTTCTGATTACTCGCGTCGACCGAATTCAATCGAAATCGTGACAGGCGGGATTGGGAGAAGGAATATGAAGATGCCGGCTAGCCCTCGGTGTCTGTTATGCCGCCCAAGGTGATGTAGGTGAAGTCTTGGCGGGTAGAGTCCTTGGTTCCGTGGTACAGCAAAAGGAGATGAATTATGAAACACACAGAACCAACCGGGATTTCACGTCGTCGTCTCTTGGCCATGGCCGGCGTTTCCGCAGGCGCCGCAATGCTTCCCCAACCCCCACTCTTCGCAGATTCAGGTGTGAATTCGCCGGCGGCCAATGCGACAGCCAGCACTAAGAACACATCGTTCGCCTCACTGAAGCAGATCGATGCCGGCCTCCTAAATGTTGGCTACGCCGAAGCCGGCCCCGCGAATGGCCACCCGGTTATTCTTCTCCACGGCTGGCCCTACGACATTTACAGCTTCGTCGATGTCACGCCATTATTGGCCGCAGCCGGACACCGGGTCATCGTTCCCTATCTCCGCGGCTATGGCACGACCCGCTTTCTTTCCAGTGAGACGTTTCGCAACGGCCAGCCAGCGGTAACCGCTCTCGACACCGTCGCTTTGATGGATGCTCTCAAGATCGACAAGGCAATTCTCGCGGGCTTCGATTGGGGAGGGAGGATAGCTGACGACATCGCCGTACTCTGGCCGGAACGCTGCAAGGCGCTCGTCTCGGTGAGTGGTTATCTGATCGGCGGCCAGGCGGCTAACAAGGCGCCGTTGCCGCCGAAGGCTGAGCTGCAATGGTGGTACCAGTTTTACTTCTCCACGGAACGCGGCCGGGACGGCTACGACAAATACCGGCGCGCCTTCGCGAAGCTGATCTGGGAGATCGCTTCGCCGAAGTGGAACTTCGACGATGCCACGTTCGATCGCACGGCAGCGTCGTTCGACAACCCGGATCACGTCGCGATCGTAATCCATGATTACCGCTGGCGGCTCGACTTGGCCGAAGGCGAGCCGAAATATGACGATCTGGAAAAGCGGCTCGCCGCAACCCCCGCTATCACCGTACCCACCATTACCATGGAAGGCGATGCCAACGGGGCTCCACATGCGGACCCCAGCGCCTACGCCAACAAATTCTCGGGCAAGTATGCGCACCGGACCATTACTGGCGGCGTTGGACACAACTTGCCGCAAGAAGCTCCGGAGGCATTTGCCAAAGCTGTCGTCGATGTCGACGGCTTCTAATCTGGTTCGTTACAGACGAACCCGTCGCTAAATAAGCACTTTGGAGGGGAGAGCATTCGATGAAGCGCATCGCGTGGTTGTTGTTTGGAGTTGTAGCTCTGGCAGGCCTGGTCTATCTAGCCCCAGTATCTGGACATGCCGATGGAGAGGCTGAGCCGGTCTTCGGAATCAAGATCCCTCCCGGATACCGCGACTGGAAGCTGATCTCTGTGGCCCACGAAGAGGGCAACCTCAACGATCTTCGCGCGCTTCTCGGCAACGATCTAGCGATCAAGGCGTACCGGGAGGGTAAGCTTCCGTTCCCGGACGGGAGCATGATTGCCAGGCTGGCCTGGAGCTACGTTCCGTCTGAGGAAAACAACAAAGTCTTTGGCCGTTCGCAATCTTTCGTGGCCGGACCCGCCACGAACGTTCAGTTTATGGTCAAAAACTCGAAAAAATATGCCGCGACCGGAGGCTGGGGCTTTGCTCAATTCAAAGACGGCAAAACTGCGGACGCGGCGCTGCTCAAAACCTGCTTTCCCTGCCACGAGCCTGTCAAAGCTCGCGACTTTGTCTTCACCCAATACGCACCCTAAATACGGGGAGGCCCCATGGACAAGGAAGAATCGTTTTGCAATTCGACTTGCGAAGACCAGATCGTCATGGCGGAGCGCGAGTTATCGGCGTTCATCCGTGCGGTGACGGAATTGTTCGGTCCAGAGCAAGCTAGGCTCTCCACAGAGGGCTGGCTCGACGAGTCAGAACGAATGGATAGCCCGCCTCGAGCCACCAGTCGAGATTGGCGAGCAGTCACAGTAGCAGCCTCGGCTCGATTGGCAAATCGGGGGACTCCAGCCCGAGATCATCGAACGCTTGCAGCATCGAGTGATACGAAGGTTTCGCCAATACTATCGTCCAATTGTTTCGCATCCGCGCTTCTGGTGTGATGCCTTATCGCAGCCGATGCATGGGCGCCTTTTCACTCCGGAACACCAGTGGAGATTGAAGTGATTTTCGGAGTGCTGAGTATCCAGAGAACAAGGGGAAGATAACATGTCACACCATTACTCCGGTCCCGACTATGGTTTTCCCCATGGGGATGCCCGCCTCGATCTTACTGACCTGTATGCATTCCCCAATCCCGGGGATATTGGCAAATCGATCCTGATTATGAACGTGCATCCATCCGCCGGTGTAAACCCAGCCGGGCCCACGACGGACGAACCCTTCGCGACCGAAGCGGTCTATGAGCTCAAGATTGACACCAACGGCGATCTCATCGCCGATATCTCGTACCGAGTGCGCTTCACCGCAAACAAGAACGGAACCCAGACTGCAACACTGCGCCGTATTGAAGGCGAACAGGCTGCCGGCACAGGCGACGGTGGCCAGACGATCATAGAAGGAGCACCGGTCTCGACCGCACGCGAGGCACATGTAACCGCGGCCGGAGACTACCGCTTCTTCGCGGGTTGGCGCAGCGATCCCTTTTTCTTTGACACGATGGGGGCACTAAACAATCTGCAGTTCACCGGTGACGATTTTTTTGCCGATAAGGACGTGTGCAGCATCGTGCTAGAGATGCCCAACTCTGCCCTGGGCTCCGGAAACATGGGCCTGTGGCATCGCACCGTGGACGGTGCGAGCGGAAAATGGGTGCAGGCGGACCGCGGGGCGTTGGCCTCGCAATCTGTATTCCTTCCTGGCGATCAGCAAGCCGCCTACCAGGCTGCGCAGCCGGCGGACGATGCCCGTTTTATCCCTGTCTTCGCGCACTCGCTGGAGCACACGGGTGGCTATACACCGGAGGAAGCAAAGCGAGCGGCAGGGATTCTGCTGCCGGACATCCTTCCGTATGATCCCAGCAAGCCGGCGTCCTATCCGGCTAATGGACGGACACTCACCGACGATGCTATTGATGTCTTTCTTTCCGTTCTTACAAATGGGAAGGTGACGCGAGATAACGTTGGGCCGCACACAGACCTGCTCACCTCCTTTCCTTACGTCGGCTCGCCGCATAAGATCCGATCCGCGGAACGGGTGGCCGCCTAAGTATGCTTGGAGCCAGGTTTAGAATTTCCACTTCCCCACGCTGCATTCAGTGCTTGCATTCTCCCCGCATGCTACTGACGATTTCGTCATGCTCGCATCCTTGCAACTGTTTGCCCAAGTCCAGGAACCCCAAGTCCAGAAGCGACGAGAGGAACAAACCATGAAGCATTTGACCCTTTATCGCACCGCACAGATCGATGGGCTGTCAATTTTCTACCGGGAGTCTGGTCCGAAAGACGCCCCGACGATTCTCCTGCTGCACGGCTTGCCATCTTCTTCGCGAATGTTCGAGCCTCTCTTCACCCGTCTTTCCGATCGCTATCACCTTGTCGCGCCCGATTACCCGGGCTTCGGTCACAGCGACTGGCCGGACCCGAAAAAATTCGCGTACACCTTCGATCACATTGCGGAAATCATGAATCACTTCACCGAAGCGCTCGGTCTCTCCCACTTCACCCTCTACATGCAGGATTACGGTGGCCCCGTCGG
>Ga0116121_1000821_pt1 | contig 14277 bp, 12 predicted proteins | sample June2015DPH_13_1_FD_89725 | JGI IMG/M metagenome (GOLD analysis project Ga0116121, IMG submission 89725) | Peatland microbial communities from SPRUCE experiment site at the Marcell Experimental Forest, Minnesota, USA - June2015DPH_13_10 | ecosystem: Environmental > Terrestrial > Soil > Wetlands...
CCGAAGGCGCATTCGCCGCCAGCGGCACCTCCATCGCACTCTGCAATAACGATATTTACTTCGGCACCGGCGGCCCCGCTGCCCGCGTTTTTCACTCCGCCGATCACGGACGTTCCTGGACTGTCGTCGAAACTCCCATGGCAAGCGGCAATGCTTCCAGCGGAATCTTCAGCATCGCATGCCATGGTCACTCTCTCGTAGCCGTCGGCGGCGACTACAAGGAACCAGCTAAACCAAACCAGGTCGCGATCTATTCCCAGGATTCAGGCACAACCTGGCATCTCGCCGCGCAGCAGCCCGGCGGCTATCGCTCTGCGGTTGCGTTTCTCTCTGGCAGACGTTGTGTGGCGGTCGGAACCAATGGGAGTGACATCAGCAACGACGCTGGCGTGCATTGGAGGCACCTGGACACCTTCAACCTAAATGCCATCGGCGTTCGCGCCGGCGCGAGTTGCGCGGTTGGCCCAAAAGGGACGGTAGTGCCGGTCAGCCAGCAATCGCAGGTCGCACTAAGAGATGTCTATCGCACTTCAATCGACACCAACTCCCCCGCATTCTTCCCCACCGCCCGATAATTTACCGATACGAGAAGGTTGCTCCAGTCGCAGGAAAAGTGGTCTTGCCCGATTATCACCAGCGATTTGTAATCCGATGCATGCATCTTGTAAGTCGTCATGCCGCTCAGGATCGTTACCGTTGCCTCGGGAGTCCTGGAGCAGTCGCTGCTCACGATTTTGCCCTTGAGAAACTGCACCGGCCCGGTCGTCCCAGGCTTGACGGGCGCAGGCTTGGGCGCGGCATCGGCGTCTTCATCTTGATCTTGCGTTGCCTTCCCCTGCGCCGCCTTCTCCGTCGGTCCACTCCCAGCCGAGGGGGCGCTCCCCGCGCCTGCTGGAGACTCGTTTTCCCCCTCCCGCTGCGGACGCACCCCATACTTCTGCAATGTATCCAAATCCGCCAATTGCTGTTTCGCCGCAGCTGCCGCGGTGCGATCCGTTCCCTCCTTCAGCCGCGTAAACACTTCGCGCGCCAGATCCCACTTCTTTCCCGCAACGTAAATTTGCCCCAGATTGAACTGATATTCGACGTTGCGCGGCGACAGCGCAATGGCAAGCTTCTGCGCTTCCAGCGCCGAGTTGACGCCGCCACCCTCCACTCGCGCCATTCCTAGCATGTTATAAGCGTCAGCTAAGTCGGGATACCAATCCGTGACCGCGCGCAAATCCTGCATCATGTTCGCCAGGCCCTTCATCTCCTGCCGCGCCGCCTGCGCCTGCCGGTACTTCATCACCGACCGGTAATACCAAATCCACGGGTCCCGCGGATTCAAGTCCGTCGCCTTCTCCAGTTCTTCGGCGGCCGCGTCATAGCGCTTCTGCCGGATATCGTCCCACGCCAGCCCGCGCCGCGCCGCTTCATTATCCTTCGGATCCGCCGCCAGCCGCTGCAAATCGTGCAGGGCCTGATCGCGATGCTCCGGAATGCGCGCCATCACGTCTTCAACCACCGCGCTCGCGTCCTCTTCCTTCACCGGACTCACTGTCATGCCGATGTCATCCGCGCCGAACGGCAGGGGCAGATGATCCGGCTGCGGAATGTCCGCCGGAGTTGCCACCGGCTTCTTGGCCTGATCGAGCGCAATGCCCAACCCGCTCAGCGAGGTGAAGTAGGTCTTCACGGTCTCTTCCATCTGCGTCGGCGACATGTCGAACGCCTGCACCATCGCCTTCTCCACCGGCGTTTTCCGGTTCACCACCAGATCAAAGTAAGTGCCCGCCTCGGGCATCTTGTTCTTGTTCACTAGATAGTGCACAACCATCCACGCCTGCGCGTAGTAGAGCGTGTTGTGCGTCCCTTCCCGCGTTCCCGATTCGTCGTGCTTCATCGTGAACAAGTCCGGCATCGAGATCCACACCGGCGAACTCACCAGTTGCGTCAGCGACTGCGGTACCTTCGGATCGCGCCGCATTCCCAAATCATCGAGCGCGTCCTCGTGCCACTCCGCCAACAACTCCGGATCGCCGCCCAGTTCCACCTGCTTGCCGATATAGATCGACCCGAAGTACTCCGCCAGCCCTTCGTCGAACCATCCCTGCACGGGGGGATAGTTGTAATTCAAGTAATAGTGGGCCAGCGAATGCGCCACCGCTCGCCACGGATCGGCCTCAAAGAGATTGAGCACGATGTAGATCCGATCCGTGCCTGCCACATAAAACCCAGCCGCCGTGCTCTGCTTCGCCGGAGCCACCAAGCCATATTGCTTGTCGCTCTTGAGCGCGACGATCGTGATCGGCACCGACATCTTCAACTTGTCTTTCAGGATCAGTTGGCCGAAAACCGCGCGCATCTGCTCCATTCGCAGAGCCACTTCCCGCCCGCGCTTTTCGCCAGCGTCGGTCAGCACCGTGAAATGCGTGGAATGGACTTCGACCCACTTGGGCTCGTCCTTGGCCAATGCCGGCCGCGAGGCGCAACCTGCGATCAGCAGACTCACAATCACGGCACCAATGCTGGACATCTTCACAGTAAAATCCTTCCCCAAAAATGCTAGCACGCCATGCGGAGCTCTGCTCCGCCAAAGGCGGCCAGCGAAACCGCCTGTGGTACAGTAGCGAGTTTCCAGATCCCGAAGCAGTTCGTCACTAAGGAGACGCCAAATGCAGAGCCGCATCGTGGGCACGACCATGCCCGTTCTTGAATTCGCGCTCGAACCGAACGAGTCCGTGATCTCCGAAGCTGGCGAACTCTCCTGGATGACCAGTTCGATCCAGATGACCACTCACACGCAGATGGGCGGAGGCGGAGGCATCTTTGGCGCTATCAAGCGCGTGGCGGGCGGCGGAACGCTGTTTATGACCGAATATCGCGCCGGCGGCATGCGCGGCGAGTTGGCATTCGCCACCAAACTTCCCGGTCACATCGTCCCCGTCGAAGTCAGCCCCGGCCACGAGTACATGATTCACCGTCACGGTTTTCTCTGCGCCACTCCGCAAATTCAAATCGGCGTCGGATTCCAGCAATCGCTCGGCGCTGGCATCTTCGGCGGCGACGGCTTCCTGCTACAGCGCCTCAGCGGACTGGGTACAGCGTGGCTCGAACTCTCCGGCGAACTCGTCGTCAAGGATCTTCAGCCGGGAGAAACCCTGCGCGTCCATCCTGGCCACGTCGGCGCATTCCAGTCCAACGTCTCGTTCCAGATCACCACCGTTCCTGGAATCAAGAACATGATCTTCGGTGGCGATGGAATCTTCCTGGCCTCGCTGACGGGCCCTGGCCGCATCTGGCTTCAGACTCTTCCGATTTCGAAGCTGGCGCACAAGCTCATGGAATACATGCCAAGACCATCCAGCGAAGCCACCAAAGGAGGCGTCGTCGGAGGCATCGTCGGCTCGATTCTGGATGGGATGAAGTAAGAGACCACATGAACCATGAACACGGACCAGCGAAGCCATGAAACCATCTGAGCGACCTTTGACCGCGATCGCCGCGCCTGTCGCGCACCGGCTGGCTTGGATCGACTGGATGCGCGGCCTCGCCTGCATCCTGATGTTCCAGACCCACTGTTACGATGCCTGGCTCGGCGGCGACGCGCGCAATTCCAGCTTCCTCAAAGGCTCGCAAATCCTGGGCACGTTGCCCGCGCCGCTCTTTCTCTTCCTAGCTGGAGTCTCGTTCTCGCTGGTCACCGACAAACTCATCCGCAAGAACCTGACTCCAGGCGAAATCACTCGCACCATGGTTCGCCGCGGCGCGGAAATCTTCGCCTTCGGACTGCTCTTCCGCCTGCAAGAGTTCCTCATCGCCTGGGGATGGGCGCCGAAGTCCGACTTACTCCGCGTCGATGTCCTCAACATCATCGGACTCTCCATGATGCTGATGGCGCTGCTTTGTGGCTTCATCTTGCTGGTTCGCGGGAAGCGTGAGGATTCGGTTGTGAAGGAGCGCGCTTTCGTCATCGGTGCGATTGCGGTCGCTGCCATCATCGCCCTGCTGACTCCGCTTCTCTACACGACCTGGCGACCAACCTGGCTGCCTTGGTGGATCGAGTCCTACATCGACGGATGCCACAACCTCGGCGCTCCGCAGCCTTGGCTGTTTCCGCTGTTTCCTTGGTCTGCATTCGCGTTTACCGGATTGGCTGCGGGATTCATCCTCTTCAGCGAGCGCGTTCGCGGCCGGATCGCAGCCACGCTGGCTTGGTTCGGCGCTGTCGGAGCGGTCGCGATCATCGCATCGCTCCAGCTTGACCATGTGTCCTTCCAGCTTTACTCGGCCTACGACTATTGGCATACCAGTCCAAACTTCTTCATGATTCGCGTCGGATTGCTCTTAGTCATCTGCTTCGCGAGTTATGCGTGGTGTCGTTGGGGATTGGGAAGCTTGGGTTTTAGCCCGCTTATTCAATTAGGACAGACTTCGTTACTCGTTTATTGGGTGCACATTGAATTCGTGTATGGGCGTTTCTCGCTGCTTCCGAAACGGGCGCAATCGATTGCGGGCGCTTCGCGCGGATTGGCGGAGATTTTCCTGTTCATGCTGTTGCTCTCTTTGCTTCGCACGCGAATTGACTGGAAGAAGGTGCTTGGGAGAGGGCAGAATGCTTAGGATTTTGGGGGCCGCGTAGACCAGCGCCGCAAGGATAGGCCCACGTGCCGACAACCGGCAGGCGACCCGAACTTCGCCTCCATCCCAACTCTGGAGGGTGCCCCGTTCAAGCTTCGCTTGGGCGGGGCCTTTGACTTTCTTTCATCACATCCAGGCCGTGAGCACCATCACAGACAATCAACCCGCCACGCGCGAAAATAGAATTCTGATTGGCCAGGGAAGAAGTGTCCCCGTCTCCAGAGACGGCCCTTCGCTCCCGCTCGAAGCCATTCTCAGCTTTCCTTGACAACATGAAGATCGGTTGATCCCACGTCCCGAATCGGAACGAAAACGAAGCTCCAGCACCCTAAGTCCTTATTCCAGAATATTTTACATATAAGTCTTTTATTTAGAATATTTTAACGAAAATTGGGGGGGCGGGAGAGAGATAAAACCCTGTCAATCCACCCGCGATAGCTGCAAGGTCGCGTTCCCTACCAACTTCAGCGCGATTCCCCAATTGTGACGGGCGCTGGGCTGGTCGGTTCCGTAACCGCTGATATATACAGTGCAATAGCAGCCTTCGCGCACTTCTCTTTCTTCTTCCTTCTTGTCTTGGCTATCTTTTGCGAAGTAGCAGCGGCGGACGCAGATCTCGACGGACGATGGAGTCTCCGGCGCGCGGTGCAGCAGCTCGACCAGCTTGCGGGCGAATTGTTCGTGAGCGGGCAGGGAGAAACGGGCGGCGTTATCGGAAGACGTCGTGTGAGTAAACACCACGTCGACATAGCTCGCGAACTTGTGCGAGGCGTTGTAGATTTCTTCTTCCGCGTTCAGTTCTGTGGTCGTCCAAACATCGCACTTCGCGGTCTCAACTAGGCTTCGCGGCGAGTTCAGCGTACGCAGAAATTCGGCCAACTCGGGAAAGGCTTGTGCTTCCGGGATCGAAGCTATCAGCCCTGGATGGCGCTTCAGGTCGACATAGGCGAGCTTGCCGGATGGGTCGGTCCAGGGAAAATCCAGCACAGGATCTTCGCGGCCCAGTTCGATTGAGAAGTCGGCATCCATAATTTGCGGAACACCACACTAGAACTGGCGCAGGAAGTTCACGATTTCGCTTTCGGCCCAATAGCCATCGTCCCGGCGGCCATCGCTGCCGTTGCGGGTTCCGACAAAGGCGCAGTGGCCGCCATCGGAGGTCTCGACGAAGTGGATGTTCTGGTTCGCGGCAATCTTCGTTCTTGTCTCCTCCGTGATGCGCACAAATGGGTCGTTGGCGGCGTACAACACGAGCGCGGGCACGGCGATTTGCCCGACGGTGTGCGCGGCCGAAGCGCGATCGTAGTAATCGTCCACTCCCGTGAAGCCACAATAGTGGGCGGTGACTTTGTCGTCGAACTCGCGCAGGCTGCGGACGCCGTTGGCACGGGTTGGGTCGAAGTGTCCGGGAAAGAGGCGGGCTTTCTGCTGCAAGCGGCGGCGAAGCTGCCACAAGAAATAGGTTTCGTAAATGCGGTTGCCAGGCTCGTGCAGCGCGTCGGACGAAGCGGAGAGATCGAGCGCCGGACAACACGCGGCGACGGCACGAAACTGCGGCGGGGCTTGCGATCCCCACTCGCCGGCGAGTTTGAGTACGATGTTGCCGCCCATGGAGAAGCCAACCAGCGCCAGACGCTCGACGCCATCGTGGGCGACGATCTCGCGGGCGACGGCCGCGACGTCATTTGACAATCCTGAGTGATAGAGCACGGGAGCGAGCGCGTCGGTGCCTCCGCAGTTGCGCTGGTTGTAGCGGATGACGTTCATTCCGGCAGCCAGGGCCTTCTCGGTGATGCCGAGCATGTACTGGGAGTCGCTGGAACCTTCGAGGCCGTGCACGACGATCAGCGTCAGCGCGTGGGCTCGATCGGCTTGCCAGTGGCAGTGGCAGAGCACCGGGACGCCGGGCTCGACTTCGATCAGGCGCTCTTCAGGTGCAGGAAGATGAAAACGGCGCTGGAGCAGGAAGCTGGCAACGGTTTGCACATGTCCGCCGCGCAACCAGGGCCGAGGCGTGAAGGAGCGCATCTTCTCGTGCGTTTGGCCGGGCGTTTGCGAAGTAGCCACGCTTTGATATTAACTAGAAGTTGGGAATTGTTCTCCACGGAGTTTCTTATGCCCATCTTCGAGTACGTCTGCAAGGAATGCCGGCACGAGTTCGAGGCCCTGGTTTTTGGCGCGCAAAAGGCCGAGTGTCCGAAGTGCCAGAGCAAGAAATTGGAGCAGCAGCTCTCCGTGTTCGCCGTGTCGGCGCACGGCGGAACGAGCGCGCGGGCAGCGATGCCGGCTGGACCCTGCGGGTCGTGCGGCGACGCTCGCGGGCCGGGAGCTTGCTCGATGAAGGACTTCAACTAGGCTCGTCTTGTCGTTGGTCGTTGGTCGTTGGTCGATAGTCGTTGGTAGATAGCCAGCCCGCAAACGACCAACGACTATCGACCAACGACTTTTCTTCCCTCCGCAAAGTCACTTTAGGTACCTCCGGCGAGTAACCGATGTGACGTTTCGCTTTTGGGCATCTCTGGTTATGATCCGTTCCAGTTGTTCGCGGTGGGAACGGAGCGGGAATGGATCGGCGAAGAGAGCGCAGACTGAACCTGGAGTTGCCGGTGCGGATCTGGGGAGTCGACCGGATGGCGCGTCCTTTCGCGGAGATTGTGCGGGTGCGCAACGTCAGCAATCGCGGGGCGGTTCTGATGGGGTTGCGCTCGAAAGTCCAGACCGGAGAAGTGCTGGACGTGCAGCACGGCGCGTCGCGAGCGCAGTTTCGCATCGTGTGGATGAGTCTTACGGGAGAAGCCGGCGTAGAAGCGCTGGCCATGGAACCACCCGTCTTTGGCATGGACATCGGCATGGGCATGGGTTTCGGACTGCCAAGATTTTTTGAGATGGTGGGGACCGGATAGGCCCAACGCCGAAGGGCACCGATCGGCCAACTAACGTGGATTCACGTGGCCGGTTCCCACTTTTATTTCTTCTCGCTTCTCGACCAGGAACCTGGCAAATACTTCGTTGGATAACAGACGTCCGCGGGCGGTCAGGCGGAGGATTGCGGCTTGGCGTTCGAGAAGACCGTCGTGGATGCTTTGCTGGATGGCGGAGTCATGGGCCGCGATGGCGTCTGGACCGACCTCCTCGCGAAGCCGGTCTAGATCGACGCCGCGGTTCAGGCGGAGGCCGAGGAAGAACGATTCTTCGATGGCCGCCTGCGCGGAGACTGGCGTCACAGTGTGCGGCGCGCGATTCATGTAGGCGTCGAGCGAGTCGGGTGTGGCGAAGCGGACGGCGCGGCCGACGTCGGTGTTGTGCCCATTGACCTCCAGCATGGAGTGGGCATCGACGCCGAAACCGAGATAGGGCTGGCGCGTCCAATATTTCAAGTTGTGGCGCGACTCGTTGCGTAACGGTCCCGCCCAAGCAGAGCTTGGACGGGACACCCTTTTATTTTGAGAATGCGGCGCGACGCGGGCGAAGTTGGAAATTTCGTACTGTGCCATACCGGCGACTTCGAGCATCTCGCACGCTTGCTGATAGAAATCGGCGGTGGCATCGTCGTCGGGAACAAAGTGAGCATGGTAGCGGGCGCCTCCGGCGATTAGTTCGCGGCCGAGGCGGGAATCGTCGTCGACTTCGAGCATGTAGACGCTGGCGTGCGGAACGCCGGTGGCAATTGTTTGCGATAACGAGTAGGTCCAGCTTTCCGGCGTCTGGTGCGGCAAGCCGGCGATCAGGTCGATGCTGATGTTGGCGAGGCCGGCCTCGCGCAGACGGGCGATCTCTTCGAGGACGGTTGCGCGTTTGTGCAGGCGCCCGACGGACTGCGCTTCCTGGTCGACGAAGGACTGCACTCCCAGGCTTACCCGGTTCACTCCGCAATGCAGCAAGGTTTCGATTAGAGAGGGAGTGAGTGTGCCGGGAGCGCATTCGACGGTGATTTCGGCATCGGGCGTGATCACAAATTGGCCGCGGATGGCGGCGAAGATGCGGAGTAACTGTTCGACATCGAGAATCGAGGGAGTGCCTCCGCCGAGATAGATGGAGTCGGCAACGTTCAATTCGTCGAGCGGACAGCCGAACTGCGACGCAAACTGGCGCGCATTGCCAACATCTTCGAGCAGGCGGGATACATAATTTTCGTACGCGGACTTCGAGAACACATCGGAAGCGAAGTTGCAGTAGCTGCACTTGGTCCGGCAGAACGGGACGGAAATATAGAGGCCGAGGGGCACTCTGCTTATTCTATGGGATGGGCAGCGAGGCACATTCTAAGACGTCGGAAAAGCTGGGCGAAGTGCGTGGCGCGCGATCCCAGGTTAGCGACCGAAAGCGGTCGCGAACCCTTCGACAAGCTCAGGGCAGGCTCTGGGGCACCTTCGAAAAATGGGCCGATCAGAAGCGAAACACGATGCCGGTCGACAGGCGCAGGTTGTTCTGAGTGGTGCTATAGAAGCGGGTTTGGAGATAGTCTCCTTCGAAGCGGAGGGCGATGGGGCGGAAGATGCGGTAATCGACGCCACCGCCCAACCCGGTGGCGAGGGACGTGTTCGACCCTGCGTCATTCGTGCCGACGTGCCCAACCCCGAACAGGGCTTCGGCGAAGGGCCGCAGCTTTCCGACCGAGAACGATACGCGCGGGCCAAAGAGCATGTTGTACTCGTGGGCGCTGATGCTTTGGCTCGGACAAGGCGGCCCGGGGCACAGGATCGTCACACTTTCAGAACCGAAGGTCTGGCTGAAATCCGCCACCATGCCGACGTGGGGGAAAACCCTGCCTTCGAGCGACCCGGTCCATCCACTGAGGTTGGAGCGTCCCAGCGTGGACAAGTCGGCGTTGTAGTAGGAATACCCAAAGAAGACGTTTCCGCTGGTGGGCACCTGGGCGGCGGCGAAACTCGCGAATAGAAGCACGACGCAGGCAGCAACTACTATCTTTATCTCGCGCATGGTCACCCTCTTTTTGATTTCGAATATCACAAGATTGCCATTCATAGTTTTGATGCGGCGAGAAGCACGTCCGTTGCCGGAGCTTGGAAAGATCGATGTCCATTAAAATAGAGGCAAGAACCCGCCGGCGAGGGTTCGACCCTTCATCAATGATGCGATGTGAGTGGGAAGCACTTATGAGCAATGATTCGATCGATGTTTTGTGTGAGCACTGTGGTCAGACGTTCTCCACTTTCCTGCACCAAATGGCCGACCAGAATGCCAAGGTGGTGTGCCCGAATTGCCGCGACAAGCACGACGGCGATTCTCCGAAATCGTCGGAGCCCGGAGCGGGCGCGCGTCCGGCTGGCAAGCCGCACTAAACGGCAGGATTTGGAGTGCCGCTTCTTGCGGTACTCTTGAACCAGAGACGGTCTCTGCGCCGGATCTCTTGCGCGGGTCTCTTGCGCGAATTATGGCCCCGAATCACGAAGAAGAAGTATTAGGCAAAGCATACGACGGCCGGCTGATGCGACGGCTGCTTACGTATTTGCGTCCGTATAAGTGGCACGTCGTGGTGGCGCTGGCGGCAATCATCCTGAAGTCTGGGCTGGATGTGCTGGGCCCGTTCCTCACCAAAATTGCCATCGATAAATATCTGGCGAAATCCGTGGATTCGCAGTCTTCTTCCCATTCATGGATTGGCGACCGGCTGAGCAACGCTCCGCTGACCGGCATTGCGCAGATTGGCGGGCTCTACGTTGGGATTCTCGTCTTCACTTTCACGCTGGAGTTCCTCCAGACCTACCTGATGCAGTGGACGGGACAAAAGGTGATGTTCGATCTGCGCAGCCAGATCTTCCGGCATCTGCAACACATGCACGTCGGGTTCTTCGACAAGAATCCGGTAGGGCGACTGGTGACGCGCGTGACGACCGACGTCGACGCGCTGAACGAGATGTTCACTTCGGGCGTGGTCTCAATTTTTGAGGATGTCTTCGTGCTCGCTGGCATCATCGCGATCATGATGAAGATGAACTGGAAGCTGGCGCTGATTACGTTTGCTGTGCTTCCCGTCATTGCGTATGCGACCAGGATTTTTCGCGACAAGGTGCGCGATTCCTACCGGCGCATCCGCACCGCCATCGCGCGGATTAATTCTTATTTGCAGGAAGCGGTTTCCGGGATGCTGGTGTTGCAGCTGTTCAATCGCGAGAAGCGCGCCTACGACAAGTTTTCTGAAATCAACTCCTCGCACATGGAGGCGTTTAAAGACGCCATCATGGCATACTCGGTGTACTACCCCTTCGTTGAAATTCTGTCGGCAATTGCCGTCGCCAGCATCATCTGGTTTGGCGGGAACGACGTAATTCGGGGCGTGGCAACAATTGGAGTTCTGGTCGCATTCATGCAGTATGCGCAGCGGTTTTTCCGTCCGATTCAGGATTTGAGCGAGAAATACAACATTCTGCAATCGGCGATGGCCGCGAGCGAGCGCGTGTTCAAACTGCTGGACACGAAGATTGAGGTGACCTCGGCGGCGCTTACGAAGAAGCCGCTGGGTGCGGGGCGGATTGAGTTTGAGCATGTGTGGTTTGCGTACAACGCTGATGGAGCGACAGGAGCTTCACAAGCAGATGAGCCGGACTGGGTTTTGCGCGACGTCAGCTTTGCCTTGGAGCCGGGCCAGACGATCGCCGTCGTCGGGCATACGGGAGCGGGCAAAACTACGCTGATCTCGCTGCTGATGCGCTTCTACGACGTGCAGCGAGGAGCGATTCGCATCGACGGCGTCGATATCAAGGAGATGGATCTCGACGATCTGCGCGGGCGCTTCGGAGTTGTCTTGCAGGATCCATTTCTGTTCAGCGGCACGGTCGCGAGCAACATCAGGCTGGGGACGGCGCGCATTCAGGACGCGGACGTGGAGCAGGCGGCGGAGGACGTCAATCTCGCCGACTTTATACGAACCTTGCCCGGAGGATTCCAAGAAGAAGTGCGCGAGCGCGGTTCGACGCTCTCGACGGGGCAGAAGCAGCTGATTTCGTTTGCTCGAGCGCTGGCGCACAATCCGAAGATACTGATTCTCGATGAGGCGACTTCGAGCGTCGATACGGAGACTGAGTTGCGCGTGCGCGCCGCGCTCAACCGCATGGTGGAAGGGCGCACGGCGCTAATCATCGCGCACCGGCTGTCGACGATTCAGCGCGCCGACAAAATCATCGTGATGCACAAAGGGCAGGTCCGCGAGATGGGAACGCACCAGCAACTTCTGGCGCAGCGCGGGATCTATTACAAGCTGTATCAGCTGCAGTATAAGGATCAAGAAGTCGGCGTGGCGGCGAGCCCTGCACCGGCGAATGCGGACAACTAGCCGCTGGACCGGGCTAACGTCACTTCATCCACCCGTTACAATGCAGCTGTGCAAATTCTTATCTCCGCCGGCGAAGCCTCGGGCGAAATGTATGGCGCGCAGCTGATTGAGGCGCTGCGGCGGCGCGACCCATCGGTTCAGTTCTTCGGCGCGGGCGGGGAGCGCATGGCTGCTGCCGGATGCGAGATTGTTGTCGATGCTAAGGACCTCGCGGTTGTCGGAATCACTGAGATTGTCGGCCATCTGGCGAAGATCCTTGGGCTCTATAGGAAATTGATTCGAGCGGCGGATGAGAGGCGGCCGGCGCTGGCCGTGGTGATCGACGCTCCCGCGTTCAACTGGCGCGTAGCGCGGCAAATGCGCAAGCGCGGGATTCCCGTGGTTTATTATGTCTGCCCGCAGTTTTGGGCTTGGCGGCAGGGGCGCGTCAAACTTCTGCGCAAGTATGTCGACAAGGCACTCGTCATTTTTCCGTTTGAAGAAAAGTTCTATCGCGACCGCGGCGTGGACGCTACGTTTGTGGGGCATCCGCTAGCCGATTTGGCGCCGCCGGCAATTTCACGCGATGCGTATGCGGCCGCGAACCAGCTCGACGCCGCGAAGCTTTGGATCACGCTGATGCCAGGCAGCCGCCGCAAGGAAGTCGGCATGAACCTGCCAACGATTCTGGAGGCGGCGAGGAGTCTGGATGCAGATCGGCCGGATCAAGATCGGCTCGATAAAGGCCGGCTCGGCAGCGGCTATGAGTTTCTGTTGCCCGTGGCGCGCACGCTGGAGGCTTCGTTTCTCAAGGAAATAATCGCGACGGCACAGGTACGGCAATCCGCGTCTCTGCAAAACCGTATTCACCTCGTCACCGAAGCGCTGCCGGCGCTCTACCATTCGCGGGCCGCGATTGTCGCCAGCGGCACGGCTACGGTGGAAGCGGCGATCATGGGGACTCCGTTTGTCATGGTGTATCGGGTGTCGGCGCTCACGTATGCGCTGGGCAAGCCGCGGGTGAAGGTTCCTTACTTTGCCATGGTGAATCTGATTGCCGAGGAGGAGGTTGTGCCGGAGTTGGTGCAGAGCAAGTTCACGGCCGAAAACATCGTGGCCGAGCTGAACAAGATCATCGCGGACGGTGAGCCGCGGGAGCGTATGATCGGAGGCTTGGCGGCGGTGAAGGCTCGGCTGAAACACGGGAGCGGCAGCGCTCAACATCCATCGGAAGCGGCGGCGGAGATTATTCTGCGGATGGTCGAAGGCACATGAGGGGGCGGCGAGTTTGCGTTCAGTCTGGAAGTGTTCAGGCAAAGTCAAAGTCACGCGGGCGGGGAGCCCGCGCCACACTCAAAACAAAACAAATTTCGGCAACCCTTGTCGTCACAGCATCTTTTGCGGGAAAATCAACATCATACCAATGGTCGTTCTCGCCAGGAGACTCTACTTGAAGTTCTGCCACACTCGCACGACGCGCCGGGCGCTGGTCTTCGCAGTCGTGATCCTGCTGGGTGCGGCCGCGAGCCAGACGGCGCGAGCCGCGGAAAAGACGCGCCTGCGCGCCGACGACTACAAGATCGACGTCGAACTCCTGCCGCAGACCCATAAGTTGACGGCGCGCGCGGTGGTCAAGGTGACGGCGCTCGAAAACCTAAACGTGGCGACGTTCCAGTTGAACAACGCGCTGCGGATTACCAAGCTCACGGACGCAAACAACCAGCCGCTGAATCCCGAACGCAACACACAGGAGTCGACGGTGCGCTTTGCCCTCAACAGCGAGATCGCGAAAAACACGAGCACCACCTTCACCTTCGAATACGAAGGCACGCTTGAAAGCGCGGACGATAGTCCGGTGCAGGGGCTGAAGCTCGCCTACGTCGGTCCGGATACCAGCTACCTGCTGTATTCGGGGCTGTGGTTTCCGGTCGCGGGATACGGCGTCAACCGCTTCACTTCGACGATCAGCGTCACTGTTCCGGCGCACATGACGGTGATTGGCAGCGGGAAGGAGCCGTCCTCGCCCGGTGCGGCGACAGGGGCAGCGACGAAGAAGACTGCGGCGGTGGCGAACTCCAAGACCTTCACCTTCACGTGGGACAAGGCGAGTTTTCCGGGCACGATCATTGCCGGGACTTTTCAGGAGTATAAGAGCGACGATGCCGGACTCGATCTGCACGTGTACTTCAAGCCCAACAAGCAAGAGTTGAGCGCGGAGTACGCATCGACGGCGGTCAAGGTGTTCACTTACTTCATCACGCAATATGGACTCGCGCCCTCGTCGCGCTTGAAGATCGTGGAGATTCCGGATGACACGGTGCCCACGGCGTATGCGCCCGAGATCGCGGCCCTGACGAGCCGGGCGATCACGGAGAAAGTGA
>Ga0116121_1000835_pt1 | contig 14180 bp, 11 predicted proteins | sample June2015DPH_13_1_FD_89725 | JGI IMG/M metagenome (GOLD analysis project Ga0116121, IMG submission 89725) | Peatland microbial communities from SPRUCE experiment site at the Marcell Experimental Forest, Minnesota, USA - June2015DPH_13_10 | ecosystem: Environmental > Terrestrial > Soil > Wetlands...
GGCTGCCAAACCGCACATTTTTGAAAGGCGAGCTAGGAACTCGGCGATTGATAATACTTTCGCGGAGAGTCTCAGAGATCTGCTTGCCGTTAAGAAAGCAACCTGGCAAATCCTGCCGATGCCGACCCGGTAAAGATTGCCGACTGGCTTTCCGGGAAGCTCCTGGGCGCTGTGGCTGCGGAACTACTGCCGCCCGCCGCGCTGACAAATCTTTACGGTTCGCTAACCAACACTTAACAGTTCCAAAGCTCGTCTATGTGGTCGAATAATGCAACAGCAGAAGGCTAGCGACCGCGATGATCGCGAGAGGAACGAGTTCTTGAATCAACACCGGGATGCTGCTATGGGCCAACAAGTAGTCGTTCTCGCCAGCCGGTTCAACGGCAGACTAAGACATGTCAACCATGGAGCAAGTGAGAGCAGCCGAGCGCGTCATGAGAGAAGCGCAACGCGCGCTCCTGGCGTACGCCGAGAGACCCTCCGACCAGCAAGATCGGGATTTGCACCGCCGACTCGCTGTTGAGGCAAAGAGGGCGGCGGAGGACTATATCAAAACGACCCTTGCATTAGATTCACAGTAAGTGGCGACCTGTTGGACCATGCATTCAACAGCTACGTAGCGCTACAAAGTTTTACTCCTCGTTCACTAACACTTAATAACTAAGGGCGGGTACGCATGGTCCAATGAGGTAAAAGCAAGATTCGGCCCAGACGCACCTACGCCCATGAGTAACCGTGAAACGGAATGAGAAAGTAATACTAATGACGGCTATAAGCAAGCTTCGCGCCAGAGCGCTGCTGCGGACTATGCTGCGAACTAGGTCGATTGTCGCACTGCTAGCAAGCGCGTTGCTATGCAGCGGATGCGTGCGGACGAGGCCGGCGCAGCCGGAAATCGTAGCGCCCCCATCATGGAGCGCTGCCGGACCCGATACCGTGCAAAGCCCCACGAGAGACCTATCGCAATGGTGGACGCGGCTTGGGGATCCCGTTCTGTCCGACCTGATTACGCAGGCGCTCAAGAAAAACACCAGCCTTCGAACCGCGCGGGCAAATTTGCGCGAGGCTCGCGCGGAGCGGAACCTGGCGGCTGCCAATCGTTTTCCGACCGTCACTGGCACGATATCGGGTAGCGGGAGCAAGAGCAATTCGGCGGGTAGTTCCGCCGGGAATACATTTTCCACGGAACTCGATGCCAGTTGGGACCCAGACGTGTTTGGCGCCAAGCGCCAGGCGCTGCGCGCGGCGGATGCCGATCTCGCAACCAGCGCCGCCGACCTACAGACCGCGCAAGTTTCGCTCATCGCGGAGCTTGCTACGGATTACGTGGATTTGCGTTCGTATCAGATGCGGTTGGAGATTGCCCGCCGAAACGAAGCCAGCCAGGCGGAAACGCTGCAGCTGACAGAATGGAGAGCGCAGGCTGGACTGGTAAGCAGTGTCGACGTCGAGCAAGCCCGCTCGAATCTGGAGCAGACACGCGCCACCATCCCCACGCTCGAAACCAGCGCTGCGCGAAGCAAGCATGAGCTCAGCGTTCTGCTCGGTCTGAGCCCTGGCGCGTTGAATACACAGCTTGCGACCACCGCGCCCATTCCGTCCGCGCCCGACACCTTAATGGTTGGAATTCCCGCCGAAACTCTGCGGCAGCGTCCCGATGTCCGTGCGGCGGAACAGAAGATTGTCGCGGAGACGGCGCGGCTCTGGCAGAAAGATGCGGCGCGTTATCCAACTTTTTCCCTTAGCGGTTCGTTAATCCTCGAACAGTTGCTCGGCGGGACCGCATTGGGAGTGGTCACGGGGAGCACGTTCACTTCGTTGACGGCGAGCACCTCCACCACCGAATCGGGCTTGGGAAGCATCACGCAGACTTTCTTCGACCGCGGCCGCATCCGTCAGCAGATCGAGATCCAAAACGCGGTGCAGGAGCAAGCCGTCATTTCGTACGAATCAACCGTCCTCACGGCGCTAAAAGACGTCGAGAACGCCCTGGTGTCGTTTCAGAACAGCCGCCAGCGTTTACAGGCTCTGAATCAGGCTAGCGAGGCCGCGCGCAATGCGGCACAGTTGGCGCACAATCGCTACTCGGCTGGACTGATCGATTTCCAGACCGTCCTCGATACCGAGCGCACCGCGCTAACCATCGAAGACAGCGTCGCGCAAACGCAAGCGGATCGTACTACCGCACTGATCCAACTCTACAAGGCATTGGGCGGGGGTTGGCACGCCGATGCGACGATCGTCACCCCCGGCAAACAAGGGAACCAAACATGAGTACTACTGCAACGCAGCCCGATCAAGAACTCGCCCGCATACTCGGTGCCGAGTCGGCCAGCAACCGGCGGTCTAAATATGTCCGCTGGATCGCTGCCGCTTTGGTACTGCTAGCGGCGATCGCCGGATACCGTCTCCTGACCTCGCGCTCGCAAAATCGACTGCCGCTCTATGAGACCGAGCCTGTAACCAGAGCCACTTTGCGCGTGACCGTATCAGCGACGGGAAATCTGGCGCCCACCAATAAGATTGAAATCGGCTGCGAACAATCGGGCACGATTGAAACCGTGATGGTGCAGGAAAACGATCGCGTAACAAAAGGCCAGGTTCTGGCTCGGCTCGATGTTTCAAAATTACAGGATCAGATCACCAAGTCCCAAGCCGCCTTGTCCTCATACCAGGCGAAACTTGCGCAGGCTGAGACCACGTTGCAGTTGGACCAGGCTAGCCTCGATCGAGACAAGGAAGTCTCGCGTTTGTCCGGCGGCAAGGTTCCATCGAAAACCGAAATGGAGAGTGCCCAGGCCACGCTAGACCGCGCGCAAGCGGACGTGCTCAGCGCGCGCGCGGACCTGAATCAGGGGCGCGCTTCATTGAGTTCCGATCAGACCAATCTCTCCAAAGCTTCCATACGGTCGCCTGTGAATGGCGTGGTGCTTTCGCGCGCGGCCGAGCCCGGACAAACGGTTGCCGCTGGTTTGCAGGTGACAACGTTGTTTATGGTGGCCGAAGATCTGCGCCAGATGGACCTGAAAGTCGATGTCGATGAGGCGGATGTGGGCGGAGTAAAAGACGGCCAGGCCGCCACTTTCACCGTGGATGCGTACCCCGGCCGCAAATACTCCGCGCGCGTGACCCGCGTGGCTTATGGCTCGACCACGAAAAACAATGTGGTTTCCTATTCCACGGTGCTGAAGGTCAAAAATGACGATCTCAGTTTGCGTCCAGGTATGACGGCTACCGCCGAGATCGCCACCGTAACCCGCGACAACGCTCTGCTTGTCCCCAATGCGGCGCTGCGCTTCACGCTGGCCACGCCCGCCGGTGCGCCGCCGAGTGGCGGGCTGTTGGACAGCCTCTTGCCCCACCCGCCAGCCGACAAATCGTCCCAAAGCGCAGCGACAAAATCGAAAGGAAGCTCACAGCAAGTCTGGGCCTTGGTCGATGGCAAACCCTTGGCGATACCGGTCACCGTCGGTGTAACCGATGGCAGATTCACCGAAATTACCGGCGGCGATCTTAAGGAAGGTATGCAGGTGATTACCGACAATGCCTCGCTTCCAAAATGAACGCAGCAAGATGAACCCAAAATGAGCGCAAAATGAGCACAATGAACGCCATGCTAAATCGTATTCCGTCGGAGGAGATCGCCTCCCTGCCGCCGGAAGAGGCGCTGATCGAGCTTATCGGCGTGACCAAAACCTACGGCCAGGGAAGCTCCGCGTTTCCAGCGCTTCGGGGAATCGATCTCCGCGTTGTCCAAAGCGAGTTCGTCGCGATTATGGGCCCCAGCGGATCGGGTAAATCCACTGTCATGAACTTGCTGGGGTGTTTGGACACTCCCAGCTCCGGCGTCTATAAATTTCAGGGCGTGCACGTGGAGAAGCTGTCGCGCGACCAGCGCGCCTTGTTGCGAAGACATTTCCTCGGCTTTGTCTTTCAGGGTTTCAATTTGCTGGCGCGCACCACGGCGCTCGAGAACGTCGAGCTGCCGCTGCTTTACCGGCGTCAACCTGCTTCGGAGCGGCGCGAAGTTGCTCGGCAGGCGCTTGCTTCGGTAGGGCTGACCGGCTGGGAAACGCACACACCCGCTGAACTTTCTGGCGGACAGCAGCAAAGGGTGGCGATGGCTCGCGCGCTCGTCACGCAACCGCTAGTGCTCCTGGCTGACGAGCCCACCGGCAACCTCGACTCGCAACGCGGACGCGAGATCATGGAATTGATCCGCTCGCTCAATCGCGACCGCGGCATTACTGTCCTCGTGATTACCCACGATCCCGATATCGCAGGCTATGCCGGCCGCGTTGTTCGATTCGTCGATGGCGCAATCGAGTCCGATACCCGGAGTGTGCGGCGATGATCTGGAATACTCTGGTGCTTGCGGTGAAACAGATGCAGCGCAACGCCATGCGCTCGTTTCTTACCGTGCTCGGCGTTGTGATCGGCGTCTCGGCGGTGGTCACCATGGTTACTCTTGGCAACGGAGCCACGAAAGCGGTCTCGGATCAAATCGCGAGTTTGGGGAGCAATCTATTGATCGCGATGCCCGGTCAACGTTTCGGAGCAGGGAACGCCGGTGCCAGCGCGCAAGCGTTCAAGCTCAGCGATGCCGAGGCCATCCACTCGCAGATCGGCGGGCTCAAGGCGGTTGCGCCCACCGCCAGTGAAAGTGTCACGGTCGTATCGGCGGGAAAGAACTGGGCAACCTCGGTCACCGGAACCACGGACGATTACTTTCCCGCCGGAAGCTGGCATCTGAGCTCGGGAAGAACATTCACCGATGCGGAAGAGCGTGCCGGTAAGGCAGTCTGCGTCTTAGGCGAAACAGTAAGAAAGAATCTCTTTGGGACTCAGGATGCTGTCGGCAACGAAATCCGCGTGAAGAATTTTTCCTGCGAGGTCATCGGCCTGCTCACTCCCAAGGGGCAGGCCTCGATGGGACGAGACCAGGACGACACGGTCGTGATACCACTGCGCACTCTTCAGCGGCGCCTGTCGGGCTCGCAGGACGTGGGTTCCGTGATGGTATCCGTGAACGAGGGCCGGTCGACGGAGACGGTCCAGAGACAAATTGAAGCCCTTTTGCGCGAGCGCCGTCACCTCTCCGGCGGCGAACAGAGCGATTTCAACGTTCTCGATACTAAGGAAATTGCCCAAACTATGTCTGGCACGACACGCGTGCTTACGGCGCTGCTCGGCGCCGTGGCTGCGGTCAGTCTGCTGGTCGGCGGCATTGGCATCATGAACGTGATGATGGTTTCGGTCACTGAGCGCACCCGCGAAATTGGCACCCGGCTCGCGATCGGCGCTCGGGAACGCGAAGTCCTGCTGCAGTTTCTGGTCGAGGCCGTCACGCTCTCCTCGGTCGGCGGAATTGTAGGACTGCTTCTAGCCATCAGCGCCTCCGTTCTTCTTTCGAAGGTCATGAAGGTTCCGTTCGTTTTTGACGCTCAAATCAATGTGATAGCGTTCGTTTTTTCGGCCGCTATCGGCGTCATCTTTGGATATTTGCCCGCGAAGCGCGCGGCGCGTCTCGACCCCATTGAGGCCTTGCGGCACGAGTAGACATTTAGAGGCGCTCAGCAGAGAGATTTCCTCGGCCCTTTCTGGACACACATCCGAGAGGCAGTCTAGTTTAAGTCTTTCAATACAGCGAGACTATAGCCACCTGCCTCGCCGTTCAGAGCAACCATCGTGCGAACCTCTCCGTTGGTGTAAGTCACTGGGCCGCTGTCGATCTGCGCGGTCTTCTGATTGGCAAGTGTGAAATAGACTTCGTACGCCGTTTTGGCAGTCAGGGACTGATAAGTCGAAACTGCCTCGAACGCCAATCCACTGATAGTTGGTGAAACAGTGCTGAGGTTCGTGCCGGGGGAGACTATGTAGACGTCCACAGTTCCCAAGGCCGGCGAGGCATTGACGACTCTTAACTCGGCGGTGTTCGAAGCCGGGGTGGAGTTGTCGTCGATTAACAATAAGGCATTGGCGCTCGACAGCACATTGGCCGACAGCACCGTGTACTTGTCACCCGAGGTCAGACTGATGGTTTCGTCGATGTAAGGCGTGGCGACACCGGGCGGATAGATCTCCAGAATGTGGGAACCCGAGGCCACGGAGCTATAATCCGAAGCCGTGCCATACGCTACATTACTAGCGAGACTGTTGCTATCGAACGAGACGTCGATTTCGGATTCTTGCGGGGTCGCATCCATCGCTCGTAACTGCGTTTTATCGCCGCTGCCACCACACGCAGATGATGCCAACACGGCTCCAGTCAGCAACAAGACGGCCACTTGGCGGGTCGGACTGTGCAATATTTTCACAAATTACTCCTAAGATTGGTTTTGTTTCTCGTCGATGGACACTTCACCTCGAGATGATGCTAACTTAGCGCTTTTGCGGCTCCCGGTTCGTTAAGATATGTTTCCATATCGTTAAGAATCGTTAGAGGTTCCTTACTTGCAAATAGTGAGGCGATGCCACGCGGAAAAGTGCATTGGTATACCCGGGTGTACCTGCGCGCGAACTGAGTAACAACCAAGCCGTCAGGGACAAGCACCTGTGGGTGTTGACAAAGTTACTGTGATTAGCGGCTGAGATTCGGTGAAAGCATGTTAGAACCTCGACATGCTGTATTGGATCTGGATACTCGGAGGCCTGCTGATCATGATGGGGTAACACGACCGTTCCGAAGCGTTGTTCTACTACTTCCGTCTGGAAGATCAAGTTCCTGAAAACCGTCCGCTGCGGCTGATCGACAAGCACATCAGCTTCGAGTTCGTACGGCAGCAACTGAAAGACAGCTGCAGCGAAACGGGTCGGCCGTCGATTGATCCTGAGTTGCTGTTGCGCATTCTGCTGGTCGGCTATCTGTACGGCATCAGCAGCGAGCGCAAACTGGTGGAAGAGTTGCGCATGCACTTGGCGTGGCGCTGGTTTACCGGGCTGGGATTCGATCAGGAGATTCCGCACCACTCGACGTTCTCCAAGAACCGGCACGGACGGTTTCAGGAATCGAAGGTGTTCGAGCAGTTGTTCGAACAGATCGTGAAACAGTGCGTGGAAGTGGGGCTGGTGCGGGGGAAAGAGCTGTCGGTCGATGGCAGTTTTGTCGAAGCCAATGCAGCCAAGCAGAGCCGCGCTCCACGCGGGCAGTTGGCGGAAGCAGCGCAGGTTCATCACACCGTGCGCCAGTATCTGAGGGAACTGGAACAGCAGAACCCGGTGGAAGAGCCGATTCACCAGCAAGACCAGATATCGACCACCGATCCAGATTCCACCTATGCGACCAAGGGCGGCACACCGGCGCGGCTGGGATATTACGACAACTACCTCGTCGACAACGACAGCTGCGTGATCGTGGGCGTGCAAGCGACCGCCGCCCGCATGAGTCAGGAGACGGTGGACGCACAAGACATGCTCACCCGCTTCGCTCGATGGCAAGGGCGGGCGCCAGACTTGGTGGCGGCCGACACGACGTACGGGAACGGGGAGTTCTTGCAGTGGTTGTCGGATCGGAACATCACGCCGTATATGCGGACCCGAGAAGCATCCACAGAAAGAACAGCCCGTTCTACGGCCCGAGCGTTTCACTTACAAACCGAAACACAATCGCTATATCTGTCCTGCCGGCCAGCCGCTGAACTACGGGGGACGAGTTTATCGGAATCGCGCTTTCAACTACATTTGGAACACGCAAAAAGTGCGGCCCGTGCTCCGGTCACAATGCACCAGCAACGCCTTTTTGAAAGAGCGATGTTCTGGGAGTTAATTCGCACGGAGCGAAACCCGATGGGGTTAGTCGAAATACCGGGATCGAGTCGGCGCTGGAAGAGGCCGATTATTCTGACCGTCGATCAGTATTTCGCGATTCTCCAACTTCTGACGGAACCGTACCGCACGACGGTGGTTGTCGCCCAGTGCCTAGGGCTCCGGGTGAGCGAAATTCTGGCTCTGCAGTGGCCAGACATCAACTTCACCGAACTCACCATGCGCGTGACTCGCGCGGTGGTGGACGGCGTGGTGGATGAGGTCAAAACGGAATACTCCGAAGATGACCTTCCGCTCGATCCCGACCTCGGTTCTGTCTTGCTCACCTGGAAACGGAAGTGTCCAAAGTCAGAAGACGACTGGGTTTTTCCCAGTCCGGTGACCGGACGCTGCTACCATGCCAGCCCGATCCAGCAGGATTACATTCGTCCTGCGGGTCGGAAGCTGAAGTTGGGCGACATCGGGTGGCACACCTTTCGGCATACCTATCGGTCTTGGCTAGATTTGGTGGGTACTACGATTGGAGTCCAGCAGAAGCTAATGCGGCACGCGCAGATCGCGACCACCATGAACGTGTACGGCAACACATGATGGAATCGAAACGCGAGGCCTACAGCAAAGTTGTTCAGATGGCGCTCAGGCAAGAGGTGAGAAGGGCACAGTGAAAAGAGCTGCCAGAGCGCTTGTTTTATCGCATTTCACTGCCGCGGTTGGCTTATTGCCCTTTTTGCCCCTGCGGTGAAAACATCCGATGCTCGTAAACCCATGAAAAGTTTGGTTGCGGGGGGTGGATTTGAACCACCGACCTTTGGGTTATGAGTTCAAAGGGAAATTGATACCAAACAACTTACACGCGCACGGATGACACCTAAGCACCTGTAAGTTCGTGCAAGAAACAGGCCGTAGTCCCCAATTTAGTCCCCCGTCTCCATTCAGTTCGCGGTGATCAGAAGCTGCTTTTTTCACTTCGTGATTCTCTTCACAGAATAGCGCCTCCGTCTTGTAACGCCATTGGCCTGACGCTTTGTATTGACCCTGACGTGAATAGTGGTGGGTCTAGAATAGCCGACAGCAGTAGCGAACGCAGCGGGATTCAGTGCGGTAAGCACGGCAGCGGGATTCCTGTCGATGACGGTGAGCAACGTGCGCGCGGGCGCTTCTGGGATCCTCCGCCCTCCCTCCCAGTGCTTGATAGCGTCTAGGCTGAACCCGAACGTGTTAGAGAATCTGGCTTGTGTCATGCCAAGTCGATTTCGGATCGCTTTCACGTCAACTTCCTGGGGCACATGTGCCTTGAATCCTTCCTGGTCCCCAGCAAAAAAAGCCTCAACGTCGTTCAGGCCATCAATCATCTGCTCGAATTGCGTTTTCATGCTACCTCCCGTAGGTCTCGAAAATACTATCGGCCCGTTTCTTTAGCGTGTTGCGCTCTGCCATCGACAGATTCTCTTTTTCATTCTTCGGAAAAACCGTGATCAGAAAGACCGGAAATCTCTCGTTGCGCCAGATATACACAACCCGGGCCCCGCCGCTTTTCCCCATTCCTTTGCGTGCAACCCGTACCTTTCGAAATCCGCCCGTTCCACGAATTAGGTCTCCACATTCTGGGTCAGCCGCAACGAGTGCCACGATGTCCGCACGCTCCTTCTCGCTAAGGAGTTTGTTGGCAATCGCGAGGTAAGTAGGCGTCTCGACAACCGTCTGCACAACTCCCTTGTACTCCATTGGACACCATGAGTCAAGCAAAATTGTGCGCCATTGGACACCAATTGAGCCGCGGCCTCCTTTTCGTCTTTTCGCTGTGGCATCGCCGCGAAAGGGCGCTGCATAGTAATTGCAAGGCACCGGGCGCTTCGATGTTTACCTATGGGATGGCCGACTATCGGATTGGCGTGGCGCGCCGGATGTCTTGCCGCCGGCAGGTGTCGCTCACGCACCGGACGCAAAGGTGTAAGGTGACTGATTTTGGGAATTCAAGATACCTGCAACGCTCTGTGGCATCTAGACGCCTATTTACGTATCGCCAGCACGATGTGACGCCACAGGTTCCCCAAGCTCTGTGACACCCAGCCCAACCGTAATCACGAAATGCCAAGACGAGCGAAGACAGGAATCTTCACTCCGTCCAGGATCAACCAGAAACCGATTGCCGCTGCAAATTCTACGGCCAGGACTGAGACGGGCAGGGGTGCCATGGCAATCCCTCGAAGGGCCAACGTTGAGATAATAAGAATGTCTGCTACGGAGGACGCAACCAGCCATACCGTCGGGCGGAGTCCCCAAAGATGGCGTCGTGCCCGCAGGGCGTAGATTGTGGCTTGGCTGCCATATACGATAGCAACAACGGAAAGCGTTCTCAGTGCTTCGATTCCGAATCGCATTTCGAACTTGCCGACCGCTAGGACCGCTATACAAAACGCCAAAAAACAGCCTCCCAGAATGGTACCTACCATGGTAATCCTGCCGACTTGCCAGGAATTTGGCATGGATGATGGCCGCACTCTGTCCGTGGTCAGCGACATGGCAAGAAAGTCGCCTGTGATCATCACAATGACCATTAGCATAGGCGTCAAAACCGCGTGTCCGGTTATGATCAGGCCAATTGCCAGCAAGAGCACTTGCACGATCTTCTTGAGGACGGAATTCAGCGTGTAGGTAAGAATGCGCTGAAAGGTGATCCTTCCTTCTTTCACGGCGGCGACGATGCCGCCAAGCCCAGCCTCCGTCAGCACAATGCCAGCCGCTGACTTGGCGACATCGGTTGCGGTCGATACCGCAATGCCCATCTGTGCCTGGCGAAGTGCCGGGGCGTCGTTGGCGCCGTCGCCGCACATTCCGACCGTGTGCCCGTTCTTCTGGAATGCCTTGACCAGGTTAAATTTTCCTTCGGGTAGAGTGCTTGCGAATACCGCGAAATCCTCCGGTTTCACGCCTTCGGGTATTGCTCCAGGCGGGTAAACAGCCCCATTCAATCCCACAGCATGGGCTACGATTGCTGCCGTAGCCGGAGCATCACCTGTGACCATGACAGTGCGGACACCCAGGGTCTTGAGCTCCGAGATCAGAGAGATCGAATCCTCACGGGGCGGGTCGCTGAGCGCAACAAGACCCATAAGCTTCAGAGATGCCGCGGGGCCGGCAGCTACTGCCAAAACCCTGAAACCTTGCTTTTCAAGTTCGTCGGCTAAACCGGCCGCGGTGGGCGATGGGGCGGTGAGGCTCGCGACTACCGAAAACGCTCCCTTCACGATGCGCTCTACGCCACCCTTCGCATCGGTTGCTGTTGCTTCGGATGTTTTCTTGGCAGGGTCGAATGGAACAAACGTGATTAGCTTTGGCAGGTCCGACACTGGCTTGTGGGTGGAGGCAGAACGAATCGCTGCATCCACAGAGTCATCACCACCCTCAGAGCTGGCGAGGGCTGCCATGCCGAGAACGTGGGCTACGTCAAACCCGGGCATCGCTTTAACGCTGGTTACGGAAAGTTCATTGCGGGTTAGCGTTCCGGTTTTGTCCGAGCACAAGACATCGATCGTCGCAGCTTCATCTACCGCGGAGAGCCGCGTTGGAAGGACGCCTCGTTTCGCCAGAGATCGCGCTCCGAGCGCTGCCGCGAGGGTGAATGTTGCGGGCAATGCCACGGGTATTGCAGCAAGAACCGACGTGAGCAGTAGGGGGATGATCTCACTCCACGGCATGGCGTGAAAATAGGCATACGCTCCAATAACAATGATGACCACGCCGTTGAAAATAGCGAGATTACGCACGATGCGCAGAACAGCTTTCTGCTGGGAACTTGCCGCGTGCGCAGTGCGCACGAGTTCTGCCGTACGGCCAAATTTGGTATGAACGCCAGTGGCTGTAACCAGTGCGGTCGCTTCACCGCGCCGCACCAGTGCTCCAGCATAGGTATCAACGCCCGGACCAGCTTCAATGGGTAGAGATTCGCCTGTGAGCATGGATTGATCAAGCAGGACAGATTCCCCGATCAAATGCACATCCGCCGCAACCACGCCGCCGAGCGACAACTTGACGAGATCGCCCCGCACTAACTCCGCGGCGGGTACCGCCTTCCATACCCCATCGCGCTCGACGGAGGCGTTCAAGGCGAGACGCGAGTTCAAGGCTTTTAAGGTAGCTTGGGCGCGACCTTCCTGGAAACAGGCTAGCGCTGCGTTGAAGATCAGCAGGCCCGCAATAATCGAGGCCTCGAAGTATTTGTGCAGCCCGAGCTCAAGCACAACCGACGCTTCGAGCAACCATGGGACGGGTGCCCAGAACTTGGCCAATGCATTTCGAAGTGGATGAGCGGACACATCGGGCATTGCATTGGGCCCGTCTTTTTGAAGACGACTATGTGCTTCAGCGCTCGTGAGTCCGGACGAAGCTATGTCCTGGACCGGCTTTGCGGGCGGGTTTGATGGTGCGACTTTGACATGTGCGGCCATAATTCGCTACTTGGAAATCTCTTGTGCCATGATGATCTCCTCGCCGAACCACGGAGTGGCTGGACTCTAGCTTCGTGGATCAGACGTCGGAACACTGTGCTGTTTTGGACATGTTGCAGCGCGAGCGCATGTCTTGCGGTCGTCAAGAGGAACATCGGCTGCCTTACCGTCCTCTCAAAGATCTGTCATGGCTGCGATCCACTTTGAAACCGCAATGCGGCAAGGTCTGCTTCATAGTCAAATCGAGCATTGGCCTCGGCGATCTGTGCCTGTGTCTGTTGTAACTGGGCCTGACTTAACTCAACAATCGAGCTGAGCCCCAGGCGATACCTTGTATCGGCCAGGTCCAGTGCGGTGTTGGCTTCTTGCAAGAGCTCCGCGGTCACACTCATTTTCTGTTGTGCGGTGTTCGCTCTCAGCCAGGCTGTGCGGACATCCCGTACGATGCGATTGATGAGCACCCGGCTCTGCTCGCCGGACGCTTTGGCGCGCAGGTCGGCTTCCGCAGCCTGGGCATGAAATTTGAAACCTTCGAAGATCGGTATGCCCACATTCACGCCTGCCGCTCCATACCAATCAGGGTTGAAGTAAGCCGTGGATCCGACGGGCGTGATGCCGACTTTGCCCAACCCTGAGATCGTAGGGAGTAGTTGCTCGTGTTGCGCCCGGCTGAAGCGCACATCTGCCTCGTGATTCAGTTTGAGAGCAAGAAGATCGGGGCGCTGTTGCAAGGCGAGAGCAATGACGGCGTCCGCTGAAGGCGCGACCGGCAGCGGAGGCGACGGGTCGTCGACAAGTTGGTACTGTTGATTGCTCGTGGTTCCAAGCACCTCATTGAGATTCGCCATTGCGGCATCGAACTGATTTTGCGAATCGAGATCGAGCAATTTGGCCTGCGACAGATTGACCTGCGCGAAACTTTGGTCGAGTGTGGACTTGAGTTTGCTCGCAGTTAATGCATTGACCTGATCGCCGACCGCTTGCCGGGCCTTGACGGTGCTTTTCGCAACCTGCAGCGTGGCCTGCGCCTCCAGAGCATTGTAGAAGGCAATGTCCGCCGCCAGGACGATGTCCTCCCGTGTCGCCATCGATTGTTGCTCGGAGGCTTTTGCCTCAAAGGATGAGGAAGCGACCAAATTGCGCGTGCGGCCAAAATCCGTGATCAACTGCTTGAGGTCAACCCCTGCGCCCACGTGATAGAGAAGCCGGGAGGCGTCCAGCGACCCAGCCGAGATACGGCTTGCTTCCTCAGCGTCGACCCCAGTCACATTGCCATTCAGCGTCGGAAGCAACGCCGAGCGAGTCTCGCGGACGACCTGCTTTTGTGCCAGGGTGAGCAATGCCGCTACACTGATTCGTGGGTTATTTTTGAGCGCTAGCTGCTCCGCCTTCTGACGCGTAAGCACTTCCCCGGTTGAGTCTGGCGGGAGGGAGGCCGGAGAATTCGTTGTCGCGGAATTCAACGCCTGCGTTGGCTGCTGTGCCTGAGCCTGGAACTGCGGGGCGTCTGGAAGCTGCTCGATCTGCTGAGAAACGATCTCCTGTGCGCGCATGGCGAGGGGACACAGAAGAAGCCAGAGCGGCAAAAATAGATTTCGACTACGCATGGGTCACCTCACCGGAGCGGGGCTCGATTTCGTCATCTCGAACTTCTTTGCGATGAATCAGCAGGTACGCGGTCGGCACCAAAAAAACGGTTACTATGCCGGAAACGGTCAACCCTCCGAGAATTGCTCGCGCTAGCGGCGCGTACTGTTCGCTGCCCGGTTCCAGAGCAAGCGCCATTGGAATGAGGCCGAGGATGGTGGCTAGCGTGGTCATCAGAATGGGACGCAAACGCACTTCGCAGGCTTCCGCGAGAGCTTGCTTGAGGGGACGACCATGGGCGCGGAGCGTGCCGACGAATTCCACGATAAGGATGCTGTCGGAAACTGCGATTCCAGTCATCATGACGACTCCCATGAGCGA
>Ga0116121_1000837_pt1 | contig 14173 bp, 12 predicted proteins | sample June2015DPH_13_1_FD_89725 | JGI IMG/M metagenome (GOLD analysis project Ga0116121, IMG submission 89725) | Peatland microbial communities from SPRUCE experiment site at the Marcell Experimental Forest, Minnesota, USA - June2015DPH_13_10 | ecosystem: Environmental > Terrestrial > Soil > Wetlands...
CGAGGTCCCGGAAAACCTGCGCAGTGCCATGAAGCTGCACTTCGTCGATACCATGGACCAGGTGCTGCAAATTGCACTGGAATCCCCGCTGCAGTCGATCAGCGAAGACGAGACCTCTCGTCCCATCGCGCCCCTGACTTCCGGCACCGGGGACAGTCCAACGGCACATCAGTAGGAAGCTCTCAGCCCTTGGTATCCGTTAGCCAACGCCTGCGCAAGCAGGCGTTTTGCATTTTGGCGCATTTCCGCAGAAGCGTCGGCCTGGCTTGCCAATTTCCGCTGCGGCATTGCACACTGGGACATGAGGGTCATCGCCCGATTCATGGCGGCAGCGACGAACGCCGCGCAGTTCCCTGCTCCCAGCTTGCCGGAAGTCGCGTTCCTTGGACGATCGAACGTCGGTAAATCGAGCGTGATTAACACGCTCGTGGACGCCAAACTGGCTCGCACCAGTTCTACTCCTGGGCGCACGCGCAGCATTAACTTCTTCGAAGTTCGCTGGCCGGGAAAACCGCAGCCCGAGGTGGTGTTTGCCGACCTGCCGGGCTACGGGTACGCGAAGCTTTCGCGCGAGATCTCGCAGGAGTGGCCCAAGTTTATTGAGCCTTACCTCAACCAACGAGCGACGCTGGCTTTATGCCTGGCGCTAGTGGACGTGAACGTCCCTCCGCAAGAGAGAGATCGTCAACTCCTCGATTTTCTTAATGCTTCTGGACGCGATTTTCTCCTGATCGCAACCAAAAGCGACCGGCTCTCCAACAATCAGCTGCGCAACGCACTGAAAGGTCTTGCCGAAGCATATCCAACTGCGCCCGTGATTCCCTTCTCGGCGAAAACCCGGGCCGGGAGGGACGAGGTTTGGAGCAAGATTCGGCAAGCTCTCGCAGAATTCAGCGGCGCCACGACCCAATCCTGAACTTCTCCCTTAATCGAAATGGCCCTATCCCTTGGTGGGGGCGAAGCTCGGGTTGAGGCTCGAGGTAGATGGCTTTCGAGCGGAAAGCGGGGCCGAAGTGCGGGTGGTCTAACCGAACCCGGGTATGGGAATCTCCTTCACAACCGTGGCAGATGCAGACCGCGAGCGCCTGGGCGAACTACTGCGGTCGTTATCGCGGCCTGCGGTGATTTTGTGTCCGCAGACTGTGCCCAATCCTCAACCGATACCCCCACCTCGCCCCGAATCCCCCACCATCTCGGACCAGGGGGAAGGCGCTGCCGGCAGTGACGGAATTTCTTGAGGAGCGCGCATCCTCAGCCGGGAAGAGTTCTTTCGGATTCGGCGAAGGTGCCGGACCTCAGGGACGTAAGGAATTTCTCCGGTCCTGATTTCTCTTGACCGCCCAATTCGCTCATCAGTGCCAGAATCAATTACCTTAGTTAGCAAGCACAGGCGGCTTTCCCTGCCCTGACAGTCGATTCGATTGGTTATGATGAAAGACTATGGCAGTTTATCTCATCACGGGTATAGCCGGATTTATCGGATCATCTCTGGCGCGGGAGCTTTTGCAGCGCGGAGAGCAAGTTCGCGGGGTCGATAATTTTTCGACCGGCAAGCGGGAAAACCTTAACCAGATTCTTGGGCAAATTGATTTTCGTGAGACCGACATCCTGGATCTCGACGCCATGAAGCTCGCGTGCACTGGCGTGGACTACGTTCTACATCAGGCTGCGATCCCCTCGGTTCCAAAGTCGGTGCTGGATCCGATCGGAAGCAATCGGGCGAATGTGGATGGCACCGTGAATGTGCTGGTGGCGGCGCGCGATGCCAAAGTGAAGCGGGTGGTTTATGCCGCGTCGTCGTCGGCCTACGGCGATACCCCGACCCTTCCCAAGCACGAGCGCATGACGCCAGATCCGATTTCTCCCTACGCCGTGGCCAAGCTTGCCAGCGAGTATTACCTGACGTCGTTTTATCGCTGTTATGGGCTCGAGACGGTGTCGCTGCGCTACTTTAATATCTTCGGCCCGCGCCAAGATCCGTCCTCGCCCTACTCGGGAGTGCTGGCGAAATTCATCACCATGATGCTGCGCGGCGAGCCGCCCACCATATTTGGCGATGGCGAGCAGAGCCGCGATTTTACCTACATCGACAATGCGGTTCAGGCCAACCTGCTGGCCAGCAAAGCGCCCGCGGCCCAAGTTGCCGGCAAAGTGTTCAATGTGGCGACCGGGCGGCGGGCCACGCTCAATGAGACCTTCGGACTTCTGCAGCCACTCACTTCTTACTCTGGCGCTCCGGCTTACGGCGCGGAACGCGGCGGAGATATCAGGCATTCCCTGGCCGATATTTCCCAGGCGGAGCAGCATCTGGGCTACCAGCCCACGGTGAATTTTGAGGAAGGCCTGCGGCGAACCGTCGAATGGTATCGGAATCCGCGCGCGTAACGGGGCCTCAGGCCGCATTACGTTGGTGATCTACGTAGAGATTACCGGTGTAGGTAGAGTTGATACATGACACTCTCATCGATGGTGGTTTCGCGCGACTGGCAGGAAATCAGTGTTCTGGAATGTATTCTCGGCGGATTGCATATGGATGTCGCGGTCGAGAGTGAACCGCAGCGAGCCTTGGCGCGACTCACAAAATCCAAAATCGATGCGCTGATCGTTGACACCGACCTGAACGGCACGGGACAGTTTTTTCGCGAACTGCAGGAAGAAACTCCGCGCGTGAGTACGGTACCTCTGGTCATCATGGGCTGCGCGAAAGGCAGACCGGAGATGCAGTCTACCGGCGCGATGTTCGCTTTCGACAAGCCGATTTCCGTGGAACAGGCAGTGCGTACGCTTTCCGCGGCGCGCAACATGATTCTCGACGGCCGTCTACGCTACCATCGCGCGGGACTGGAAGTTCCTGTGACCTTGAGCGGGCGTCATCAAAAGCGGGTAGGGGCACAGCTCATCAACCTCAGTCAGGGAGGTCTGCAAGTTCGCCTCAATGATGGGTTTGATGCCAGGGATCTGCGGCGCGCCTCCTTCGATTTGCCAGGCACGAAATGCGGCGTGAAAGCGGACGTGGAAGTGGCTTGGTCGGACAAGCGCGGAAACGTTGGTATCCGTTTTACAAAGATTGCGGCGCAGATGCAGTCCACTCTGCGGATCTGGCTGGCGCAGCAGTATTTCGCCAATTAGAACAAGCGGTTCTCAGGTTCATACGTTCCCTCGGTTGATTCTCTGAATCCGCCTGGAAACAGGGTCAGCGAAAGCGGTCTGCGTCACTGCCTTCCTCTTCTTCCCCGATCAAAGCGGCTTGCGCCATTCGCACTCCAAGGCTTGCCCCTCCAAACACAGCAAACAAAGCCCAGTACGACCCAACGACAAAGGCGGCGGCGGCCGTGACGGCCCCGAGAGTGAGGGGCCAAGCCGGAAGTTCATGAGTGATGACGAGAAAAATCAGCGTGAACAGGAGCAGGGCAGCAATCACGACCAGACCATCCACCAGCCACGCCAGGGTTCGGCCTGAGAGCGGACGGGAGAGCCAATTCAGTCGCGCATCTGGCTCGTAGCCAGGGCCCTCTACCAAGTCTTCCTGCCGGTGTGCGTGCAAATCTTTTACTCCCTTCGCCCGCGCATAGCTGCTATCCGGCCGGATTGACGGACGCGGTTGAGCGGACAGAATCAGCCCGTCGTTTTCCGAGCTCGTATTTTCTTCTGCAACAATCAAGGCCGGACTGGGGAAGACTGAGCGGTGCGAGGCTTCGCGCTCGATGCCCTCGAGAAGGTTGGAAAAGATCCACTGGTTGATCTCGCGACGGGTTCGTGCTGGCAAGTCCACGAAACGGATACCACATTGCCCCGACCGATTGGCCCAGGTGACTTCGCCGTAGCTTTCAATGCGCAGGCGGGGAAATCTTAAGTGGAAGCGCACCCGTACGCGCTGTTGCTGACGCAGGGGAGCAACCGCCTGCACGGCCACGCCATCGCTGTTGAGGTTGCGGACAATTCCGCCATTGGCGGTATCGAGGGTAACGTAGGTGAGGGCACGCAATTCATGCCGGTAGTGGGTGCGTGCTTGCCGCGCGGGAAATGATACGACCTGCATACTAACCGCCAGGGATGGTCGGATGGGGCCCGTTCGGTAAATTCTAATTTCCAGGGTCAAGGGTTGGGAGTAACTGAGTTGATTCAAGAAGGCCGAAGATCAGTCTTACCAAAAGGCCATGGCCAATGGGTCAATGCCGGAATTGCCCCAAGTCGGTTAAAATCCCCGTAAGCTCTTGTTAAGCCCGGTAAAACCGGATAAGGCCGCAGCTGCATCCAAGCGTTGGAGATCCCCTAAGCAGACTAGGCCAAGTGATTAATTGACAGGGGCTAGTTCGGGTGGCCACACTTCCAAGGCGGATTGGCCCGTCCAGCACGGCATGGCGACGACTCCCACCAAAGCGATGACTGAGATAGCTGCCGCCGCCATTCCGGATGCGGGGGTGCCGTCTTGGCCGGGGGCTCGAACCGCGATGCCGGCGGGACAAGGCATTGATCATCCGGATTCCCGTCCCCAATCCGATTCTCAGCAGGGAGAACGCCTGCGGCCGGTGGGGAGCGATGCCCTCCAGGCTCTCTTAGGATTTTCTGCGCTCCATCAGCAAGTGCGGCAGCGCCGGGCCTTGGCCTCGCCGAACCATGGATTTGAGGTGGTTGGACGGGCCTCTGAGTTTGAACACGCCGAGCAATTCGTTCTGGACGAGGTGCTGCAGCTGGTCGCCGAGCGTGCCGTGGTCATCACCGGAGGCGATGGGTTAGGAATCGCGCTGGCGGAGAATAACGAGATTGTCTTGCGAGCCTCGGCCGGAACGATCAAGCCGGATGTGGGCGCGCGGATCCAGCGCGACTCGGCATTTTCTGGAGCATGTTTCCGCGCGGCGCAGATCATCCGCTGCGACGACACGGAGACCGATGATCGCGTAAACCTTGATGCTTGCCGGAAGTTGGGTGCGCGCTCCATGGTGGCGGTGCCGTTATGCGGCCGGCGGCGCGTGATCGGACTGCTGGAAGCTTTCTCGGCTGAGCCCTTCGGCTTCAATGACAGCGACGTGGGCAGCCTGGAACTGCTGGCCGAGTTGATCCTCGGAGCCCTCAAGCCCGAGGATGAAGATCGGTTTGCGGAATCGGCACAAATCGCTGAAGCGGAGTTGACCGCGCCAGCGCCTCCCGCTCCGCCCCCGCCACCCGCTCAAGAAGCCCCTCCCACTGAAACGAGCGCGACGGCTGAGGTGGGTGGGGCGAGCGTTGTGGACGGCGCAGCGGAAGTTCCCGCCTCGAGCGCAGCGGCCCTGGATGTTCCGCTACTAGCGACGACACCGGCCTCGATAAGCGAACCGGCGCCGTTCATTACGGAGACATCCCCACCCGAACCTGGGGAAGAGCCAGTGCCGCTCGAACGTCATCATCCCGGCATTGTGTTCGTTTTAATCCTGTTGGTCGTCTTCGTTCTGGTGGCGGGTGGAGTGTGGTGGAAGCTCAAGAACGTTCAGATGGGCAAGGCATTGGTTCAGCCGACACAGCAAACGGCAATGAATTCCGCGGCGAAACCTGCCGCGCATTCGGGCAATCCATCTGGTTCTATTCCATCGACTCCTCTGCCAGGGCAGACCAGTTCAACTTCGACTTCCGGTTCGGCTGACGTCGATGCGCCGTCAGCACCAGCTACGCTGAGCGCAGGAATTGGGACGCCACAGGAACTGTCGAAATTAGCGCGCATCACGGGCATCCGGCATTGGTCTTCGGCGGATTCCAGCACGGTCGTCCTCGACTTGCAAGATCAGGTGCAGTACGAAGCGCATCGCTTGCCGTCCCCGGATCGAATTTACTTTGATTTGCACGATACCTCCCTGGCTCCTGAGTTGGTAGCAAAGACCATCGAAATTGGCGATCCTTTGCTGACCCGAGTTCGCGTGGCCCAACCGGTTCCGGGATTGACCCGAGTGGTGCTGGAGACGAAAGGAAACCCGAACTTTTCCGTCAGCCTGGAACCCAATCCTTACCGCCTGGTGGTGGAGGTGCGCAAGCCGGGCACGATCGGCAAGAGCGAGGTGAATCTTTTCCCCGGAGCACCGAGCGAGCGGCAAAAGCTGGCAATCATGGTTCCACCGCCCACACACGAAGATCTGCTGTTGCGAGCTCGGGTGCCGAAAATGCGCATCGTGGTAGATGCTGGCCACGGCGGGTGGGATTTGGGAACGGTGGGCCGGCGAGGGCTGCTGGAAAAAGATGTGGTGCTCGAAATTGCCCAGAGATTGGGCAAACTGCTCGAGAGCCGATTGGGCGCGGAAGTGATTCTTACGCGGAAAGAAGACAATTACATCCCGCTGGATGAACGGGCAGGAATGGCGAATCAGGCACAGGCGGATTTGTTCGTCTCAGTACATGCGAACTATAGCGACCTCCCCTCGGCGCGCGGCGTGGAAACCTACTACACAAATTTCTTTTCGTCGCCTAATTCGACAGACCTTGAGACGCGCCCGGACGGAACGGCCAACCAGAATGGGGTGACGGCAAAGCTCTCTCCCATCGATTTGCACGACAGGATCGAGCAGTCACGCCGTCTCGCGGCCAGCGTGCAGCGCTCGCTCTATGGTACTTTGTCGGTGCAAAATCCCGGGCTGCGGGACCGGGGAGTGAAAGAGGCGTCTTACGTGGTTCTTACCGAAACTGCGATGCCCGGAATTCTGGCGGAAGTTTCGTTCGTCAGTAGTCCCACTGACGAACAGAAGTTGCGCAGCGACGGCTACCGCGAGCAGATTGCGGAAGCGCTGTATCGAGGCATCGCACGGTACGCGGCTAGCTCGCGTGGCGTGAAGATGGCGAGCGCCGCGAAATAAGTACTCGATTTGCTCCAACTTCTCGGTTCACCGGATCCCATTCCCTTCTATCGGAATGGGTTCACAATCTGCAGTCCGTCGATCTCCCTCACATCTCGCATGTCTTCTGAGAACAGTATGCTGCATCCAGCCTGTTTGGCCGCCCGGAGGACAAGGGCATCCCAAAAGGAGAAGCGGTGGAGGCGATGCAGGTCGATGGCTGCGAGGATGTCTGCGACCTCGGGAGCGGCGACGTCGAACTCGGCGAGCAGTTCAACCTTGCGTCGGGCAATGCTCGCATCCATATGCAGTTTCCGTGTGACCGTGACGAAATACTCCTGGAGCACCTGCAACGACACAACTCCAGTCCTCGCTCGCCGGTGTTCGGCTACCAGATCGAGGGCGGTCCGCTGTTTCGCAGGCGCCGCCTTGTCATCCGCGTAGATGAGAACATTGGTATCGAAGAAACTACGAGCGCTCATGAATCTCATCGCGATTGAATTGCCAGCCCCGCGAATGGCCTTGACCCGAGAGTCGCTTGAATTCCTCGATGCTGCGCTCGGCGTCGTCACCACCAGCGACGGTTTGCAGATAATCGCGGATTAGTTGATTGAGGCTTTTGCCCAGAGCCTCCGCCTTCTTTCGAGCACGGGCCACGAGTTGCTCGTCTATGGAAAGAGTGACGTTTATTAACACAGTATGTGTGCACATATCGTGTGTCAATTCAGTTCTCCGAAGCTTCCCCTCCATACTTCTGCAACCACTTCAATTCCTCCCGCACTTTGATTTTCCCGTGCCAGGGATTCTTGTCGAGGGAATGGCCTTCGCCGGGGAAAATCAGCAGGGCGTTCGGAATTCCCAGGGAATAGAGTGCGTGCTCCAGCAGGTAATCTTCCAGGACGGCGACGCGGATGTCGTCGCCGCCAGCGACCATGTGCGTGGGAGTGCGGACCTTGTCGATCTTAAAGATGGCGGCTTCGTCGTGATAGTGCTGCTGAGCTTCCCAGGGACGTCCACCAAGGAAATAAGCATCGTCAAAAGTGGTGTCGTCGTTACCCCAGTTGGCGACGTGCTCCACCGCGCCCGCGCCTGTGACGGCAGCCTTAAATCGGGTGGTTTGCGTGATGAGCCAGTTGGTCATGTAGCCGCCATAGCTGTAGCCGCCGACCACGAGGTGATCAGGATCGGCGATGCCGTCTTTTACCAGCGCATCGACGCCTTCAAGAATGTCTTTGCCGGGGCGCGAGACGATGACGGGCACGATCTGCTGCAGGAATTTATCGCCGTAGCCAGTGGATCCGCGGTAGTTGGGCTCAAAGACCAGCCATCCGTCGGTGGCCGCAAGTGCCGCCCATTGATACCAATCGGCTTCAAAATGGTTGCCGTCGGCGTCCGCCGGACCGCCGTGAATGAACGTGAGCATCGGCATTTTCCTGGACTCGAATTTCCCGGGAGGATAAATCAGCATTCCTTCGACCGTGGTGCCGTCGTCCGCCTTCCAGCGATAGGGCTTGCCTTGCGGGATCTCGCGTTCGGTGAAGAAGTGGTTGAGCGATGTGATGGGCCGCGCCTGGTCAAGCTTGTCCGGGCTCTCGGCCAAGTAGACTTCCGTCGGCTTCTGCAACGACGAATACACGAATGCAATCCGCCGGGAGTGCGGGGTAGCCGACAGGATTTCGTAGGTGCCTTCCCAGCCCTTGAGCTGGTGCAGAGACTGGCTCGGCTGACCCACCGAGTACATGGAGACTTCGGTGCCCAGACGCGCGGACGCGAGCACGTCATCGGCGGCCACCGTGTAATGGTCGACCGGGCCGATGAAGTCTTTGCTCCATTGCTCGACTGTACCGGTTTCCGAGTCGACCCAATAAAGGTGAGGTTGGAGGTCGCGGTAGGGGCCGGTGACGTCTCCGACTTCGACGCTGAAAAAGATGTGGCGGCTGTCGCTGGCCCAGCGGGGGCGGGTTTCTACGGCTTGGTTGTGGGTTAGACGGCGGGGAGGGGAGCAAAATTTCCGATCGACGCCGAGAGAGCCCTGGACTCCTAAGCCACAGACGTAGATTTCCACGTCGTCGTATTTTTCCTGGCGCTGGTTGATAGCGTTGGTCAGGAGGGCGAGTTTATTTCCGTCGGGCGACGTGACGATGTCGTCGACTCGCAACGGCAGGTTCGCAATCTCCTGGGCGCCGGGAGTCAGATCAGATTTTTTCCCCGTATCAGTTTCTTCTTTCGTTGGAGCGGCTGTGTGGCGGGCCAGCGCATCTGCAACATCGAGCGCAAAAATCGTGTCCCCGCGTTCGGCGGTGCGATAGCGCTCTACATCTTTCCATTGCTTTTTGTATTCGTCCTTCTGAGCCTTGGTCCAGGGATCGCGAGTCGCAAAGTACAAGATGCGCGAGTCGGCCGACCAGGAAAACGTGTGCACATCTTCCTGACCTTGCGTCAACGGAATCGCCTCGCCGCCTGTAGAAGAAATCACGTACAACTGGCTCACTTCTTCTTTGTCGTCCTCTTTATCCGATTCACCAACGGCAGCGGCGTACCTTTCCGCCGAAGACTTACGCTCGGAGCGGAACGCGATCCAGTGGCCGTCGGGTGACCACTTGGGATCGATCTCGTGTCCCGACTGCGTGAGTTGAATCAGAGATCCGCCTTTGCCATCGTCTCGATAGAGCCAGAGGTCATTGCGGAAGATTTGTTGATCCCAGTCCGCGCGCTCGGTCTCGATCACGACCGAGTCGCCGTCAGGCGAGAGAGCAACCGCCGAGTAACTTACCGAGTTGAAGAATTCGTCGAGCGTCAGCTTGGGTTTGCCGTCGGCAGAGCTGGGCGAAACGGAACCGAGAACGATTAGCACCAACAGAAAAAGCTTCCAGGTTTTCATAAGGGCCGTGTCCTGCGGGAAGAAGGTTTATACATGGATGGTTCTGGCTTAAGCAACTTTCAGCGACTGGGCTGACTCAAGGTCAGGTGAGAAGTTCCCTCATGCAGTCTGATTGAGGCGGCTTCTACTGTACAGGTTCGGCATCCTTGAGCGCTTGGTCGAGAGGCTGACCGTTGTGAGATGTGGTTAGAACCACGCGCCAGCCGTCGTCATAACGGCGAAAGCTTGCCGTAGAACGGTAGCGGAGATCGGTATGATAAATCATTGCGCCCACTTCGTTGAGTGGAACCCATCGCCAGAGAAATTCAACGTCGGCGGCGTTGCCCTGCTTGGCAATGCCGGTGATCTCCACCAGTTCTCTACTGGCGGCGGGAATGCTGAAGGATTGCTTTTCCGAATCTCCGGGTGCGATAAGACTTTGAAATGTGTCCACGCCGGACGGACTCAGAGTGAAATCCCAGCAAGGCGGCGGGGCTAGAGCCGCCGGACACGGCGCTTTGGCGCCGGTCATCCAGCCGCGATGTTCCAGCATTCGATGTTCCGGAGAGAGGTAGTCATCGTTCGATAAGACTCCGGTGCGGACCTGAAATTGTTGCGGGTCGCGAAACGCTTCCGAGCTCGCGATCAAGTCGGCCGCAAGGCGGCGCGTGAGGAAGTCGCGAGGCGAACAGGAGGCAAGGACAAGCAGAGCAGTAATGCCGAGAACGATGAGCAGTTTCCACATGAAGGAATCGAAGATCTCAGATCACTGGTTTTGGATTGTAACCAAAAGCGGCCTTCTGCGTGGCAAGAAAGGGCGAGAGGTAATCTGACCATCAAACCGAACAGACCAGCGCCCTGGGATGGCAGTTGAACACCGGGGACAACGACCGTCTGGAGTGAGGCGATAGTCCGTGATGAGGTAGCCCTGGCGGTTAATCAAAGTCTCGCTGCACTGCGGACAGCGCGTATTTTCCCACTGGCCAACCCCGCCAGGAAGATTTCCCGCGTAAATATAGCGAAGACCTGATTGCTGGCCGATGTCGATGGCGCGCAGCAGATCCTCCGGGCGCGTGTCAGGAGGATCGGTCATTTTGTAGTCACCGTGAAACGCGGTTACATGCCAAGGAATGTCGGGCGAGATGCCAGCCAGGAACTCGGTCAGGCGCCGCAATTCGTCCGCGGAATCGTTGAACCCGGGAATCAGAAGCGTGACAATCTCGAGCCATAACCCCATCTCGTGGATGCGGCGGATGCTCTCGAGTATGGGGCCGATGCGGCCGCCGAGCTCATGATAGTGACGGTCGTCAAAACTTTTGAGATCGACTTTGTACAGATCGAGCCAGGGGCGCAAATATTCGAGAACCTGCGGGGTACCGTTGCCATTGGAAACGAAGCCGGTGAGAAGTCCCGCGGCCTTGGCCTCTTTGAAGACGGCCACCGCCCATTCGCTGGTGATCAGAGGCTCGTTGTAAGTGCTGACCAGAATCTTTGCGCCTTGCGCAAGAGCATCCTGCACCAGAAGTTCGGGCGAGGCTTGCAATGGAGGCGAGACGGCGTTTGAATCGCGCAGAGCCTGCGATGTAACCCAGTTTTGGCAATAAGCGCAGTGCAGGTCGCAGCCCAGCATCCCGAAACTGTAGGCAAGAGCCCCGGGATAGGCATGAAAGAACGGCTTCTTCTCCACTGGATCGCATTGCCTTCCGGCGGTGTAGCCCCAAGGCACATAGAGCGTTCCGCCGCGGTTGTGGCGGACTTTGCACACCCCCGGTTGGCCTTCAGGGATGGGGCAGCAATGTCCGCAAGCAAAGCAACGCACCCGGTTGTTTTCGAGTTTCTGGTATAGACGGGAATCGGCTTCGCGAACTTGCTCGTCGAGAACACTGCGGAGGGTGCGCACAGGAACCTCTGAGTTTATTCTAGCTCTATTGACTGTCGCGAGGTCGGGCCGGTTTTAGCGCGAAGCTTTCGTGGATGATTCGTGCTGCTGCCGCCACTGCTCGACTTGCTGTTCAATGGCTGCTCGTTGAGCCGACGTGAGACGCGCGGCGATAAAGGGGGAGAGAACTTTGCTGGCGCCATCCCCGCTGGCGCGGGCGAGCTCGGTCCAGAAGTACGCTTGATGGGGATCTTGCGGCACGCCACGGCCACTCAAGTAAAGCGATCCCAACTTGGATTGAGCTGAAACGCTGCCATGCTCGGCGGCCCTGGTAAACCAACGAGCCGCTTCCTTTTCATCCTGTTTGACTGCTTGCTTTTCGTCGCCCTGTGCGTAGAGAAGGCCCAGAGCATTTTCGGCTGCCGGGTCATTGCGTCCCGCTAATTCCCGGAGTCGCGGCAGGTTCGCAGAATCGGCCGATAGTTTCGTCCCAGATGAACTCGAGGGATCGAGAGGTGGGTTCGACGACGCAAGCACGGTCTGCTCTCCGCCTCGCTCACGGGACTGGAGCTTTTCCTGAATCCAGGGTTGGATCGAAGAAGCGCTTATGAAACCGAGCACCATAGCGATGGTCGCGGCCGTTGCGATTAGAAGGAAAAGATGAGTTCGCGGGAGGCGAATACCGCCGAGATTGTCCGGATGTTCGGAGACGTCTTCCGTCTCCGCCGTCTCATCCGGCATGTGAGCAAACAGAACGCTACCCGGAGACGGAGAATATGGCTTCGGAGGAACCGGGGATGACTGAGACGGATCGTCGGGGCGCGCCGTGCGACTGATCGCGGCGAGAATCATCTCCGCAAAACGCTGCAGCACGTCGCCGTCGCTCTCGCGAAAAGCACCGGGGTCGGCGGAAAAAACTTCCAGCAGTCCGATCACTTTTTCTTCCATGCGCACCGGAGCGGCCATGATGGAACGCACGCCGAGGGCGCGACAACTCTCACGATTCACGCGGTCGTCCGTTTCCGTATCCGCGCAGCGCAACAGTTTCCCTGTGCGCACGCATTCCCCGGAAAAACCTGAACCGACCTGCAGACCCGCTCCGACCGGCGGAGCACTCTCACCCGCACTGGCGCGGCAGATCATGGTGCCCACGTCTTTTCCTGCCAGAGCGATGGCCGCACCGGAAGCTCGAAGCAACGATCGAGCACGGGAGGCAATCAACGAAAGGACCGCCTCCAAATCGGTGCCGAGGGTTTCTACCTCTCTCTGGACTGCAGCCGCCGCGCTCAGGAGATCGGTGTAATTCTGCCGGGGAGCGAAGTCCTGCGGATCTCGAGTCGGTTGCGCAGGAGCCTCTGCATAGGCTGCGGCGGCGATGGCGTTCAGAAACAACCACTCTTGCAACTGGCGTACGGCGGAATCCTCCAACCGCGAAAAAGCGAGGCCGACACGGCCGATGGAGTCCACCCAGGCCACGCGCGCAGAGGCGGAGATCTGTCCACTGGCTTCTGCGAGATTCAGAGTCAATTCCACGATCTGGTCAACTGCCAGCGGCAACGAACATTGCAGAGCCGCTCCCCGCTCGCTCAGGTCGAGAACCTCGTACAGATCAAGCAGCTCCTTCGAGGAGGCGCCGAGGATATTCGCGTATGCCGGCACGTGTACCTTTTGGCGTACGCGACTGCGACGGTTCGGGGTAGCAGATCGAGGTACTTGAAGAGTGGCGGCCATGATGCGGAAATCGGACTCTAGTGGGTACATATTAACCCGAGATTGCAAAAAAGTAAGTAAGAAGAAATCGGCAGGACCGTCGTGGCTGTAAATCCTTGAGAACAAAGCTGGAACGCGGCCGGACAGTGCCAGAACGAAGTTAGCTGATGTGGGCAACCCCGATCGAAGTGAACCCAATCTAACTGCAAATACCGGCCGACTGAGAATGTCGAATACTTGCGTCAGGAAATCGTGGCGGCTGCTGGCGATCGGGGCCGCCTTAGCGGTTGTGTCCGCCGCACTGCCCGCATCGGCGGCTCTGGGCGGAGACGGTGCTTCTGTCCAGGCTGACCAGCTGCATATGCAAGGGAGTCTACGTACAACCGCCGCCGCGGCATATACCATGCACGAGATTCAAGGCGCCAGCGGCACGGTAGTTCGAGAATACGTCTCTGCCGCGGGCGGATCAGCAGGAAAAGTATTTGCCGTGGCCTGGCACGGACCGTGGCGTCCCGACATGCGGCAGATTCTGGGGGGTTATTTTGAGCAATTCGCTCAAGCCGCGAAATCACAGAGCAAAATTCGGATGGGACGCAGGCCGCTGATGATCGAGCTGCCTGGATTGGTGGTGGAACAGAGTGGACACGCGCGGGCCTTTGCGGGCAGGGCCTATGTTCCCGACATGCTGCCGACAGGAGTTCGCCCCGAGGAAATCCAATGAGAGATCTGCGGATATTCTTGATCTTTGCGATCGTCCCGGCTTTCGCGCTCTCCGTCGGATGCGGCGGAAGTAGTAGCGGTAGCAGCAACAGTAGCAGTAGCACTACTACGACGACCCAAACCATTGCGACGTCTGGAGCGAACGTGGCGTCGATAACCGTGAATGCCGGGCCGAACGGAAATTATGTGAACGGAGCTTTTGCCAGCATA
>Ga0116121_1000841_pt1 | contig 14126 bp, 10 predicted proteins | sample June2015DPH_13_1_FD_89725 | JGI IMG/M metagenome (GOLD analysis project Ga0116121, IMG submission 89725) | Peatland microbial communities from SPRUCE experiment site at the Marcell Experimental Forest, Minnesota, USA - June2015DPH_13_10 | ecosystem: Environmental > Terrestrial > Soil > Wetlands...
AAACCCTTCCGCCTCCAGCCTGAGCAGGGAGTCGGCTGCGCACGAGTCCGGCGGGGACGAGGTAGAAGCGTTCGCAGCCGACTCCCTGCTCAGGCTGGAGGCGGAAGGGTTTGGCGCGGTCCGCGAGGAAATCAGCGCGGGTAACTTTGCACTCGACCAGCACGGAATGGCAGGCGCGCTTCCAGCCGATGGCATCGGGCATCTCACCGCTGACGCAGGCTTGTTCGGAGAGCACTACGCCGCAGCGGTAGCGGCGCAGCCAGTGGACGGCTTTTTCGACTAGTTGGGCGTGAGTCATTATTTCGAGCTTCGGCCGGTCGTTATTGGAAAGCAAGGACATTTGTATCTGGAGATGGGGCTGGACGGAAGTAACTGCGAAGCTACTAGCTGGAGGTCGCTGTCGCACGTGCGGGACTCTCAAGAATCCCATGTGACCAACATAGTCATGTCTGCTACAATCAATTCATGCGCACTGTGAATATAAGCAACCTAAAGGCGCGGCTCAGCGCTCACATCCAGCATGTGCGCGACGGTGAGGAGTTGCTGGTCTGCGACCGGAACAAGCCGGTGGCACGGATTGTTCCCTGCTCAGCGAACGACGAACCCGAACGGGAGCGACGGCTGATTGCCCGCGGCATTCTCACGCCGCCGAGGAAGAAGCGGCGTCCATCGTTACCGGCCCCCGCAGGGAACGTGTCCGATGAGGTCATGGAGAGGATATGGCGCGAAGAGCGGGAAGGCCGCTAGCGCAGACTTTCGCCTTCTGGGATGCAAGCGCGCTGATTCCTCTCTGTGTCCGCCAAGGCATTACACTCAGCGTTGTCAGCTTGTACGGCAGTTATCAGGCAGTCGTCTGGTGGGCAACTCCGGTTGAGATCGCCAGCGCTCTCGCGAGGTTGGTGCGGACCGGGGCGATCAATTCCAGCGACTGCGCGAAAGCCCGGCAGGTTGCGGTGGTATTAGCCGACGAGTGGCTTGTTATCCAACCTTCGGACTCTTTGCGGGCCAGAGCGACACAGCTTGTGGATCGTTATGACCTGCGGGCTGCCGACTCGTTGCAGCTTGCGGCGGCACTGGACTGGTGCGAAGATGCGCCACAAGGTCAAGTCTTTCTGGCCGCCGATCAGAGATTGAGGGAGGCAGCGGTGCTCAGCGGATTTGAGGCGAAGGCTATCTAGCAGGACTATCGGAGCAAATTTAACCACGTCGCTAGTCGACTTGACCAACGAAGAACGAGAAGTCGTGCGGGAGTGTCTGCGAGCAGCGGTCGAAGGTTCATTCTTCCGGACTGGGAATTCCACACTCTGTTTGGCCTTGAGCGCGATGAGGTGCGAAACATTTTGTCTCTCTGGCCAGGACTCGATGAAACGGACGAGTCCGTGGTGATCGCGATCAACAATTCGCTCAACAACCTCCTCGGATCTCCGGCTAGGAACGGAGATGAAGAATGGCCGAAGTTCATCTCGGTAACACGCGGGGAAGTTGCGAGAATTTTCGCTAAGTGGAAGGGCAAGAGCCCGCGCAGTTCATACGAGCAGCGAGAATACTTTGACGACATCGTGTAGTCCTTACTTTCCGCCCAGCCTGAGCCGTCGCTTCGTAACCGGACTCCTCATCGGCTTCAAAATCACCGGGCGGTGCAGAACTGTTTCCAGCAGATGGCGTTCGGCGGCAATCGTTTGAGCGGATGGTCCCAAGGGTAAATAGCCTTCGGCGATGATGACTAACGCTTCGTTCGTTTTATTTTTGATCTGATTACTTTCAACTTGAATGCGGCGGATGTGGCCGTCGTGGGCGGCGTCCAGGGCGTTGGCTAGACGGAGGATGGCGGCCAGTTGGATGGTTCCCTTCTGCTCGTCGGGGAAGAGATCGCGCAGAGTCTTGTGCTTTCTCGTAGGTAACGCTCCGCGATGAAAGCGGGCAACGATTGCGGCGCGCTGCAGCTCTGCGGCGTTCCAGCCTAGGGGGTTGCCGTGAGCGCGAATCATCTCGAAAGAAGTTTTCTGATGTCCTTTTTCGCCTTTGGATTTGCCGACATCGTGGAGAAGAGCAGCGGCCAGCAGGCTTGAGCGGGCAGAACCGGCGTCGACGGAGGGCTGCCATCCGTTGGCTAGAAGGCCGTCGTAGAGTTGGAGAGCGAGGCTGGCGACGCGCTCGGAGTGCGGGAAATCGGGATCGAGGCCGTTTGCCCAGAGCTTCATGCGGCGGGTGGCTAGCGCTTGAATCTGCCTTCCTTGCGGCAGCGCGGCGCGCCAGACTTGCCAGAGAGAATCGGGACCTATCATCTTCTTGCGGTAGTGGTCGATGCGCTGGGTTCTCTCAGAGAGGATCGTCGCGTGCCAGCGCTGACGGGAATCGGGATCGGGAAAAACGTGGCAGGAGACGGCAGTGGCCCAGAGCACATCGAGATCATGAACTTCGCCCAATAAGTCCTGGATCTGCTTGAGATCGTTGCTCCAGGCCTTGTGTTCCACGGGAAGGAAATTTTCTACGATGTAGCGGAAGCGCTTGATTCCAATGCGAAGGCAGTGGAAAGCGACCTGGGAGCGGTCGCGCAAGGCGCGGTTGTGGAGTTCACGGGCGGCGGCGAAGCGCTCCAGGGCCAGATGCTTGAAGAGCGCACTGCCCGGTCGGAAGCGAGCGGCTCGCGCGGGAAGAGACTTGCTCCATTGACGCCACTGCTTGCGATCGAACTCTTCGAGGGCGGCTTGCGCTTCGAGCTTTTGTTCTTGTTCGCGACGGTGGAGGATTTCAAGAAGGAACTGGGCGACCGGGTCTCTGGGTTCGTAGCTTTGGTCTCCAGTTGCCGCGGCGTTATCTATGTTCCCGGGATCCCGTTCAGATTTCGGCAACGCCGGCGAGACCTTGCCCTGAGCTTGCCGAAGGGGCGCCCGCGTCACACGAGTTTGATCGAGCTTCTCGACCCATTCCATCATCACCTGGACGTCGCGCAGGGCGCCGAGGCGCTGAAACAGGCGCCTGCCGGCTTTCTTCATCGCTTTCCAGTTAGGATCGGGATCGAGGGCGAGCAATCCATCCGCCAGGGAGCGGCAGCGGCGGAGAGAGACGCGGAGGTCGTGAACGGGATCGGCGGCGAAATCTGCGGACACGTGCTCGCACTCGTCCAAGACGCGCAGCATCCAGTAGCGCAGGCCGGTCGTTTTCTGGGCACGGGTTGCGCGAATAGTTGATAAAGGCACGAGAGTTCCAAACAGATAAGGATAATAAGCGTCACCATTTTCGCCGCACTTGGGTGCAAAAGCCAGTGGCAGGATGCATGCGCGGCCCGAGAGGGCGATTTTGCCTATACGAAGGAGCGAGGGTACAACGGTGGGCCATGATCTCCCGCTAACTCTTCGGTTACCTCCGTAATGTGCAGGCTCTTACCTGCAGGATTTAACCTCTCTATACCGAGCCAGAGCTGCGGGTTGAGGGGTGTTTTATCAACGACGCGACCACATTTCACGCAAACCGGGCGGCCTCCGCGCGCGCCTTCGTACACAGCCTGAACATCCTGGTGAAGTATGCCCGGATGTACGGCCCTGATCATAAGCGTACGGAAGCGCAGTTCGAGATCGCCTGGAATGAATTGCAGCAGGGCCTGCCCGTGGCCGGAGAGGGCGGGTTTTTGCTGGGGGTTTCCGACAACAAATTGTTGCTGGATGGAGTTCCGTTGGAGACGGGCCAGACGGAACGGAGCTTTGGACAGCTGCTAAGCACGGCTGGTCTGGCTAGCCTGCACTTCTCCAAAGATGTCACCATCGAAGACTTCACTCGCCTGGTGCGCGCCTTTACGCTGGCTGGTTCCAAAGCTCAGGACGTGGCCAAGCAGATCAAAGAAGCCCTCAGTGACGGCGGCAGACAGAGCACAATCAAGATCAATGAAGTGAAATTTGTGGCGGCTGATCCGCTTACTGGCGACATCAGCGTGGCGGCGCAGATCGCGGCGCAAACCCTCGGACCGGAATTCAAACAATGGCTGAACGATCCGCAGAAGCTGCTGCAGCTGATCGCAGCGGCGGAGGGCGCCAACGCCGGCGGCGGAGGCCAAGGCGGCGGAACTTCGGTTCCGTTTGGAAGCGTTCCGAACGTTCCCGGCCATTGGGTCGCGGGACCGGCAACCGGGACTGGCACTGGGACGGCGACGGCACCAGCGTGGGAGGGTGGAGTAGTACCGCTGCAAGAGGCTGAGGTAGTTCAGGCGATCCGGCTGCTGACTCGATTCGGCCAAGTGCAGGGCGATCCGAATGCTGGTCCAGAGGTTCTGCAAAAGGAACTGACCGAAACCGATCCGAACACGCGGCTCAACCTGCAGCAGTTGCTGGGAAGCCTGGCCGCCAAGGCAGCTACGGAGCAAGAAGACACGACGCCACTGCTGATGAAAGCTGCCGAGCACATGGCGATCCGCTTCGCCCTGGAGCGTTATTCGAAGGGCGAAGTGAAAGTGAATGCCGTCCATCAGATGATGGAGCACATGAGCCGGCAGATGGACTCGTTGCGCGGGATTCTGAAGCTGCAAGAAGAAAAGATGAACAAGGCGGGAATCCTGGTGGAGTCGCACGCCGATATCCTGGACCGGATGTTCTGGGCGGAAGTGCCGGAGTCGGGAAAGAAGACGGTGCTGCTCTCCCATGAAGCTCCGTGCGTGCCTCCGCGAAATCTACGCCAGTTCGTGGAACTACTGCTTGACCGCGACGACAAGCAAGCATCAGCCGAGATTCTGAATAACTATTCCGGCTGCCTGGATACGAAAGAGATAGAAGCGCGGCGCAAGACAGCCATTGGATTAAGCCAGCTGGCGGACCTGTATTCCCGGCTGGGTGGGGAAGCGATGGGTAAGGCCATCCACAGTGTGACTCAGCAGTTGTGCGTGGAGAAAGATCCAGAACTGCAAAGCCTGCTAAGCGCTGCTTTTGTGCGCCTGAGCCAGGAAGCCAGCTCGGCCAAGAATTACCAGGCAGTGAACGAAGTATGCAGCGGGATGGAGATGCTGCTGCAGCAACGGCCCGTGCTGGTGAACGACTTGCGGCCGCGCGTGGGGGTGGAGAACCGGATCCCGGAGTTCATTGAGGAAGCATTGCGCAACGATCCGGTGCCCGCGGACCTGCTGGTGGTCTTGCGACGGACGTGCCAAGCGGGGGCCGAGCATCTGGCCGACCGTTTCTTCCGATGCATGCGGCGCGACGAGTGCGACCGCATGGTCGATCTGGTCAGGGAGATGGGAAGTCCGGCGCTGACCCAACTGCGGGAGATTCTGCGCACCGGGCAGCCCCGACAAGCCTCCGCAGTGGTGGGGCTGTTGAGCCGCCTGGACGTAGGGACATTGCTGGAGCTATTGCCAACGCGTTTACCCGAGTGGAATCGCTTCTATCACGACATTGTGGTTCGCCAGATCGCATACGGAGCTGCGCCGGACCGGGGGCGAACCCTGCTGGAACTAGCGGAACAGCTGGATTCGGTGGTGTTGCCGGAGGCCATCGATGAAATCGGGATGAGTGGAGATCTTACGGCGGCGCCGCCACTGGTAGCCATGGCCAAGCCGGGCGAAGCGGCTTCGCGTTCGCCGTTTGTGCAATTGAAGGCCATCGAATCTCTGGGGCGGCTAAAGGACATGGAGTCCTTATCGCTGCTGCGGGAGATTGTGGAAGCTAAGAAGACGTTTGGTTGGATTCATCACCGCGAGCTGCGGATAGCGGCCGCGCAGTCGATGTCGAAGACCGATCCGCGCTACAGCGGGCAAATTCTTTCGGATAGCAGCATCGAGCCGGCGGAACTGGCGATAGCGCCTCTGGATACGGCTCCGGCATGCCCGTGGGTGCGGCAACGGCGCTACGAACGGATGGTGCTGTCGCGCACGGTTAACGCCGTGATTGGCAGTTCGTGGGGAAAGTCAAAGATTCTGATCCGCGAATTGAGCCTGGGTGGCGGCATGGGCACGAAGGAAGACAATCTGCGCATCGGCAGCGAGGCCGATTTGGAGATTTCTCTGGGCCTGCGCACGAAAATTCGCGCGCATGTGCTGCTGCGCCGGGCGCGCGTGAACGAAGTGGGATTCGAGATCGTCAATACCGATTTGGAGAGCCGCTACCGTTTGCGCCGCCTGCTGGTGGATGCGCTGAACCAAGGTTCGAAGAACAAAGAGCAACAGTGGAGCGGGGAGCGGAAAGTTTAGGCGCTGCATTCTCAAGGAACACCAAGAAAACAAAAGCCTCCGCTTTCGCAGCGGAGGCTTTTTGCTTCGTTTGATGGGATGCTTACTTCACCTTGGCAAAGATGATGACCAGGGTGTAAAGCGCGAGCGACTCGATCAGGGCCAAACCCAGAATCAGAGCCAGCTGAATGCCGGGACGAGCGGCCGGATTGCGGGCCAGACTTTCAGCGGCGGCGGCGGTCGCCTTGCCCTGCGCCAAGGCGCAGATGCCGGAGGCGAAGGCCATGGAGAATCCGGCGGCGATGGCGATCCATTTGCCCTCGGTCTCAGCTCCGCCCTGCGCGAAAGCCGGGACGGCGAATGCGAGTACAGACAGCACCAGGAACAACTTGCTTAGCTTACCCATTGTGTTTCTCCTCGTATGAAATACCGCCAGTGGGTGGTTGACGTCATCCCGTACAGACGCCCTCACGCTGAACGGCTGAAAATCAGTGGCCAGTGCCTTTCAGTGCTCCTCCGCGACCGCACCCGAGAGATACACGGTGGTCAACAGAACAAAAATATAGGTCTGCAGAAGCGACACGCCGATGTGGAGACCCAGAAACACTATCGGAATACCTAGGGGCACAAGAGAAAAGAAAACCAACGTGACCATATCTCCCGCGAACATATTGGCGAACAAACGGATGGTCAGCGAAAGAACACGCGCCAAATGGCTGATCAATTCAATCGGGAGCATTAACAATGCCAGGGGCAGGCGGATGAAGATCGACATTGTTGGATCCGACGGTCCCAGGAAGTGCTTCAGGTAGCCGATTCCGGCGTGCTTGAAGCCCTGCGTCTGATAGTACACGAACGCGCAAAGAGCGCAGCCCAAAGGAACGATGGGCACGGCGGTCGGCGACTCGAAACCCGGAATCACACCGATCAGGTTACAAAACAAGATGAAGAAGCCGAGCGCGGCCAGGAACGCCGTATAGGCTTCGCTGTGATGGCCGATGATCTCGTCGCTCTGACCCTGGATGAATCCTTCGACGCCTTCGAAGGCGTGCTGCAGTGCACCAGGACGGTCCACCGAAAGGCGGGAGCGGACCAGAAGGAACAGCACCAGCAGGAACGCAAAGACCAGAAGCTCCATCGCGAGCGAGTTTGGAATAGGAGCCGTCGCGTGCTTGGGCGCAAGGTGCAGTGCCCTTAGCAACGAGGTGACGGGGCTGGCGAACAGACCGTTCAGGACCTTAGTGAACCAGAGTTGTTCAGGCATAAAGAAGCTTCTAGCGGTTCGCTCCTAGCTTTTCCGTGTTCAGTCAGCCTTCCCGCTAAACTCCACGAGCCAACGCTACGTACAGTTCGTAAACCGCTTCGCAGCCGATGGCGGCAACGGGCAAAAATAAGCCCGCAAGAAGCCCATTCAGGCTCGCGGGTGAAACAGTCAATATAACATAGGCGCCAAGGGCCATCAAAACATAACGCAGCAGGAAACGAAAAACGATTCCCTGTCCGGACTGAGACGTGGCGGCGCCCGTGGCACGATCGGCGAAGCCAACGATCACGCGATTCAACCAGTGGAAATTAACGTAAGCGATGGCACAACCGAAGGCGAAACCGACGGCTCGATGCAGGCCGAACCTCCACCACGCAGCCACAACCAGCAACGGAGCGAGCACAGCCATGAACAGGCGGATGCGGTGGAGCGCGCCGGAATAGAAGTGCTCCGCCGCAGCGGCCTGAGCCGGATTAGATTCGGTTTGTAGTTGGTCGGGCATCGACGACACTAGTTAGCAAAAGTGGTTCGGCAAACACCGTGCAGGGACCATGGTAAGCGATCACAGTTCCGCGTGGAGGCAATTTCGGTCCAGAGTCGCGATTCACTTCGTGTCGCGCAGAGCGGTGCGGATCAGTTCGATGAAGCCGGCTGCGATGCCGAGAAGGATTCCGGCCAGATAGAGCCACGTTGTGTGCAGCCAGCGGTCCAGTGCCGCACCGATCAGCCATCCCACGACGAGGGCGGCGGGGAAAACGAAGGCCAACTGGCTGTAGCGGGCGGCCTGAACCCAGAAGTTCTCTTTCTGGCCGGAGTTCTTGCGGTCGGAATCTGGATCGGCGGGCATATCGAATCAGGCTGGCAGAATGAATTCTACGCTCAGACTGCGATCATGGGTGGTCGATCCGGCCGGGCTGCACCCAGGCCGGGACAGCCGAGGCGGCTGTCTCCAGATGAGCATCTATACTACCAACGTTAGCGAATCAACTTCGCCACTGCAGGATTCTGCACTATGCCCAGGGACCAGTTCACCGCCTGGATGAAGCGGTCGGGCATGATACCGATGAACAGCGTCGCCACTGCTGTGACGGCGAGCGCGGCGCGCATGGTCCAACTCACGGGCAGTACTCCCCGTTCTTCAGGCTGGCCCATGAACATGGCGTTGGCCATCTTCAGGTAGTAATACAGGCCGAAGACGGAATACAAGACGCCGAGAGATGCGAGGGCGTAGTGTCCAGTTTCGATGAGGCTGAGGAAGATGAAGTATTTGCCCCAGAAGCCAGCCAGAGGCGGGATGCCGGCGAGCGAGAGCAGGAAGATCAGCATGAGGACGGCTTCGACGGGAGCGCGAGAATAGAGGCCGTTGAGGTCGTCTAGTTCGTCGCCGATTACATTGCGGTGGCGCAGCGACGTGATCACGCCGAAAGCGCCGAGGTTCATGAAAGTGTAGACCAGGAGATAGATGAGGATGCCTTTCACACCGTCAGGGCTGAGCTGGGTAGGAGTGCCGGCGATCAGGCCGAGCAGCATATAGCCGACGTGCGCGATAGAAGAGTAAGCGAGCAGGCGCTTGGTGTTGGTCTGGGTAAGGGCGGCGAAGTTTGCTCCCGTCATGGTGGCGATGGAAACGAAGACCAGCAGCGGAACGTAGACGGGGCGCATCGCGGCCAGACCGATCACGATGTTGGGATACGTCGGGTAGGTGCATCCGAGGATGCGCAGAAGCATCGCCCATCCTGCAGCCTTCACGGACACGGACATGAATCCGGTGATGCAGGTGGGCGCGCCTTCGTAAGCATCGGGAGCCCATTGGTGGAAGGGGATGGCAGCGATCTTGAATAGCAGGCCGGTCATCGTGGTCAGCAAGGCGACGATGGCGACGGGATTATGCGGGTCCTGGACATGAAGAAGGGTAAGCCGGCGGCCAATGTCGAAGAGGTTGGTGCTTCCGCTCAGACCGTATAGCAGCGACAGACCGTAGGCAAAAATGCCGGACGAAAATGCGCCCAACAGTAAGTACTTCAGCGCCGCTTCGTTGGAGCGGCGGTTGCGGCGCAGGAATCCAACGAGCACATAGGTGGAAATCGCCATCAGCTCGAGGCCGATGAAGATGAGCACGATGTCGAAGCCGGCGGCCATGCACATCATGCCGACGACCGAGAGCAACATCAAGGCGTAATACTCGCCGTGATTTTCATGCTCGGTCTTCATGTAACGCATGGACATGAGGATGGAAATGCCTGCGCCCGCGAGGAACAGATAAAAGAAGTAGATCGCCGAGCGGTCTACCAGCAAGGCATTCATCATGCCGATCGAACCCATGGATGCGGATGGCGTGACCTGCATCCAGAGCTGAATTTTTGCCACGCCCGCAGCGGCAAAAAGCACGCCGATGATCGCAGTGACCGCATTAGCCCACTTGGTCTCGGGCGGGATCATGAGATCGATGAGCAGGATGCCGAGGGCAAACAGAGCGAGCAGAGTCATGGGCAGGGCCAACAAGTAGTCATGCCAATTGAATTGGGAAAGGACGCCCACTAGTTCTTCCCCTTCATGGACTGCGCCGCGGCGGGCTGATTGGTTAGAGAAGCGGTAGTGGCCACCGCCGCCGTTTTCCCAAGTTCAGCCGCTGGCTTCAGCGCAGCGTTCACCGTGCCTCCGGTGCGCGGGTTGTTGACGTTCTGCACGATCTGATTCACCGGCTGCTCAAGAATCTGGAGAAATGGCTTTGGATAAAGTCCGATCCAAAATGCCATGATGAGAAGCGGCACGAAGGTTAGCACTTCGCGCGGTGTGAGGTCGTGCAGCTTCTCGTTCTTCGGATTGGTAACCGTGCCGAAGAAAACGCGTTGGTACAGCCACAAAAGATACGCAGCGGCGAGAACGACGCCGGGCACGGCCCATGCCGCCCATCTCCAACTGACCATGAAGGTGCCCAGCATGATGTAATACTCTCCGATGAAACCGTTGAGCAGCGGCAGTCCCATCGAAGACAGAAACATGATCAGAGTGATGGTGGCGTACACCGGCATCACGTTGGAGATGCCACCGTATTCGGCGATCTCGCGGGTGTGGCGGCGTTCGTAGAGTATGCCGACGATCAAGAACAGTGCGCCGGTCGAGATGCCGTGATTGATTTGCTGCAGCACCGATCCACTCAGCGCAAGCGGCGTGAGCGCGAAGATGCCCAGAGTACAAAAGCCCAGATGGCTCACCGAGGAGTAAGCCACCAGCTTCTTCATGTCCTTCTGCATCAGCGAGACTAGAGCGCCGTAGAGAATACCAATGATGGAAAGCGTAATCATCCAGCCGCGGACTCTGCCGTGAGTCAGCACGTCGGGGAAGAACGGCAATGAGAAGCGAATGAAGCCGTAAGTTCCCATCTTCAGCAGAACGCCCGCCAGGATTACCGAGCCGGCGGTTGGCGCTTCCACGTGGGCGTCGGGCAGCCACGTGTGGAAGGGGAACATCGGAACTTTGATGGCGAAGGCGAAGAAGAAGGCGAAGAACAGCAGCGTGGCGTACGTGGGGCCGTAGGCTGGGTCGGTATAGATTTTCGGGGCGGTCTCGTAGAGCGCGGTGAGGCTGAAGGTGTAGAAGCCGGTGAAGTGTTGGTGATGGAAATAGAGAAACAGGATACCCAGCAGCATCAGCACGGAGCCGGCCAGCGTATAGAGGAAGAACTTGATCGCCGCGTAAAGTTTGCGCGGACCGCCCCAGATGCCGATCAGCAGGTACATCGGAACCAGCATGGCTTCCCAGAAGACGAAGAAGAGGAAGAAATCAAGCGCCATGAAGACGCCGAGCATGCCGGTCTGCAGAATCAGGAACCAAATATAGTATTCCTTGACACGATTCTCGATGGCGGTCCAGGAAGAGAGGATCGAGATCCAGCCCAGCAGCGTGGTGAGCATGATGAGCAGGAAGGAAATGCCGTCAATGCCGATCACGTAGCCCGCGCCGATGGAGGGAATCCAGTTGTTGGGCGTGCCCTCGATAAATTTGAAGCGAGGCTCGAAGCGCAGCGCCCAGAACCAGGGAACGAGCGGCAGCGACACCAGGAGTCCACCGAGCGAAAATAGATTCGCGATCCAGCGGATGGCGCCCTTGTTCTCCTTGGGAACGAACAGGAGCACGAGTGCGCCGACGAGCGGCGTGAAGAGAATGACGGAGAGTATGTGGTTGTACATGAAAGTTCAGCTTCTAGCTTCTAGCTACTTGCTTCTAACTTCTAGTCTCGGCCAGAAGCCGGGAGCTAGCAGCCAGGAGCATGTTTCAGTGATACACGTAATAGAACACGAAACCTACTAAGCCCGCGGTCATCACCAGCGCGTACCACTGCACTAGACCCCATTCAAACAGGCGTGCGGGATACGACAACATGCGCGCCAGAATGGCGGGACCGTTTACGCCGATGCCGTCGATGATCCACTTGTCCCACCAACTCGAAATTGTCGCTGTCAGGCGTGTGATCCAGCCTACGTCGTTGACGGCCGCATCAATCACATGCGAGTCGACCCACGACGATGCTTCGCCGAGTCCGAGCACGCCGAGGCGAACATTGCCCAGCTTGCGGCGGCCGGTGAAGACATAGTCATAGCCTTCGTCGACGTAATACTTGTTGAGCAGCAAATTGTAGACGGGTGGAGCGGCGACGGCGATGGGCTCACTGTAACCTTTGTCGGCATTGTTGTATGAACGGCGGGCCATCCCCCAGCCGACCGCTGCTGCCCCGACGGAGAGGAACATCAACAAATATTCTGTAGGGCTGGTATGTTCCGCTTCTTTCTCTCCGGCGGCGAGCTGCGCGGCTTTGCCTTCTTCCTGAAAAACCTGCGCTTCTTTGGCGAAGACGGGGGCGAGAAATTTCTCGAAGCGAGCGGAACCGCCGAGACTCGGCGGCCAGCTCAGCCATCCGGCGGAGAGTGAGAACAACGCTAAAACCAGCAACGGCACGGCCATGGAGTGCGGACACTCATGTATGTGGTGTTCGACCTCGTGGCTCATGCGGGGCTTGCCGAAGAAAGTCAGGTAGATCAGGCGGAACATGTAGAACGCCGTCATGAGCGCGGTGGCGTAGCCAACGAACCACAAGATGCGGTATGCGCCGCCTTCCGAAGCCCACGTCTGCCAGAGGATTTCGTCCTTCGAGAAGAAACCCGCAAACGGAGGAATGCCCGCAATCGCCAGCGTGGCGACCAGCATAGTGCGATAGGTGATGGGAATGCGATGGGCCAGGTCGCCCATGTTGCGCATGTCCTGCTCCCCGCTCATGGAGTGGATCACCGCTCCTGCGCCGAGGAACAGCAGAGCTTTGAAAAACGCGTGGGTGAAGACGTGGAAGACGCTGGCGGAGAAGGCTCCGACGCCGAGCGCGAGAAACATGTAGCCGAGCTGCGAAACGGTAGAGTAAGCCAGCACGCGCTTGATGTCGTTTTGCACGAGGCCGATAGATGCCGCGAAGATCGCGGTGAGGGCGCCGACGATGGCAACCGTCTTCATCGAGGTGGGCGCGAGCACGAACAGTGCGTTCGACCGAGCGACCATGTAGACGCCCGCAGTAACCATGGTTGCGGCGTGGATGAGTGCGGAGACCGGCGTGGGGCCTTCCATGGCGTCAGGCAGCCAGACGTAGAGCGGAAGCTGCGCCGACTTGCCACAGGCTCCAACGAACAGCAACAACGTGGCGGCGGTGATGAAGGGATCGCCGATGGCGAAATGACCGCTTCGTGCGGCCGCGGTAACGTCAGTGAATCGGAGCGATCCGAAATACCAGGCGATGAAAAACATTCCCAGCAGGAATCCGGCGTCGCCGATGCGGTTGACGATGAAAGCCTTATTCCCCGCATCAGTAGCGGACTTCCGGTGGAAATAGAAGCCGATCAGGAGATACGAACACAGGCCCACACCTTCCCAGCCGACAAACATGAGCACGTAGTTGTTGGCCAGGATTAGCGTGAGCATGGAGAACATGAAGAGGTTGAGGTAGCCGAAGAAGCGGTAGTAGCCCCCTTCATGTGCCATGTATCCAGTGGAATAAATATGGATCAGCATGCCGACGCCGGTGACGAATAGCAGCCAGATGCTGGAAAGCGGATCGAGCAGGAAACCGGCATCGGCCTGGAACAAGGCTGGAGTGCCACCGTGGCTCGCATAGTTCGTGTGGCCCGTGTCGGTGCCCAGCCAAGTGTAGAGGATGGTCTGGTAAGGCTGGTGGAAATGCTCCGACGTGGATGACCAGGCGGAGTATTGCCAGACCGCGGCGCAGGCCATGAGGAACGCAAGCACGATCGTGCCCACGCAAACGGCGCTGACCGTGGCCTTCTGCAGCTTGCGGCCGAAGAAGAACATGACGGTTGCGCCGAAAGCCGGCAGCAGCGGGATCAGCCAGATGTGGGAAAGAAAGAACATGTCGTCAGTCGTCGGTCGTTAGTCGTTGGCCAATTGCGCGATGCTAAATACTCGGTACTGGGTACTCGGTACGGCCCTCCTACCACTTCAGCAAATTCACTTCGTCTATGTTCACCGTCTCCTTGTTGCGGAAGAAGGCGATCAGAATGCCGAGCCCGACCGCGGCTTCTGCGGCGGCATCGGTGATTACAAAGATGGCAAAGACCTGCCCGTGCAACCCTCCCCACATACGCGAGAAGGCCACCAGGTTCAGGTTCACGGCGTTCAGAATCAGCTCGATCGACATCAGAACGACGACCA
>Ga0116121_1000842_pt1 | contig 14110 bp, 11 predicted proteins | sample June2015DPH_13_1_FD_89725 | JGI IMG/M metagenome (GOLD analysis project Ga0116121, IMG submission 89725) | Peatland microbial communities from SPRUCE experiment site at the Marcell Experimental Forest, Minnesota, USA - June2015DPH_13_10 | ecosystem: Environmental > Terrestrial > Soil > Wetlands...
CCCTTTGAGTTCATCTCGCAACTGGCGGAGATGGAGAGTTGGCGCAAAGAGGTCTATCGGCCCATTTACCACATTCACAAGTGGTGGGCGAAGCGTCTTGGTTCTGTCTTTCGAGGCATCTTACTCGGCTCGGCTTTGCCGGACTCTGGGAACCTTATGGAAGCGTTCTACAAGCAGCATGACTTTGCTGGCGTGACGGTGTTCGACCCGTTCATGGGAAGCGGGACGACGATTGGTGAAGCTCACAAGCTTGGCTTCACGGCCCTGGGGCGGGACATAAATCCTGTCGCGTGTGAATCCGTGCGGGTATCGCTCGGCCCGCTCGACCGCGATGCGCTGACGAAAGCGTTCGGCCAGCTTTCGGCTGGCGTTGGAGAGCGCATCCGGACGCTTTACCAAACTGCGGACGCCGAGGGACACATTTGCGATGCGCTCTATTTTTTTTGGGTCAAGACACTTCCCTGTCCTGCCTGCTTGGCAAACGTGGATTTGTTTCCAACCTACATTTTTGTCCGAAACGCTTATCCAGACCGCAAGCCAGAAGTCCGCGTGGTCTGCCCGGAATGTGCCGGGATTTTCTCTGCGGATGTCAACGACGAGCACATTTGCTGTCCTCTCTGCCAACACGGTATTGATTTACACGCAGGTCCGGCAAGCGGCGCGTCTGCGACCTGCCAGAAGTGCCGCCACGTCTTTCCTATCGCAAAAACCGCCAAGGCGATTGGTCATCCGCCAGCGCACCGGATGTTCGCCAAGCTTGTCCTCAACAGTTCGGGGGAGAAGCTCTACTTGCCCGTCACTCGCAAAGATGAACTGGCCTACCAGCGATGTTCGGAGGAGTTGCATCGGAGCAAACTCCCGCTACCGACGTTGGAACTCAAGGACGGCTACAACACACGCCAAGTGCTGAACTACGCCTACCGGTCGTGGTGTGAATTCTTCAACGACCGCCAACTGCTCGCACTCGGCTGGCTGCACGCCGCTATCCTCGACTTGCCCGACGACGCGGCGCGAGCCGCTTTGCGAACTGTTTTCTCCGGTGTCTTGGAGTTCAACAACATGTTCGCCTCTTACAAAGGAGAGGGCACGGGGGCAATCCGACACATGTTCGCGCACCATATCTTAAAACCCGAACGAGTCCCGATTGAAGGCAACGTCTGGGGAACGTCCAAGAGTTCAGGCTCGTTTTCCACACTTTTTAAATCACGGCTGCTCCGCGCCATTGAATATCATTCAGCGCCCTTTGAATTGGAGATTGATCGAACGAATGGCAGCAGCAAAGGCAAGCGCGTTTTCGGTGGGAGCGCCCCATTCACTGGGCGCGTCGAAACGAAGTGGCCTCCGTCGCCGATGCTGCCGTCTCGCGCCATTTATCTTTCGTGCGGCAGTTCGGCTTCGACCGGTTTGGCTGATGCGAGTGTTGACTTGGTCGTGACCGACCCGCCGTTCTTCGACAACGTGCATTACTCGGAACTGGCTGACTTCTTTTTTGCCTGGCAACAACTCGGCCCGTCACCATTTGGCGGCAAGCGTCTCACCACGCGTCATCCCGAAGAAGTTCAGGACACCAGTGCTGAGCAGTTCGCGGCGAAGCTGCGCGCTGTTTTTGTTGAATGTCGCCGCGTCCTGCGGAAGGACGGCTTGCTCGTCTTCACTTACCACCATTCTCGAATGGACGGCTGGACATCATTGGCTGACGCCGTGGTCGGGGCTGGCTTCGCACTCGTGAACTGCCATCCCGTGAAGTCCGAGATGTCCGTTGCCGCGCCCAAGTCCCAAGCCAAAGAGCCAATCCAACTCGACGTTGTTTTGGTCTGCCGGAAGCAAACTGCCGACATCCGAAAAAGATCTGACACCAAAAATGCGTTTCAACGGGCAGTCGAGTGCGCCACATTGAAGGCGAGACGATTAAAGGAGTGCGGCCTTGCGCTTTCGGTCAATGACCGGCGCGTCATTCTCATCAGCCAATTTCTGGTCGAGATCTGCGCTGGGCGTTCTGCTGAACAACTTTCCGACGCCCTATCGAGCAGCCTGACTGATTTGGATTTAGCTGCGATGCGACTGTTTGATTCGCAGACAACCCAGCCCGCGAAGCTGCCTAAACGAGACGAGAGGCAGCTTGCTTTGTTCGACAAGGAGCGAACCAAACGTCATTCCACGGACACGAAGCGGATTGCGACGCCCGTAAGTTACCGAAGAACTCGACGTGCCGGTGTCACCCCTTTCAAATGACACAAATTGAGCGTCGTCGTTTTTCATGCAACAGGGTGGAGGGCCGGGGGAAAGGCTTCCACCGTCGCTCCGCCAAGCGGAACTGTGGCGGACTGGCGAAAGGCTGAAGTTTTATGGCGCAATTTTCGTAAGTGCCTGATTAACAATGGTTGTGACGGAGGTTCTCATCAAAATTTCAATCTCAATTCGCCCGGCGAAACGAACGACACTTTCATCCCGTTCAAGTTGTGTTCATGGCATGCAACCACACTTTACGATTAGACGCCTAAACGTAAAGCGTGAATTTCAGTCTCGCCGTTTGAGTTCCTCGCGCACGATGGGTTTGACCTTTTGACCGCCGGTTCCAACTTCAGCCTTCAGCCTTTGCTCTGTTGTTTCAACCCAGCCAATGGGCCGCCGGTTTGGAAAGGAATTCCGCCAATGGGATGCCTTGCCCGCCAATGAACCATTCATCATGGATGCCCGGACGCATCGTACAAATTACTCAATACACTGACCAAGCACGTCCGTAGTTTCCCAGCCGGATAAGCTGTTATCGACGTGCATCGCCAATCCTCCTGTCAAGATGTAGCCCGTCAGCCGCATACGATGTGCTCGCCGCCTTCCACGGACTCAAACAGGAACGACTCGCCCTGTCCGCGGATTTTGCGTTAAGCCGGGAGCGGCGTCTCAAAATCCGCCAGGATGCGGCGCGGGACGGGAATCAAGTTCCCCTGCGTCGCGAGCTTCAAAAATTCATCAAGCGTCGGCGAATACATGCCACCACTTTTAGCCGGAGCCCGCAGAAAAAAAACAGTAAGCCGCAGTAAAACGTCCACGCGGTGAAAAGGTTTATCAAGTGCGACCGGCCTTGCGCGCCGCCGCTTCCATCAGGATGAAAAATGCCTGTCCTTCCGTCGAGATGCCCGGCTTGTCAAACGAGGGAGCGCCCGCAACTCCCTGCACCAAGCCGTCCTGATCCACCTTGGCCCGCACCGCCGCGCGCATCCGATCCGCCGCCGCCAGATAACTTTCCGGCAGCCACCCGCCGCGCACGCTTTCGTAGATGGAATAACCCAGCATGGCGGCCAGGTTGGTTTCGACATAGGATGCCGGGTTGTCCACCTCGTCGTAAAACAATCCGTCCGGTCGCTGGCAGGCCAGGCAACCATCCAGCAACTCTTTGAGGATGCCAGCCAGTTGGGCGCGGTCGGCCTGGCGTTCCGGCGGCAGGGAACGGATCACACGGGCCAGCGCCGCCGCCGTCCAGCCGTTGCCGCCGCCCCAGTGGGCGGCCTGCACTAAGGTGTGTTTGCTTTCGGACCAGCGGTGATGCATCAGCTTCTTTTCAGGATTCCACAGACGCTGAATGACTCCACGCAATTGGGCCACCGCCTCGTCGTAATGTCCGGCGGCAGCCAGGAATGGTGGGGTGGTGAAACTGCCGTCGGACCACATCTCCTGAGAACTGGATTGATGATAGGGTGTGCCGTCCGCCGCGCGGGCGGCGCCCTTGAGGGCGAACTGAAGCATGTCGTCCGCCGCCTTGCGCAATTTGGGGTTCCCCGTGTGCTGGGCCGCCCACCACAACGTATCGCCCAGCATGAGAGGGTCGGTTGGCGAGCCGCCCGAGGCAGCCACAACGCCGCTCTTGTTGACGTGAACGAGTGAAGCGCGGGCCAGGGCAATCGCCGCTTCTTGTTCGCCCGCCTCGATCAACGCCTGCCCCGCCACGCCTTGCTCCCACGAAGCGCGCTGGAATCCCAGCATCGCCACGAGCGCCTTGTCCACCGGCGGGTACTGGCGCAGCGTCCGGGCAAACGCCGCGTCTCCCACATAGGCAAACGAAGTTGCGGCGGCATCGCGTCCCCAGGCTTCAAATTCGCAGAGGGCGCACCACTTGTCTTCGGCCGGTTTAAGCTCCTTGAGCACCAGCCAGTCAACCTTTCGCTTGGTCAATGGAAATTCCTGTCCGGCGGCCGTCTGCTGGAGGTTCAATTTCAACAAGGACCCATCGGAAAACTCGACCGTGGCCTCCTTCCAATACGAATCGTGCGGGACAGGCTTGGTGTCCCAGGCCGCCCGGAGAAACAAGACCAGCTTGTCAATTTCCACCGTCCGGCCAAAATCCAGCCGCCACCAGATGCCCGGCTCCTTCTGCGGCCCCCACGAGCCACAGCCATGCACATCATCGTTGCGGCGATTCCCGTCAATGGCGCAGCGCGCGGCGAACTCCCGTTGATTATATTCGCTGTTGCTGGTGGCGTGTGGATACGACACGGGTTCGCGGTTGGTGGACGCCGTCGGATTCAAAGCCACATTGCGGTAATCAGCCCCGCTCTTGCCGGGCTCCAGAAAAACGGAAGTCGCCCCGGCCTGCGCGGCCAAAACGGCAAATGCCAGCAGCGTGATTGCGAGCCAGCATGGCAAGTCTGTCGGCTTCATTTCTTTTTTCCATACATTTGCTCCGGCGTGAGCAGTTGGGCTTCGGTGTTCTTGAAGGTGTCGCCGTTGCCTTCGATGGAGCGGAAGAAGCAGGAGTTGTAACCCTCGTGGCAGACCGGGCAACGGCTGGAGGGGCGCCCCAATAATCATCAAACGTGTTTTCATTCGCCCGCGTTTGTATCAAAGGTCTGGAACAGTGTCCACTGACGGTTGTGCGGCGGAATCGGCGGGGGCGCGTCTTGACACTGCTGCCAAACGATCTGCCGATTCCCTCGCCCCGCGAAGCGGGAGAGGGTTAGGGAGAGGGGTCTGTTTCATCGAATGGTGGCAGTGTCAAGATGCGCCCTGTCCCCGGTACCCGCGACATGCATTATTGCAACTCCGTCGAAATGATGATAGAAGTGAGAACTGTCAAAAACAATGAACAAAAAACCGATCAAACTTTTGGCCATTGCAATTGCCGGCCTGGCGATCACGGCTTCCACCTCTGCCGCCGGCTTCACTCATCCCGGCCTGCTCAATTCAAAGACCGAGTTGGATTTTGTGAAGGCAAAAATCAAGGCCGGCAGCGAACCGTGGACTTTTTTATTCAACGCCATGAAGAAATCCCAGTATGGAAACCTGAACTGGACGCCGCATCCGTTGACGGTGGTCAATGCACGGAGCAACGACGCCAGTACCGAGAACGACGACGCCACGGCGGCTTATACCCAGGCGTTGCTTTGGTATTTTACGGACAATGAGGCCTATGCCAAAAAGTCCGTTGAAATCCTAAACGCCTGGTCCTCGAAACTCACCAATCATGTCAGCACCGATCTGCAAGAACAACTGGTGGCCGCTTGGTGCGGTTCCGTTTTTCCGCTTGCCGGTGAAATCTTGCGGGCCAGTTATCCGAAATGGACCAGTGGCGAAATCAAGCGTTTCTCAGCCATGCTTAATCAGGCATTTCTACCGCTCCTCGTCTCCGGCAATCCCACCTACAACGGAAATTGGGAGTTATGCATGATCAATGCGCTGATGTGCATCGGCGTTTTCATAATAATATGGATTGGGAAAGCCTTACCCACGCGGAGCTTGATTTCACAGTTACCCACTGAACCCTGGCTCGGCAACCTGCAACCCTCCCGTTCCTCGGCGCATCGCGCAGACTGACCAGCGGTACAATAATGGGCATGGATATGGGACGCCCCATAGTATGCGACTCACGGTCATGATTTGACAAGCGGGTTGTGAACGTGGAGCCGGGCATTGATTTTCCTTGAGAACCAAAAATATCAAGCTGCTTGAGCGGCCAATTTCTCCTTGGTTTTGGCCTTGGCCCACGCCGCCGGCGTGAACTCTTTGATCTGGGTGACCTTGGCCGCTGGCAAGCGAAGGAACAAAGCTTTCAGATAATCAAATGGATTGATTTCGTGCCCCCGGCAACTGTCCGGTAACGTGTAAATGATCGCACTACGTTCCCCGGCCTTGGGATGGCCAATGAACAACTCCTTATACACGTCTTAACGTAACGTCTCCGTCGTCCAGAGCGCTCGTGGGCGCCTGTTCCGTTCCCTCGACAATCCACGAGCAAGTCTTCCTGCTCCGCGCCTCCAGAATCATCGTATCCAGGGAATACATCCATGCTGCAAGAATCTGCTTTGACTGGCCATCATAATGACTCCGCTGAAGCTCGGACGAAACCGACTTGCGATGTTTTTGAATGCTCGCCCGGAGAAGTCCACACTGCTTTAGGACCGTGCGCGCGTCGTCCACTCCGGAACGACTCGTGAGCCGCGCAAACCAAAGACTTGCATCCTGCGCGACCGGGCAAAGTCGCGCTGCCAGAAAGAGCAACTGCGCCCAATTCGGCAGCAACTGTCCTTCAAAGCGCATCACCTTCAAGTTCTCCTGGGACCTCGCGTTCATCTGTTCATCAATCAGTTCAGCGTCTCGCACCTTTGGCATCGGACGGAATTCACCGGTGCTTTAGGAAAATTGAGAAAATCAAAGTATGGCAGTTGCCAAGCTTTCGGAGTTCGGGGTTGCAAAATGAAGGCGTTTTTGGGGTAAGGGACAATTCCCCCGAAAGCTTTCGGGGTTGTGCTCTTTGCGATTTTTTGCGGCAATAGAATAATTCAGCACATTTACATGCCGAATCTTTACCACATTTCCACCGGCCCTTTGGGCACCGGGAGTTCCTGTCGGCCGGCCGCGGACGGCTCGCGCATGAAGGACGCCACCAGCGGCGGAGGCCGGTAGTTGGGCTTGAGCTGGCCCGTCTCATCCAGGAATTGCCGGCGCCAGGCGCGATACTGTTCCAGGATTTCCTCAAATTCAACAATGCTTGACAGCTTCACGATCCGTTTGTTGAATGCGCTGGACGGCCCGAATCGCTTCGCATGCCACGGCCCGATTTTGCGGAACATCCGGCAGCCGTGCTCCTCGCCGAATACTTCCGCCATCAAAGCCAGGTGCCGGCGCATGACGCGGATGCGCTCCTCAAAATCCGGTTCGGGTAACAGCCCGGCCCCGCGCAGGTAATGAGCGGTGTGCAGGAATATCCACGGATTGTAGAATGCCCCGCGCCCGATGCTCACGCCGGCGCAGCCTGTTTCAGTCAACATCATTTGCGCGGCCTGCGGCGTGGTGACGTCGCCGTTGCCAATAACCGGAATCCGTTTGACCGCCTGCACGACGGCGCGGATGCCGGCCAGATTGACCGAACCGCCAAATCCCTGCTCGCGCGTCCGCCCATGCACAAAAATGGCCGCCGCGCCCGCGTCTTCCAGCACCCGCGCCAAATCGGGCGCGGTGAGATTTTGATCGTCCCAACCCAGGCGCATTTTTGCGGTCACGGGAATTTTCACCGCATCCGCCATGCCGCGCACCAATGCGGCTGTTTTGTCGAATTCGGTCATCATGGCCGAGCCGCCGCCGACGCGGCAGACTTTGCGCACGGGGCAGCCCATGTTGATGTCGATGGCTGAAATGCCGATGGACTCGAGATAAACGGCGGCATCGCGCATCTCCTCCGCGATCGAGCCGAATAATTGGACGGCCAAAGGACGGTCGGCGGAGCTGGTTTCGATCAGTTTGAGGGCCTTGGCGTTTTTTTCCAGCAGGGAACGGGCGTTGACCAGGTCGGTCGTGGCCAGGTCCAGGCCGCCGATTTCGCGCAAGGTGAGCCGGAAAGGCAGGTTAGTGTAACCGGCCAGCGGCGAAAGAAATAAGTTCGACTTTAAATGGAGCGCGCCAATCTGCATCCGGTCTAATTAAACATGAAACCCGGCTTTGCGCCACCGCCCCGAATCCCGGCCCGAATTCGGCCGGCTCTGAATCGGCTTGCCAAACAGCGGTCAAATGAGAAAATTAAGCGTTATGGAGTCAAAGGCGCCCAAGAAACGCACCATATTTGTCGTCGAAGACGAACCGACACTTCGCGCCCTGGTGCGCAGAGTGCTCGAACGCGGCGGCTACGAAGTCATTGAAGCGTCGTCCGGCCTCGCGGCACTGGAGCTTTGGAAGGAAAACAAAACCCATGTGGACTTGCTCTTGACCGACATGGTCATGCCCGACGGCATCTCCGGCCGTCAACTGGCCGAGAAATTGAAAGCCGACAACCCCGATCTCAAAGTAATCTATACCACCGGTTACAGCCCGGACTTGATGGGCAAGGACGTCGCTCTGCGCGAGGGCGTCAATTTTCTGCAAAAGCCGTACCCGCCCCAAAAACTTGTCCAGACCGTCCGCAACGGTTTGGAAACCGAATAAGGGCAGCGCGGCATGAAAACCGGAAGCAACTCCGCCGGACGCCCGGCCTCGATCATGGTCCTTGGCGTGGGCGCGTTTGCCTACAGCACGGCCCGGATTCTTAAGGATGACGGCGCCAAGGTTTCGACCTACCTTACGCGCCATTACGGCCACTTTGCGCCGTCGCTTGCCGGGCCGACTTGGAATGGCGGGCAGCATCCCAATCCCTGCCGCCTTCTGAAGGCGCACAAGTTCGATCTGATCATCCCCATGTCCATTGATTGGGCGCAGGCCCCCTGGAAGGAGGAATTGCTGGCCTGTCCGACGCCAATCTTTTGCCCCACCGGCGAAGGAATGAGAATCGAGCGCGAGCGGGATTTCGCCCGCCAGCTCTGCCAGCAGTTCAACATTCCGTTTCCGACGGCGCACGTCGCGGCCAACCGGCTCGAAGCGGAGGAAATTCTGCGGAGGCAGCCGGTGCCGTACGTCATCAAAAACCCGCTGTGTTCCCCGACCAGCCCGGTGCATACGATCCTCTGCGAGAAGATCGAGGACACACGCTCGTGGCTCAAGCACATTGATTATGCGGAGGGAGTCTTCCTCCAGGAATACATGGGCCGGGCGGAGGCCGGCCACATCGCGCTGGTCAGCGGCGGCGAGATTTATCCAGTCGTCACCAACCAGGAGTACAAACGCGCGTTCACCGGCGACATGGGCATCGTGGCCGGAGCGCCGATGGGAGGATTGGTCGAGCAGGATCCGGGTGACAAGTACGGCCTGGCGCGCCAATTGCTGCGGCCGTTGCGCCCCTGGTTCCGCGCCGTGAAGTACCACGGCCCGATACAAGTGACCGCCGCCCGCCGCCGCGGCCGATGGCATGTGCTCGAATACAACATCCGCATCGGCGTCACCTCGGGCGCCATGCTGCTGCGCATGCTGGCCAACCCCACCGAAACGCTCCTTCGCACGGGCCGAAACCAGAAGCTCCAGCCCCGCTTCAGGCGGGGAATGAGATTCGGCTGCTCCATCACTCTCGCCGGCTACGGCTATCCCTACGTGCAATTGCTTGGCCCGTCACTGCCGGTCGAAACCACCGGCCCGTTCGACGAGGGCTGCGACCTCTGGTGGAACGAGGTCGCCTGCGGCGAGGACGGACGCCTCGTCACCACGGGCCATCGTATCGCCGATGTAATCGGTTTCGGCGTGTCGCTCGCTGTTGCGATTAAAAAGGCCTCCGCAAACATTCGCAAAATCCGCAGCCTGGGCAGCTATTATCGGACGGACATTGGCCGGACGCTCTGGCCGCCGGGACATGTCTGAGACCGCAGCGAACCGGCAACCCAAGCGCCATCACACCATGAACACCGCCACACAATCAGAATTGGCTCAGGAAGAACCGCCCGCCGCAGGATGGGAAGGCGTCCGCCCTCATCGCCCGGCGTGGATCGAGATTGACCTCGCCCGGCTCCGCCACAATTACCAGGTCATCAACCAGGACAAACCCAAGCCGCTGAAGATCCTGTCGGTGGTGAAGGACGAGGCCTACGGGCACGGCGCGCTGCATGTGGCCAGGACCGCGCTGGCGGCCGGAGTGTCGTTCCTCGGTTTGGTCACGCTCGAAGAAGCGATGCGGCTGCGCGATCAAGGTCTGCGCGCACGGATGCTGCTCTTGGGCGAGCGCCAGGAAGAGGAGCTGCCCTGGTGCGTCGAGCATGACCTGACTGTGTGCGTCAATGACCTGCGGATGATCCAGAAGCTGGGGCAGATCGCCGCCCGCGCGGGCAAGCGCGCGCCGGTCCATCTCAAGATCAACACCGGCATGAACCGTTACGGGGTGCGCTGGTCCGAAGCCCTGTCGCTGGTCCAGGCCGTGGGCGCGAATAAATCGCTCGAACTCGAAGGAGTGATGAGCCATTTCTCGATGTCCGACGAGATGGACAAGACCTTCGCGCTGCAACAACTGGCCCGCTTCAACGAGGTGCTCTCCGCCATGGCGGCCAGAGGCATCGCCGTCAAGTATCGCCACCTGTGCAACAGCGGCGGCTTTCTCGACCTGCCTCAGGCGCATTTCGACATGGTCCGCATCGGCATGCTTCAGCACGGGGTTTATCCGTCAAAGGTCTGCCGCCGGATCGCCGGCATCGAACCCACCATGACCGTGAAGGCGAGGGTTGCCGGCATCCAGCACTTGGACAAGGACGACGTCGTGGGCTACGGGATGAAATACCGGGCGCCGTCCGCGCGGCGCATCGCGATCATTCCGGTGGGGTATGGGGATGGCTACCCGCGTGTGCGCAACCAGGGTTGCGTGTTGATCGGCGGACGGCGCGCCCCCCTGGTCGGCGGAGTGGCCATGGATGCGTTCATGGTGGATACAACCGACTTGCCCGAAGTGCGGCTGTGGGACGAGGTGGTGCTGATGGGACGGCAGGGCGCCGATGAGATTTCGGCCCACGAAGTGGCGGAGTGGAAGAACTCGGTTTCGTACGATGTGCTGGCCGGCTGGCAGACGCGGCTGCCGCGCATCCACATAAACGGGAATCAGGACGCATGAAGCTGCTTTTCTCCGAGCACAAGTCCGATTACGGCCACTACATTTTCCCCTACGCCATCTGGGCGGTCCCGGAGGAGGGGGAAACCGCGGGCGACTTTTTCTTCCAGGGGTTCCTCCCGTCGTCGCGGGACATGGACCGCTTCTATCTGTGCCGCAACGTGCGCGTGGACCTGCGCCGGCACCGCCCCTCCTCCGAAAACCGGCGCATTCTTCGCAAAGGCGCGGACATCCAGGCCACCCTCGTCCCGCGCGCCGGATTCGACTACAACGCCCGGCGCCGCGAGTTTTACCAGACTTACGCGGACATCAAATTCGGCAAGGACATCATGACCCGCGAGCGGCTCGACGCGCTGTTCAACGGGAAGATCACTTCACACTTGCTGGTGTTCACCGACCTCAAATCCGGGAAGGAAGTCGGCACGGCCACGCTGTTCCTCGAGGCGGATCGCCTGGCGTACTACTACTACGCGTTTTATGACCTGAACTATTACAGCCGGAACCTGGGGATGTTCATGATGACGTCGGCTGTGGCGTTTTTCAAGGAACGCGGCTGCCAATACCTCCACCTTGGCAGTTGCTATACACGCAACGCGCTCTATAAAACGCAGTTCGCCGGCGCCGAGTTCTTCAATGGCGTCCGCTGGTCCGATGACATGGAGGAGCTGAAATATCTCATCCGGCGCGACAGTGGCGAAGTGCGCCAGCACCTCCTCGAAACCGAGGAGTACCGCAACCTCTTCCTTGGCGGGGATCTGGCCCGGGCCGTCGAAGCCAGCCAGTTCCAAGTCCGCCATAAAAAGTAATCGGGACAAGGGGGGCAGCCTTTCACTTTGAAGGGCCGCATTCCAACTCGATTTCAGTTTTTGGCCACAATCGAACCACTGATTTGCCGCGAAGAATGGCAAGATTGATACATAGGTCCAAAAAATCGGTAACACGGTAACAAGTGTTGATAGTCAACGACTTAGCCGGTAACAGAATCAGCAACAGACCAGTAACATGTTACTGCTTTTAGTTCACGTTAACGATAACGTTGGCTTGGTCCTGGCATTGGATCGGGCGCATTTGCGGATGGACACCGGCCCGGATGGGTGAGGCAGAACGGTCTGCAATATCCGGGGGCCATTATATCATCGGATGAATCGCGGCGACGGCGGGGGGCCGAACCATCCGTCAACCGGAGATCTCCATGAGTCCAGATCATCAAAATGTTGGCAGGCTCGGAACTGACCTTTTTGGAAAAACTTATTCACATGGACAGCGAATGTCCAACCTGGGGGCGCAGGATGGTGGAAAAAGGGAAATTTTATGACAAAGAAGGAACAGTTCATGGCGTTCATCCTGGTCGGCGCCACCGCGCGGGACATCAACGCCGAAACCAATGATGCCCAGTTGATTCTGCATACAGCCGGCCAGATTCCCGATGAGGCCATCCCCGAAAACGTCATGAACGCCGCCAAGGTCTTTCTGGCCTTCTGCAACCACGACGGCAAACGCCCCCATCGCTGGATGCTGAAGAAATGCTAAATGCTGATCCGCCATCGCCAGGCTTTGGCGCGACAAGAGGCTGAATGCAAAAGTATCCGAGCCTGGATCGGGGGGGGCTTTTCTGTAGCTCCAGCCTTTCCGCTGGTTCGGGCGATTTTGCTGGCAGCGAGCCGGGAAAGCTGGTATGGTAAACGAGGATGAACTGCTATGAAGAAGTAATTGACTTTATCGCGTCCGGTCCGAGTCCGAACGATGTTGTTTCCTTTCGCGTTTCAGAGGGGGGCAACCAGCGCGTTTCCCTGTTGATCGAGCGTGAAAAGGCCGGGGATTTAAGCGCGGCGGAGAAATCAGAACTCGATCACTACCTGGAATTGGAACACATTATGCGCCTGGCCAAAGCGCGCGCCCGCCAGCGCCTTGCCTATGAGCAACCTCAATAATGAGGCGTTGCGAGCACAGGTGGCACATCGGGCGGATCATCTTTGCGAATACTGCCTCATTGACGAGGAGGACTGTCTTTTCAACTTCCAAATCGATCACATTATCAGCGTCAAGCATGGGGGCCGGACTGTCATGGAGAATCTCGCGTTCGCATGCGTGTTCTGTAATCGGCAAAAAGGCTCCGACTTGGGAACCATTCTGCCTGGGACGCAGGATATTTTTCGTTTCTTCAATCCGCGCATTGACGCGTGGGCGGATCATTTCAAATTGACCGGAGCAATCATTGAACCGTTGGACGAAATTGCCGAAGGCACCGTCCGGATTTTTGGCTTCAATCATCCCGACCGTATTTTGGAACGGCAATTGCTAATTGCCCGCGGCCGGTTTCCGACGCTCCCGGCTTTGGCACGTATGAGAGCCTGAGTGGACCAGCAAGTGGTCCGGAACTTGGGCCAGCGGCAAAAAAAGGGGCAAAAAAACGGTTGCTTTTGGGCGGGGTTTGTGCCATGCTGCCCAACGCTTGAAAGCGCGCCAACATTGGGAAAATCGCCCTGGCAATTGGCGCTTTCCGGTTAAAGGAGTAAATTGAGTCTTGTCATGGAAACCAAATCAGAATTATGAAACCATTTAATCCGCTGCAATCCGGCCGGGTGGCCGGAAGCCTGGCCCTCGCACTGGCGCTTATTTCGTCCGCCACAACGGCCCGCGCCAATGTCTATGCCACTGACATTCAAATAAATGGCAGTTTAACCAGCGCACGCGCCGGCACTGGCAGTTCCATAACCATCACCTACCGTCTCAATCAGACCGCCGACAGGGGCGTCATGGTCAACATCCTGCAAGGGGCCACCGTGGTGGCCGCGATTGCCGGCGGAACGAATATGGGCCTGAATTCGGTGTCAATGTCATCGAGCAAACTTGGCGTCGGAACTTATTCTGTCAGCATCACGGCGGCGGCGACCGGCTTCCCCGTTTGGACGCAAATCAGCGCTGATACCAATGCCGGCATGCCGGCTTATGCCCCGCAAGGAATCGATGTTGATAAAAATACCAACAGTCCGTATTACGGACGCGTCATCATGAGCTGCGCACTAAACGGGGGGTCCTCCACCTCCGTCCCGCTGGCGGCGCAAAATGCCGGCTTGTACAAAATGAATGCCGACGGAAGCCAGGCTGACGAAGGCTGGTATGGCGATGCAGGATATACTACCGACGATGCCGGCGAGACTTCCTCAGGAG